>Ga0302319_10024245_pt1 | contig 10792 bp, 12 predicted proteins | sample Bog_T0_2_FD_203319 | JGI IMG/M metagenome (GOLD analysis project Ga0302319, IMG submission 203319) | Peat permafrost microbial communities from Stordalen Mire near Abisko, Sweden - Bog_T0_2 | ecosystem: Environmental > Terrestrial > Soil > Wetlands > Peat | place: Sweden: Abisko, Stordalen Mire... | reverse complement strand
ACCAGGGATTTCTCGGGTGAGTCCTTGGTGATCTCGTCGTAGGCCGGGGTCTGCTTGGTGCGCTGGACCGGGGTTAGGGGACGGAAGTTTTTGAGTGCCATGATAGAATCGCTTGAAAGTGCTTGAATCGGATCAGGCGAGGTCGATGCGATCGCCTTCCTTGAGGGTTACAATGGCCTTTTTCCAGTGGGCTTTGCGGCCAAAATTCGCGGTGCGCTCGCGCTTCTTCTTGCCGGCGTAGTTGCACGTGTTCACGGCGATGACCTTCTTGCCGAACAACTGCTCGATGGCGTTCTTGATCTGGAGCTTGTTGGCGTGCGGCTTGACGCGAAAGACATATTTATTCTCCTTCTCGGAGAGGAGGGTGCCTTTTTCCGTCAACCGGATGCTGTCGATGATGTCGAAGGTATCGTTCATTACTTTGCGGTCCTCTCGGCCAGTTGGGGCAGCGCGTCGTTGGTGACGAGGATCTTGCGGTAGGCGAGCAACTGCTCCGTATTCACCTCGCGGGCGGTGACGAGTTGGGTGGGCCGGACGTTGCGGGCGGCCTTGTAGGTGTTGTCATCAAAGGCGGCGGCGATCACGAGGACTTTCTCCTCGGCGACGTTGGCCTTCACGAGATTGACGAACTGCTTGGTCTTGGGCTCGGCGACACTGAAGGTGTCCACGACCAGCACGTCGCCGGCGGCGATGCGTGCGGAAAGCGCCTTGCGCAGGGCCAAGCGGCGAACCTGCTTGGGAATCGCCTTCGAGTAATCGCGGGGATGCGGGCCGAAAACGACGCCGCCACCGACCCACACGGGGGAGGATTTGTAACCGGCACGGGCGCGACCGGTGCCTTTCTGGCGCCAGGGCTTGGCGCCGGAGCCATTGACGGTCGCCTTGGTCTTTACGCAGGCGGTGCCGCTGCGGCGCGCGGCCTGGAGGGCAACGACCACATCGTGAACGGCCTGGCCGCCGCGGGCGTTCTCGATCAACTCGAAGTTCGCGGCCTTGGCCTGGTCGATGGTGAATACTTTGGCGCTCATGGGAAATTATTTCTTCTTCACTGCGGTCTTTGCACCGGTCTTTGCGACGGAAGCCTGGCCGGTGCGAACCTTGGCAATGGCGCCTACCGGATGCTTTATGGCCGGGCGGACGATGACGTAGGAGCCGGTCGGACCGGGGACGGCGCCAGCGACGAGGAGCGCGCTGTCGGTCTCGCGCACTTGGACGATACGAAGATTCTGGACGGTGACCTGCTCATCGCCCATGTGGCCGGGCATGCTCTGGTTCTTCCAGATGCGGCCGGGGGTGGAACGCATGCCGATGGCGCCGGGACGGCGGTGCATCATGGAACCATGGCTGGCGCCCTGGCCATCGGCATTGTGCTTGCGCATGATGCCCTGGAAACCTTTGCCCTTCGAGCGGCCGATGACGTCGATCAACTGGCCCTGCTTGAAGACGGCGGGGGAAAGCGTGAAATCGGCGGCGGGCGTCTCATTGTCCTCGAGCCGGAACTCGCGGATGAAACGCTTCGGCTCGGAGCCAGCCTTCTTGAAGTGACCCAGTTCCGCCTTGGGCATGCGCGATTCCTTCTGCATGTCGAAGCCGGCCTGGACGGCACTGTACCCGTCGTTCTCGACGGTCTTGACCTGAAGCACGCTGTTACCGGTGACGTCAATGACGGTGACGGCGGTGGCGCGACCGCGGTCGTCATAGACGCGGGTCATGCCAATTTTCTTACCTAAAAGTCCGATTCTCATGGAGGCTAAAATGGGAGCGGTCAAATCTTGATGGTGATATCCACACCGGCGGGGAGATTGAGCTTCTTGAGCTCATCGACGGTCTTGGCGGTGGGTTCGACGATATCGAGCAGCCGCTTGTGGGTGCGGATCTCGAACTGGTCCATCGACTTCTTGTCCACGTGCGGCGAGCGGTTCACCGTGAAGCGCTCGATGCGGGTGGGAAGAGGGATGGGTCCAGCCACTTTCGCGCCCGTGCGCTTTGCGGTCTCGACGATCTCCGCGGAGGAGGCGTCGAGCATCCGGTGATCGAATGCCTTGAGGCGGATGCGTATGCGTTGGCCGGTCATAATTAAGGTGGGTTGGCGGTTGTGCCTTTGAGACTAGGAGCCCTTCTGCTCGAGGACAGCGTTTTTGACCTGCTCAGGAACCTGCTCAAAGTGCGACGGCTCCATCGAGTACGATGAGCGCCCCTTCGAGAGGGAGCGGATGGCGGTGGCGTAGCCGAACATTTCGGCCAGGGGCACTTCGGCCTGGACGGTGGTGAGGCCGAGCTTGGACTCGAGCGAATTGATGCGCCCGCGCCGGCGGTTGAGATCGCCCATGATGTCGCCCTGATACTCGTCCGGGGTGATGTTCTCGACCTTCATGACGGGCTCGAGGAGGATCGGCTTGGCGTTCTTGACGGCATCCTTGAGGGCGAAGATGGCCGCCATCTTGAACGCGAGTTCGTTGGAATCGACATCATGATAACTGCCGAAAACGATGTCGCATTCCAGGTCGATGACCGGGTAGCCGCCGAGCACGCCATTGAGCACGGCTTCCTCGATGCCCTTCTTGACGGCTGGGATGTATTCCTTCGGGATGGTGCCGCCGACGATCTTGTTGTCGACGGTGATCCCCTTGCCGCGCTCGGACGGGCGGACATCGACCTCGACGTGGCCATACTGGCCGCGCCCGCCGGATTGCTTGATCAGCTTGCCGACGCCGTGGGCAGCCTTGGTGATGGTCTCGCGATAAGCGATCTGTGGCTTGCCGGCATTCGTATCGACTTTGAACTCGCGCAGCATGCGGTCCCGGAGAATCTCGAGGTGAAGCTCACCCATGCCGGCCATAATGGTCTGGCCGGTGTCTTCATTGGTGTATACGCGGAAAGTGGGGTCTTCCTCGGCCAGCCGCTGGAGGGCGATAGCCATCTTCTCCTGGTCCACCTTGGTTTTCGGCTCGACCGCCATCGAGATGACGGGATCGGGGAATGACGGGGGCTCAAGCAGGATGGGAAAATCTTCGTCGCAGAGGGTATCACCAGTGGTGATGTTCTTGATGCCGACGATGGCGGCGATGTCGCCGGAGTAACAGGTATCGATATCGAGGCGCTTGTCCGCCTGGATCTGGATCAGCCGGGAGATGCGCTCCCGCTTGTTTGTGCGCGGATTGTAAACGGTGTCGCCCTTGCTGAGGGTGCCGGAGTAAACGCGGAAGAAAACGAGCTTGCCGACGAAAGGATCGCTCCAGAGCTTGAACGCGAGCGAACAGAATTTCCCATTATCGTCCGTGGCGGCTTCCATCGGGGCGTGGGTGTCCGGGTTCATCCCCTTGGTGGGCGGGATATCGACCGGGCTGGGGAGATAATCGACAACCGCATCAACCAGGTATTGGACGCCCTTGTTCTTGAATGCCGACCCGCCGATGACGGGGACAAACTTGTTCGCAATGGTCTGGCGGCGAATGCCGGCCTTGAGAATCTCTGGGGTGATCGGTTTCTCCTCGAGGAAATACATGGCAACTTCCTCATCGAGGTCCGAAATGGCGCCAACCAGGTCGTTATACGCGTTATCGACAATATCCTTATGATCGGCCGGGATCTCCTCGATATCATAGGTGGACCCCATGACGTCGTTATCCCGGTAAATGACCGCCTTGCGATTGACGACATCGAGCTGCCCAAGGAGATGATCCTCCGCTCCCAGCGGAATGAGCACCGGCCACGCGTTCGCATGGAGCTTCTTGCGCATCGAATCGATGGCCGCGTTAAAGTCCGCCCCGACGCGGTCCATCTTATTAATAAATGCAACCCGGGGAACCCCGTACTTGTTGGCCTGCCGCCAGACAGTCTCCGACTGGGGCTGCACGCCGGCCACCGCGTCGAACACCGCGATCGCGCCGTCCAGCACGCGAAGGGAACGCTCGACCTCCGCCGTGAAATCGACGTGGCCGGGGGTATCGATGATGTTCACCCGCTGCTTGATGGCCTCGAAAATCTTGTAAACGCCCTCTTCCTTCCGCTGCGTCCACGAACAGGTGGTGGCGGCAGAGGTGATCGTAATGCCGCGCTCGCGCTCCTGCTCCATCCAATCGGTCACCGTGGTGCCCTCGTGCACCTCGCCGATCTTGTGGATCATGCCGGTGTAGAAAAGGATGCGCTCAGTGAGCGTCGTCTTGCCCGCATCGATGTGCGCGGCGATGCCGATGTTGCGGGTCCGCTCCAGCGGAAACGCGCGGTCGGGCGAATTCGGGTTCGTGGACAAGGGTTTTTCCAGAGTTGCGGAGGCCATGGTGAATTCGCCCTGGGGGGTTGCTAGAATCGGAAGTGAGCGAACGCGCGGTTGGCTTGCGCCATTTTGTGGGTATCGTCGCGTTTCTTGATGGCCTGTCCCTGGCCGGAGGCGGCATCGCGCAGCTCATTGGCCAGCGCCTGGGTCATCGTGGTCCCTTTGCGGGCGCCAGCGTAACCAACGATCCAGCGCATGGCGAGCGCGATCTGACGGCGGGCGGGAACTTCCATCGGCACCTGGTAGGTGGCGCCACCGACGCGGCGTGACTTGGTTTCGAGCCGGGGCTTCACGTTATCGATGGCCTTGTGGAGGGTCTCCAGCGGATCAACCACGTCGCTCCCCTGCCGGGACTTCTCAATGGCGTGGTAAACAATGCGCTCGGCGATCGATTTCTTGCCGGAACGCATGATCGTGTTGATCAATTGGGCCACGAGCGGGCTGCCGTAACGGGCATCCAGTTTTTCCGTGCGTTTAATGACTCTGCGGCGGCGTGACATGAGAGAAGGAAGGAGTTTGAGGTTTCAGCTTGGAATCAGTCGGGCTATTTCTTCTTGCCCTTGGCGGGTGCAGCGGCTTCGCCACCAGCCTTGGGACGCTTGGCGCCGTACTTGGAGCGGCTGCGGCGGCGGCCATCCACCCCGAGGGAGTCCAGCGTGCCACGCACTATATGATAGCGAACCCCGGGCAGATCCTTCACGCGACCGCCACGGACCAGGACGATCGAATGCTCCTGGAGGTTGTGTCCCTCGCCGGGGATGTAGGCGATGACTTCCTGGCCATTTGTCAGCCGCACCTTCGCCACCTTCCGCAGCGCGGAGTTCGGCTTCTTGGGGGTGCGGGTCATCACCTGCACGCAGACGCCACGGCGCTGGGGACAATTCACAAGGGCCGGTGATTTTGATTTCACCGCGACCTTTTTGCGCCCTTTGCGGACAAGCTGATTGATCGTTGGCATTGCAGTTCTGGTTTAAAGTCTGGTTCTAAAATTTCTCCGGCTCTGTCTTCCGGCTGTCTGGCTGGACCCTTCGGCCCCAGGGAAAACCCGCCCCCTCCTCCCGGCCACTCATGAAGGCCGGGTCATGGGACGAAAAACCCGCTTCGAGCGGGTCGTTTTCGAAACCCACTGGATGCGGGGAGCGCGAAGGTAAACGAATCCACCGGTCGCGCAATCGTTATTTCTCTGGAGCGCGAATACGGTTCTACCACATCGCGCGGGAGGGAGAATGTAGGGAAGTGCCTGCTTGCTGGCAAGAGGAATTGTTATTTTTTGGTGAAATCTGGAGGATGCCAGCCCAAATTGCACCGCCGGGCACGCCTTCGCCAGCCAGGGTGCGTCCGCGAAGACCGCCTTCACTCCTTCGGTTGCCCGTGAATGTATTGATCCAGATTCACCGCCAAATCAGCCGGCATATCATCCGCGGTGCCAATATAGTAGGCTAGGCCGCGTGACGTTCAGCGAACGAGCGCGGCGCAGCGGAGTCCGGCGAAATCAATTGAACTTCCGCTCCATCCGGCAACTCAAGTCCGGCCGGTAACGAAACCGCTCCATTGACTACTTTGACGGCGAAAGTCATGTCGCGTTATGGTCCCGGCACGGCGAAAAGGCAAGGCGGGCGGATGCCGCAAACGGAGCGCTCACCCCACCGGCCACAACCCGTCCGTCACCCGTTGCGTCTCCACCGCCAGCTCCTCGATCCTCCGGTTCACTGCCTCATCTCCAAACGTCCCCTCATCGATATGCGCCGGCGCCGCGTAAACGAATCGCGGGATGATGTGGCACCGGTAATCCAGCATCAGGCTGTTCGCGAATGGCATCACCGACATATAGCTCCCATGCCCGCCTGCAGCGCAGATGAAGCCCACCACCTTCCCCTCCCATGCCTTCCCCGTCAGCTCCAGGAAGTTCTTCGCCGCGGCGTTCACATCATAATTATAAATCGCGGCCGCCACGATGATCCCCTTCGCGTTGCGCACCTTCGCCCCCAGCTTCTTGACGTCAGGATGCCCGTAGCACGCCCCCCCGTCGGAGAGCGGCAGATCGTAATCCTGCAGGTCCACGTACTCCGCTCCGCCCGGCCGCGCCGCCAGGTGCTCGTACACGATCCGCGCTAGGATCCGGCTCCGGCTTTCCGGGTTGAGACTGCAGGAGAGCACGAGGTAGCGCATGGGATTGCCTCCCTTTAATGAGCCTCGCGCCCCCAGCGCAAGGGATTTTCCCACCACCGCCCGTCAATTGGTCTGCGGCGGCACACCAATCCGATTCGTCTGGTGCGTCATCGTGCCGGGGGGCGGCAGCCCGCTTTTATCCACATTGATCGGGCCATTATCCATCGTCAGGCTCTGTTGCTGCGCCTGTTGCGCCGCCATGTAGGTCATCGCCGCGGGGTCCGATCCCGGGAGCAATTTCACCCCGTCAAACCCGCTCGGCACCCCCACATGGATCGCATTCATGTTATAATGCCCATTGCTTGTGACCACGGGAGTCCCGTTGCCCATGGGCATCCGCCTGGCAAATGTGGCCGGGATATTCGGCTGCTGGCAGTAATAAGAGGCCGCCTGCGCAGCCGGGGCGGCTGCGGCGGTTGGTGCGCTCGCGATCGGCTGGGACCCGCTTGTCACTGCCGGCGCGGCCTGCTCCTTATGCCCCGAGAACAAGAGCGCCAGCATCAGAACGCCAATCCCGATATAAACAATAGTACGTAAATCTTGCGACTCAGGCATGGAATAAAGGATCCGGGGTTTCAATCATGGTATGCTCGGGTAAGTGGTTGGCGTCGAGGCGTTCTGTACGTAACTCGAGTTCCAGGAATTCGGCATCACTTCAAAATTGCCCGTTATCGGGAAAAACGGCGGTGTCCCGCCGGCCTGCGAGACCCGCTTGTCCCACAGTTCCGTCTGAGCAAGACCATTGGTAATGCCGCTGCCGTTATACAGCGCCCAGCTCAAATTCACGTTCTGGATCATGCCGCCAAGGAAATACGCCTGGCCCGGCGGACGGGTCAGCTCATTTTGCACCCCAAAGCCTCCGCCCCCGGGGGTCGAGGTACTCACGCCTGTCGCCATCACGATGGCATCGATGTAGAGGGGATTTGACGCGCTGGCCGCGATCGGATTTCCGTATAAGTCATTCTGTTGAATCATCACGTTCCCCTCGGACACAATTCCGAGGATGTCCGTGACGCTGTTGAGTTGGGACTGAAGTGTGGTGACAATCGAGTTATTCACCGTGCCATTCGAATTGATCAATGTGGAGGGATTGGGATATTGGAAACTCGGATTGCTGACCTGGGAGTTATACACCAGGTTGCCGGTGATGTTGACATTCCCGCCCGACGGATCCGAGGAGGCAGCCAATGCCGCAATCGTCAATCGTCCACTGAGCGTGCCCGAGAGCGAGACGATATTCCCCTTCACAACCAGATCCCCGTTCGCCGCGTTGACGGTGGTTGTCTGCGTCGGTCCAAAGGAGGGCGCCCCATTTTTCGTTCCCAGATACTGCTGCACGGTGATTGTACTGTTGCCGGCAGTGGCGCCATTGGAAAGCGTCACCGCGAAGTTCGGACCTGCCGAGGAACTATATCCAGTGTAGCCATCGGGCAATGTCAGGCCCGCGTTGGTTACCAGCGGGGCGGACCGCGGGTCCGTGGTCAGGCTGGTGGGGAGCGCAATTGGCGTCGGCAAGATGGATAATCCGCCATAAAACTGTGGCGCGGTCGGGTAAGTCGAATCCCAATACTGCAGAATATTGACAGCGTTATTCGCTGCGCTGCTTCCATAGACGCTGCCAACATAAGAGTTGTAGTCGCTATAAACATTAACTCCGCCGGAGGCCGCGCTCGTGATCGGGCCGAGACTCCAGAAATCCGGCCAAAACGCCACACCCGAGTTAATATTGATCGGTCCCATGTACACCTGGCCCAATCCCATGAATTGCAAGTAGCCTGGCGTCCATACTCCGCCGTAGTTATTCGTAAATAGTTCGTATTTCGCGAAGTTCTGCTGCTGGATTGTTACCTGCACCCGCCGCGCAAATGGCGTCCCCCGCGTCAGGGTTCTGTCGCAGACCGCCGTCGAGGTAATGGTCCAGTATCCAATCGTATTGGCAGTCTGCTGGTGCACCGCTACTGTCACGTTCTCAAACGGAGCAAACTGCGCCGAGGGCAATGTGTAGGTTTGCGTGATATCGGAGGTCGGCAGCGTTGCCATGTTCACAAGCGTCCCGGTTTCTTCCGCCACTCCGGCTTCCGCCGCCATCAGCGCCTGGTCGTCCAGCATCCGTTGCCCCTGGATTCGCCGATAACTTCCCAGGTCTTGCAGGTAAGTGCCAAGGCCCAGCGCCAATACTGCCAGAATCATGATCACCATGATCAGCGTGCTCGCCTCCTTGCGTCCCATTGGCCCGCCGCACGCGGTCACGTGAGGCAGCCACGCGCCTTCGCCGCGTTGGTCCCCTTTTTTCGTGATTCTGGCCGTCATGGTGTTGGTTTCGGTAATGGTTTGCTCCGGCGTCGTTAGTTGCGCGGCAGGTTGCTGGTGCTGAATCTCACAAGGTCATACTCATAGGATCCCAGGCTCAGGGTCGGCCATCCATAGACACCTATCTTGAATCCGGCACGCACGGTCCCGCTGACGTCGCTGCGAAATTCGAAATCCTGCACGTTGGATACCAGCAAAATGTCCTTGGCTGGGTTTGGTTCCCCCGCGGCGCTGCTATTCGCGCAGTAATAGAGCCCGCCGGAATTTGGATCGCTGGTAGGCGTATAAAGGTAATATGCGGAATAGCCGCCGCTCGTATTTTCAACCACCCCGCAGGATCCATAGGTGCCGGCTCCCGAGGAGATGCTGGAATAGTTGGAATAGATCTGGATCTGCTGCGCCGCCTGCATATCCGTGCTGATCCTGCGGATGGCCTCGGATCCCTTGTCCCGTGCCACCATCTCGGAGGAGTTACTGCGAAACAGTTGCATCCCCTCCACCAGCCCGCCCAGCGCCACCAGCGCGATGATACTCCCGATCGCACACCCGAACATGACCTCCACCAGCGTAAAGCCCCCGTCGAATCCCCGGCTCTTGCCGGCCACCGCGCGATGCTGCATGCGTGCGTGCCGTTTCATCACAGGTTCGGGAAATTGCTGCATACCACCGTGCTGATGGTGTAGCTGTCCGGGGGTCGCGTCGTCCCGGCATACAGGTTCCAGGTGATCGTGACGGTGATCTGCTTCAGTTCCGGGCTCCCTGATGGCGTTGTGATCGCCACCGACCACGCCCCTTGAGGAATCTTGTTCGTAATGACAGTCGGGTTCGACGACGAGGCCGAATTCACATCCTCCACCGGCAGCGCCGTCGAGCCACCGGCAATCGGCACATACCACGCCGTGTTCGGCGTGGCCGTCCCGTAGCCTTCCAGATAGATGGGTGTGGCCACCGTGCTATTGGCTATCGCGCTGAAAGGCAGCGCCTTGAAAAGCTCCAGGATTTGCGCCCCCATCGATGCCACCAGCAGTCGCTGGGTGGCTGCCCGATTCTCGAACCGCATGTAGGAAATTCCGCTCGCCATTCCCACGAAAGTGAGCCCCAGGATCGCCACCGCCACCATCACCTCGATCAACGAGATTCCGCTGGCTGCACGAGCGGGCGCTGCCCATCCTTGCGCGGCGGGGGCATGCACATTCCATTCTGCATCCGGCTCGGACGGCATGCCATGGTACGGCTGATTCATCCCTTCGACGCTCAGCAGCTATCATGCCCCTTTCTATCGGGTCCCCCTGCTTTGCGATAAATACCCTAGCCAGCAGGTGAAAATTCATCTTATGCGAATGAAGACAATTGCCTTTCAGCGCACATGGCGTTCCCGGGCAGAACCGGATTGACGGTATTTGTTAATTTTATTATTCAAATCCACAATGCCCCCGTGGCGACCGTCGTCGCTTGTTGCGCTCGGGCAGTGGAGACCCCCGAAACTTATGAAACCAGCCGCCCTCTCTTCCTTCTTGGTTCGTCCCTTGGCCGCCCCTGCAATCGTCGCACGCCGCCACATCGCCGGCGGGCTACTGGCAGCGATTTTGGCCGTTGGCATCTCCACCGGAACCCCCTCTCTTTTCGCCGCCATCGTCACCAAGACCGGGGCCAACGGCGCCCCTGGCAAGCCCGGCGGCAACGGCGTAGCAGCCACCGCAACTGCCACGACCACGGGCACATCCAACTCCGCCACGGCCACCGGCGGTAATGGCGGCACGGGCGAGCCTGTTCCCGCCGCAGGCGGCAACGGCGGCGCTGCGACGGCCACAGCGGTTGCCACCGGCTCGAATGCCACCGCTTCCGCCACGGCCAATGGCGGCTCCGGCGGCACCGGCTCCGGGACCAGTACCGTCGCCGGCAATGGCGGGCTGGGTGCCAAGGCCACGGACAGCGCCACCGCCAGCGAGACCAATATCAACGCCCCCATCACCGTCACCGGGGATGCCACGGGCGGCTCCGGCGGCTCCGTGCAGAGTGGGATCGGCACGGGTGGCC
>Ga0302319_10024243_pt1 | contig 10793 bp, 7 predicted proteins | sample Bog_T0_2_FD_203319 | JGI IMG/M metagenome (GOLD analysis project Ga0302319, IMG submission 203319) | Peat permafrost microbial communities from Stordalen Mire near Abisko, Sweden - Bog_T0_2 | ecosystem: Environmental > Terrestrial > Soil > Wetlands > Peat | place: Sweden: Abisko, Stordalen Mire... | reverse complement strand
CTGGGTCTGGCAATGGAGCAATCCCGGCCTCGACGAGCTGGCGTATCATCTCGCGACCTATTATGTCCTGGCCGGCGATCAGCTGGGGCTGATGGAAAAACTGAGCGAAGACGGAGCGTTCGGAGCCCTCTCCTACGATATAGCCGGACGCTGGGTATCGCGGGACCTGCTGGATTCGATTCTGGAGATCGGCTTTCTCGATCGGCACCTGAAGATTGCCACGCGTCCTCCACTCTCGGTTCTCGACATTGGAGCGGGCTATGGGCGGCTTGCGCACCGCATGCTGACCGCAATTCCATCGCTGGGCAATTACCTGTGCGCGGACGCGATTCCGGAATCCAGCTTTGTCTGCGAATATTACCTCAAGTTCCGCGGCCTTGAGGGCAGATTCAAAGTGGTTCCGGCGACCGAAATCGACGCGGCGCTGAACTTGATGCGCGCCGACCTGGCTATGAATATTCACAGCTTTTCAGAGTGTTCGCTGGGCGCAGTCCAGTGGTGGCTGGATCGGCTGGCGGCGCACGGCGTGAAGCACTTTATGATGGTCCCCAATGCTTGCGGCCACGACGGTGAGTTGTTACGCAACATCGACGGCGAGGACATGCAGCCTCTCATTGAAGGGAGCGGTTACCGGTTGGTGGCGAAGGAGCCGAAGTACTCCGACCCGGGAGTTCAGAAATTTGCATTGAATCCGACCTGGTTTTGGCTTTTTGAGCGGAGCGGGGGAGCTTAGGGTTTGCTGCCCCTCATCCCTCCATCCATGCATTCAGCCAGCCAGGGAATCAGCAACCGATCGAGGAAAGATTTATGGCGAAAGTCGCATTAGTGACCGGTGTTACAGGACAGGATGGCGCCTATCTGTCTGCGCTTCTGTTGAGCAAGGGCTACGTTGTGCACGGCATCAAGCGCCGGTCTTCGTCATTTAATTCGGCGCGCATCGACCATATGTACCAGGACCCGCACATCGCCGATGCGCGTTTTCAGATTCATTACGGAGATATGACCGACTCCACGAATCTGATTCGCATTATTCAGTCGGTGCAGCCGGATGAGATTTACAATCTCGCCGCGCAAAGCCACGTGCAGGTTAGCTTTGAAACGCCTGAATACACGGCGAATGCCGATGCGACCGGGACACTGCGCATCCTGGAGGCGATCCGGATTCTCGACCTGACGAAGAAGACGCGCTTTTATCAGGCGTCGACCTCGGAGCTATATGGAAAGGTGCTGGAGGTTCCGCAGAAGGAAACCACGCCCTTCTATCCACGGAGCCCCTACGGTGTGGCCAAGCTCTACGCGTACTGGATCACGGTAAACTACCGCGAGGCATACGGTATTCACGCATCGAATGGAATCCTGTTCAACCACGAGAGCCCGATGCGCGGCGAGACGTTTGTTACGCGCAAGATCACGCGGGCCGTGGCGGCGATTCACCTGGGCGTGCAGAAGACGCTGTACATCGGCAACCTGGATGCGGAGCGCGACTGGGGTCATGCGCGGGATTACGTGGAAGGCATGTGGCGCATCGTGCAGCAGCCGGAGGCGAGCGATTTTGTTCTAGCGACCGGCGAAACGCACAGCGTGCGCGAGTTTGTGGAGTTGGCGTTCTCCAAGGTGGGCCGCAAGATTGAGTGGCGCGGCAAGGACGTGGACGAGATGGGGGTCGACACGCGAACGGGCGAGACGCTGGTGAAGATCGACAGCCGCTACTTCAGGCCGACGGAGGTGGACCAGCTTCTGGGCGACCCCTCCAAGGCGCGCCGCGTGCTGGGATGGCAGCATACGGTTACCTTCCCTGAGCTGGTCTCTGAGATGGTGGAGTCGGATCTGAAGGTTATTGCCGAGGAATCGAACAGGGAGCATGGCAATGAGTAGCTTCAACCTGGCCGGGAAACGCGTCTGGGTGGCCGGTCATCGCGGGATGGCAGGGGCGGCGATTGTGCGGCGGCTAGGGCGCGAGCATTGCGAGATCGTCACCGCGGACCGAAGCGAACTGGATCTTCTGCGCCAGGCGGATGTCGATGCGTGGATGGCCGACAAAAAGATTGACGCCGTTTTTCTTGCCGCCGCGACGGTGGGCGGCATCATGGCTAACACCACGCGGCCGGCGGAGTTTCTCTACGAAAACCTGGTGATTGAGACGAACGTGATTCACGCGGCAAAGAATACGGGCGTGAAGAAGCTTTTGTTTATGGGATCGTCGTGCATCTATCCGCGCATGGCAGAGCAGCCGATGCGGGAAGAGGCGCTGCTGACCGGGGCTCTGGAACCAACGAATGAGTGGTACGCCATCGCAAAGATCGCAGGAATCAAACTGTGTGCGGCGTTCCGCCGGCAATATGGGTGCGATTTTGTTTCTGTGATGCCGACAAATCTGTATGGGCCGGGAGATCGCTATGATGCGCAGAACGGCCATGTCGTGGCCGCGCTGATGATGAAGATTCATGCCGCGAGAAGGTCGAATAGCGCCACGGTCGAGTTGTGGGGAAGCGGGACTCCGAAGCGTGAGTTCCTGTTCACCGAGGATCTGGCGGATGCATGCGTATTCGTCATGAAGAAATATTCCGACGAGCTTTTCCTGAATGTTGGCACCGGCCATGACATGACGATCCTGGAACTGGCGGAGAGCATTGCGCGAGTGGCAGGCTGGACGGGAAAGTTTACATTCGACCGATCGAAGCCCGACGGCATGCCGCGCAAGGTGATGGATGTGAGCCGCTTGCAGACATTGGGTTGGCGCGCGCAGACTTCGTTTGATGAGGGAATCAGGCAGGCCTACGACTGGTATGTGGGCAACGTGGCAAACCGCGCGGCCTGAGCGATCGAGGGAGCTGCATTTTTCTTACGCCCGCTAAAGCGGGCTGGCGATGCGGGTTTTGATCTGTTTCCCCAGGCTCGCGCCTGGGGCTACCGTCTTTTGCCCGCTACGCGGGCTCTATAGCGACGAAGTAACTGCGCGTATTTGTCGGAGCGCGAACATTGCGAAATAATGTGGAATACGTATGAGTACATCGACTCCCGAACGCGAGCGCGCCGTACACCACATTGCCGGCGGCGATGGCGAGAATCCCTACCTTCGTCCGTCGTTCAGTTTCAAGTACCGGCTGTTGCGCCAGTTGTGGCAGGTGGTGTATCTGTTCCTCTATCGCACGTCGCCGCCGCCGCTGCATCTCTGGCGGTCGATGCTGTTGCGGCTCTTCGGCGCGAAGATGGGCCCGGGCTGTCATTTTTATCCCGCGGGGAAAGTGTGGGCGCCATGGAATCTGACCTGCGAAGACTGCTGCACTCTTGCCGATCATGCTGAAATCTACAATCCTTCGCCGATCTATTTAGAATCCCACTGCATCATCTCGCAGCAGGCCTATATCTGCGGGGCAACGCACGATTACAACCATCCCGATTTCCCCATGATCTCGTACAGCATGCGATTCGGCGCATATTCGTGGATCTGCGCGCGGGCATCGGTTTCGCCGGGCGTGAATGTGGGAGAGGGGGCCGTGCTGGGGCTGGGATCGGTGGCCAACCGGGACCTGGAGCCGTGGACGATCCATAGCGGTTCGCCGGCGGTTCTAGTGAAGCAGCGCGTGAAGAACGTGCGCGCCGGCGAGAAATGAGGCCGTTCCTCCGGCATCTTTTGATCCGGCCGATCCGCTTTTCAACTGAAGATGAGGCGCCATGCCGTCGCTAGCTTTGCATAAAACCGCCTATAGCAGGAGCGGCAACGTATGGGCAATTGCAGGGACAGAAGGCGCGGAAGATCGAAGGGACGAAAGCGGGAGAGCCTCAAATCGCGGGAACGGCAGAAGACGCATTCCACTCTTGGTTCCTCCTTTTCAAGTGTTGGTGAGGATGGGCAGGCTGCGCTGGCATCCGCTTCAGTCAGATACCTGCTTAGATTGCGAAGGGACGCGAAAAGCAGCCTGAGGCTGTCAGAATTAGTCGAAAAACGGGATATTTCGCGCGAGACCAGGAAACTATCCGGGCGATGAGCATAGAGATGGAGCACCGCGAGGACAATGAAAGAGATTCAATCGGAGTTCGGCGGCTGGTGCGAACGAGTGCACTCCGGGAACGGGAACAGGACTAATCAAGAAAGGGAAATGATGAAGAAGAACGAGCCATGGTTTGCGGCTGCATTCAAGTCCTGCTTGCTCGGAGTGGCGCTGCTGACATGTGCCGCGACCCATCAATTAGCGGCGCAGCGGCCAGGCTGGCCACATTGGGGCGCGCAAAATGGCAGCGCAAATGTTCCTGCCGGTCCATGCGAGCCCTCCAAGCTGGGCTCACCGTATATCCCAGTCGATAGCTGGGTTTACCTGGCCATGTTACGGCTGTATTCGTTGGGATACGTGGACGCGGTGTATATCGGGCTTCGGCCCTGGACGCGCGCGAGCGTGATGCACATGCTGGAGAGCGCCGGCAACCTGATCGAAAAGAGCGAAGATGGCGGCGATCCTGGCGCCGAGGAGGCGCGCGAGATCTACACCGCGCTTAACCACGAGCTGCATGACGACATGGAAGGTCCCTGCGGGCCGCACCAGGGAAGCACGCGCATCGAGTCGGTGTACAGCGTGGCGCGGGGCATCAGCGGCACACCGTTAGAGGACAGCTATCATCTCGGGTCGACCATTGTGAACGATTACGGACGTCCCTTTGAGAGCGGCTTCAGTAATTACTCCGGCGTTAGCGGTTACGCGAGCGCCGGACGGTTCGCGGCTTATGCGCGCGTCGAGTTTCAGGGCGCTACTTCCGCAACGGGCTACTCGGCGGCGCTGGCGCAGACGCTCGCCACGATCGATGGCACCGTGAGTCCTGTTTCCCCCTTCAGCATGTACAACGGTCAGGCCACTATTCCTGAGGGCCCGATCGGCGCCGCCACGCAAGGGCGCTTTCTGGAGGCATATCTCTCCTATCAGTATCTGAATCACGTAATTTCCTTTGGCAAACAGGACCAGTGGCTCGGTCCGGCGCAGGGCGGGAGCATGGCGTTTTCCAATAACGCCCAGAATTTCTACGCCTTCGAAATCAATCGCATCGAGCCGCTCGACATTCCACTGCTTTCGCGTCTTACCGGCGCGTTTCGCTATGAATTTCTAGTGGGCGCGCTGCGCGGCCACACTTTGATGCCCAACCCGCTGTACACCGGGAATCCTGCAGCTCAGGCGAACGTCATCGCTGCCGGGGATCCCTGGGTGCATGTCGAAAAGGTCAGCTTCAAGCCAACGAAGGATCTGGAGCTCGGCTTCGAGCGTACGGGGATGTTTGGCGGCATGGGCCACGAAGGAGTGAGCCTTCACTCCTTTCTGCGCAGCTTCTTCAGCACTTCCGCGGGAGCAGGTGCACAGAAGAACGGCAATACAGATCCCGGCGCGCGTTTCGGAGCCTTCGACTTCTCCTGGCGGCTGCCATTTGTTCGCAACTGGCTCACGCTTTACTCCGACTCCGAGGTGCACGACGATATTTCACCGATCGACGCTCCTCGCCGCGCCGCCGTGCGCCCGGGAATTTACCTCTCGCATGTGCCCGGACTTCCCAAACTCGATCTGCGCGTCGAGAGCGCCTCTACCGCGCCCGTCGCCTTGAACAATCTTCCCGGCCGCTTTATGTATTGGGAATTCATTGAGAAGCAGGGCTACACCAACCAGGGCCAGCTCTTCGGCGACTGGATCGGCCGCGACGACAAAGGCGGCCAGGCGTGGATCACCTGGCACTTGAGCGGCAACGAATGGGTCCAGGTGGGCGCGCGGAATCAAAAAGCGGCCAGCAACTTCATTCCCGGCGGCACTACATTGAACGACATCAGCTTTCAGGCCGTGAAGCGGATCGGCAGGGACTTCGAGGTCAACGGCAACTTCGCCATGGAACACTACAAGGCGCCGATCTATCTGGCGGGCGAGCAGACCGTGACGACGACGAACATTCAGCTCACGTGGCATCCCGGACGCAAGGTCAGTTTTTAGGGATGATTCTGGTTGCGTACACCGGCGCGGGCGAGTGCTCGACCTTGACGAGTTGATCCTTGACGTCGAAGGTCAACGCCCATTGCAAGGGCTGGCGCGGAGTGGCAACGTCGACAAAGCGGACCGTCGAATCGCCAGCTTGTCCGATTTCGAGCGAAGGCGGGAACGACAAGGCGAGATCGGAATTAGGCGCCTGATGCGGCGCAAGAGTGATGGCGAAGCGCGGATCAGTGAGCGCGGCGTAGCACAAACTGGAGGCAAGCCAATCGGCGGGCGGGCCTTGCGGTTCCTCCGCGCGAATGCGGTTGAACGTCGCCATGGCGACTGCATTGACGGGAGCGGGCGAGAAGAGATTAAAACCGCGCCGCTCCACAGGAATGATACGCACGTGGCCGTTGCCGGTGCGTGGGATGGAAGCGGCAAAAAGACTTACATCCCCGGCGCCGCCACCGGTCTGGAAAAGCAGAAACATGTGGCCCGGAATGGCCTGGCAGTCAAGCTGCCGATAACTCCATTTTTCCTTGTCGAATTCAATCCCGGCGAACTCAGCGGCGTCGCGGATCGCGGGCTGCGATTTCGCAGTCAGACTGCGATCGATCTCGTTCATCTGCTCTGCGGGCCGATACACAATGAAGTGCTCGGATGCGGAGTTGTGAGAGGACGGCGTGAGATCTCTGACCGCCGGCACAGGCTTTGCCGGGTAGGGAATGGGCTGGGAGCCTGAGGGAATGGGCCTTACCGGATAGGGCACGGTGCGTGGGGATTCAGTTGTTTGAGCTCCGCAATAGGAGACCAAGACTGCCGGTACCGCAACTACGAAAGCAAAGTTCAACAGCCTCAGGCGACTCATACACACGCTAGACTAACACCTCGCGCGGAAAGACTTTCCAGCCACTCTGTCGAGAAGCGGATCGGCCCGCGGAGTATGGATGTTCCGTGTGAGGCGAGCGCGGAATTATCGCCTGCTTGGAACAGGATGCGCGAAATCGTAGGCAACGCCGACGGTGAAGCCCTGAGGATTGAGCGTCTTGCCTCCGAAGAGCGGTTGCCATGTCTGGTACTCGTAATCGGCGCGCGCCCAGATTTGCCGGAAGATACGGTATTCGAGGCCGCCGCCGGGGGCGTACAGAGTACGCGTATCATGCGTGTACGTCGGACTCCCAACATCGAAGTCGATGCTGCCGTAGGCGATCAGGTATTTGAAGTAAGGATGGAAGCTGTGAAAGTGGCGCCACGTGTAAATTGGACCGGCTCCGGCCGTATCCTGGCGCACGTTGGTTTGGGTCGACGAGCGGTTGAGGCTGATATCCCTTGCCTCGCCCTCCACTCCCAGGCCGCGCAGAATGTGGGGCAGCTTTGCGGGATACCAGTCAGCCCAGACCGTTCCTCCCAACATGCGGCCATGGCCCAAATCGACGTTGTAGCTTGAGGGCCCGATGCCCAGACTAATGGGCCAAACCCTCCGCTGATATGCGGGAACGACCTGAGAAAAGGCGGGAACCGTGACCGAAAAAATGCTCACCGCCAAAACGGGGAGAATGAAAGGCCTGAAACGCATTCTGAATCTCCTTCAAACGCGCATACCTTCGCCCGGCCTGTAGATTGCAGCCGAGAGAAGAGCGGGAAACCAAGACTACAAGGCAAAAGCAGGAGTTTCTGCGCGGGATCCACCATCGACATTCATACGACGCACTGCACGAACCGAGGTGTTACAGAAAATACAAGGCACCGGTATTCTCGAGGCGGTTCTTTTGAATGATCAACCCGAAGCGCGGCCATAAGTTGTCCTGGGCGGCTGGGCACCAGTTTTACTCGGCTCAGTCTACATCATGGAGACCGGCAATTGCTGCGGGCGCTCAAGACGCCGGTTGACCGAGGGCACCTCGCGCAACTTTGCAATGCGAGTTGAACCGGGAGTGACGCCCGAGTGGATCTGCCGAAGAAGTTCAGGAACGGGATTTTCCCGGATTTGGCGTGGCTCCCTCAAGGACATGAACTGAAGAATTGTAGAGAAATCGCAGATACTGAATCCGGACGCGGATCGAGTGCGGGAGGGTTGCATCCGCCCTGGGATTCTGCGGTCGCGCATCGCTGGATATTGTCCCAGTCATCGCAATCGTGCCACGGGTCGCACAACCAAGAAGAGCCATAGCGAATCTCATCATTACGGGAACATTGAGTTCTCGCAGAGTTCGGTTCGAAGGAGCGTCAAATGCATTACCAAAGTAATCTTCGTCGGTAATGTGCCGGTGGACTGCTCTCTAATCAGACAACTTATCGAGAAAAATGTACCCCAGACAGCGGTCCTGTGTTACGTTTATTTGTGCTGTAGGTATGCGGCGGACAACGTCGCAATTGATGCCAGTCGGGCTGCGTTCGAGTCCCGAAAGGGCGCTCACTAACACTTTTCATCGGGTTAAATTAGCCAATCTGCGGAGGATAAACGCATGCGAATTCGTGTTTTGAAATCTGTGGGCCGGATTCTTGCTTTGGTTACTGTGGCTGCCTTGCCGGTGGCCATGGCGGCTCAGACGGCAGCGTCAGGGAAGGGTTCCGGCAACACATCACCGTCGAGGTGGGATATTTTCATGGGCTACAGCTATCTGTCGCCCAAGGGAACTGTGAACACAGTCCAACCGAACGCCCAACAGACGCCGGTCTCGGCAAACTTCGATGCGGTCAACGTGGGTGGCTTAGTCAGTGCCGCATATTACTTCAATCGTTACGCGGGCGTCCAAGTCGAGTTTGGGATTCATGAGTGGGGCGTGCAGTGCTGCCTGAGCAATGTGGGCACAGAAGGGAACGATGATGGTTTTGCGACCTTCGCTGGTGGCGCCATCTTCCGTTATCCCGCACAGGACTTCACTGTATTCGCGCACGCGTTGGTGAACGCGAATATAGTGGATGGACCGTACTATGAGCCCTTCAAGTTGGGTCCAGGATTGACCGTTGGCGGCGGCATGGATTATGAGACGCCATGGTTCAACCACCATCTCGGGATTCGCCTGTTCCAGGCCGATTACGAGTATATGCACGAAGATTGGGGCCAGGTGCCTTATGGTGGCCGGGCCAACATCAACGCAGCTCGTCTGAGCGCGGGCATTGTGCTGCATGTCGGCTCGATCGCTCCTCCCGCACCCATCACGCTGGCCTGCTCGGCGAGTCCTGAATCGGTGTTCCCGGGCGACCCGGTTATGGTGACGGCGACGGCAGGTGGTCTTGATCCGAAGGATCACGTGATCTACAGCTGGACGGGCACGGGAGTGACCGGAAGCGACGCCACGGCCAAGGTAGACACCAGCGCTTTGGCGCCGGGCCAGTACACAGTGACGGGCACGGTGAAGGAAGGTAAACCAGGCAAGGAAGGCATGAAGCCCTGGGAGACGGCAACCTGCTCGGCAGGGCTTACCGTGAAGGCGTATGAGGCCCCGACGATTAGCTGCTCGGTTAGCCCGAGCACGATTGCTCCGGGCGGCACGGCAACGGTGACCTCAGTGGGCGTGAGCCCGCAGAATCTGCCGCTGACGTACAGCTACACGGCCACGGCAGGAACCGTAGTAGGCACCGGAACCACGGCCGAGTATTCGTCGGCGGGTGCGCCCACCGGTGAAGTTGGAATCACGTGCAATGTTTCGGATAACAAGGGAAAATCGGCGAGCGCAAACACGAGCCTGACGATCGTGGCTCAAGTGATTCCGCCCGCTCCCAAGACGCAGGCGCTTTGCACCATCAGCTACGCAACCGACAAGAAGCGGCCCATGCGCGTCGACAACGAGGCCAAGGCCTGCCTGGATCAGGTCGCATTGGACCTGAAGCAGCAAGCTGACGCCAAGGCAGTGCTGGTCGGCGAGCAGACCTCGGACGAGGCAGCGATGACGTCCAAGGAGCAGAAGAAAGCGATGAAGAACAAGCACGCCAAGGTGGACTTGTTCGCAGCGCAACGTGCCATCAACGCCAAAGACTACCTGGTGACGGAGCAGGGCATCGACGCTTCGCGCATCAGCGTGGTTACGGGAGCAGGTGACGGTCAGACGGTCGAGAACTACCTGGTGCCTTCGGGCGCGATGTTCTCGAACGATGTGACGGGAACCACTCCGGTGGACGAGACTGCGGTGAAACCGCAGGAGCGCAAGCCGTTGGCGGAGAAGCACCCGATGAAGAAAAAGGCGATGTAATCCGCGCGCCTGAAAGCAACACCCGATGATTCTGCGAATCCTTCCCGGTTAAAGGAAGGGTTCGCAGAGGTCGGCTTATAGCGTGTCCTTCAGCAGAGAATTGAGGCCGGCCGTTTTCCTTCGGCTGGCCTCATCGTTTTGAAGCTCGCTTCATGGCCAAACTCTTCGCTGAAGACAGCGCGCCACGCATCGATGCATTTCATTTGTCGCATATTCACATGTGCGCTTATTGCCGAGTGGATGATGTCCAACAATACTTACAGCATCTATGGCCTCCGCATACATACGGAGATTGCGTGCCCCGGACTCCCATCCGATCCGCAACCCGATGGAAATCCAGATGTAACGATCCGTTTGCTGCCACCGGTTCCCGAGGCTTCGGAATCTCTGGAAAATGGCTATTATGAGGTTCGCCCCGGGGTCTTTCGTTTGGAAATGAGAGGCGTCGGCCGGTATCTGGTCGAGGATGGGAGCCGCATCTCCGTCGAGCCCTCGGAGGGGGCTTCTGCAGATCAAGTCCGGCTCTTCCTGCTGGGATCGGTCATCGGCGCGCTCCTTTACCAGCGAGGATTGTTTCCACTGCACGGAAGCGCGGTGGAGACGCGATGGGGCGCAATGATTTTTGTGGGAGCGCAGGGTGTTGGTAAATCGACGCTGG
>Ga0302319_10024242_pt1 | contig 10793 bp, 8 predicted proteins | sample Bog_T0_2_FD_203319 | JGI IMG/M metagenome (GOLD analysis project Ga0302319, IMG submission 203319) | Peat permafrost microbial communities from Stordalen Mire near Abisko, Sweden - Bog_T0_2 | ecosystem: Environmental > Terrestrial > Soil > Wetlands > Peat | place: Sweden: Abisko, Stordalen Mire... | reverse complement strand
TGGCAGAACAGGAAATGGCAGCATCCGCACCGGCGCCCAAAGCCGCGAGCGCCCGCGCGTCGCTGCTGACCTGGATACGGGTGGCGCTGCGCTGGAAGAAGCTGGTGGGTTGGACGGCGCTGGCCATTGTGGTCATTGGCCTGGTGGTGGCGCTGCTGCTGCCCAGCCGCTATACGGCGACGGTGGTGCTGATGCCGCCGCAATCGGGCGGGGCGTCTTCTTCCGCGGCCATGATGGCCCAGCTGAGCGGCATCGGGGCGCTGGCTGCCTCGGGCGGCGGGATGAGCATGAAGAATCCGAATGACCAGCAGGTGGCGCTTCTGAAGAGCCGCACGGTGGAAGACGCGATGGTGGACCGCTTTCATCTGCGCGAGCTTTATCACCGCTCCTACCAGTCGAGCACGCGGCGGCGTTGGGAGGCCCACTCGGATGTCGACAATGGGCTGAAAGATGGGCTGCTGCGGCTCTCGGTGACGGACACAGATGCAGCCCGGGCCGCGGCGATGGCCAATGGCTGGGTGGAGGAGTATCGCCGCTTTTCGGCGACGCTGGCGATTACCGAGGCGGCACAGCGGCGGCTGTTCTATGAACAGCAACTGAGCCTGGCGCACGAGGACCTGGTCCGCGCCGAGGAACAGATGAAAGACGTGGAGCAGCGCACCGGGGTGATCGACGCCGAAGGCCAGGACCGCACGCTGATTGCCTCGGCGGCCGTGTTGCGCGGACAGCTGGCGGCCAAGCAGGTGGAGATCCGCGCCATGCGCGAGTTTGCCGCGGACCAGAATCCCGATCTCGAACGCGCGGAGCAGGAGCTGGCAGGCATGGAAGGCCAGCTGGCGGCCATGGACGCGGACAGCAATCGCGCATCGGGAGACCTGGTTGCGCCCAAGGGCAAGGTGACCCAGGCCAGTCTGGACTACGCGCGGGCGCTGCGCGAAGTGAAGTATCGCGAGACGGTGCAGGATCTGCTGACCCGCCAGTACGAAGGGGCGCGGGTGGATGAGGCGCGGCAGGGGCCGCTGGTGCAGGTGGTGGAGCCGGCCATCCCGCCGGACAAGCCCATCAACACCTACCGGATCTGGACGGCGGTGGCGGCACTGCTGGGTGCGCTTCCGGTGGCGCTGCTGGGAGCGGCGGCTGCCGAACTGGCGGTTATTCTGCGCTCGGCACGCCGCAGAGCCGGCTCATGGTCGGTGGCGCTTGAGCATGTGGCCGGTGGTGTGACGGCATGAGTACGCAAGAGATGAGCACGGGGGACACGGCCGCGCGGGATACGACCCGGCGACAGATCAGCACCCGGGAGCGCCTGGGGCTGGACGGGGCGGTGACCTACACATTGCTGGCGCGCGGGGCGAGCATTGTGGGCAGCACGGGAACGGTGCTGCTGATCGTGCGTTACCTTTCGCCCGTCGAGCAGGGCTACTACTACACGCTGCTCAGCCTGGTGTCGCTGCAGGTGGTCTTCGAGATGGGCTTCTCGTTTGTGATTCAGCAGCTGGCCGCGCACGAGTGCGTGCGCCTGGATCTCGGGGCAGATGGCAGTGTAAGCGGGGACGCGGTGGCGCATGCGCGGCTGGCCTCAGCGCTCAAGCTGAGCGTGCGCTGGTACACGCTGGCCGCCACCGCGATGGGGATGGTTCTGGCGCCGCTGGGGACGGTCTTGTTCTTGCGCCACGGGGTTGGAGGAGGGGCCGACGTGGCGTGGCGTGGACCGTGGCTTGCGGCGGTTGCGGCATCGATGGCGGGCCTGTGGTGCATGCCGTTTTACGCCTTCATTGAGGGCTGCGGACAGGTGCGCGCGGTGGCCGCGATGCGCTTCTGGCAGGCGATTGCGACGGCGCTGTTTGCCTGGGGGGCGATGCTGCTGGGCCGCGGGCTCTATGCGCCGGCGCTGGCCCTGGTGGGGTATGTGGCCAGCGGCGCGTTGTTTCTGGTCACCCGGCGAAAATTGCTGGCGGGCCTGCTTCGCCATCCGCCCGGCCCGGACGAGATTGATTGGACCAGCGAGGTGTGGCCGTTCCAGTGGCGCATCGCCGGCAGCTGGATGTGCTCCTACTTCACGGTGCAGATCTTCATTCCCATCCTGTTTGCCTTGCGCGGACCGGTGGAAGCAGGGCAGATGGGTATGTCGCTCAGCATCACCGGGTACATGACAATTCTGGCCCTGGCCTGGACATCGACCAAGACCACGCCGTTCGGACGGATGATAGCGCAGCGGGATTTTCGCGGTCTCGACCGGTTGTTTCAGCGGGTGCTGGGCCAGTCGCTGGCGGCCTTTGTGCTGCTGGGGCTGGCGGCCTGCTCGGTGGCCCTGGGTTTGTCCTGGGCGGCGCCGCACCTGGCCGCGCGCATGGTGTCGCCGCGGCTGTTTGCCCTGCTGGTGGTTGCCGCCGGCGCCAATTGCGCGGTGCAGTGCCTGGCGGCGCTGCTGCGCAGCTTCAAGAGCGAGCCGTTTCTCACGCAATCGGTGGCCGTTACCGTGCTCATGGTGTTGCTGGCGGGGGTGACCGCGCCCCGCTGGGGAAATGCCGGCGCCGCCTTCAGCTACCTGGCTGCGACGGGCGGTGTGGCCCTGCCTTCGGCAGTGGTAATTTTTAACCGCGCCCGCCGAGGCTATCTCACCGGGGGTGCGCTGACAGAGTGCGGAGGTGAGGCGGGCTGAAGGGACGGCCAGCCGGCATGCTTGCCGGCTGCTACGGATGAAGAAACGCGAAGTCAACCAGGAGCGAAGGTCCAAGGAGGGAAAGATGTTTTTGTCAGGATGCCGTAAGGCTGTGGATACCTATGCGCCTCCGCTGGGGCGCCAGTACCGGTTGTTGCGCGACGCGACCAATCGCCGCCGGCCCATCCGGACAACGTATGGATTCAGTCTGGCGGGCGACCCGTCGATGGCCAGAGAAGGGTATGAAACCGCTGAGATCGCGGCATTTCTTGCCCTGCTGGGCACCCACGATGCGGTTGTCGACATCGGGGCAAACGTGGGGCTTTACTCCTGCCTTGCTGCCAGCCGGGGCAAGCCCATTGTTGCAATTGAACCATCGGCAAGAAATCTGAACTTCCTCTATCGGAACTTGTGGGAAAACAAGTTTGTCGGCGTCGAGATCCTCCCGCTCGGCCTGGCAAGGCAAGCCGGCCTGGGGCGGATCTACGGGTATGGCGGCATCTCGTCCTTTGTGCGCGGCTGGGCCCAGGCGCGCGAGGCTCAATCCAGCCTTGTGCCTCTGAGCACCCTCGACACGATTGTGACGGGCAGATTCCAAAATCAGAAAATCCTCATCAAGATGGACGTGGAAGGGTTTGAGTTGGACGTGCTGGCCGGCGCGGAGGCCACGTTATCCAGAAGCCCGAAACCGACCTGGCTGGTGGAGATCCTGCTCAACGGCCAAGTCATTCCGGGCGGTGTGAGCCGGGGATTCGCAGAGGCCTTTGCCGTCTTTTGGAGTCACGGCTATGGCTGCCGGATGCTGGACGCGGCGCGCACTCCGGTAGGCCCGGACGAGGTGAGCCGCTGGATGGCCCAGGGCCATGTGGATGCGGACGTGCACGACTTCCTTTTTTCAGCAGATTGACCGGGTGAGCCATGGTTCGCGCCGTGAGCCGGACAGCCCGCAACGCCGGCGGTCGGGCAGGAGAGTACGCAATGAAGCAAGGATATCCCGCCAAAGTGCTGATCACCGGAGGCCGCGAGATTGGGGGAGTGCGCAGCTTTGCCGAGGGCCTGGCGGCAGGTTTCACAGCGTTGGGAATCGAGGTGGAGATCGTCTCGCCACTGCGCGTGTTTACCCGCTGGCGGGAGCTCGGCGATCCACGGGTGCTGAAGATTCTGAGCACCGGGGCCGTGTTTTGGGCGCCGCTGGCGCGGCGGGCCATCTGCATGGCGCACGGGGTGCCACAGGCCAACTCGCAGGGCTGGCGAACCCTGGTGGCCATCGTTGCCTCGTTCAAACTGGCCAACCTTTGCTCCGGGGTGCGGCTGGTCTGTGTCTCTCACTACACGGCGGCCAGCCTGCTGGCGCTCTACAACATCCGAACGGATGCCGTGGTGCATAACGCGGTGAAGCCGCTCTATCTCGAGCCCAACGCAGGCCCCCATGCAGAGCGACGCTATGTGACCTATGTGGGCAGGTTGACTGTGGCCAAGAATCTGCATCGGATTGTGCCCGCGGTGCGCGATCTGCTGGACGAAAATCCGGGGCTGCGGATGTGCATTATCGGGGTGGGCGAGCAGCAGGCCGAACTCGAAGCCATGATCGGCGGCGATGCCCGCTTTGAGTTCAAGGGTGCGCCGGACGACAGGGCGGTGCGCGACTGGCTGCGCCGCACCCGGATCTTTGTTTCCGGCAACGTTGCCGAGGGTTTCGGCATTACCTATCTCGAGGCCCTGACGCAGGGATGCATCGTGGCCATGCCGGCATCGGGCGGGGGCCTGGAGATATCGCCGGAGAATATCGGCCGCTCGGTGCAGTTGTTTCCCCTCTCGCTCGGCCGAAGCGAGATACTTGCCACCCTGCGGCGGGCCATCGACGAGCAGCCGCGGCCCGTGGATACGGCGCCGTTTACCGCCGTGGCCGCTGTGGAGGCATTTCTGGCCGTGGATGCGGGGCGCGCAGCCGGCAAGACGTTTCTTCGGGAGGCGAGAACATGAGCACGGCGCAGGTAAGCTTTTCCGGTGCCGGGTTCCTCGACTTCTCGTCGCTGCGCGGCCTGACTCTGGCGCCGGCACGGCTGGCGATAGCCCGTGCCCTGGTGGTCTTCTGCTTCGTATGGCCATTCTTCAACTACAACCTGGTTGATCCCGGCAACATGACGGAGGTCAACTTTGTGCCTGTGTTTATTGCCGCGTTGCTGGTGCCGGAGGTCACGCTGCGCGAGAAATGGCCGGTTGTGCTGGCGCTTCCGGCCTTTGCGGTGGCGCTGATCTGGGCTAATCCGACGGCGCCCTTGCGCCTGGCCATCGGCATCATTCCTCTGCAATTTCTGCTCAACCTGACCGGACACCTGCGCGAACGGGGGCAGGAGCTGATTCCTCCCAACCTGGCCTACCGCTGCCTGCAGGTGTTCGTCGGATTCTGCCTGTTGCAGACGGTAGAGTTCAATTTCTTTCATGTGATTCCGCAGGGTTTGACCGACCTGCTGATAGCCCTGCTGCCGCGCTATAGCGCGGTTCCCTATGACGATGCCGGGGTGCGCGGGGTGCAGGGCTGGGCCTCCGAGCCGGCCGGTGCGGCGCTGTTCTCGATTGCCTTGGCGCTGGTGGCCATCCGCCAGTGCCCGGATCGGCGCTGGCGGGTGCTGGCCTGGTTTACGGTCCTCGTTCTGCTGAACAAGTCGGTCTATTCGCTGGTGTTCCTCGCCCTTCTCAGTCTCTGCCTGCTGTTCACGCTGCGGCGCAAGGCGGTTGCGCTGCTGGCGCTGGCGCCCTTTGGCGCTGCTGCATTGTTCTTTGCGCAGCACTCCAAGCGGCTGGACGAGTTACAGACCAACATGATCTCCGGAGGGCTCAGCATCGAGTCCAACAAGGAGCTCATGCGTTTTGCGCAGATGTTCTTTCCACTGGCGCGCTTTCCGCGCATCTACGTGCCGCCCATCTTGTACGGAGGCGCGGTGATGGAGCCGATGGGATTGCTGCCTCTGCTGGCCGGCTATGGCAGCATTGCCGGCCTGGTCTGGCTGGGCTGCCTGCTGGGTCGCAATCTTCCCAGGGAAGGGCTTTCGCAGCGACTGCTGTTGATGACAGCCGGCATCGTTCTCCTTTTCATGGCGCCGCCGGATCTGATTCCAGCCGTGGTTGCGTTTTCCATTTTTCTGGTGCCCCGCAGCCGGCCGGAAACTGCGTTTGGAGAGGCAATCGCCTGCGCACCAGGCGGGAGTCTGGAGCGCGTATGACCGCACCAATCCGCCGGCGCCACCTTGAGGATCTGCTTACCATTCGGGCGAACAGATGGCGCAACTCGTGCAGTGACCATGCGAGACCGGTTCGCCGCCAATGCGGCATCTCCTGACGAGGGGTATCCCATGAAGCTCTCCGTACTCATCTCGGTGTACGACAAGGAGTCTCCGGCGTTCTTCGCGGAGTGCCTGAGGAGCCTTGCACAACAGACTCTGCCGGCGGATGAGGTGATCATCGTCGAAGACGGTCCTCTGGGCAAAGAGCTGAGGGCAACGATCGACGTCTGGCGGAGCACGCTGCCGATCGTTTCATTGCGCATGCCGGGGCATGTTGGCCTGGGCGCGGCGCTGCGCGCTGGCCTCTACAAGTGCGAGGGCGAATACGTGGCGCGGATGGACTCGGACGACATCTGCGTGCCGTACCGGTTTGAGCGCCAGGTGAGCTATCTGGACACACACCGCGATGTGGATGTAGTGGGCTCGGCGATCGCCGAATTCGAACAAGACCCGGCGGCGCCCCGGGCCATTCGCCGGCTGCCCGCGAGCGGCGAAGCGCTGTGGCGCTTTGCCCGCTCGCGGACGCCGATGAACCACATGACCGTCGTCTTTCGCAAGCCATCGGTCGTCTGGGCGGGAAACTACGAATCGTGGCAGGGCTTTGAGGACTATCACCTGTGGGCGAGGATGCTGACCCTGGGCTATCAGCTGCGCAATCTGAAGGAAGTGCTGGTCTTTGCCCGCTGCGGGAACGGCATGCAGGGCCGCAGGGGCGGCCTGTCCTATCTGAAGCGGGAGATCCGCTTTCAGTCGTTCCTGCGGCGGATGGGATTGCAAGACGCGGCCGGAAGCGTTTGGAATATTCTCATTCGCGGTTCGGTTCGCCTGGCGCCCGGCTCTCTCCGTGCCGTGCTTTACCGCTCGCTGCTGCGCAGCCGGCCGGTTCCGCTGCTTCGAACCATGCAATGAAACGCGGCACTGGGCTCTTCATTGAAGCAGGGGCGCGGGCCGTCCTTGTGCAAGCACGGCGCGGCGGGCGAGATCAGCGCCGCGCCAGAGCCTTTGGCGTGAGCATCACAAACGGCACCTGGGTAGGGAAGAACTGGCGGGCCAGGGAGGCATCGCCAAACGGCGGCGCATGATCGCCCACCAGGATAAAGACGGTGGGCCGCAGGTTGGCTCCCGTCGCCTGCTGGATGGCCACCTGCTCGACGGATTGGTGCACCCCGCGCACGATACGGAACCAGGAGCAGAGCGCAGGTGAGCTGCGCAACGCGGGCTGCGAGGGGCAGACTTGATCGTCCGGCAGATCGGGGTGGGCTGGCTCCGGCACGTGTGAATTCAGCGTGACCCAGTAGAGGAACAGGGGCTGGGCCTTGTCCAGGTTTGCAAGCGATCGCCCAATCCAGGCGGCGATGGACTGATCGCAGATGCCCGGAAATGCGCCCACGCAGTTGGGAAGACCAGCTTTCTTCAGATCCGGCGCAAACCAGGTCTCGTCGAAGCCGATCTTTGGATACCACGCGGCGCGGGAAAACATCTGCCCCACGTAGCCGTGGATGGCGACGTTCCTGTATCCGCGGGTGTGCAGGAAGGCGGGCAGGCATTGCCCGGCCTCATCCGCGGCGAGATGAACAATACCGAAGCCGATGGTCGAGTGACACAGCTCGCGCGCCTCGCCCGGCACGGTGAGGCCGGTGAAGGGCACGGTGCCGTAGGACGCGATGTAACGGGCCTCGATGCGCGGATCGCTGTAGGGAGCTGTCAAGGCGTGGGCGAGTTGCGGATCGGCGAGCGCGCCCCACGACTCGACGACGACCAGCACCACGTTGGGCGACTCGGCTCCGGCGGGGCGACCGGCGAGCAGCGCGAGGGCCTGGTCAGAGGCGGCGGCCATGGGCTCAACGATTGCGCCGCGCGCGGTGGCGTAGACCCGCTCCGTCTTTACCTCGCGCACGCACAGCGCGAGCAGCGGCGTACGTGTGACGCGAAACGGAAGCAGCGCTACATCTCCTGCGTGCCAGGCGGGGTTTTGTCCGCTCAGAATGTCGATGGGCACCAGGACTGCGACGAGCGCCAGCATTGCCGCAGCGGTCGCCGGGCGCGTGGAAGGACGCGGTCGCAGCATCGACAGTGCTGCGCAGAGCAGGATGACGACGGGCAGCAGGGCGAATCCCTCGATGACCGTAGCCCTGGGCAGCAGGCCGAGATAGCGCAGAGATTGGAGGATCTGCGCAAGCGAGAACTGGAAGGTGTAGCAGATGCTGTAAGCGAAGTCGGCGAGCGCTGCCGCGCAGAGGAGCAAGAAGACCGTCGCTCTTGGAACGAACACGCTCATGGCGCCAATGAGCAGGCATTCGATGTTGATCAATCCGTGCGCTGTCGCACCAAAGATGCGGTTAAACAGCAGGAGCGGGACATTGGCTGCGGTGAGATAGAGAAGTACGATCCCATATGGCGGAGCCTTCGCTGCCGATGCGAATTCAATCGCTGAGGATAGATTCTTCAGTCCCACGTGCCGCCATCGCATGGGTATGGCTCCTGGATTTGATGTTTCGAAGATTCGATGATTTGACCTACTCATCGTAGACCGCGTGCCCGCCCTTGCCGCAGTATCCTTTTCAAATACCGAGGACAGAGTTTCTAAATTGGGAAATCTCTAGATAAGGCAAATTTCAGGGCAGTCACGTCCCAAATGTGCGCAGTTTAATGCGCGAAATTGAAGCTTCTGTGCTTTCGTGCGAGGTGTGAGCGCTTATTTGGGAGGCTGCCAGATAGGGATTCTCTTTTCGAGGAACGCGGCCAGGCCTTCGCGGAAATCGGCCGTGCCGCGTGCGTGCGCGTTGGCTTCCATCGCCTGCGCGATGGCGGCGTCGAGCCAGGGGCGGTTCTGTCCGGCCAACAACTGTTTGGTTGCGGCCAGGGAGTGCGGGCTGTTTGCGCGGAGTGTTTGCGCGAGGGAATTGAGCCGCTGATCGAGCTCGCCGGCCGCAACGACTTCATTGACCAGGCCCAGCCGGTGCGCCTCGGCGGCGTCGAACATGCGGCCGGTGAGCAGCAGGTCGCGGGCGCGCTTGTCGCCGATCTGCAAAGCCAGATAGGCCGACACCAGCGCGGGCACAAAGCCGATGCGCGCCTCGGTGTAGCCGAACCTTGCGGCGGGCGTGGCGAGGGTGAAGTCGCAGAGGGTGGCCAGGCCGGTGCCGCCGGCGATGGCTGCTCCGTGCACTGCGGCGATGGTGGGCAACGGCAGCTCATAGAGCGTGCGGAAGAGCTTTGCGATACGCTCGGCATCGGCGCGATGTTCGGCAGGCGATTGGGCGCTCATCGCCTGCAGCGCTGAAAGGTCGAGACCGGAACAGAAGGCGTCGCCTGCGCCTTTGAAAACGAGCACGCGGCAATGGCTCGCGGCGGCGGCGTCCATGGCGGCAATCAACTCGAGCTGCATGGCGGGCGTCATGGCGTTGCGCCGTTCGGGTCGATTGAGGGTGATGGTCCGGGCGCCGTCGATGTCTTGAACCAGAATCGTCTCGAAGTTCAAGCTGATTCTCCTTTGCTGCAAGTGTGCTTTACGAGTCGCGTGTTGAACGCATTGCTGCATCGATCAATTGGATGGGTTGCCGAAGGTCTGTGCGATATCCGCGCTTTCACGGATCAAATCATCGAGTGGGCGAAGAGGTGATGTTTCTGCGCCCAGGGTTTTCAGTTCGGCGAGCAGGGCTTCTGTTGCGATGTTGCCCACCAGCGCGTCCTGCGCGAAGGGACACCCGCCCATGCCGCCGATGGCCGCGTCGAAGCGCCTGCATCCGGCATCGTACGCCGCGCGAATCTTGGCTGCTGCATCCTGCGGACGAGCATGCAGGTGCGCCCCGATCTCGATTGCGGTGTGCGTGTGGAGAAATGGCGCCAACGTCTCGGCGACCCGCGCGGGTGTGGCCACGCCGACTGTATCGGCCAGGGAAATCTGCTTCACGCCGGATGCGATCAGCTGCGCACACGCGTCCTCGACGTGCGCCACGCTCCACGCATCGCCGTAGGGATTTCCGAAGGCCATCGAGACATAGGCGACGACATGCAAGCCGGCATCGCGGGCCATTGCGGCGATTGCTTGCAGGATAGCAAGGGCTCGCTCCGGCGTCTGATGTTGATTGCGGCGCAGAAACTCGGGCGAGATTGAGTAGGGGAACCCAAGTGTGTGGACGGAGCGGGTTTTGATCGCGCGCTCGGCGCCTTTTTGGTTGACGACGATGCCGATCAGCTCGACGCCGTTGACGGAGCCGAGGAGTTGGAGCGCTTCTTCGGAGTCGGCCATCTGCGGGACGGCCGCGGGCGAGACGAAGCTGACCGCGTCGATCGAGGTGAAGCCAGTGTCGATCAGAGCGCGTAAGTACGCGGCCTTGCGCGCGGCCGGGATCTGCACGGGCAGAGCCTGCCAGGCGTCGCGTGGGCATTCCACGATTTTGACCGGTTTCGCCATCGTTCCTTCTCGAACTTCTGATCCCCTTGTTGCGCTCGTGTGGTGTCTCTGAAGTTCATTGCAAAAGCTGAAGTCCCGAACCGCAGGTCCTTCGACTACGATTGTCGCAAAATGCGCGCCAATCTCCGCTCAGGATGACAGATCATTTTTGGTGCGAGCTTCAGAGACAGGACACGAGGTGGCAGCGCAATTTCTTTGAAGAGCCAGGATGCAAGGCGCCGAAGGCGCGCCCGCCCGTGACGGCCAGTCACCCGCGGGAGGGATGGAGTTTGAGAATTTCGCGCGCGATGACCATGCGCTGAATCTCGCTGGTGCCTTCGCCGATGGTGCACAACTTCACATCACGATAGTATTTTTCGGCTGGATAATCTTTGATGAAGCCGTAGCCGCCGAACAGCTGCACGGCCTCATCGCAGATGCGCACGGCAAC
>Ga0302319_10024241_pt1 | contig 10793 bp, 7 predicted proteins | sample Bog_T0_2_FD_203319 | JGI IMG/M metagenome (GOLD analysis project Ga0302319, IMG submission 203319) | Peat permafrost microbial communities from Stordalen Mire near Abisko, Sweden - Bog_T0_2 | ecosystem: Environmental > Terrestrial > Soil > Wetlands > Peat | place: Sweden: Abisko, Stordalen Mire... | reverse complement strand
TTGGCGATCCAACGCGCGCCACCGAACCACAGCAGTTCGATGCCGCCCGTGGCGTCGCGGGCGGTGGCAGTCAGGCGCTCGCGGCGCCCGTGCACCAGTCGCACGGAGGCCAGGCGCAAATCCAGTAGGACCTCCTCCCCGTCCTGGATTTCGGAGATGTTCCGCACCACGGTGCGGTCGATGTAGCGCCGCGGGAGGTGTTCGGCCAGCGAAAGGGGCGTCCCCAGCCCGGATTCCGAAAAAGCCTTGCGACGCCTGGGGGTCATCCCGGCCACGGCGTCGAGGGGATGCGATTCCTTCAGGGCAGGACCTCGGCCTGCACCGTCCCCACCCCATCGACCGTCAAGCCCAGATCATCCGACGCGGCCCGGGAAAGATCCAGGATCCGATCCGGAACATGCGGTCCCCGGTCGTTCACCCGGACCACGGTCGAGGTTCCTTTCTTGACGTAGGTCACCTTCAGCCGCGTGCCGAAAGGCAAGGTCCGGTGCGCACAGGTGTGGTCGGATGGATCGAAGTTCTCGCCGCTGGACGTCGGGTGTCCGGAGAGCTCCGCTCCGTAGAAGCTCGCCTGTCCCCGCAACAGCGTCCCGACCGGCTCCCTCCCGGAGGTGTCCGAGGACACCGACGAACGCGAAGTCCTCCAGGTTCCGGTCGCCCGGTCGTATCCCGTGCGCTGGGGAAAATTCGCCGCGCAGGAACAAAGGAGAAGAGGCCAGCTCCACAGCAGGATGGTCCGCAGGTCCGACCCGCGCCGCATCAGTAGAAGTCGTCCGGTGTCAGGAATTGGTCTTCCGGTTTCGGCGGGATCGGCTCGGGCACGTCGGGCGGGAGGAAACCTCCCGACTTCGGCTTGCGCGGCCCCAGCCGGTAGCGGGTGGTGTCGATCTTCTCCACCCCTTCCACGAAATCGTCTTCGTAGACGTGGGCCGGAACCGCGCCGCCCAGGAAGTCGCGCGGCTGCCCCTTGAGGATGGCCGCGGCCTTCAGGGCCCAGACCGTGCCGGGCAAGCTGTCCGCGACGAGGCGGTAGGCCGGCGCGGCCTTGGAGCTGTCGTGCAGGACGTTGTCGTAGAGCCAGGCGACGGCCCAGAGGGCGCGCCGACCCGCGAGGGTTCCCCGCCGCTTGGAAAGCTCCTGGAACCTCGAGATGGCGTCGGGCACGTCGGACTGGTCCATCCAGAGGATTTCGCCGCGCCGATACAGGGCCTCGGCGGAATCCTCCGCCGTCACGGTGGTCACCGGGACCCCGGCATTGCGCTGCGCCACCTTGGCAAACTCGGTGCCCGGAAACTCCCGAGCCACGGCCAACCAGGGATTTTCCCCCTTCGGAACCGAAGTCGACCCAGAATCGCGCCGGGAACCGGACGAATCCCGTCTCCCATCGTCGGCGATCCAAGCCAATGCGTAACCGGCGCGGGCGCGCTGCAGGAGCTTGGCGGACGTGTCCGCCAGGATTCGACGATAGGCCACGATGGCGCTGTCCCGGCTGTCCAGGCGAAGCAGATAGAGTTCGGCCAGATCGAAGTTCCAATCCGCACGCGTGGAATCCGCGATCCGGCGTTCCCGAAGCTTGGCCAGATCATCCAGGGCGTCGGCGAGGGATTTGGCGCGCAGTCCCCAGTAGGTGGATCCGCCCACGCGAGATCCGATCCGGTAGACGCGCAACGCCTCGCGGACGTCGATGCGGCGCAGACGCGCGTCGTCTCCCAGGAGCACCAGACCTTCGGCGACCGTTTCGGGGGGATCGAGCATCGATTCCATCCGACCCAGGTCCTTGAGGCCATCGGTGTACCACCCGTGGGAAAGCTCGAGACGTCCGAGCTCCAAGGTGATTTCCGATTCCGATCGCTGGAATCCCTTGCCGGGAAGCTCCCGCAGCTCGCGCACGGCATCCTTGCCGGAGCCCTCCCTGTCCAAGGCCAGACCGGCCAAAAGACGGCTGCGGAACCGCTCCAGGTAGGGGAGATGGAGGATTTCGGGACGCAGGAAGTTCACGCGCGCGTCCGGCCAGTCCAGCTGCGCCCAGGCCAGGTTTCCGGCCAGCCAGGCCGCCTGGGCCCTTCGATCCGCGGGTGCCTTCGGGTTGGACAGGATCCGCGCGAGTTCCCGCCGCGCACCGGTCGTGTCCAGCCTGCCCAGGTCCAGTTGCGCCCTCAACCAGGCCAAACCCGCCGGGCCGCCGTCGATGCGCAGGCTGTCCAGCCTCTTCATCCAGTCCGCCGCCTCGGCGTACCGGCCAAGCGCGAGGAAGCACTCGACCTCCCCCTGGACCGCGGGCATGTACCTCGGACTCGCGGGATAGTGCTCCACGATGTCGGAATAGGTCCTCAAGGCCATGTCGAAATCCGACAGCCGCTGCTGGCTCCTGGCGATCACGATGAGCGCTTCGGGATGCCAGGAACTGTCCTGGGGCCAAAGCTCCAGGACCTTGGATCCCTTGGCGATGGCGCGGAGGTAGAGGGCCTTCTCGTCCGCGGAGATCTGGACGGTGTCCAGGGGATTCTTCCGGAACCGGCGGTCGCGCGAGATCTCCGCCAGCTCCCACGCCTTGCGGGCGTTGAACAGGGTGTTCAGCCAGAGGCATCCGGAGAGGAATGGCGCCGCCGCCAGGAAAAGGACGACGATCCTGCGCCGGCGACCCGGCGCCGAAGACGGAGTCTGGATCATTCCCAGCGCGGATCCCAGGGAGCCTGGGCCCACACCCCGACACCGGAGGTGGGGAGGATCTCCTGCAACCGATCGACGGGATTCCCGGATTCCAGCGCCCGGGACGCGATCAGGGAAGCCCGTCCCAGCGCGGCACCGAATCCCGCGGGGCCGGGCTGGGTCCATCGCACCTCGGCGTCGGAGGGAAGCTTCGCGCGCTGGCGCACCCAGCGCACGGCATCGTCCAACCCCCCGGCGGCATCGGCCAATCCCAGCGCCACCGATCGGCTGCCGGAGAACACCTTGCCACCGTCCACCCGGTCGAAGGCCGAGGAATCGAGCTTGCGCCAGCGCCTCACCTGGGTCGCGAATTCGAGATGGGCATCGCTGACGAATTCCGTCAAGCGGGCCACCTCCAGGGAGTCCAGGCCCGTGAACGGACTCGTGGCACCCGCGTGCGGCGCCGTCTTCACCCTCTCCACGCCGATGCCGAGCGAATCCATCAACCCCTGCACCGAGGCCTTCGCCGCGAAGGCTCCGATGGAACCCACGACGCCCAGAGGCTCGGCGAAGATGCGACCCGCCGGAAGCGACATGAGGTACGCCCCCGACGCCGCCGTCGCACCGAAGCTGGCCACCACGGGCTTGGTCGCCGAGAGCCTCTCCACGGCCCTGCGCAAGCGCTCCGATCCCGAAACCGAGCCGCCGGGAGAATTCACCCGGAGCACCACGGCGCCCACGGAGGGATCGGCGCGAAGCCGGTCCAACAGCTCCGCCGCGCGATCCGCCGCGATCCCCTTCGCCCAGGGAACCATCCCGGCTTCCCCGTCGTGGTCGACGATCTGTCCTTCCAGCAGGACGACTTCGACCCTCTTCCCATCGCCCCACGCCTCGCGCTCGGCGCCGGCCAGCGGCATCGACGATGCTCCTCTCCGGGGAGCTTGGGCCCACTTCCCGAGATCCGACTCCTCCAGGAGGGTATCCACCAGATGTTCCGAAACCGCGGATCGGGGCAACAGGGAACCGGTGTCCACGTAGGCCACGAGCGACGCCGGATCGACCCCCCGACCCGCCACCACGCCGGCCAGGATGCTGGAATCCAAGTCCATGAGGAGCCGTTGGGCGTCCTCCCGGGCGGCATCGGACATGCGATCGGATTCGAAGGGTTCCATCGCGGATTTCCAAGGACCGGTCTTCACCACTTGGACTTCCACCCCGTGGCGGCGCAAAAGCTTGCCGAAGTAGAGCTGGTCCAGCGCCAATCCGTGGGCTCGAACGGTTCCATCGGGATCGATGGCGGCGCGATCCGCGGCGGACAGGACATAGACGTTTCCCATGTCCAGATCGTGGGCCCAGGCGTACACCTTGATCCCGCGTGCGCGCAGGTCCAGGACCCGCTGGCGCAGTTCGCCGGCCGAGGAGGGTGGAAGACGCGTGGATCCGAGGTCGAGAACAACCGTCGAGAGTCCTTCCAGGCCTTCGATCTGCCGGAAATCGTCTCGCACTTTCCCCATTCCGCCCACGCATCCCCAATCGAGGGATTCCTCCAGCGAGCCGGGGAGGTGGTAGATCAGGACCGGCGAGAGGACGCCGATGGAAGGGCGAGTCTGCCGGATCCAATGGACACCGAAGGTCTGGAACTCGGTTCCTCCGGGGGCGGGGGCCGAGCGGGAGAAGAAGCCCAGATCCGGGGTGGCCTGCGCGGACACGCCGAAACCCCATCTCCCTGGATGCTCGGGATCCACCCGACCGTCGAGCGCCAGCCAGGGAAGGGGCCGGATGCGGGCCGTGGCCTCCCAGGTGGGATCGTCCCAGGAAGGACGGATCCAAGCGGCACCTTCGAGCCAGGCTTCCATGCCCACCTGCAGGTCCAAGGAGGCGGTGGGTCGGATGGAAAATCCCAATGCGCTTCCAGTGGACCGGGTGGCATCCTCGCCTTGCAGATTGGGCATCAGCCAGCCGAGCGACAAGTACTCGGATGGCTGCCAGAGCAATCCCAGATCGGCGCTCCAGCCCGTGGACGTGCCGCCGATCTCGTGGCGCACCCCTGCGAGACCGGCGTAGAGGTTCTTGCCCAGATCCAATCCGTACCCCAATCGGAGATCCGATTCGCGCACCGAAGGATCCACCTGGCCGGGAAAACGGTCCCATCCGGCACCGAGACCTCGCCACCCTCCCTCGATCGCGTCCTGGCTCTGGATCTGGCCTGCACCCGACTCGAGCCCGAGCTCCATCGCACCCATTCGGGCCAACCCGGCGGGGTTGGTCTGCAGGGAGAGGATCCCGTCGGGATCGGCCACTCCGAACGATGTCGGCACGAGCGGGGCGGCGGCCAGAAGTCCGGGAAGGATCAAGGCGGAGCGGAAGGCGGTGTTCACGGTACCCAAATTAGGGAATTTCCGACACCCGCAAGCACGGGTATTCAAACTTTGACGATCCGCTTGGACCGCGACCGAGCTGGTTTTTCCCAATGCTCCGAACGGGGCGGCAAGATCGAAAATTGGTGGGAATGCGAAAACCCGGCGACCGGAGGAGACTCCTCCGGTCCGGTTCGGTCGGATCCCTCCCTCCGGGGAAGTCGCCGACTATCCCGCCTTGGAGGACTTCTTCGCCTGCTTCTCGATGCGCTTTTCCTTCAAGGTCTTTTCCGGCTTCTTCTTGGTCTCTTTCTTCGCGTCCTGAGCCTTGGCCACGGAATGCTCCTTCTTTTGACGATGAATGGTGCGCTTTCCACGCAGACCTTCGATTCCGAAGATCCTGGGAGAATATAGCCGGTCCCGGGATTCGCGCAAATCCCCGATCCACGCGTATTTTCGAGGTCGAGTACTTTGCAGTGCTCCCAATGGACGATACCATCCAATCGACGAGTCGCAAACCATCCTGGATCCGCTCCCGTCTCCCCGGTGGGCCGGTTTTCGCCGAGGTGCGCGACATCGTGGAGGGACACAAGCTCCACACCGTCTGCCAGTCCGCCGAATGTCCCAACATGGGCGAATGCTGGGCGCGCGGCACCGCGACATTCATGATCCTGGGCAATGTCTGCACCCGGGCGTGCGGATTCTGCGCCGTGGCCACGGGGCTTCCCACCGAGCTGGATCTCGACGAGCCCCGAAGGGTGGCGGAAGCCGTCGCCCTGATGCGGCTTCGGCACTGCGTCATCACCAGCGTCAACCGCGACGAGCTTTCCGATGGCGGAGCCGGGATCTGGGCCCAGACCATCCGGGCCGTGAAAGCGGCTTCGCCTTCGCTCACCCTGGAGACCCTCACCGGCGACTTCAAGGGACGCCGGGAGCATCTGGATCGGGTGCTCGACGCCGGACCCGACATCTACAACCACAACCTGGAGACGGTGGAACGCATGAGCCGCGCGGTCCGCCCCCAGGCGAGCTACGAGCGTTCCCTGCGCGTTCTCTCCTGGGCTGCCGAACGAGGTGCGCTGACCAAGTCCGGGCTGATGCTGGGAATCGGGGAGAGGCGGACCGAGATCGCCGACAGCCTGGGGCGACTGCGCGAGGCGGGAGTTCGCATCCTGACCCTTGGACAGTACTTGCAGCCAGGGAAGCAATATCTGCCCGTCGATCGCTGGGTGACGCCTCTGGAGTTCGCGGACTGGAAGACCTTCGCGGAAGGAATCGGATTCGAATCCGTGGCCTCCGGTCCGATGGTGCGGAGCTCCTACCACGCGGACGAATCCGCCCGGGTGGTTCCCGGATTCGGGCGGGCCGCGCCCAAACACTAGCGCAACGGGGAACCGAAAGGTAAAGTGGGAAAGTGAGCGACCCTCTCCTCACCGCGCTGCAGCTTCTGGCGGGGGCATGCCTCATGCCCGCGTGCGTCTACCTGTGGATGTGGTATCGACACGACCGGAATCCCGAGTATGGATGGACTTCCCTGCTGGGGATCGGGTGCGCCGGATACGTCACCTGTTCGGTGCTGGAATACCAATCCTCCTCGTTCCCCGAATACCTCGCCGTGTACCGCCCGCAACCCCTGTTCACCTCCCTGGTGCTGGTCAGCATGCTCGAGCTCGGATACGCGCTCCATCCCCGCCCGCGCCTTCGCCATGCGTTGGCGACGCACGGCCTCGCGCTCCTCTGGACGGCGGTGGGCATCGTGCGGTTGTTCGACCAGGAATGGACGGGTCGCATCCGTGGGATCTACACCAGCCCTCTCCTGGGCGGGCTCGGCCACATCCAACTGCTGGATCGCGAGGCGAACGCGATCGGCCTGGCGCTGATCGCCTGCTATCTGGCGGGGATCGCGGTCACCGCCTGGTGCATCTGGTCGGCGAGAAGGGCCGGAGCCGACAGCTTCCAGGCTCGGTTCCTGTCCTACTCCGTGGTGGTCCTTTTCGTCTGCTTCCTCCACGATTTCCTGGCCGTCACGCTGCATTTTCCCTGGCCCTACCTGGCGGAACCGGGATTTTTCCTGATCTCCATCCTCCTGGGCAGCTCCTTGCTGCGGGACGTCTTGCGGTCGCAGGCCGTGCGCGCGGAGCTCAAGGCGCGCAAGGAAACATTCCAGATCCTTTTCCACCAGAATCCGCACGCCTGCCTCATCACCCGCGTTTCCGACGGGGAAATTCTCCTGGCCAACAAGCGGTTCGCCGACATTGTCGGTGCCCTCTCCAGCGAAGCCGTGGTCGGGAAAACGACCTTGGAGCTCGGGATGTGGGGTTCGGATGGAATCCGTCGCCTGGAACGGCTCAAGGATTCGGGACCCCTGGGCCTGGCCAATCTGCGCACGCGCGTGCGTCGAATGGACGGGAACACCTTGCATGTGTCCCATTCCGTGCAACCCATCGAGTTCGAGGGGATCCCGGCGTTCCTGGGACTCCTCGAAGATGTCGATGTCCAGACCAGGGCGGAAGAGGCCCTTCGCGAAAGCGAAACCAGGTACCGCGACCTCGCCTCGGACCTCGAGCGCCGCGTCGAGGAGAGGACCTCCGAGATCGAGGCGTTCAATTACATGGTGTCCCACGACCTCAGGGCTCCGTTGCGAGGAATCGACGGATTCGCCCGCGCCCTCGCGGAGGACCACTCGGAGCAACTCGACGACCAGGGGCGCGAGCTCTTGCGGCGCATCCGGCAGGCGGCCCGGAGGATGTCCGAGCTCATCGACGCACTGCTCTTCTTCTCCCGTTCCGCAAAGGTTCCGCTGTCTCCCCAGAAGACGGACATCACCTGGCTCGCCCGCGAGATCCTGTCCAGGTTCCAGGACCAGGAAAGGGAGCGTCACGTGGTCTGGACCATCGAGGATGATCTCCACGTCTGGGGAGATCCCGGCCTGCTTCGTTCGGTCATGGAGAATCTCCTGGGCAACGCGTGGAAATACACTTCGCGAACCGATCCCGGTCGGATCCAGGTGGCGAGGGAAACGCTGGACGGACAGGAATGGTTCGCCGTCCGGGACAACGGGATCGGATTCGACATGAGGCATGTGGGCCAACTTTTCGGGACCTTCCAGCGGTTGGACGAGAACGACTTTCCGGGCACCGGCATCGGTCTGGCCACGGTGAAGAGGATCGTCTCCCGACACGGGGGCGCCGTCGCCGCCGAAGGAGAAACCGGAAAGGGAGCCGTTTTCCGGTTCCACCTCGGGGAAAGGCATCGCAGATGACCCCGCTTCGCCTGCTCCTGGTCGAAGACAACGAGGACGACGCCTTCCTCCTGGCTCGTCATCTCCGCCAGGACGGGTTCCAATCCGACATCCTGCGGGTGGACGATCCCTCGGGCTTCCGCGAGGCGCTGTCCCGAGGCCCCTGGGACCTGGTGCTCTCCGACTTCCATCTGCCCGGGTTTTCCGGATTGGCCGCCCTGGAGATCCTCGGAACGACGGAATTCGACATCCCTTTCATCCTCGTGTCCGGAGCCATCGGCGAACACACGGCGGTGGAAGCCATGCGGGCAGGAGCACGCGACTACATCCTGAAGGACAACCTCGCGCGACTCGGGCCGGCCATCCGGCGCGAGCTCCTGGAGTCCGCGGAGCGCAAGGCGCGCCGACAGGGGGAGGAACACCAACACGCCCTGGAAAGCGCCCTCCAGGCGATACGGGACGTCACTTCCAGGGAATGGGGAGTGGGCTTCTTCCGCTCCCTGGTCGGTTCCTTGGCGAAGGCGCTCGATTTCAAGGGCGCACTGGTCGCCGAGTTCGACCCACAGTCGAACATCTGCAGGATCCTGGCGATCTACGGATTGGACATCGATCGGATGGAATATCCCCTGGCCGGGTCGTTCAGCGAGGAAATCCTGGTCAGGCGGAATGCTTCCGCCCAGGGAGCCGACTTCCTCCACTTCGAGGACTGCGCCTACCTGGCCGGGTCGGGAATCCGTTCCATGTCGGGGATCCGCCTGGACTCGAGGGACGGCGAACCGAGGGGACTCCTCATGGTGGTGGACGACAAACCCGCCGAGGAGTCCGAGCTGACCCACGACATCCTTTCCATCTTCGCGGCGCGGGCGGGCGCGGAACTGGACCGCATCGAATCCGACAGGAAACGGCGCGAGGTGGAGCAGAAATTGGTGCACGCCGAGAAGCTCGAGGCGCTGGGAACCTTCGCGGGTGGGATCGCCCACGACATCAACAACATCCTGACTTCCATCTGGGGCCACGCCCAGCTCCTCGAGATGTGGTTCCCGGATTCGCCCGGTTCCGAATCCGTACGGGGAATCATGGGCGGCTGCCGCCGCGCCCGGGACCTGGCTCGACAAATACTGCTATTCGGTCGCAGGCAGGACCCGGTCAGCCAGCCGGTGCACCTGGAAGAACTGGTCGAGGAAACTTTCAAGCTGCTTCGCGTATGGGCACCGGCGTCCGTGCGAATGGAAGCGGAGTTGGACTCGACGGCGCCTCCGGTGCTGGGCGATCCGGGCCAGATGCTCCAGGTCCTGGTCAATCTCTGCACGAATTCCGTCCACGCGATGCAGGAGGGCGGCGGGCTCCTGAAAGTCCGCATGGCGCGCCTCTCGGATGCCTGGATCCGACTGGAAGTGTCGGATACCGGCACGGGCATCCCCGCCGGAACCATCCAGCGGGTCTTCGAACCCTTCTTCACCACCAAGGGACCCGACAAGGGGACTGGACTGGGTCTCTCGGTGGTCCATGGAATCGTGCGCAACCATCGCGGCACCATCGCCGTCCGAAGCGCGGTGGGCCAGGGGACCACGTTCACGATCGAACTCCCCATACAGGTTCCGGGCAAGGAAGATCGATCCCCGGAGGCGGTCGGGATGCCTCGCGGTCGAGGTGAACGAATCCTCGTCGTGGACGACGAACCGGCGATCGCGGACATCCTTTCCCATCTGCTGCAGATTCTCGGCTATGGTTGCAAGGCCTTTTGCCGTCCGAAGGAGGCCTTGGAAGAATTTCGTCGCGATCCGGGGTCGTGGTCGGCCGTGATCTCCGACTTCACGATGCCGGGTTTGACCGGGAAGGAGCTGGCCCTGGAGATCCACAGGATCGAACCGAACATCCCCGTTCTCCTCACCAGTGGATACGAAGCCTTCGACGAGGGGGAAGATCCGGGTCCCAGCCAAATCGCCGCCTTCATTCCCAAGCCCTTCCAGACAGGGGACATCGCCCGGCTCCTGCATCGTTGCCTGGCCGAGACGTGAACGGGGCGGACAAGCCCGGTGGGTCGCCGATCGAATTCTCCCGGCGAAGTTCCAATCCCGCCGGGTCCTCCTCCTCCCTGGTGCTGGCGATGGAGGAGTACCGCCGAACCGGGAAGATTCTCTTCGACCTCACCTGCACCGATCCGACGGGTTGGGAGGAACGCGCCGAGTTGGAGCGCGAGGCGCTGTCGCTGCTCGCTGGCGAAGCGGGGCGCCACTACGATCCCCAACCCACTGGCCTGCTCTCGGCTCGGGAGGCCCTGTCGCGTCGATACGGAGGCAGTCCGGACCATTGGATTCTCTGCGCAAGCACGAGCGAAGGTTATTCCCTGCTTTTTCAGCTTCTGACGAATCCAGGAGAACGGATTGCCGTATGCAGACCCAGCTATCCGCTTCTCGATGATTTGGCAAGGCATGGCGGATTGGGGCTTGTGGATGTTCCATTGCATTGGGCCGATTCAAGGTGGCAACTCGATATCGGATGGGTCGAGAAGCATCTGAAGGATCCAACAGTTCGAGCCCTCGTTC
>Ga0302319_10024233_pt1 | contig 10794 bp, 12 predicted proteins | sample Bog_T0_2_FD_203319 | JGI IMG/M metagenome (GOLD analysis project Ga0302319, IMG submission 203319) | Peat permafrost microbial communities from Stordalen Mire near Abisko, Sweden - Bog_T0_2 | ecosystem: Environmental > Terrestrial > Soil > Wetlands > Peat | place: Sweden: Abisko, Stordalen Mire... | reverse complement strand
ACGGCCGCTTCGGCACCGTCGGCGCCCTTCGCGTCGAGGCCACCCCGGACCAGCGCGACCAGGCCGTCGTTCAGTTTGTCCGCTTGATCGCGGCGGGTTGGACTACGCCGCGTGGTACCTGAGCCAGCCCCGCTACGCCGCCGCGCAGTACCAAGCGGCGGTCGCCGTGACGGCGTGCACGATGATCCTGGACTGCCCGTTGGTCGACACGTCGGCCGAGCACAAGTTGGTGCACTTCCTAGACGCCGAGATGGACGCGAGCGCGGACTCAGAACAACATGCTCACCGTTCCGCCCGCGCTCTCGCGGGCAGTCGCCGCGAAGCAGCAGGAAGTTGAGCGGCGGCGGGGGCTGAGCGTGCGGAACTCCCTCGGGGCGCACGCGGCCGGGGACGGGTTCGTCATCGAGGCGATCAAGAAGGGGTACTCGCAGACGAGGCTGGACGAGCTGGACCGCGTGTTCGCCGAGCAGGAGCGGGGGTAGAGTCACATTTGGAATGAAGCTGCGTTTGTTCAGCATCCGCGCAGCCGCCGCCCGCCAACTCGCCGCGCGAACGGGCGTCGCCGTCGCGCACGTCTCGGGGTACACCTACCGCGCCGACATCCGGGCGCGGGACTTGCTGTGCTTCGCCAGGTTCGCGTGGCAGCTCGGCGTGTCGGTGGCGGTCGACCGTGGCTAGAGCGGGTTGCTCACAATGTCCGACGACGAGCACGCGCCGCCGCGCGCGCACCTAAAGTTCAGCGGCTTCTTCACGCAGCACGTCGACGAGCTCCACTACAACATGTGGCTCCCGGGGCAGGAGGAGAACCCGCAGCGCGTCTACCTGGCGTGCCGCGTGCCCGCCATCTACCTGGAAACGGTTCTGTACGACTTTGAGTGCACGGTCGGGACGTCGTGCCTCTTCCTGAACCGGTTCGTCGGCTGGCAGCCGCGGCCCTTCGACAGCGCGCTCGCGGCGGTCATGTACAGGGGCGCGCCCGGGCTGCAGCCGCTTCTCGCGCACCGCGGAGCGAGGTTCGACGACTACACCCGCGCCTCGCCTTTGGACGTCGGCGTCCCGGCCAACTACGTCTGGGAGCGCTTCTCGCAGCTCGAGCTGCTCCGCAAGCTCACGGGGGTCTGGGCCCCGCGCACGGGCGAGGTCATCGCCGCGGCGCGGGCCAAGGACTGGGCCCGCCTGGCGTACGACCTGTACGTCCCGCTGAAGCCCGAGATTGTCGGCATCGCGGCCGGCGAGCCGCTGCTGAACCGCCTGACCTCGCCGCTGCAGGAGGACCTGCGCATCTTCAACGCGCTCGTCGACCTCACCGCCGGGGAGGGCGTCCTGGTCACCGCGCAGCGGTTCCTGCAGGTCTACGCCTACTGGTCGACCTCGCTGGTCATGGACCGCCTCGTCGACCGCTCGGCGATCTGCATGCAGGGCGCGGACATGTGCCTCGCCTGGGCGCTGCCCGTCGCGCGCGAGTTCGCGCGCTTCTACCGCGCGCCCCCCGCCGAGTTCGAGGAGCCCATGGGCGCCCCGCGGTTCGCCGAGCTCGTCGCGCTCCTGAAGACGCAGCGCGTCGTCCTGGTCAACGTCTCGCCGTACACCGAGGAGGCGGAGCAGGCGATCCGCGGCGACCTCATGAACGCGTTCGACACCCAGGCCGTGGTGTACCCGCTGGAGGGCGACCTGGTGCTCGTCGCCAAGGCGCACGAGGTCGACGCGGCGGACTTCCTCAAGGCCGCCGGGGGCGGCAAGCGCTACTTTGTCATCGGCGACTGCAACCGCGCCGCGGACCTCTTCGTGCGCCGCAAGCGGGCCCCGCTGACGGGGCTCATGCGCGACGCGTGGAAGCCCGCGCCGCAGCCCATGCCCGAGCTCAGGCTGCTGCAGACCATCGTGACCAAGCGGTGCAAGAAGCCCCAGATGGCGTTCCTGAACGAGCCCAACCCGTTCATGCGGGCGGAGCAGCTCAAGAAGCTCTTCAAGCTCGAGGGCGGGGGCTTCGCGCCCCGCACGCGCGTCCTGTTCTGCTTCTGCTACGCCGACGCCATCGAGCACAGCCTGTACGAGGGCGGGCGGTGCTCGACGACGCCGAACTGGGTCCTGCGCCAGCCGGACGAGTGCTTCCCCCTGTGGACCGTCATCGAGCGCGGCGAGTCCTCCAAGAGGAAGAAGGTCCAGTGGACGCGCGGCGGCGAGGACATCGTCGCGCCCAACCTCTCGCACTTCGAGCCGCTGCACTACTGCCGCGAGTGGCTGCTGCTGCACCTCAAGCCGAGCGACTTCGACGCCGTCGTGCTCTTCACGGACCCCGCGACGCACCCGAGGTGGATCCACGAGGCGCTCCGCCTCGGCTCGCGAGGGCTGACGATCGTTTACGGCGTCGCCGACCCTGCGCGCATCGCCGCGCCGAGCGCGAACGCCTCGGCCGCGGCGAGGACCCATGCCAGGGAGGACGCGGCCGTGACGGGGACGTTGAGCCCGTAAGTCCAGACGGCCCCGACGCACGCCGCCAGAACACACGACGTGTGCCAGGGGGCGAGCCAGACGCACGCCAGCGCCGCGATGACGCCGCGCTCCATGTCCGTCGCGCGCTGCAGCGGGCGGCAGCACAGGAACAGGACGACCCCGCCCACTAGCCTGGCTCGGAGACACACGAAGCACACCCCGATGCAGACGTACAGCGGGACCGTCAGTATGCCCCGCGCGAGGGCGCGGCGGGCCTGCCGCGCGACGAGCCCGCTCCGGTCGCTCGGGTACACAAACGCGTTCCGCAGCGAGACGCGCCAAATCAGCATTTGGGCGAACAGCAGGACCGGGGCGACGAGGAAGAAGGCGCACAGGCCGAAGATTGCGGCGCGGACGGCAAGGTGCGAGAGGCGGTCGCCGTGGAGGGTCCTCGCGTCGAAGATCGTCCACGGCTGCTGGTGCTGCGCGACGAGCACGGCGACCACCCAGCGCTGCCCGCTCGGCGAGGAGCTGGCGCGGAGGGGCTGTGCGGGCCGCTCCGCCGACATGAGTGGTGTTAAATCTCCAGCAGCACACGCTCCAACGTCTTGAACGCGGCGACCTGGCGCTCCCAGCCGAGGCGGTAGTTCATCGCGTCGGGCTCGTCCTCGTCGAGGACATGCGCGAGCTCCCTGACCTCGCGCGTGTGCGCGTCCACGAACCACTTGGCGCAGTCCTTGAGCGTGCGGCCCGTCTTCTCCGGGTCGGCGAGAACCGCGCGCGCCTTGTGCCAGAAGGACCCCTCGCGCGCGTTCTGGATGTCGCGCGCCTCCTCGTCCATGTCGCGGTACGTCTCGTCGACCTTCCTGGCGAGCATCTCGAATTTGACCGTCTTGTCGCACGCCACAATGTCGTAGACCGGCTGGAGGTCGTCGTCCACCTCGGTGATGACCTTGCGGCGCGCCCTGATGACCGCGCGCTGGATCGGCTCCATGAGGTCCACGAACGCCGTGCACAGGTTGTTCTTCCTGTCCATCTGCGCCTGGAACTCGCTGCTCTGCAGCGCGATCACCCCGCGGAGCTCCCCGAGCAGGAGGTCGATGGCCGTTTCCTCGGCGAGCTTGGTCTTCTTGTCGGCGGGCATCTCTCGCGGGGATTTGGTGTGAGGTCTGTTCCACGGCCGCCAGGTCTGTTCCACGGCCGGGCGTCCGTGGAACAGACGCCGCCGGCTCGGCGCCGGCGAGCCACATTCAATGAACTACTCGGAGCTGCCGGACCAGTCGCCGCGCGACGCGCGGCGCGACCAGGAGACGGCGGGCCGCGTCGCCGCGCGGCTGCGCGCCCAGGGCATCGAGCGCGGGTTCAGCACGAACCCGTTTTCCCTGATCTGGCAGCTGCGGCCGGCCGAGGTCGACGAAGGCCTCCGGAAGGACGTCGCCAAGCTGGGGGCGGAGATTGTCCGCGACGGCGACGAGGTCCTGCTGAAGGCGCCGCGGCACTACACGCTCTTCAAGAAGGTCGAGCTGGTGCCGTACCTGCTGGCGGTCCTGGGCGGGCTGTTCGCGCTGAATCTGGGGGTGTACGTATGGCGAGCGCACGTTTCTGCTTAATTCGAGCATTCCAACCCCGTCTCCACGGTCCTGCACCGCGCGAGGGCCTGCATGCTGAACAGCGGCCCGGTGTTCGTCAAGTCGGGCTTGAAGTCGCTCGCCTTGGCCAGCGGCGCGAACGAGCGGTTGCGCCCGACGAGGCCGACGTACCACGCGACGCCGACGTGCGTCTCGCCGTCCTTGACGTAGGTCAGGTCCGCCATGGGAATAATCGTGCGCGAGTCCGTGGCCACCGGGACGAGCGTCGTCATGTAGCGGATCGGGTCGGGGCTCTTCTGCGGGTAGATCCCCGGCTGCTCGACGGAAAGCCCGGCCAAGTCGGTCACGTAGGTCCGTTCGGCCGTCACGGGCATCTCCTTGAGCACGAACCAGAGGTGCTGGTTGCCGTAGACGTTGCCCCAGACGTTGAGCGCGCGGCCCTCCTCGGGCCCCGTGTACGGCAGCACGATCACCGGGCGCTCCGAGTTGACGGGCCCGGGGGGCAGCGCGGTGCCCCCCTGGCCCCAGGGAAGCGCGGGGTGCGTCCCGAGCATGCCGGAAAGCACCCACTCGCGCGCGACGCGGTCCGGGCCCCACTCCCCGGGCTCCTCGAGCGTGCGCTTGTGGATCAGGAAGTGCAGGATCGGGAGCGTCACGCCGACGGCGCGGAGCGCGTCGTCGGAGCGCGACTTCTTCGCCAGGACGTCGTGCTGGCGCTTGATGAACAGCGGGGCGTTCATGGGGATCTCCTGCGTCCAGCGGTTCTCGTCGAACGGCACCAGGAGGTAGGTGACCGGGATCGAGACGTTGATGTACGGCGAGGTCGCGTGCTCGCCCGTGCCGATCGACGCGAACGGGGCGGGGACGCCCGTGCCCGCGACGGTCGTGTAGCTGCCGGGCGCGCTGATGCCGATGCGCGCGCGCTTGAGGTCGAAGCTCTGCACGTCGACGCCGCCGCGCGGAACGGCGACGTTGGGGACCTGCATGTTTACACTCCGCGCCGGAGGACTTATGTAATCTTTCAGCGTTAACGCCTAAATGAAGCGCGGGTACCCGTCGGACGACTCGGACTCGGAGAGCTCCGCGAGCTCGGTCAAAAAACCCGCCGCGGGTCGGCCGCGGCGGGGCAAGCAGCAGGCCCTGGAGTTCACGCGCGAGCGCGACGGCGTGCGGACCAACATCCTCGTCCCGCTGGACGAGCCGGACCCCCCGGAGGCGCCGGAGGCCCCGGAGGAGCGGATCCCGCTCGCGGACATCAACGAGGCGCGCGGGCACACCTCGCACGCGTGCTGGGGCTGCCGCTACTTCCACAAGCCCGAGGACCCCGTGAAGCACGCCGACCTCATGCGGCTCTGGAACTGGGTCGAGCTGCACCGCCGCGACAAGGACCAGGGCGAGTTCTTCCGCCTCCTGAACCAGCGGTTCAACACGTTCATCCGCGACCCGCGGCTCAAGGTCGGCATGGACGTCCTCGAGTGGCCCGTCGAGCTCGTCCGCGCGCACTTCAACGAGCACTCGCTCGAGCCTCTCAACATGCACCGCGGCCTGGTCCGCGACGCGCACAACATCGTCCAGACGATCAAGCTGCGCATCTTCCGGAAGGGCCCCGAGGGGCAGCCCGAGGCGGACCCGGTGCAGTTCAAGCTGTACGAGTCGGCCGCCAAGCGGCTGGAGGCGCTCATGATGAAGGACCCGTCCAAGTTCCCGGCCATTTAGCACAATGCAACCGCTCGCCGGCGCCGCGATGGGCGCGCGCGGCATGCCGCCGCCGCACGCCGCGTACGTCCCCGAGAACAACGCCAACGAGCCCGACGCGGCGAAGGACTTCGGCGGCACGCTCTCGCAGACGGAGAAGGGCGTTCTGGCGCAGTTCATGCTTAAGATGGGTTTCCAGAAGATGCTCCTCCTGGCGAACTTCCAATCCCGCTTCAAAGCCGCGCTGCGCGCCCCCACGGGCTACGTCGCGACGCTGCACCGCGACTTGGGCTTCGTCTCGGACGCCTTCAAGGCCGACCTCGAGATGTTCAAGGGGCTGGCGTACGTCCGCGTCGAGAAGCCGCCCGCGCGCAGCGACGCCGAGATGCAGGTCCTCTTCCGGCGCCTGAACCTCTTCGTCAGCGACGTCTCGCCCGACCCGCCCCGCGTCGGCCGCCCCAACGCCATCCTGGCCTCGCCGGCGGGCGGCTGGGTGCCCTCGCTCGGGACCAACGGCTTCCTGGGCCTCTACCAGGGCCACGTGTTCGGCGAGCAGGCGCGCGCCGCGCCCAAGGAGAAGCTGTACTACCTCATCGTCAACGCCGGGCTGGACCGCGTGACCTGCGGCGACCTCGACGCCGTGCTCGACAAGCTCTCCCGCACGACGATGCCGGGGGGCGCGCCCGTGGAGCCGTACAGCGTCGGCGACGTCTTCGCCCCCGGCGGCGAGGTCCAGGTCTTCCGCGACCTCGCCGTCGAGAACCGCAACCGCCTCCTCGCGCTCGGGATCGAGTACCTGAAGCTCGTCCCGATCGGCGCCGTGGTGGACCAGCGCGTGGACCCCTTCTCCTTCCTCGCGCCCGCCACGGTCGAAGGGCCCAAGGCCGAGGCGTGCTTGCAGTGGCTCGGCGTCGGCGACGTCAGGATCCCGGCGTGGTTCCACATGCCGCGCGACCTCCCGCGCGGCTTCGCCGACCCGCCCCCGGCCGAGCTCCGCGGCTTCGAGCTCGGGCGCCACCTCCCGCTCAACGCCCTCAAGCGGCCGCTGGTCGTCCGCAACACCACGGGCGACCTCTCGTACCAGGACATCCCGTACAACGACGTCCTCGAGTACCAGCCGCCGTACATGGCCGTGTACATGGGCTGCTGCGCGACGACCTCCCACGGCGGCGCGCCCAGGCTCATGGGCCCGGGGCGCGACTTCTGCATCTACAACTTCGGCTACCAGGCGGACTGGACGCACCCGCCCAAGTTCAACGCCTGGCCGTGCGAGGCGGTCCAGCTCTTCGCGCCGGAGCACGTCCAGCCCCCGCCCGTGAATCTGACCTGGCAACGCGCGGATCTGCGCGTCAACCGCCCCGCCTCGGCCACGTACGTCTTCTACGACGTGGAGGGCGAGGCGCCGCAGGACCGCCGCGGCGGCGTCGAGCGGGGCGCGGCCGCCACGGGCCGCGCCCCGCTGCCGCTCGACGAGCGCTACGGCCGCGTCTGCGCCGAGTCGGCCTACCTGGGCTTCGACTTCATGCTCGGCCGCGTCTCGGCGCACGACGCGTGGGGGCAGGCGCGGCCGCCGAAGGAAGCCAACCGCTTCACGCGCATGCGCGTCGACGACGACTACGGGCCGCTGTGAGGAACGACGCGGGGCCGACGGGGTATGAAAGGGTTGCGGGCCGAAGGCTAAACGCGATGAACCTCGCAGGCAACATCACCACCCTACAGGACCAGGGCGCGGTCCAGGTCTCGTGCCGCTACGACAGGCTGCTGGTTGACTACATGCGCAACGCCCGCAACGGCGCGAACCGCAAGATCTTCGTCGAGCTCTACCCGCAGTCCTCCGAGCTCACCGACGTCGGCATCGTGCGCGGCAACTTCGTCTGGACCACGCGCGCCAAGTACCGCAACATGTCGGGCATGGACCTCAACATGGGCGACGTCAACAACACCAACGGCCAGGAGGCCTACGTCCTCGCGCACTTCAACGGCCTCGCCCTGCGCGACGACGGCGACCTCGGGAACTTGGACGACCCCGAGGTCCACGCCGAGCGCGTCTGGGACATGATCCGCGTCGTCGGCGTCGCCAACAAGACGCTGCCCTACGGCTACGTCCAGGGCATGCACAACGACCCCCCGACGGTCCGCATCCGCGGCCTCGCGACGACGGTCAACACGGGCAAGTCGGTGATCCCGATCGGGGCCTGGGTTCTTCTGAGAGTCCCGCGCAAGGACGAGCAGGTCAAGATCGTCGACAGCGAGAACGGCCTCTCGCCCTCCAAGCGGCAGTTTATCACCGTGCCGTGGGACGGCACGATGCACGTCACCACCGAGACGGTCATGCGCTCGCTCGGGCTGAAGAAGATTTCGGGCGCCTTCCCCGAGTTTACCACGCCCGCCGCGCTCGAGCCCGGGACCATCAGCGACCAGCTCGTCGAGTTTGGCAAGCAGAGCATGGTCAACGCCATTCTTCTGGTAGCCGCGCTCGATTCTGCCCAGCGCACCGCGTTGTTCGGGACCGACTTTACGGTGCCCGAGCGCAACTCGGCGACTCTGACGACGTTGGCCAAGAAGATCAAGGCGGCGTTGACCGATGCCGCCGGACAGAAGGGCGCCCCGACGGCGGTGGCCGCGGCCGTGGCCGATGCGCTCATCCCCGGCAAACTCGACGGGAAGCCGATTACGATCCGGCGTCTGGTGCAGATCGCGGCCGTCGCGCCCTTGCCGCTGGAGCAGCACACGGACAAGACGCTCAAGGTCGGCGCGACGGGCGGGCTGATCGCCTCGCTGGCGTTTGCGTTCAACAAGATTCGCGAGCGTATTGCCGGCCGCGCGGTGTCCACGGGGCAGCCCGGGTTCAGGTTCGGCTTGGATCTCCTGCCCGGCTGAATCCTTCCAAGAAGGAGGCGGGGGTGTTCCGGGGAGAGTAAACAAAACGTACGCGTCATTCGAAGCCGGGAACGCCTTGATCGTCCGCACGTTGCCGTCCACCTTGAACGCCAGCTGGGTCTCGTTGTCCGTCGTGAAGCCGTTGGGGGGCAGCCCGCAGTTCGTCACGAGGAACTTCTTGACCAGGCCCAGGAGACCCTCGCGCGCCGACGCGCGCTTGCCCGTCGAGAAGATGCAGATGACAACGTCCGGGATCTCCACCGCCAGCGCGGCGATCAGCGACGAGAGCGCCCAGCTCTTGCCGAAGCGGCGCGGGGCCGACGCCGCCACGTAGCTGCCCGCGTCAGCCGGCCAGCCGGCCCGCGTTTCCCTGGAAACGCACGGCGTGATGGAGTCCCAGCGGAACCGCGCCATAATCTCCATCTCGCTCATTTCCGCCGCCTTGCCGTAAATCTTGTAGCAGCACGCGCTCAGGAAGAGGTCCTGGACCTTGACCTGGTCGTACGACCTCGGCCGCTCGCCGAGGTCGAGGTGCAGGAGCCGGGCCTTGATGTTCTCGACGATGCGGTGCCCGCGGGTCAGCGGCCCCGGCCGCTGCATGCCGAGCTCCCAGATCTCCGGGATGCGCTCCGGCGGCGGCTCCGCGGCGAAGCGGTCCGCGACGGCGTCCCAGTTCATGATATGTGAGGGCGGCGCGCAGCCGGGTAAAGATGTCCGCCTCCGGCATCTACGGCTTCCTGGTGTGCGCCGAGTCGCTCTTCGTCGGCGCGTACTCGCTCGCCCTGGCCATCTGCTACTTCGTCGCCAAGATCTACTGGCCCGTCTGGGTCCCCGGCGCGACGGAGATGACCGCCGCGCAGGCCGCGCTCGGCGTCGTCGTCTGGTGGCTCCAGGACTTTGTCGGCGTCACCGCCGTCGTCGAGCTCGTCTTCATGGGCTTCTCCCTGTACCTGAACATCGCCAACCTCGTCGCGCTCGGCGGCAACGCCGGGCAGACCACGGCCTTCTACAACGGCACCGTCAACTTCTTCGGCGAGGTCAGCATCAACGCCACGGGCCCCACGCCCGCGCCCAACTCCATGAGCGCCCAGTTCATCATCTTCATCTTCCTGGTCTTCTGGCAGGCCCTCGCGCTCCTGTTCGGCTGCATGCTCTGCATCTACCCCACGCAGGAGAGGAAGCCCACGCTCGACAGCGACCAGGAAGGCAACCCCGCCAACCCGAACGACAAGCCGATCTCCGTCCCGCAGCACGCGATAGGTCGCTCGGTCGAGCAGTACAAAGGGTTCTGCGGCGGGACGCAGACATTCTGGGAGCGGAACCAGTGCATCTGCTGCGAGGGCGGCTGCTTCGGCGACACCACGAAGGTCCCGACCTGGGTCAGCGTCCAGTTCTTCTTCAGTCCGTTCCGCCAGAGCAGTGGCAACCCGGAGTGGGACCGCACGCGCATCGCCGCCGGGTTCATGGGATTCGCGGTCATTCTGCTGGCGCTCGCAGAGTACACGACGGCTGCGATCCGGCACGTCGCGCCCTGGCCGTCGTTCGACTCGCCCAACGCCCTGGTGACCATGGGGCTGATCTGGGCCGCGATCAAGCTCAAGCAGCTCGGCGTGCCGTTCAAGGAGCAGCAGATCGAGCTGGTCCCTGGGCAAATCAAGGCCGGGAAGGAGGAACCGGTCTCCTCGCACCGAAACACCCTGTTCTTCCTCAGCATCGTCTACTTGTTCTTCGGCTGCATCGTCGCCTTCTGCCAGGTCGCCGACAACGCCATCAACCAGCCCGGGGTGTACCTGGCGGCGAACGCGGCGCAGATCCCCAAGGTGAACAACATCACCGTCGCGTCCACCAAGATTTCCTTCTTCTTCATTGGCGGCGACGCCGATTACCCTGGCATCTTCTCGCAGTACGTCCTCGTCATCGCGCTCGTCTCGCTCCTGGAGGGCATTCTCGGCGTCGTGGCGCTCGCGGCGTCCTGCTGCATCCTCTGCGGGGTCGGGCAGGCGAAGAAGGGGCCGGCGAAGAAGAGGCCGGCGAAGAAGTCGTGGTGGCGTAGATGAACCCCCGGCTCACCACGCTCCGCTGCGCACGCTCCGCTGCGCACGCTCCGCTGCGCACGCTCCGCTGCGCACGCTCCGCTGCGCACGCTCCGCTGCGCACGCTCCGCTGCGCACGCTCCGCTGCGCACGCTCCGCTGCGC
>Ga0302319_10024232_pt1 | contig 10794 bp, 10 predicted proteins | sample Bog_T0_2_FD_203319 | JGI IMG/M metagenome (GOLD analysis project Ga0302319, IMG submission 203319) | Peat permafrost microbial communities from Stordalen Mire near Abisko, Sweden - Bog_T0_2 | ecosystem: Environmental > Terrestrial > Soil > Wetlands > Peat | place: Sweden: Abisko, Stordalen Mire... | reverse complement strand
TCGATATCTGCGCGATGATAACGATGCTCTCGTGCACCCTGGCCTGCGTGACGGCCGCGGCGCGGGTCCTGTTCCTGATGTCCCACAACGGGCTCGTGACCGGGCGCCTGAACGGCGTTCACGCGCACAACGGCACGCCCCACGTGGCCGTAGTCGCCACGGCGGTCGCCACGATTTTCCTCTCGATACCCCTGTCCGCCGGAAAGGTGAGTGGCGAGACGATCTATGACTGGATGGGGTCGCTCGCGACCTATGGGTTCCTCGTGGTCTATGCGCTCGTGGCCGTGGCGCTTCCGCTCTACCTGAAGCGCAGGCAGAAACTCACGTACCCGGCGATCGCCCTGTCGGCGCTTGCGGTTGCGTCCATGGCCCTGGTCCTTGCGGGGACCCTTTACCCGGTTCCGGAGGCGCCCAAGAACTGGCTTCCCTACATCTTCCTACTTTACCTGGCGGTGGCGGCCGGCTTCAATGGATGGCAGGCGAGGCAGCCCAAGGAGCAGCCTTCGCTCGAAACCCTGTGATGTCACCCGCCGCCGACCCAAGCTCGATGCTCGAGGTAGCGATCGAACAGGCCAGGATAGGCGTGGCCGAGGGAGGAATCCCCGTGGGCGGCGCCATCTTCCGCCAGGACGGGACCCTTCTTGGCGCGGGCCGGAACCGGCTCGTGCAGCACGGGGACCCCTCCATGCACGGTGAAACCGATGCGTTCCGGGCCGCGGGCCGGCAGCCGCGCTACACCGACCTGATCCTCGTGACGACGCTCGCCCCCTGCCGGTATTGCTCCGGGCTCATCTCGCAGTTCCGGTTCAAGCAGGTCATCGTCGGGGACAGCGTGAATGCGCAGGGCGGCGTCGAATGGCTTAAGGCACAGGGGATCGAGATCCTGGACCTCGCGTCCCCGGAATGCATCAGGATGACGGCGGAGTTCCAGAAGAAGCGCCCGGACCTCTGGAACGAGTGCATCGGCGACGGCTGAGGCGTCGGCCGATCACCTATTTTGGCCCAAAGGCCCCGATGTCCTCGTGCCAGATCTCGGGGGAGCGCCTGATGAAGGCGTCCATGAGCCCGATGCAGTCGGCGCTGTCATGGACCACGACCTCGACCTCCTTCGAGCGCAGGAGGTCCTCCGGGCCCGTGAACGTCCGGTGTTCCCCGATCACGACCCTCGAGATTCCGTAGAGGATCACCGCGCCGCTGCACATGGCGCAGGGCGAAAGGGTCGAGTAGAGCGTGCACCTGGCATAGACCTTCGCGGGCTGGCGCCCCGCGTTTTCGAGGCAGTTCATCTCCGCATGGTGGATGACGCTTCCCTCCTGGACCCTTCGGTTGTGCCCGCGCCCGATGATCTTGCCGTCGCACACGAGCACCGAGCCTATGGGAACCCCGCCCTCGTCGAATCCCTTGCGGGCTTCGTCGATGGCGGCTTCCATGAAGGGGTCCTTGGGGGAGGGTGGCATGGGCAGGAATCAGGCGCTATAGGTCATGATGCGGGCCCTGCGCGCAAGAAATCTTCGCGCGGCGGTCCCCGGTTTGGGCCTCATTCCTTGGCTCCATCCAAGCCCGAGCGAACAAGCACCGCCAGGTCGTCGGGATTGAAGGGCTTGCGAAGGAGGACCGCCCCGTCCGGTGGCGCCTCCTGGGTTTTCCTCAGTCACCGCACAATGGACCTAAGGGACTCCATGAGAAAGGAATGTGCGATTGCCCCATGGCCGAGGAAGAGCGCGGGAGTTCGGAAAGGCTGGACTCGCCAAAAGACGGACTCGAAAAGCCGGCCCGATAGCCGTAGTGCTAGCCTACCCCATGACCCCGAACGGCCGACTCACTCCCCAGCAGGTCGAGCGCTTCAGGAACGAGGGCTACCTTGTCTTTGGTGAGCCGGTGCTTCCCGAGCCCAAGTTCGCGGCCCTAAGATCCTATTTCGAAGCCCTGCTGGCGGACCTCCCTGCGGGCGAGCGGCCCGAGTCGATGGACGTGCCGCATTTCATGCATCCCAAGCTCCTGGAATGGGCTTTCGATCCCTCGATCCTGGCCCTCGTCGAGCCCATCCTGGGAGGCGATCTCGCGCTTTTCTCGACCCACTTCATCTGCAAGCCCAAGGGTAACGGAAAACGCGTGCCGTGGCACGAGGACAGCGCCTATTGGAAGGGCCAGATCGAGCCCATGGAGGTCTGCACCGTTTGGCTGGCGATCGACCCGTCGACACGCGTCAACGGCTGCATGATGGTGATCCCACGGTCGCACCGGGAGGGTCGCGCGGGTTTCAGCGATTACGAATCCGTGGACGCCAGCACCTCCGTCTTCGCGACGGAGATCCTTAAGGAACAGCGCGACGACGCCCAAAGGGCGTACATCGAATTGCAGCCCAACCAATGCTCGCTGCATGACGCGCGCATCCAGCATGGATCCGAGCCCAACACATCCACCCTTCGTCGTTGCGGCTGGACGCTCCGGTTTTGCCCGACCCGCGTCAGCTTCAACCATGAGCGGTTTGGCGGCGCCCACCACGTCTACCTGGCGAAGGGCAGCGACCTGGGCGGCAATACCTACGCCGATCCCGGACGCCGCTACCCCGAAGTCATGGCGAAGCGGGGCGAGTCTGGCAGATATAGGAGCAGCCATTGAGCCCGGAGTCCGTTTGCGCCCACGGCCGCTCCCCGCGTCTTGGGGTCGACTAGCCATGGCCGGAAGGACCTACTTTGTCACAAGCTCAGTCCCCGAGCACCTCGAATTTGACCCTCCCCGCCTTCACGACCGGATCCTCCGAAACCATCGCCTCGACCTCAGACCTGCTCGCTGCGTCTATGTAAAGGGTGCCCGCTGAGTCCGGCACGTACGCCGAATCGAGCGCCTCGATCTGCGCGCGCTTCTCCGAAACGAGCTTCGCCATGAAGGCCTCGTGGTCCCGCCTTGCGGCCGAGACTGCCTCGGGAGAGGCGGAAGTCATGGGAAACCAGAAGCTCACCACGAAGGAGCGCTTCCCGGGAGGCTCCGCAAACTGGTCCGTCGCCACGCCTTTCTCAGGCGCCAGGGGCTCCATCACGTACATGAGGCCGCGCATGTACGACTCCGGCAGGCCCGCTCCATGCCGTGTGCCGGGCGTCCCGCGATACTCCAGCCCACCCTTCACAAATCCGTGCCGCTTCATCCGCTCATAAAACATCGGGATCCATTTTCGGTACTCGGTCCATTCGTTCCCCGCTGACGTGATGAAGACCCGTCCCTCCACGATGCGCCCCGACGCCGCAAAGGCCCGCTCCATGCCCCACAGGTTCGTGATCGACGGGCTGTCGGCCACGTAGCCTTGGAAGAGTTGCGGCTTTGACAGCATCGCATAAAGCGCGAAAAGCCCACCCGCTGAGGATCCAACGAGGTAGCGATGCCCGGGATCAGCGCGGTATTCGCTTTCCATAAGGGGAAGCACCTGGGTCTCGATCATGCTCAGGAACCTCTCCGAGTGCCCCTCGCCCTCATAATACCCGTGAAGCGTTCCGTGCCAGAGGTCCATGGCCCTTAGCTTCCCGTAGTCCAAATTCTCGCCCTCGTACGAAATCCCGACCACGAGGGATTCCGGGATGTGCTTCCCGTAGGAAAGGCCGCTCACGGTGGCGGCCAGTCCGGGAAACGACCAGTAGCCATCTGTGACCAAAATAACGGGATACTTTCTCTCCGGGTGTTCCGCAAATGAAGCCGGCAGTCCTATATAAAGTTCGTAGAGACGGTCCGGGGCGGTGCGCGGAAGGACGCGGCACACGGTGTTCGACAGGGAATAGGGCGGATAGGCCGTCCCGGGCGCGGGTCCAAGGTCGGCACCCAAGAGGATTCCGCTGGTGAAACAGAGGGCCGCGAGGGCGGTGGTTTTCATGGGTGTCGTCATTCGGGAGCCTAATCCTTTCGGCCGCTTGGATTGTTCTAACGGGTTGACCACCGTGCCGAACGATGTCCGGACAAACAAACCGATTCCCCGTGAGCATTGGCCCGGATCAGAACGCCGAGGTGACTCATAAAATTCGCCGCTCCTATTTGCCACCCGCCCATCGCTCCCGCCCGCCTGCACTGACCAAATACTTCATGGCCTCCCGTTGGACAATGAGTTGAGCGTCGAGAAGCTGATCGGCCGTTTGCCGGACCTCACCGCCTTGCTGATTCTTGCCCGCATATCCATGCGACGGCGATTCGACGACGGCCGAGAGGGCTCCGCAGTGGAAGTCGAGCGCGGTGTCGAGGTTGAACACGTTCTTCGGAGCGTGAGCCGGATCCGCCTCAACGGCGGGATCGCCTGAGGCCTGCAATCCCGACTGGGCTAGGGCCGTTTGAACCGCCTTGTAGAGCCCGTTGAACGCGGGCGTGAGCACTTCTTCCGCGACCGGCCTGAGCATCCGAGTATAGTAGTTTTCAGAGCCGGCGCCCGTGTGCAGGTTGAGGATCAGGTCGGGTTGCTCGCGGGCCGCCAGGTCGAGCAGCGCCTGGGTCTCTGGCTGGCGCGCCCCAAGGAAGTCGTCGTGCATGATATTGACCCCGTTGTCGTTCGGATAGCCCCCAGGGAACTGGGTGCGGGACATATCCAGCGGAATGAAGATCTTGCACTCTGGCCAGCCGATCAATTTTCCGTCGGGCCAGCCGCCGGTGTTCATGTATTGGGCGATCGTGCCGTCGGTCCCGTGAAACGCCTCCATCCGCAGCGGCACGCGCGCCCGGCCGTCCATGTTCACGATCGGGATCACGATGAGGCGATCGATTTGGCCCGCCGCCGCGACAATCTCCGGCCACGGCCGCCCCCGCAGGTCCTTTCCCGTCTCGAGGACGGACAGCAGGTTCACAAGGCCCACAATGCCCTCAAATTCCCCCCCGTGGACCGACGCCATCGCCAGGTACACCTTCTTGTCAAAATCGGGCCCGAAATACGCGCGCATGGCGCCGGCACCAATCGCCCCAGAAAACGTCGTCGTGCCCTTTCCTTCGCGGGGCCGCCCATAAAACACCGCCCGGATCGGCCGTCCTCCCGCACTCTCGCCAATCACCACGACCTTCCCCTTATGCACGCGCTCCCGGAGAAAACTCGCCACACCATCGACGGTGCTGACCCAGAAATCCGGTGGATTGGCCGCCTCCAGGAGGTACTCTTGGGGAATATTCGGATAGGCTTTCGGCGGAGGCCCCGAATACCCGGCGCCACACACGCGCGCCCCGATCCCGCCGGCGAGAAGTAGAACCGCCAGGCCCCTGCACCCGACCCGCATGTCTGCCATTTTCATCCTGAATACACGCAATGGTGGCCCGAGCGGGATGCAATCAAGAACCCCCCTTTCCGGCAAAGGACGGCCTTGGCGGGGATTCCCAGCTGCGAAACCCGGTTTTGAAATCGCAAATGGAATAGCGTCCGTAAAGAAACCCTTCGGGAAGCAATAGTCGTCGAACTCAATTCTAGCCGGAGCGAGCCGAAAGAGGCCGGCCTTTTGAGGCAGCTTTTCTCGCCGGCCAACGGACTGCCAATTGCGAGCGCCGCTCAAGAATGATGCATGGTGCCCGCGAATCCGGACGTTCAGAGCTGCGGCTGGATTTTGGAGACCCCCTTGGAATTCGGAGCGTTCAGGGGAGGCAACTTGGAATTCTCTGCGTCCGGATGCGTGGTTCCCTCGAAAGCGTGCGGTATTGCCTTAACAAATCCATTATGCAGGCCGTTCATAATCGTCCTAAGGGTCAGGACATCCATGCCTTGCGCGTCGCCCGAGAACGGAATTCGGGTAGCCAGCTGCTTCGTGTCACTGTTCTCGAATAATTTTATCACCGCGACGACGACGCCCTTCCAGAGGCGCTCACCAAACTTCTTGTCCCCATCGTCGCGATTCTTGAAGTCGACGCGGCTCAGGAACGGCTTCAGATACCCCTCATAATGTCCCTTCTGCATGGCCATCTGTCCAAATACGTCGATTTGTCCCCGTGAGACGTCGATGCCGACATAGGCCCTGAGTAAATCGTTTATTGCGGGCAAGGAGACCTTTCTCAATTCGACTGCGATCTCGAAGTGTGCCTGGTCGGCGAGGGGCTCCAATTTCGCATTCAGGCTCAGCTCCCCGTTCCCGATCGACCTGCCCGAAATGTCGATCTTCGCGGGGAAGACCTCGCCTTTCGAAGACGGTCGGTTGCGTAGGCCCGTGGCGATGACCTCCATATCCCTAACAGCGATGTCGATATGCGGTTCCATGGTCGTGTCCACATAGCGGATTATGCCGCCCCTTATCTCGAGGTGGGTGATATTGATTGGGAAAATGTCGTTAATGACATCCTGCCAACGGCGGTCCACGGTAAGCTGGCTCGATTCATCGGTAGGGCCGCGGAGAAACACCAGGCGCCCGTCGGTGATATAAATGTCGCTGACAAATTGCTTTCGGAATAGCTCCCGCCACGCGATGGAGAAGTCGATTGTCTTTGCGGTAAAGAACGGCTCCTGGATCTTTCCGTCGCGCCTTACAATTACGATATCGTCAATACGGTATGCACCCCTCCAAATCTGGAGGTTGATGTCGCCCACATGCCCCGAATAGTCGGGTATTTGGTTGAGCCGGCGGTTGATAGCGCGGTGGATATAACCCGGAGCGAGAAGTCGAGCAACGACGGCTAACCCAGCGAACGCCACCAGGATATAAAGGACGGGCTTCGGCCACCGGAGCACGCGATGCTCCAGGGTGGCAACGCGCGAATCGAATGATGCATTCACACAGTTACAGTGCATCGCGCTTGACTCCTGTTCCATGCGAACGGAAGAAAGAATTACCCGGGCATCCGGCATTTCAACCGGTGTTTTCACTGGAATTGAGTCTAACCAGGGTCCAATACGCAGCCTTTTCTGGACGCAAGTATGTGCGTTCCCGCTGATTCAAAAAGGACCCGTTTCTGAAATACGCCGGGCACCGCGCTTCGCGGTGCCAGCGGCTTTGACCTTGTCAGGCGGGCGGTATCGAATCCTGGGTCACACTCCTGCTTGGTGTGCGCGAATCCCGTCCTGGACCTTCTTTGCGTCGGATTTCCACAGGCCGTTGATAAAGATGGGCTGGCTGCCGCCCGATGTCTCTATGGAGACATTCGAAAGAAAGACGCCATTCTTAATACGGATCGATGCCACAGCGCGGTAATTGATATGCTCCTCACTCGATCCGAAAAGGCGCCTCTTGCGGAACAGGATCCCGTCGGAAGCCAGGCTGACTGAGTCCCGGAAGACGTGGTTGCCGAGGGACCAGCGGCTCGACCATAGGGTTTCCCCATCCATGCTGGACGCCTCGGGCGTTAAAGGCGGGTTGGCTTGCATAGGGGACATCCGGAGAACCGCTATTCGCCGAGGGCCGCCTTAATTTCACCAAGCCTCTTCTGGGCGCGGCCTTCTGTCTTTGTGGCGTTCCTCTTTTCTTGCGTGCTTGTGCTGCAAACGACCTTCCCGATCTCTTCCCTGACCTTGCCGGAGGCGATCTTGGCGTCCACCTCGACCACGTCGGTATTGCATGAAGTCATGGGTTCGTCGTTGGGTTTCTTGTTTTTCCTATGGCTGGTGCTCCCGGCTCTGGCCTTTCGGTGACAGTGCTTACTACCTGGGTTAGTAGCCTTCGCGTGGGCGAGGTTCGCATTCTTCTGGTGGGTTGTTTCCCTTACGCTCGAAAGGTCAGCTTTCCCACCATGGCTATTTTCGGAAATGCGCGTCTGGTGTTCCTGAACCCACCCCCACTGGGACGCCAGCGTCGCGCACTGAAAGGGCCCATCCCCAGGTATCGAGCGGGCAAAATCCGTCCTCGGAGGTTTGCCGTTCAGGCGCAGGAACCACAAACCACGCCTCGGCCCTCGCGCATTTGCCCCCCAATCGACACATCCCGTAATCCACGCCCAAAAACAACCCGCCGATGTTTCGGAGGGTTGTATCCTTGAGCGATGCCTCGGGCTATCGGGACGAGCCGGGCATCGTGAAGTTGACGGTCTCGATCACCCGGGAGGCAACAGGAACTCCGTCCTTCGTGGCCGGCAGATACTTCCACTTGCTCAGAGCGAGAAGCGTCGGCCTTACTAGCCGTGGCTGTGTCGAGCTGACGATGGAAGCATTTTCCACATTTCCCTTAGGGGTGACATTGAATGCTACGACAACGCGGCCTTCGACATCGTCGTGGCGCAGATCGTATGAGTAGACTGGCGCCTGCTGGGAAACGGCTTGGGGATTCTGACTTCCGCCGCCGGAGGCGTTCTGGGCATTGAGTTGCGTCGCGGGCTGGGACAAAAAGGCCGCTATTGCGACCAGGACTGAAGAGATGCTGAGGGCTTTGTTATTCATATTGATTGGTTACGCTCATTGAACACGCCGTAGCCTCCTAAGTTACGATTATCTTTGAGTGGGGGCACGCGAGCGATCCCGCCGCCTCTACCGGCACGGCCGTTTTCAGGCCTTTGTCCCGCTCCGCCCTGGCGCCTCAAGAAGGCCGCCTTCCAATGGGCAAAACACGCCCTGGCCCCGGCCCCAAGTGATGCCTAAGCCGCCTATTTCGAAGCAACCTTGAATCGCAGGAACCGACGACATGACGCCTGCCGCCCGATGTTAAGCCGCAACGCGAAGCGCAAAATACGACATCCGCTAATGCGAAATGACACCCCAAAAATTGTCCGGCCGGATTAGGATGGCCCAATGTATGCAAGGACTGTTGAAACAACCCGTTCCCATGCACACTCCAAGATCCCTGCGCCTCGCGGTGCTCGCCGCGTCAATCCTCGCTTCCTGTGAATCCCTCCGGGCCGAGAAGGACCTCCTCATCTATGACAACGACTGGAACGTGCCCGGCAGCTACATGGAACAGGACGCCCTCATGCCGCTCCTCGCGTGCCCGAACATCAAGGTTATCGGGCTGACGACGGCCACGGGGGACGCTTGGCGCGACGAGGGCGCAGCGAGCCTCCTTAGGTACCTGGAGGTCATCGGGGCCACGGACATACCCGTCGTCAATGGCGCAGTCTTCCCGTTGGTCAACACCCGCAAGCGCATGGTGCAGTGGGAACAGGCCCACGGCTTCATCTACTGGAAGGGCGCCTGGAACGACCCGGCCCAGTTCCCGAAGAGCCACCCCGACGACCCCTACAAGATTACACCGCCCCTCGACCGGATGCCGCGGATTCAGGCGGCCGACGGGATAGCCGCGGAGTACCTGGTCCGAATGGTCCACGAACACCCGCACCAGGTCACGATCTTCGAGGGCGGCCCTATGACTAACCTCGCGCTGGCGATCGGGCTCGACCCGGGGTTCGCGGGCCTGGCGAAGCGGCTGATCTTCTTCGGCGGCACGCAGGGTCAGCTTGGGGACACCTCGGGAAATGGGGATGGTTTCCACTCGGATTTCAACATCATCTTTGACCCCGAGGCCGCACACATCGTCCTGTCCGCGCACTGGTCGAAGGTCATATCGGTCGCCGACGTGACCAACGCCTACATCCTGGACAAGGGACTTATGGAGCGCATCCAAACGCACCGCTCTCCAGCCTGCGACTACCTCGCCCAAAACTCGACGCTCGGACTTCCGCTCTGGGGCGAGCTTGGGGCGGCGGTCGTCGCGGACCCAAGCCTCGTCACGAAGTCGGTGGACGTGACCATGGACGTCGACATCGACCACGGCATGGACTACGGCAGGACGATCGTGGGTCCGCGCGACGCCAACCCTGGCTTCGGCGGATCAAGGGTGACGATCATACAGGGGGTCGACGGGAAGCGCTTCATCGACCAGTTCGTGGCCGCCGTGCAGACCGATGTGTCGGGCGGCGGCCGCTAGGCCGCGCCGGTCGTGCGCGACATCGTGCGGAACGGCGAATATGGCCGGGATTTGCAAACGGATGCCGAAAGCATCCGACTCGTCCCGGAACCTTGAACGGGCATTACGGCCCCATTTACGGCTGGCATTCGAGAAAATGACGCCGGTCACACTTCAATTTCGACTAACGGATTGATCCCGTTCAAGCTGTAGGACTCCAGGAACGCAGCTTGCAATTTCATGGATCCAAAAGATCAAGCAATGAGAACCCCCATCCCCCGAGTTGCTCTCCTCATCCCGTCCAACCTTGCGATGGCATTCGCGGCCCCCGGTTGACTGGCTCCCAGCAAACGCTCGTCGTTCGTTAGGTCCGAACGCCTTCCTCAGTCCTCAATCCTTTCCTGCCAGAACCAGATCCATGGCGCGATCAATACCACCCCGCTACCGGCTAGTCGCCCTGTTGGAGCTGCTTTTTTTGCTGCAAGGAACCGATGCGGTCTCGGGCGAGATTCCGGTGCAGGAGCAGCCCACGTCCCTGCCTTCGGGCTGGATCCATATAGACTCGAGGGGCAAATCCTTCGAGATGGGGCAGCAGTTCGCAGGACATCGTTGGACCTACACCTACCCAGTTCATCCCGTGGCCTTCACCAACGATTTCGCGATGAGTGCGACCGCCGTCACGCAGGCGGAATACAGGTGCGCAACCGGCTTGAATCCCACGCTTCATCCGGGCGACGATCGCCGTCCGGTCGACAACGTGTCCTGGTTTGACGCCGTCCTCTATTGCAACGCCTTGAGCGCCCGCGATCACCTGGCCCCTGTATATGTCTTCTCCTCCGTCGTCCGGGACGGCACAGGTGTCGCGATCGACCTGCCCGATCTAAGGATCAATATTCGGGCCCCGGGCTACCGCCTCCTCACCTCGGCCGAGTTTGAATTTGTTGTGCGCGCCGGAACCACGAGCCGATGGTTCTTCGGTGACACCGACGACGACCAGGCCAAGTCCAAGGACTATGCGTGGAGCGAG
>Ga0302319_10024229_pt1 | contig 10795 bp, 10 predicted proteins | sample Bog_T0_2_FD_203319 | JGI IMG/M metagenome (GOLD analysis project Ga0302319, IMG submission 203319) | Peat permafrost microbial communities from Stordalen Mire near Abisko, Sweden - Bog_T0_2 | ecosystem: Environmental > Terrestrial > Soil > Wetlands > Peat | place: Sweden: Abisko, Stordalen Mire... | reverse complement strand
GTTGCAGTTTATGGAAGTGCCGGAAGAGCAAGAAACAGGGACTAGGGACTAGGGACTAGGGAATAGGGAATAGGGAACAGAAGACAAGCAGCAATGAGGAAGAAGGAATGCCGATTTATTCGATGACGGGGTTTGCGCGCGCGCAGGTTTGCGTGAATGACCAACTGAGTTACACGCTCAGCGTGAAGAGTGTGAACCATCGTTTCCTTGACGCGCAGTTGCGCCTGCCCTCCGGCTTGGACGCTCTGGAGATGGAGCTGCGCAAGGCGCTCAAAGACGCGCTGATTCGCGGCCACGTTGATCTGACGCTTCAGGTTGATCGCGGCGGCCAGCAGACGGCCGGCTACAATCGCGAACTGGTGGCCGCTTACGTGGCCGCCTTCGCTGCGGCCCGCGACGAGTACGGCTTGGAGGGCGAGCCCGACCTGAACGCCGTTCTTCGCCTGCCGGGCGCGTTGCAAAGCGACAATCGCTCCAATGGCGACGAGGAGCAGGCTGCGCTTGTGGAAAGTGTGCGGCGCGAGATTGGGCCGCTGCTCGACGAGTTGAAGTTGATGCGCGCGCGCGAAGGCGAGGCGCTGGCGGCGATTCTCAACGGCACACTGGACCGGCTGGCCGAGACCACCGAGGGTGTGGCGGCGTTGCGTCCTGAGGTCGAGCAGCGCTATCAGGAGCGGCTGACCGAGCGGCTGGAGGCGGCAGTGGGGCCGGAGTTCAATCGCCAGCGGCTGCTGGAAGAGATTGCCGTGATGGTGGAGCGCAGCGACATTGCCGAGGAGTTGGAGCGCATGGCGACGCACATCGGCCACTTCCGCGAGCTGCTGGCCGCGGGCGGCGAGGTGGGCAAGAAGCTCGATTTTCTCTTGCAGGAGATGAACCGCGAGGCCAACACGCTGCTCTCAAAAACCGGCGGCGCGGGCGGCAAGGGAACGCGCATTACTGAACTTGGTTTGGCAATGAAGTCGGAGATCGAAAAGGCCCGCGAACAGATTCAGAACGTGGAATAGAGGAAGATGGTTTTATACCTAATCTCCGCCTATAATTGGTCAAATAGTCATTGATGCGTTGCGAGAATGTTTCTGGGGTCTGCAATGAAGGAATGGATGGGAAATCATCGTTGGCAAATTCTTACGCTGCTTCTATGTTTATGGATTGCATTCATCATTTGGGGAGTCATGCACGGTAAGCTCACTGGAATTCAAATTGTCTTTGTGATTATGTGGCTTCCAGTTTGTGTTGTAATCATTGTCAACAATCTCAGAAACATGATTTTGCATAATGCCATGTTAAGTCTGAATTACGCGATCTTTGCGATATACATATGGACTCGTGATAAAAGTTTTATTGGAAAACTGTTTTTTGTTTCTTTTCTATTTTTTGCGCTGGCTCTTGGATTGGGAACCATGCAATCTCTTGCAACACGAAAGAGTCTGAAGAAAAGAATTGACTAAAAGCCTAATCATTTATGCAGATTAGGAAAGCAGCGAGAGGAAAACTAAAGTGGCAGGAATTCTCTTCATCATCTCGGCGCCCTCCGGTTCGGGCAAGAGCACGCTGGTCAACGAGGTGCGCAAGCAGTTGACGGGCATTGAGTTCTCCGTCTCGTGGACGACACGCTTGCCGCGCGGCAGTGAGCAGGACGGGCGCGAATACCACTTCACCACGCGCGAGGAGTTCGAGCGGATGATGGCCGCCGGCGAGTTTCTGGAGCACGCCGAGGTCTTCGGCAAAGACCTTTACGGCACGGCGCGCTCGTCGCTGGAACAGGCGCGGCGCGAGGGCCACGATCTGCTGCTCGACATCGACGTGCAGGGCGCGGCGCAGGTGCGCGCCAAAATGCCGGAGGCGGTGAGCATCTTTGTGATGCCGCCCAATCCCAAGGTTCTGCGCACCCGTTTGCGCAATCGCAGCCGCGCCGAGGGCGTGGAAGACGAGGCGGAGGTCTATCGCCGCTTGAGCGAGGCGCGCAAGGAGATTGAGAATTTTCGCGAATACAGCTATATTTTGGTCAACGACATTCTGGACCGGGCGGTGGCGCAACTGGAGGCAATCGTGCTGGCGGAGCGATTCTATCGCAACGACGAGCCAATCGCCTTCCGCTCGCGCCGTGTGCTGGAGGTGGCCGCGGCCTGCCTGCAAACCAACTCGCAGGAGCGGCTGAAGCCGGTGCTCGATGCCTTCAAGATTGGCCAGCCGCTGGACCAGCAGCAGTTTAATTTTGAGGAGGACTCCGATGAAGATTGAAACCGGCTTCGACTCGAACTACCGCAAGGTGATGGTAGCTGCCCGCCGCGCCCGCCAGTTGCAGTGCGGCTCTCACGCGCTGGTCTCCACCGCCTCCAACAAGCCCTGCCGCATTGCCCAGGATGAGATTGATGCGGGCAAGATTGCCTACGTCAAGGCGGATGTGCCGGTCGTCAAGCCGCTGGTGGGCGATACCGGCATTCCGATCCTGTCGAGTTAGATCCTCTCCTGCTTCTTGCAGAGCTGTCCTTCGGGCAGAGCAGTAACAACAAGCGGAGCGCAGCGCTGTCAAAAGGCCGCCGGACGACCGTCCCGCATCCCGATTATCCCTCATGCGATTTGGTGTCCCGGGTTTGGATCGAAATATGGACCACCCAGCTTTGTTAATCAGGCTTGGGAACCGCCCCTTTATGATGTATATTGCGGATATGTCCAGATACAAGGCATTATTTGCATTTTCTCTTGCTGTTGTTTTGATCGGGTCGGTCGCGCACCGATATCTAGGCAGTGGCAAGACCCCGCAGTCTGTTGATTTTTACGTCTATTATTTTACCGCGCAAGTCGTCCACGACAACCCCAAAGCAAACCTTTACGCAGTAGCGGCCGGCGAGAACCCGCAAACCCGCAGCGCGCCCATCAATAGCGACATCTTAGCTCATGCCAAAGCCGCGGGGTTTGACGATGTCGGAATGTACCTTTACCCGCCGCTCCTGGCAGATTTATTCGCGCCCATCTCGTGGATACATCCTCATTTGGCCGCAGCATTGTGGCGTCTGTGCAATATGACTTTTGTCATTGCATCCGTTTTTTTGCTTGCCAGGATGCTGCGTGTGCCTGTCGTGGGATTCGAATTTGTTGCATTGGCTTTGGCTGCGTTCAGTTTCTTTCCAATTTACGAGTCTCTATGGGATGGACAAATCACAATCCTCCTGCTGGCGCTCTGGATGATCGGCATCGTTGCATATATGGACCGATATCCAGTTCTGTCGGCAATGGTATTTGCGCTTGCAACGGCATTCAAAGTTACTCCCATCCTGCTGCTGCCATTGTTTTTGATCTGGAAAGATCGGAGATGGGTTGTATCTTATATAGCCGCATCTCTCGGCCTTGTCGGGGCGATGGTGGCAATCAATGGAGTCCAGAGTGTCTATGACTATCATCAGGTTGTGGCGTCAATGGGCGATGGCATACCTTACGTGTGGAACAAGACTATCGGATCTTTAGTGGCCTGGGCGTATTATGGAAAGGTATTTCTTGCAGGCGCGGCTGACGTAATGACCGTTCCGCCCGCCATCCTGTCGATCACGGCAAAAGCCGCCAGTGGTATTTTCTATTTAATTTGCGTATATTGCGTATGGCGAAGCCGTCATCAGGATCGCGCAACGCGAGGAGCCACGATTGCAGTTTTTGGCATTGCTATCATGTGCGTCTCGCCTGTTTCATGGCGATATGGTTATTGCGTCGCGTTTATTGCGTTGGCAATTTATTGGGTCAAAGCTCTTCGTTCTTCTGTCAGAACTCTTCAGTTGGTGCTACTTACCCTGGTGACGTGCGTTGTAGGCTGCTCTTTTGTCGATCTGGCAGCTCAATCGCACTTGCCCCGGATTTGCCAGATATTTCTTGCCGGCTTATGGGTTGCTTCCTGTGCGCTCTTCAGCGTTGATGCTCTTTTTCGAACTGAAGAAGACTTCGGACTGACAAAAGTCGTATAAGTCTATCTTCATCCTGAAAACCTGTAGTGAGATTATCAAAACAGGCTTTGAAGTTGTCTCCTGATATAAAGCAGCGGGTCATGTCACAGCTCTCCCTGGTCCGATCATCTGGACCAGGAGCACTTGGCGGAATTCGATTTCCACGCACAGCCCCGCGCCCATCTCACTCGAAACCGGCTACAATCAAGCCATGAGAGTAACAGTCGGAGTCTCGGGCGGAATTGCCGCATACAAGGCGGCCGAACTGGTGCGCGCGCTGCAACGCCAGGGCCTTGAAGTCCATGTCGTGATGACCGAGGCTGCCTGTAGATTCGTGCAGCCGCTTACCTTTGCCGCGCTCACCGGCCACAAGGTCATCACCAGCCTGTGGGAGGACACGGGCACAGGCCAGACTACCTACGAAAACTCCTCGGAACAGAATGGCATTGAGCACATCGGCGAGGCGCAGTGGGCCGATGCGCTGGTTGTCGCCCCGGCGACGGCCAACATTCTGGCCAAGTTCGCGCACGGCCTGGCCGACGATTTTCTCTCAACGATGGTTCTGGCCACGACCGCGCCGGTGCTGGTGGCTCCGGCGATGAACGTGCATATGTGGGAGCACCCGGCGACGCAAGCGAATCTGGAAATCCTGCGCGAGCGCGGGGTGCGCGTCGTTGAGCCGGGCACGGGCGATCTGGCCTGCGGCATGGTGGGGGCGGGGCGCATGGCCGAGCCGGCGGCGATTGCCGAGGCTGTGCTGGGCGCGCTGGGCCGCCGCCGCGACCTGGCGGGCGAGGTGGTGATGGTCACTGCCGGCGGTACGCGCGAGGCGCTGGACCCGGTTCGCTTCCTGGGCAACCGCTCCAGCGGCAAGATGGGTTACGCGCTGGCCGAGGCGGCGCAGAGCCGCGGCGCGAAGGTAATTTTGATCAGCGGTCCGGCGGCGATCCATTCGCCCGCGCACTGCGAGCTGGTCAGGGTGACCACAGCCGAGGAGATGCGCGCAGCCGTGCTGGAGCGCATGGGCGAGGCAACGCTGATTATCAAGGCCGCCGCGGTGGCCGACTACCGGCCTGTCACCGTCGCTGAGCAGAAGCTCAAGCGCAGCGGGCCGCTCACCCTGGAACTGATGCCGACTGAAGACATTCTGGCCGAGGTGGTTCGCCGCCGCCGTCCGGGACAACTGATTGTCGGTTTTGCCGCTGAGACACAGAATCCGATGGAAAACGGGCGCGCCAAGCTGCTGGCCAAAGGTGCTGACGCCATCGTGGTGAACGACGTGAGCGGCGAGGGCGCGGGCTTTGACGCGGAGACGAACGCCGCGACTTTTCTGACGCTCTCGACCGCCATCGAGCTGCCGCAGATGTCTAAGCGCTCGCTCGCCGACCGCATCCTCGACGAGATTCTCACGCTGCGCCGGCCCAGTTCGATGGTGATTGAATACGATGAAGACGAAAAACATCGGCAGGACCGCGTACTACGCCAGGCGATTGCGCCCGCCGCAGCGCGCCGGCAACTGATTATCGAGTAAGACAACGTAAAACGGCTGTAGGACAACTGTAAGACCTCGTAATGCGGCTCAAATTTGGCCGCATTTGAGCCTACGCAATCCATCGGGAGCAGGGAAGTAGATGCCATCGCTTGATTCCGCAACCCGCGAAGCCTTGCTGACACGCCTCCGCTTCTATCGCGATCTCGGCCTCACAGAGTTTTACCGCCGTCCTGTGGAGCCGGCTCTTTACTCCGCGGACGAAGAGATCCCCGCTCAGAGTTCCGCGCTAGGTGCCCCATCCTTTCCGCTTCTTTCCGCGGAAAGGGTGGGAGATCAAAGAACTTCTCAGCCCACTCTTTCCCAGCCTCACTTTCAGGAGGATCATCCCATTCCGCCCCGCAAGCCTATTCCCGCCCCACCGCAAGTGGCCGCAGCAATTCCGGCAGCCGAACGCGCCGCTGCTCTCGAAGTGATTCGCGACGAGATCGGCGAGTGCACCCGCTGCGCGCTGCACGCCGGCCGCAACAAAATTGTCTTCGGCGAGGGCGATCCGGCCGCGCGGCTGATGTTTGTCGGCGAAGGACCGGGCGCCGACGAGGACGCGCAGGGCTTGCCCTTTGTCGGCAAGGCAGGGCAGCTCTTGAACAACATGATTGCCGCGATGGGGCTGAAGCGCGAGCAGGTCTACATTGCCAACGTGGTCAAGTGCCGCCCGCCGGGCAACCGCGTGCCGGAGCAGGAAGAGGGCGCGATCTGCACGCCGTTTCTCTTTCGCCAGATCGACGTGGTGCGCCCGCAGGTGCTGGTGGCTCTGGGCGCAACGGCGGCCACCTGGCTGCTGGGCGCGCGCCAGCCGCTCGCCGGGTTGCGCGGGCGCGTTCACGCGGTGCGCGGCGCGCAATTGATCGTGACTTACCATCCGGCCTATCTCTTGCGCGACCCTCGGCAGAAGAAGGAAGCCTGGGCCGACTTGCAGATTGCGATGCGGGAGCTGGGACTGAAGCCGCCGGCGAAGGGTTGAGGCAAAGGCATGGAGAGAGGCCGCGCCAGCAAGACGGCTCTTCGCGTGGCCATTCGCCGCGCTGCGCATCAGTTGATGGAGCAGCCGCGCGTGCTGGACGACCCACTCGCGGTGCGGTTGATCGGCTCCGGCTTTGCCCGTGATCTGGAGCGCGCCAGCCACACGGTCGCGCGCGACTTTCGCGCCTTCATGGCGGTGCGCAGCCGTTTAGTCGAAGATCGATTGGCCGAGGCCGTTTCGCGCGGCGTTCGGCAGTACGTCGTTCTCGGCGCGGGGCTTGACACATTCGCCTATCGCAACCCCTTTGCTTCACTGCGCGTCTTCGAGGTGGACCATCCAGCGACGCAGGAGTGGAAGCGAGAGATGCTCGCCGCCGCCGGGATCGCCTTGCCGGCCGAAGTCACCTTTGTTCCTCTGGATTTCGAGCACAAGGCGCTGGCCGAGGGGCTGGCCGAGGCGGGCTTCGACTTGTCCGCGCCGGCGTTCTTTGGCTGGCTGGGCGTGGTCCCATATCTCACGCTTGAGGCCTTTCGCGCCACATTGAGCACGATTGCCGGATTGCCCGCCGGCAGCGCGGTGAGCTTCGATTATGCGCTTGCGCCGGAGACGCTCAGCGAGGCGGGCCGCACGGCTTTTGCTGCGCTGGCCAAGCGCGTGGCGGATGCCGGCGAGCCATTCCAACTCTTCTTTACGCCACAGACGATGGAGGCGGAGTTGCGCCAGGCGGGATTCAAGCGCATCGAGCAGTTGGATTCAGACCGCCTCAACGAGATCTACTTCAAAAATCGCGCCGACGGGCTGAAGCTCTCAGCAGTGAAGCTGGGAATGCTGGCGACGGCGTGGGTGTAGTTGAGTGCGCGCATCTGGATTTGCGCGGTAAAATCAGCTCATGCGGAAGTTTACTTTTGTGCCGGCTCTCTTTGCCTTGCTTGCGCTTTCGGGCTGCGGCTACCACACGCTGGGCGCGGCCACCCATCTGCCGCAGGGCGTACGCACGCTGGCCGTGCCGGAGTTCGCCACGCGCACCGAGGCTTATCACACCGAGACGGTGATGACCGCGGCGGTGATCCGCGAGTTTGCCGCGCGCACCCGGCTGCGCGTAACCCCCGACGCAACCTCAAATGCGGACGCCGTGCTGCACGGAACGATTCTCAAGGAGACGGTGGCGCCGCTCACCTACAACTCGGCGACGCAGCAGTCGTCCAGCTTTCTCATCACGATGGTGGTTTCGGTCACGCTCACCGGCCGCGACGGCGCCGTGCTCTACGAAAACAATAACTACGTCTTCCGCCAGCAGTATCAGTCCACCACCGACCTGCCGAGTTTCTTCGCGGAAAGCCCCGCGGCGGTCGAGCGTCTCTCGCGGGAGTTTGCGCGGCAATTGGTGGCCGATGTTCTGGAGGGCTTCTGAGAGCTTGTTTCCCAGATTGCTCACTGCGGAACCTGAGAAACCGGCCAGCCTATCTCCCCAAATCGGCAGTCATGGGGATCAATCGCTGTTTGTCATCCGTCTTGAAGCTCAACAACTCTCCGTCTCGTTCACAGGCAGTCCAGCCGATCTGATCATTCCCGAAATGCAGCTTGCGCCGCAGAGTTCCATCGCTCGCGTCCACTTCATAAAAGACTATGTTTTGCGCTTCTGGCCGCACATCAATAGCGCTGGATTCAGGCAGACCAATACGTTTGAATTGAACAATCAAGCGGTCATTCGAGGCAATGAAACCCCCTAAGATGTAGCCCTTCGGAGATTCAATCTCGACCTCCTGCGCGCTTCCTCCGTTCCCAATTTCCAGGACGGATTTTTCCCCCGGTTCCCAAAAAATGATTTTTTCGCCGTATAACGTGAATTGTGCAAATCCGTATGCTTTGGATCCTTTTGCATTGTCGGCGGCGGGGTAGGGCATGTTTTCTTCCTTCTCGTCGCTCTTCACCGTTCGGATTGCATCCTGAATCTCTTCCGGCAACTGAATCGTCCGCTTGATCTCTCCGCTGGAATCGAGTAGCGACAAGCGCGGATCGTTGCCCGCCGTATTGAATCCGAAGACCAGGATTTCACCCGAGGGCAGGAGGCCGAATCGTTTCACCACATAGGAAAGCGGCAGTTCGATGGTCTTCTGGTATCCGTTATCTGAATCGAATACAGCAATGAAGTTATGGTAAGCCTCTTCCTTGTTGGCGTCTTCCACCTTCTTTGTGCCATAAAAAAGAGCGCCCACCGTGGAATGTGAGGCAAAGGCGCCAACGTATTGAACATTCGAGAGTTCCGGTATGTTCTTGAGTGAGATGGCCGAGCCTTTTGTGGCGCTGACCAGATAGAGTGCTCGATCCATGAACTCCGGCGGCATAAGCATATCGAGCAGCGCTGTGCCATCGCCATTGCATTGAATCGGTGCAACCATCGCCGGGGAGGCAGTGATGCCCGGAATCGGATCCCCAGTCTTGAACTGCAAGTCGAATGTAGGAATTAAATCCTGCGAATCGCTTGCCGGTTCCGCCGGTGAAGTTGCCTTCTTTCTTGGCTTTTGCATTCCAGCGACAGATTGGGGCACCTTCTGCGCCGTTGTCTGTGATGTAGTTTGCGCCGGAGTTTGAGGTGTTGACTGTTCTGAGGTTTGGGGCGTTGATTGCGCCGGCAGAGAGAGCGGCATCGAGACGACTATCGCGAAGATGGTAGGGAGTAGTTTGTTATAAGTCATGATCATCTCCTCACGAGAGCGGAATCCGGATCTTAAGTTTAGGTTCGAAAAGTACATTTTGATCTTCAATCTTCGTCAACTTGTGATAAACCCCATCGCATCCGGCGATCAAGAGATCATTTGTGGACAACGCGCGCCAAGATTCTGTAACGTCCCGGGATCTCGCAGAGAGCCTGTATAACAAGCAACGCCGCCCGCCCCGTAGTTTGGATAGACGGTGCCGCAACAAGTTATAGGACTGTAATAATATTGTTCCAGACGCTGGCCATACGGAATTTGTAATATCGTAGAACTTGAACAGGTTGGACTTCCACATTGAACAGGAACATTCATGACACCTTGTCCACAACTTTGACCATGTGCTTTGACAGGGATTGATGTGCAGAGGGTGACGAGGAGGAGGGCAAGCAAACACGAAAGTTTGCTGGATGTGAGATTTCTGGGGGTCATTTTCAAGTCTCCTTGGGTACGTCAGCGAATGGTTTTTCGTTGAGGGAGGTCTTCACGAAGGAAAATCCCAATGGAATTGCTACCGCTATTTTCTGAAAAATGTATGGAATGTCAACAAAATAAAGATAATAATCAGTTGAGGGGGGGGGTACGCGAGTGCGAACTATAGTAATATAATAATCATATTTACTCTTGCAAGACTGCGTTTTGGGAACCAGGGAATCGACTCACTCATAGCCCGCTTTGTGTCAGGACAGAATGTCAGTCGTTCCCTGACAGATTTGCCATCTCGAAGGAATTCCGCAAAAGTTGGATAGAAAAAACATTTTGCCCGTCTAAGCTATCAGGGGCAGCCTGCTTGCGCCCCAGTGAGTATGGATGAATGGAGTTGCCATGAAGCTGCAATTGTTTTCCGCGATTGTCGTGGGGCTGGCGCTCGGCGCCGCCTCTGCTCAGGTTGCGCCTACCGCACCGCCTGCAGGTCAGGGCCAGGGTCAGGGCCAGCGCGGCGGCGGACGCGGGCCAATGGGATGGGGCATGGGCGGCGGCGGCGGCCTGACCGGAACCGTCACGGAGGTTGCGGCCGACCACTACACGATCAAGACGGACGCGGGCGAGAGCTATACGGTTCACATCAGCGCCAACACCCGCATCATGAAGCAGGTGGTCCAGCGCACAGGCGCGGGCGGCGGCAATCCTCCGCAGATGCTCAAAGCCACTGAGATCAAGGTGGGGGACGTGGTGGCCGCGCTGGGCGAGGTGGACGCGGCGGCCAAATCCATTGGCGCAATGGCGGTGTTGCAGATTGACCCCGAACGCGCCAAGCAGATGCGCGAGATGCAGGCCAATTACGGCAAGACCTGGCTGATGGGCAAGGTGACGGCGATCAACGAGACCAAAGTCACGCTGGAAGGATCACTGGACAAAGCCGCCCACACCTTTGTGGCCGACGAGAACACCACCTTCCGCAAGCGCCGCGACCCGATTACGCTGGCTGACATTCAGGTGGGCGATGTAGTGCGCGCCGAGGGCGCGGTGAAGGATGGGATTTTTGTGGCCGCGTCGGTTTCCGTGATGGGAATGCCGCCGGGAGGAATGCCGATGGTTCCGCGCGAGGGCGCGCCCGCACCGCAAGGGAAGTAATCTGGCTTGCGACGGTGTGCAAGGCGAGGAGAAATCTTCTATTTGTGTCGATGCGGCG
>Ga0302319_10024227_pt1 | contig 10796 bp, 10 predicted proteins | sample Bog_T0_2_FD_203319 | JGI IMG/M metagenome (GOLD analysis project Ga0302319, IMG submission 203319) | Peat permafrost microbial communities from Stordalen Mire near Abisko, Sweden - Bog_T0_2 | ecosystem: Environmental > Terrestrial > Soil > Wetlands > Peat | place: Sweden: Abisko, Stordalen Mire... | reverse complement strand
AATGCGGCGGGGCTGTTCCAGTCGATCCGGTGTAATTCCAGAAAGCCGATGTCGAACCAGGCAGCCAACAATCCGCGCAAGTCGGCATCCAGCGCCGTAAGAAGCTTGTCCGTCCCGCGCACCTTCAACAGTGAACCCCGCAGATCGACCAGAAATTTCCGTCCGTCGGGGATCGACGTAAACTGGGTCAGCAGCTTAAGCCGAGGTGGTTCCAATGCGCGCCGCAGCATCGCCTTTGCTGTCGCCCGTTCCGCGATGTCTTTCGCAGCCTGCACCTTGGCGTACGCTGCTGCAACAGCCTCAGGGTCCGAATCAAACCCGGCCAATGTGCGCAGGAAAGTTGTTCGACCAGCCTCATCCTGCGCTAAGTAGGTCTGAGCCAGCTTGGCGGCCCTGTTTCGTGCGCTTACCTCGCCGCCACGCCCTGCAAGACACGCCTGCATCTGGGCCTCAAGGCTCTCATCCACATCGCCCGAAACGCTGGACGCCATGTCGCGCCAAACTTCAGTGATGCGCCGGATGGCACGATCCAGCAGACCCGTGGAGACCGCTTCGCTCATTCAGCCCTCATACAGAGCACGATAGACGAAGCTTAATCGCGGCTGCCAGAAATTGGCGTGTTATGTTTCATTCGCCAGCACACGAATAAGTGATGGCAGCAGATCCTCCACGATGAGGCCGGGACCGGCCAGTGCCGCCGCCCGACCATGCAACCAGGCGCCGGCGGCCGCGGCCTCCCAGGCTGGCATTCCCTGCGCCAGGAGTCCTCCGATGATGCCCGCGAGCACGTCACCGGCACCAGCGGTTGCCAGCCAGGGTGGCGCCGAGAAATTGATCGCAGCTCTTCCATCCGGTCCGGCGATGATGGTGTCGGCACCTTTCAGCAAGACCACAGCCCCGGTTCGCTTCGCGGCTTCCCGCGCACTGGTCAGCCGGTTATCGGGCGGTGAGCCGAACACGCGGGCGAACTCGCCGGCATGCGGGGTCAGCACCGCGGCCCCTCGAAGCGCGTCCGGATTGCCAGAGAACGCCGAAAATACATCCGCATCGCCGACCACCCTCCGTTTCGCGGCGATCAGCGCGGGGAGGACCACGCTCGCGTCGTCCGGACCAAGCCCGGGGCCGCACACCCAAACGCTTCGCCGATCATCCCGGAGCAGTGCTGCGATATCGGCATCGGTGACCAGCAGGCCCGGTTCGCCTGACCGGTACGTTTCGATCGCGCCGCGCGCGGCGATCGTCACCATTCCGGCACCGGCACGGCGCGCCGCTTCCGCCGCAAGCCGTGCCGCACCGGTCATTGTGCTGCCGCCAACGACCGTGACATGGCCGCGCGTGTATTTGTGCGAGCCGGAGGTCAACGCTGGCAGCCGCCACAGGCTGGGCAGGTTGGCGAAGGTGTCGGGCACGACATCATCCAGCACGCTGTCCGGAATGCCGATGTCGGCCAACTCGATGTGCCCGCAGAGATCGCGTCCAGGCAATAGCAAGTGCCCGGGCTTGAGGCGGAAGAACGTCACGGTGAGTTCGGCTGCCGGTGCATACCCCAGCGGAAGGCCAGTGGCACCATTTATGCCCGACGGCATGTCGACGGCAACGATCCGCCGCGCGGCGCTCAGGGTGTCCGCTACGATGCCGTCCACCGGTCGGGACAACCCGGCGCCGAACACGGCATCGACGACAATATCCGCTCGGGCGGCTTCCTCAGCGCTGAATGCGACGACAGGGCCGCGCCATAACGCCGCAGCATGGGCAGCATCGCTACCGGCACGCGGTGCAGCCAGGGCAGCAACCTGTACGGGCCAGCCTTGCTGGGACAAAAGGCGCGCCGCGATGTAGCCGTCGCCGCCATTGTTCCCGGGCCCAGCCAAGACCAGCACACGCCCGCGACCCATCCGACTTTGGAGAGCGCGGGCAACGGCACGCCCCGCGGCCTCCATCAGTGCGGTACCCGCGTGCCCGCGTTGTGCCGCGGTCTGGTCGGCGCGGCCCATTTCGGCCGGGGTGAGCAACGCAGTTCGATTGCGCAACCTCCTTGCCAGGTCCGGGTCGAACCGCGGCGCGCGGCTGCGATGCTGGGACATTGCGTCACCCCTTTAGAGCAATATCAGCCTGATTCGAATCGCAACGCGATCTCCAGGCTGATGGAATTGCTCGCGAAAATAAGCTAGGGAGTTTCCTCCCGCGGTGGAAACGCTCGGGCAGGCGCTATGCAAGCCATCTTTTGTGACCTCCGGCAACCCCACACACACGCCCGTCTTCATCAACCGCAGATCAGGTGCCCCGTAGGCAGTGGCTCATCCCGACAAACTCGTTGATTACCTGCTGGAGATACTCGCTCCCATTGGACCGGTCTCAATACGCCGAATGTTCGGCGGCGTCGGACTATTCAACAACGGTCTCATGTTTGGCCTGATCGCACGCGACGAACTGTTCCTCAAGGTCGGTGACCGCAACCGGTCGATGTATGAGGCGGCTGGAGAGGCGCCGTTCAGCTACGACACCAAGAACGGGTCGCACACAATTACATCATATTGGCGTTGCCCGGCCGAGGTTCTTGACGACGGCGAAACGTTTCGTGTCTGGGTGCGGTATTCGATCGAAGTCGCGAACGTTGCTGCCCGTGGCAAAAAAGTCCGGCCAGCAAGCCGGTAACCCGCGGCAGCCTTATATGTGCGGTCTTAAGCGGCCATGGTAAAGCGCTTCACGAACGCCGATATCCGGTGCCGTCGAAGTTCGCTGCGGGCCTTGTCGTCGGTCGTCATATAATTGAGCTGCACGCTGTAGCGTTGCCCAACAAAGGGACGATGGCCGTGCCAGGTCGTCGGGCCGTTCGGGAATATCAGCAGTGTGCCATTCACCGGCGGCACCTCGACAGCGAAATCCTCCAGGTCCTTTGGCCCGCGCAGCAGCCGCAGGCACCCTTCCTGCCGGCTCCAGGCATCGGTCTCACGATTCAGATAAAGCAGCACTGTCACCCGTTTTGCCAACGAATCGCAATGGATCCGCCCATCTCGCGGGCTGGTCCACCCCCGCAGCGTTACCATGGTGGGCGAATTCTGCAGGTCCAGGCCGAACAGCCGCTCGACCGCCGCCCGCAGCATGGGACCTTCGATCGCCTCCATCAACGCCGCCGCGTTCGGTCCGAGCCGGACGGCATCAACCGGAAAGGAACCACGCCTTCCGAGGGATGGGAGGTCGGCCAACACGGCGTCCAGCGTCGCGCGGTGCACGAAGTCCGACACGACGACGTGGGGGAACGGGCTCGCTGATATCGGCGTAGCCGTCAGTTTGGCGTAATCCAGTTCGATCATGACGGCGTGCGGCTTAGCAGCAAAGCCTCGGTCAGGTCGATAAGGTCATCCGGCCAGTATTCATCAGGTCTGGGCCGCGCAACATGCAGCCCTGCATCCGGACGACACGTCAAAACCGGCATGATCCAGCGCACCGGCAGCTTCGTTCGTCCATCTGCGGCCCCAAGCAGCGCGCCGGCGACGGCGGCGTTGGTATCGGTGTCGCCGCCCTGGCCGACGGTCTCAATCAGCGCCGTCTCTATCGCTGCGTCGGACGCCAAATGGAAAAAAGCATTCTGCAGGGATATCAGCACCCAGCCCATGTGATCCTGGAAATCATCGGGCCGAACCAAGGCGGCTGCGCGGCGCAGCGCGGTGCTGACAGGCGCCGCATCCGCGCCGGCCGCGTCGGCGATGCGCAGCGCGGTTGCCATCATCTCGTTCCGGTCCGCTCCCATCACCGCGGCTGAGATCGCAGCGGCGAACGCCGCACAGGCGGCGCGGCAGACGGGATGCGGATGTGACAAGCCGCAATCCTCGTCTGCAACCCTGGCGGCCTGTTCCGGATCGCTTGCCCACACACCGATCGGGGCGATACGCATCAGCGAGCCATTGCTTTGGCTGCCCGCGTCGGCATGGACCGTCGCAGCCCAAGCCTTCTTCAAATCGGCGGCCGCCGCCGCTCCGAACGCCAGGCGGGTCGTGTGTCCGCAGTCGAATGGCTCGCTCGCATACCATCGGCCGTACGCCGACGCAGCCGCCTCCCGATCATAATGGCCCGATCCTGCGAGCATGCGCGCCAGCGTCAGACCAAGTTCAGAGTCATCGGTCGGTTGCCCCGCGAGCGTGTTCCAAACCGGACTGTCGGCCAAATCGCGCACGCCCGCCGGATGGGACTCCCGAATCGCGTCGCGCGTCTGGAACTCAACCTGCGACCCAAGTGCATCCCCAATGACCATCCCCAGCAGGCAACCCAGCGCCCGATCGAATCGCCGGTCCTCCCGCGCACGCGGCCAGGCCAGCTTTACCTTCGCCTCGCGCCGAGGTTCGGTGCTGCCTCGCCATTGGCGTGACCGAAGTGCCTGCACCGCCGACGGCGCGCCGCCAAAGCAGGCAAAGGGCCGGCTGTCGCCGTGCTCGCTATAGGTTACCGGCAGACCATCCTCAGCGACGAGCACGCCGCCCGCGGCCGTCAGCAGTGCGTGACCGGCAGCGACATCGTGCGCGTTGACCGGGCGTAAGGTTACCGTGGCGATGCCGTCGCCGACCGCGACCCGGGCCAGGCGATAGGCAATCGAGGGAAGCGGCATGAACCGAGCGGGTGCGCAGGCGGCACTGCTCCAGATCGGGCGCTGCCCCGCACCGTGATTGAGAAACACCACGTCGGTCGCCGTCAGTTCCCGGAGGCTCAGGTCGATCGTGACAGGCACGCCGTTGCGGGTGATCCTGCCGCCTTCGGCCCAGGCGATCATGTCTGCACCCCGATCGGGGCTTGTTGGCGCGTAAACCACACCCAGCACCGGCGAGCCTCGTCGCAACAGCCCGACTGAGATTGCACTCCCGCGGCGTCCCTCGAGGAAGGCACGCGTCCCATCATGCGGATCGACGACCCAGCAATAGCCATTTGCCTCGGCGGCCAGCACGCCCGCTTCTTCACCGACGAAGCGCGCGGGCAAGAGCGCCGTCAACCGGGCCCGCAGGAAGAGTTCGATCTCGGTATCAATTGGCGAGGTGTCGTGGTCGCTGGAACGCGGTCCGGCCGGCCGGCTGAACTCGGCAGCGAGCCAGGTTCCGGCAGTTTCCACAAGGTCGATCACAGCAGGCAGGATCGAGGGCAAGGTTGGTGTCGTCATGAGACCAGGAACTCTAGGCGTTCAGGCCAGGACACGCTATCTGCAAACAACGCTCCATGGATAATCCAGCCCCCAGCTTGAAGCAGGCCGGCCCGCTCCCGGTCTATCAGGACATGATCTCCAACGGATCGTTATCCGTTGATCCGGCGCAGGCGTTTGCCGTGGGTCGCCTGCAGGATCTGTGGGAGCGTTTGCGCGGATACGATCCACGACCTGCTCCGGCGATTGGTTCTGGTCTGCTTTCCCGGCTGATGCGCCGCCGTCACGCCGAGGAGTACGTGCCCACGGGATTGTATCTTGTGGGCGAAGTCGGTCGCGGAAAGTCCATGTTGATGGACCTGTTCTTCGATGCCGCCGACGTCCGGCGCAAACAGCGAATCCATTTCCACCGCTTCATACAGAACATCCATGCCCGCATCCACGCCTGGAAGCAAGCGCATCCGGACGTATCCGATCCGATACCGCCGCTGGCGGACCAGATCGCGGCCGAGTCGGCGTTGCTCTGCTTCGACGAATTTCAGATCAACGATATTGCGGATGCCATGATTCTGGGCCGGCTGTTCCAGGCGTTGTTCGATCGCGGCGTGGTCGTTGTGACAACGTCCAATACGGCGCCAGACGACCTGTTCAAGGGACAGCCAGGTCGCGACGCCTTCATGCCATTCATCATATTGATAAAACAGCGGTTGGAATTGCTGATTATGGATGGCGGCCGCGACTATCGGCGGGAGCGGATGCGCGGACTGCGCACGTGGCTGGTTCCAGCGGATGGGATGGCTCGCCGGGAACTCGACCAGGCGTTCTTGCGGCTGACGGGTGGATCGGCGATCAGGCCGGTAACCCTCGTGGTGACGGGCCGCGAACTCGTGGTCTCCCAAGCCTCCGATGGGGTTGCCCGTTTTGACTTCGATCGCCTGTGCAATGCTGCGCTTGGGGCCGGCGACTATCTCGCGATTGCGACGAATTTCCACACGCTGGTGCTGGATGGGATCCCTCGCCTGTCGCCCGACAACTACGATCAGGCGCGACGGTTCATCGTGCTCATTGATACGCTGTACGACCAGCGGGTGAAACTGATCGCCTCGGCGGATGCATTGCCGGATGAGTTATATCAGCACGGCAAGAATGCGAAAATGTTCGAGCGGACTGCCTCGAGGCTTGACGAAATGCAAAGCCAGGACTGGCTGAGTTTGCAACACCTGACCTGACGGGTCGAGCGACCAACACCAATGCGGGTCTTTTTCACCTCAACGAGAGCAACATCAGCCTGACGCGGATCGCGGAGCGATCCTCAGGCTGATGAAATGGCTCGCGAAAATAAGCTGGAGCGTTTCCACACAGGCGGGAAACGCTCTAGGTGACGCGGTTCATTGCCTGGCCAACGCCTCGACGACCTGACCGAAGCTTAACCCGGCGTCGCTGCACGGTACGCTGGCCAGAAGATACGCTCGGAATCCAGCCGCCTTCAGCCGATCCAGCACGAGTTCGCTCAGGCGCCGGTTCTGAAACACGCCTCCTGTCAGGCCGACCGCGAAATCGCCGTGGATGAGCCCTGCGGCGATCACCTGGGTAACGAGCGCAGTGGCCAGGCTGGCGTGGAAGGCGGCGGCGCGGCGCTCCGGCGACCATGCCGGATTAAGCAGCATCGGAACCATAGGCGCCCAATCAGCCTGCCACACACCGTCGGCACGCTTGGTCAGCGGCAAAGAAACGGCGTCCTCCATGCCGTCGGCCGACGCCGTGTCCGCAAGCGCTTCAACCGCCATCGATCCCTCGCTCTCCTGGCAGGCATGCAGAACCAACCCCAGCAAGGCGGAGGCAGCCTCGAACAGCCGTCCGACGGACGATGTTGCCGGGCAATTCACACGCGTTTCCCAGGCCGCGCGCACGAGTCCCGTGTCCAAATCAGCCGGGGTCCAGTCCAGTCCGAGTTCCCAAGCCAGCGCGGCGGCGGACCGCCATGGTTGGCCAGCGGCCGCGTCACCGCCCGGCGGTGCAAACGGCCGAAACGTTGCAATCAGAGACCAGCCGCCCGGGCGGCCGAGAAGGGTCTCGCCGCCCCGCCGCGCGCCGGCGTCGCCAGGACCCACACTGTCCCATGTGAAGCATAACCACCGCAGTTCATGGGCGAATTCGCCGGCCACGGCGGAAGCATGGGCGTGCTGATGCGGAACCTGAATCACGGCCATATCGTTGCAGATCGAAAGGGCCGATCCGGTAGCGAAACCGGCGTCGCGGCCGGCCTTTCGGGCCGGTCGACCACGACGCGCCATGCCTCACCGCCCATGATCGTGGCAACATGACCGGACCCGAACCGGGCGGCCTTCCGACTGCCTTGGCATGGCGCCAACCGGCCCGGCGGTCGTTTCGAAGCCGGTGACGAAGCACCCCACTTGCCCGCGCACCTCACACATCACCAGAGTCCTGCATCGACTGCGGCTTCGTCCTGCAGTTCAATCCGAGCCAGAAGGTGTTCGTCACCGCTGATCAGGTCGGCGCACCATGTGGCACATTGTGCGCAGAGCGGCCGGTTGGACGCGGATTCCGCGAGCGCACCACAGATTGGGCAGCGCATATTGACCGAAAGCGGCTCGATCTCCAGCACAGCGTCCTCACAGGCTGTGCCAGCGGCGACGAGCGGGAAGGCCAGCCGAACGAGGTCGGGTTCCACGCCCGTGAGCGGCCCGATGTGCAATGTTATGCGTCCAATGTGACGCGCATTTTGCTCGGCGGCGATGTCGAGGGCCTGCTTCAGCACAGCCTCGCAGATGGCCAGTTCATGCACCGGCATGGTCAAGCGCAGTGGTGATTTCATCGAACAGATCCCATGTCGTGCGGGCGTCGACCGCGGTGATCATCTGAAAAGCGGAGCTGGCTGGACGAGAACATGGTCGCCGACCGTGACATCCTCATCGTCAAGCAGGATCGGACCGGCCTCGCCACGGTCGCATTTCGCCTCAGAGCGGGCGCGATGGCCAACGATCCTGATAATGCGCATCGGAGGAACGAGACACATTTGGCAGTCACCAACATAATTAGTGTGGACGCTAGGCCTGCTGTTCGGGAACGCGCCAGATTCGGAAACTACTCATGCGCATCACGGGTGAGGCGCAATAAGTAGATTCCGAGGCTGCTCCGCCAAGCCAACCAGCGCCTAGTATGTCAGGTGGTTTCGAAGCGAGTTCGCCCCGCACCCAAAGGAATCCGGTCATGTTGCGGATTGAATCGATCCTCAAGGGCTACGCTATACAGGCAAAAGATGGCGCCATCGGCACCGTCAGCGACATTTTGTTCGACGACAGGACCTGGATGGTGCGCTGGGTGGTGGTCGATACGGGCCGGTGGCTGCCGGGGCGCAAAGTGCTGATCCATCCATCTTCCGTTGGCCGGCCGGATGCCGAGAGGCGGGAAATTTCGCTGGCCTTGACCCGACAGCTTATCAAGGAGAGTCCCAGCATCCTGCAGGATCAACCTGTCTCCCGGCAGATGGAATATGGCCTGTACGACTATTACCGGTGGGATCCGGAGTGGGCCGGAAGCACGCTCGATCAGCGTACGATGGACCCGCTCGTCATGCCGTCGCCGTTTTTCGGCGGCAGTGACACGCGACAGGCGGCCGATGCAAACTCCCGCATGAATGAGGGCGATCCGCACCTGCGCAGCATGGCGGCGGTCCGGGGCTATCACATTCACGCGTCAGACGGTGCGATCGGTCACCTGGAGGACTTTCTACTCGACGACGGAAACTGGTTGATCGGTTATTTGATCGTCGATACGAAAAACTGGTGGTTCGGCCAGCATGTGCTGATATCGCCGCGCGCGGTGCAGGAAATCAGTTGGGACGATCATGAAATGCGGGTCGGTCTCACCCGCGATCAGGTCAGGGCCAGCCCGCCCTGGGATCCTCTGCACGAGATCGATGAGGGCTACGCCAAACAACTGGATACGCACTACGGCTGGCCGAGTTCCTGGCCGTAGGCCACCAGATACATCGTTAGGAGCAATCATGTTTATCATTACGCTCGCGTGCTTTCTCGCATTCACCAGTCTGACGGCCGCAGACGCCGCTTTGCGGCGCCGCGCCGCTCGTTCCAAAAGAACATAGGATGCTGTACTTTTCGATGTTCTACGTGGTCGTGCCGGTCTGCGTGGTCGCGGCCTTCATCTTGCTTACTTCCGCGGTGAAGATCCTGCGGGAATATGAGCGGGCGGTGGTCTTCACCCTCGGCCGGTTCCAACGGGTCAAAGGACCCGGCCTTGTGCTGCTGTTTCCTTTTGTCCAAGAAATGGTAAGAGTCGATCTGCGCACTCAGGTCGTCGAGATACCCAGTCAGGATGTCATTTCGCACGACAACGTCTCGATGAAGGTCGATGCGGTCCTGTATTTCAACGTGGTCAATCCCGAACGCGCCATCATTCAGGTGCAGAACTACCTTCCCGCCACCAACATGCTTGCGCAGACCACGCTGAGGGCGGTGCTCGGGCAGCATGAACTCGACGAAATGCTGGCGGAACGGAAGAAACTGAGCACCGACGTGCAGGAAATCCTCGATTCGCAGACCGAAGCCTGGGGCATCAAAGTCAGCAATGTCGAAATCAGGACAGTCGAACTGATGGACAACATGGTAAAGGCGATTGCCAAGCAGGCGGAAGCGGAACGCGACCGGCGCGCCAAGATCATCCATGCCGAGGCTGAGTTCCAGGCCTCTCAGACATTGGTCAATGCGGCGAAAATCCTGGGCAGCATCCCCGCCGCAATGCAGTTGCGCTACCTTCAGACACTGACGGAGATCGGCGCCGAACAGAACTCGACCATCATCTTCCCGATGCCGATCGATATCATCAAACCGTTCCTCGACCTGCTCGACAAGGCCAGCAAGGCGCCGGCCGCCAACGGCCTGCTGAAGGGTTCGTCCGGGCGTGAGACGCCGCTGAATGCTGCGGTGGCAAACTGATCTTATATCCGTGACGGGCATGATGGCTGAGCCTGCCGTCAAACAGCAGCCCAGCGGTCTGACGACCGAGGACGCTCTGGGCCGCCTGGCAAAGTCTGGCCGCAATACCATGCCGGACGCGAGCGCTCATCCAGTGCGTATGGCTCTGGGAAAGTTCTGGTCGCCGGTCGCCTGGATGCTGGAAGCCGCGGTCGCGCTGCAGCTCTACATGGGCGATTATATCGAGGCGGGTATTATCGCCGCCCTGCTGGTGTTCAACGCGGCCCTGGGGCTGTTTCAGGAGGGACGCGCCCAAACAACGCTCACCGCGTTGAAGTCAAAACTGGCGCTGACTGCAACGGTTCGGCGGGACGGTACCTGGAAGTCGCTGCCGGCCGAGGAACTGGTGAGCGGCGACGTCATCAAACTGTCCCTCGGCGGGGTAGTCGCGGCCGACGTGACGCTGAGAAGTGGAGAAATTCTCCTCGACCAGTCGACGCTCACCGGCGAATCGGTTCCCATCGAAGCCGGTGCGGGCGTGCAAACATTTGCCGGCGCGCTGGTCAGGCGCGGCGAGGCAACAGCCGAAGTCACCGCGACCGGACCGCGCACCAAATTCGGACGCACGGCGGAGCTGATTCGTACTGCCCATGTCGTCAGTACCCAGCAGAAAGCGGTGATGCGGGTTGTCAGAAATCTCGCGATCTGCAACGGTT
>Ga0302319_10024224_pt1 | contig 10797 bp, 12 predicted proteins | sample Bog_T0_2_FD_203319 | JGI IMG/M metagenome (GOLD analysis project Ga0302319, IMG submission 203319) | Peat permafrost microbial communities from Stordalen Mire near Abisko, Sweden - Bog_T0_2 | ecosystem: Environmental > Terrestrial > Soil > Wetlands > Peat | place: Sweden: Abisko, Stordalen Mire... | reverse complement strand
GACATTCCCGTGATCGCGTTCTCGGTCGGTGAGGAAGAACTCGCTGGTGTCGATACCAAGCCGCTGGTCGGGCATCTCGCGGCCTGGAGCTATTTCCAGTCGGTCAACACGCCGGAGAACAAGGCCTTCATTGCCAAATGGCGCGCGTATACCAAGAACCCCAAGCGGGTCACCAACGATCCGATGGAATCGGCCTATATCCTGTTCCACATGTGGGTGCAGGCGGTTCAGCAGGCCGGCACCACCGACGTCGAAGCGGTGCGCCAGGCCATGATCGGCCAGAAGGTCAAGTCGCCGTCGGGCTTCGAGGTCGTGATGGGCAGCAACCATCACATGGCAAAGCCGGTCATGATCGGCGAGATCCAGGCCGACGGCCAGTTCAGCATCGTCCACCAGAGCAAGGCGTTACCGCCGAAGGCCTGGAGCCCCTATGTCGAGGCCAACAAGGGCAAGGTCGCCGACTGGTCGTGGCCGTGGGTCTGCGGCGGCTGCACTTCCCCGCGGTACGCAGCGAACTGATCTCCCGCAATTCGCTGTGCGGGTCCGGTTGCGACGACGGGGTCGTCGCGACCGGACTTCGCATTACGACACATTCCGCGAGGCGATCTCAGCCGGCCGGCCGGGTTTGCCGCAGCGCCTCGCCGAGCGCCATCGCGAGAGCGCAGACCGGGTAGGATGGGAATCGCAAGCCGCGCGTCGGTCGCGGCCAGGCAGACCGTCAGCGAAGATGGCAGCAAGGGCGGTCGCGTGGCAATCTTTTGCCAGCAGGTTCTTCTTAAAGATGATTTTCCGGCAGCATACGCTGATGCAGGACACGCGCAAATAATCACACCGCTGCTTGTCTTGCGGTAGAAAACCACATGACTTGCATGTTCAAGGCGGCGGTAGCCGGGACGAATGCCGCTTGCGTCGCGCCCCATGTCCGGGAATTCCGCCAACCGCTGAAGCGCTTGGTGCAGGCTGAGTAGATAAAGTTGGGCGCGCTCAGTTCCCCATTGCTTTATGGAGTCGCTCGCGATTTGCTCAATGTCAGCGTCGGCCGCGCCCGATAAGGCGTAACTGTTCATTCGCGCTGGCGGCCCGCCGCGTCCTTCGCCGTCTCCCAAATGTCGGCGACGCTGCGCGCGCTAACCCCGCTTTGCTCGCCCTCAATGAGGGCCGCGCGTAGAGTCGCCAGCTTGGCCTCCTGCTGCTCCAGCAACCGAAGGCCGGCCCGCACTACGTCGCTCGCACTACTGTAGCGGCCTTGCGCGACCTGTGCATCGATGAAGCCGGTGAAATGGCTGCCCAGGCTGACCGAAGTGTTTTTGCTCATGATAATAGCCTATACCAAACTTTGGTACTGCACAAGGCGATCCGAGGGACTGGCGAAGCATTGCTCGGCTCGTTGCATATATCACCCCGCAGCGGAGTGGTCCGGTTGTTTGTCGGCGCGACCGGATCTTACGTCACGCGAGGCGATCTCAGCCGGCTGGCCGGGTTTGCCGCAGCGCCTCGCCGAGCGCCATCGCCGCCGCCATCGCGACATTGAGCGAACGCAGACCGGGCCGGATCGGGATCGCCAGCCGCGCGTCGGCCGCGGCCACCACCGCGTCAGTGACCCCCGCGCTTTCCCGCCCGAACAACAAGATGTCACCGGCGCGGTATGCGAAATCGAGATAGCAATTCGAGCTCTTGGTCGTCAGCAGGACCAGCCGATGCCCCGCAAAGGTCCGCCATTGGTCGAATTGTGGCCAGGAAACGTGGCGGGTCAGCTTGACCTGATCGAGATAGTCCATGCCGGCGCGGCGGAAGTGCCGGTCGGACACCGGAAAGCCGGCGGGTTCGATAATATGGGCCGCGACGCCAAGGCAGGCGCACAGGCGAAGGATCGTCCCGGTGTTCTGGGGAATATCGGGCTGGAAAAGCGCGATCTGCATCGGCGGCCGGTGCTCCACAATGACGCCACGAAATGTCTGAATAAATCCTTCTTTCCTACGGAATTCCCCTGTTTGCTATGGAAATAGTGCAATGCAAGCATGTCAGCCGATAGCGGGCTTGCGCTAGCCCGGCAAGGGTGCCAATAGAACGATTCTGAACTGCCGGTTCGGCTGTATGCGGCCGACAAGGGCAGTTATTCTGCCGCCGCGGAGACCGCGGGCGCCGGCAGTAACCCTTGCTGCGTCGTCGCGTTGCCTGGGTTTTACCGGCTGCAGCTGAGAAAGGTTCGTAATCGTGACGACAGCGTCTTCGGTAGACTCATCCCGCCGTGATTTCCTCTATATTGCCACCGGCGCCGCAGCTGCGATCGGCGGCGTGGCAACGATTTGGCCGTTTGTTGCTCAGATGAACCCGGATGCCTCGACCATCGCGGCCGGTGCGCCGATCGAAGTCGATCTGGCGCCGATCGCCGAAGGCCAGGACATCAAGGTGTTCTGGCGCGGCAAGCCGATCTATATCAGCCACCGTACGCCGAAGCAGGTCACGGAGGTCCGCGATGTCCCTGTCACCAGCCTGCCCGATCCGCAGACCGATCAGGCCCGGACCAAAGAAGGTCATGAACAATGGCTGGTCGTGATCGGTATCTGCACCCATCTCGGCTGCATCCCGATTGCCCATGAGGGCAAGTATGACGGCTTCTTCTGCCCGTGCCACGGTTCGCAATATGACGCCTCAGGGCGGGTTCGGCAGGGGCCGGCTCCTGCCAATCTGGCGGTGCCGCCGTATCAATTCGTCTCCAACAGCAAGATCCAGATCGGCTGAAGTTTCGTATCAAAGCTTTGAAACTCGGCCGTCGCTTCGCCTTACTTTCCCCTGCTTTCTCAGGATCGCAACATGAGCGGACCCTCCACCTACCAGCCATCCAATCCTGCCCTGAAGTGGTTTGAGCGGCGCCTGCCGCTGATCGGCCTCGTCCACTCCTCGTTCGTGGCCTATCCGACGCCGCGCAACCTGAACTATTGGTGGACCTTCGGCGCCATCCTGTCGATGATGCTCGGGGTGCAGATCATCACCGGCATTATCCTGGCGATGCATTACACGCCCAATGCCGACCTCGCCTTCCGGTCGGTTGAGAGTATCGTGCGCGACGTCAACTATGGCTGGCTGCTGCGCAACATGCACGCCTCCGGCGCTTCGATGTTCTTCATGGCCGTCTACATCCATATGTTCCGCGGCCTCTATTACGGCTCCTACAAGGAGCCGCGCGAAGTGCTTTGGATCCTCGGCGTCATCATCTATCTGTTGATGATGGCGACCGGTTTCATGGGCTATGTGCTGCCATGGGGACAGATGAGCTTCTGGGGCGCCACCGTCATCACCAACCTGTTTTCCGCTATTCCCTATGTCGGCGACAGCATCGTGACTCTGCTATGGGGCGGCTACTCGGTCGGCAATCCGACCCTGAACCGGTTCTTCTCGCTGCATTATCTGCTGCCCTTCGTGATCGCCGGCGTGGTCGTGCTGCATGTCTGGGCATTGCATGTCGCGGGCCAGAACAACCCGGCCGGGGTCGAGGCCAAGACGGAAAAGGATACCGTGCCGTTCACGCCCTACGCCACCATGAAGGACGCGTTCGGCATGTCGTGCTTCCTGCTGTTCTACGCCTGGTTCATCTTCTACATGCCGAACTATCTCGGCGATGCCGACAATTACATCGTCGCCAACCCCGGCGTGACGCCGGCGCATATCGTCCCGGAATGGTATTACCTGCCGTTCTACGCGATCCTGCGCAGTATTCCGAACAAGCTTGCCGGCGTGGTTGCGATGTTTTCGGCGATCATCGTGCTGGTGTTCCTGCCTTGGCTCGATAGCGCCAAGACCCGTTCATCGAAATACCGTCCGCTGGCCAAGCAGTTCTTCTGGATCTTCGTCGCCGTCTGTATCCTGCTCGGCTATCTCGGGGCAATGCCGCCCGAGGGTATCTATGTGATCGCCGGGCGCGTCCTGACCTTCTGCTACTTTGCCTATTTCCTCGGGGTTCTTCCGATCCTCAGTCGGATCGAAAAGCCGCGCAAGATTCCCAATTCGATCGCCGATGATGTGCTGGCGAAACATGGCGGCGCCGCGGGTCGGATGGTGTCGGCGGCGCTGGTGTTCGCCGTCGCTGGCGCTGTTCTCGCTGGGAATGTGCAGGGCGCACGAGCCGCGGAGGCCGAAGTGCCGCCGTCGCAGACCTGGTCGTTTGCCGGTCCGTTCGGCAAGTACGATCGTGGCTCGTTGGAGCGGGGCCTGAAAAACTACAAGGAAGTCTGCTCCGCCTGCCACAGCTTGAACTATATCGCGTTCCGCAATCTCGGCGATCCCGGCGGTCCCGGCTATTCGATCGCCCAGGTGGCGGCATTTGCGTCCGACTACAAGATCAAGGACGGTCCGAACGACGCCGGCGACATGTTCGAGCGGCCTGGCCGGCCGGCGGACTATTTCCCGCCGCCCTTTCCCAACGAACAGGCCGCGCGCGCCGCCAATGGCGGCGGTCTGCCGCCGGATATGTCCCTGCTCGCCAAGGCGCGCTCGTATGAGCGCGGATTCCCGCAGTTCATCTTCGACTTCTTCACCCAGTTCCAGGAGCAGGGTCCGAACTACATCAACGCGCTGCTGCAAGGCTACGAAGACCCGCCGCCGGCCGGCGTCAGCATTCCCGACGGTTCCTATTACAACAAATACTTCCCGGGTCACGCCATCAAGATGCCGCCGCCGTTGAGCGATGGCCAAGTGACCTTCGACGACGGCTCGCCGGCGACGCTGAAGCAATACGCCCATGATATCGCAACCTTCCTGATGTGGGCCTCTGAGCCGCATCTGGAGGCGCGCAAGCAGCTCGGTCTGGAGGCATTCGTGTTCCTGATCATCCTGACCGGCCTGTTGTATTTCACGAAGAAGAAAGTCTGGGCCGACGTCCACGCCTGATGTCATCAGGCTGCAAAATCCAGCGTGCATGAAAGCCCCGTCGGGGCTTTTCTGTTGTGCGTTGCACGATAGCCGGAGGCTATGGAACCGGAAACCCGCGCCGGCCGCTCGCGGTGAAATCCGCTGCAGCCGATTGCGTCAGCCCGGCCTGAGGACTAGATGCCGGCTGGCGGCCAGCCCCTCACCATCGTCGGAGGATCCCATGGGTACCCACATCACCTTCAAGCGTCCGGACGGCAAGGACACCTCAGGCTATCTCGCCAACGCCGCGCGCAGCAACGCGCCTGGTGTGGTCGTGGTCCAGGAATGGTGGGGCCTGTCGGAGAACATCAAGGGCATGTGCGACCGCTTCGCGCTGGCCGGCTTCGATGCGCTGGCGCCCGATCTGTATGCCGGCGTGCTGGTGCCCTATCACGACGTCGATGCCGCCAACAAGCAGATGGGGTCGCTGGATTTCATGGATGCGACCACCCAGACCGTGCGCGGCGCCGCGCAATTTCTGGCCAAGAACGGCGCCAAGGTCGGGCTGACCGGCTTCTGTCTCGGCGGGGCCGTCACCATCATTGGCGCCACCAGGATCCCCGAACTGACCGCCGGCGTGGTGTTCTACGGCATTCCGCCGGAGCAGGCGGCCAAGCCCGCGGACGTGAAAATTCCGCTGCAGGGGCATTTTGCCAATACCGACGATTGGTGCACGCCGCAACTGGTCGATGGCTTCGAGAAGGCCATGAAGGAGGCCGGCAAGTCGCTAGAGCTGTTCCGCTATGACGCCCAGCACGCCTTCGTCAACGAACAGCGGGTCTCGGTGCACGACCGGGCCTGCGCCGAACTGGCCTGGGGCCGTGCCACCGCGTTCTTCCACAAGCACCTCGGGTGAACTTCGCGATCTCCGATCTGCGCAAGCGGCCTGAATTCGCCGAGGTGGTCGCCGAGCGGATCTGGAGCCAGTGGTGGCAATCGCGTGGCGTGCCGCTGGACACCATCAGGGGGCGGCTTCGGGAGAACCTGAACGCGGCAGCGATCCCGCTCGCGCTGGTCGCGCACCAGGATACGACCTCATGGAAAAGGTCGGTGCGCGTGGCCTGACCGTGTTCGTCAAGCCGGCAGACCCGGGAGATGTGAAGGAACCGCGGCCGCAGATTGTCATTAATAGCCCAGGGTAGCAAGGCCGCCATCGCTCAGCGGGGCCAGCCTGTGGGACGGCGAGAATGGCATCGCGGGCAGCGGATCAAAAAAAACCATCGGCGCCAAGTCAATCGGAGCCAAGTCGACCCACGTCAAGTCAGCCAGATTCTGAGCCGCTGGACGAGGAACAACTGAGTCAGGCGGCCTCTGGTCCCACGCCGCCTGAGGCATGGGTCATCCATGAGATCATCCGTCAGGACGGCGAGCGCGAGATCAGCCGCAGCGTGAGTTCGTTGCTCTGGTCGGGCTTCGGGGCCGGACTTTCGATGGGCTTTTCGTTTCTCGCGCTCGGGCTGCTGCGCGGCGAGTTGCCAAAGGCAGATTGGGCGCACCTCGTCGGCGGTTTTGGCTACACCATCGGATTTCTGATCACCGTGCTCGGGCGTCAGCAATTGTTTACCGAAAGCACGCTGACTGCGGTATTGCCGTTTCTGACCCGGCGCGATCTGGACTCCTTCGTGGCGATGCTGCGGCTGTGGATCGTGGTGCTCGCCGCTAATCTGGTCGGAACCTTCATCTTCGCCCTCTTTATCTCGAGCCCCGGGTTGTTCAACGCCGACGTCAACGCGGCGCTCGTCGATACCGCATCGGCCGCGCTGACGGATCCGTTTATTCCAATGCTGATGAAGGCCGTGTTGTCCGGCTGGCTGATCGCGCTGATGGTCTGGCTGCTGCCCGGTGCTGGCCCGGCGCGGCTGTGGGTGATCGTGATCCTGACCTATGTCGTCGGCATCGGCCAGTTCTCGCACATGATCGCCGGATCGGTCGAAGTCGCCTTCGCCGTGATCCACGGCAAGGCCGGCGTCGCCGACTATGTCTGGCGGTTCGCGCTTCCAACCCTGTTGGGAAACACCATCGGCGGCGTGTCGCTGGTGGCGATTCTGAATCATGCCCCGGTGCATGAGGAAATTAAAGTTGGCCAGGAAGAACGCGGCTAGAGTGCTTTTCACTTCGATTGGATCGCCTGGCCTCACCGCGTCATTGCGAGCGCAGCGAAGCAATCCAGGGCTTGCGCCCGGTGATAGGTGGATTGCTTCGCTACGCGCGCAATGACGATATACGTTGATACCGTGAAGATTCCTGACAACCGGAAACCGCTTTAGCCGGGGGTGAAGCCCACGCAATCTGCGGGGAGAACCGGTTCGCCACCCTCCGCCGGTTCGCCGGCCGCTGGATGCGGCACACGCCATCTTGACGCCGCCGCGGCGACATGATGTCCTGCGCTCGATGAGCACGATGTCCCGAAAAACCCGTCGCTGGTGGCCCACCTCCTGAGGTGGCCGGTGCGATTATATTTCGTCAATCGTCGAAGGCCGCCATCCCAGGGCGGCTTTTTCATTTGTCCTGTGTGGCGTTGCCTCGGCCAATTTCGTAAGAGGATCCCATGAACAGGACCGTTTTCTCGCTGCCGGCCGAGAGCGAATACCGAACCCAAGGCGGCCTTCTGGTCTCGCGCTCCACAGAGCCGTTTTCCGGCGCCAGCCGCCTCGACGATCTGATCGACCGGCTCGATCGCCGGCGCGGTGTGGTGCTGTCGTCGGGCACTACGGTGCCGGGCCGCTATGAGAGTTTTGATCTCGGCTTCGCCGATCCGCCACTGGTGCTGGAAACGGCGGGAGCAAAATTCTCGCTTAAAGCGCTGAATCCCCGTGGCGAGGTGCTGGTCGCCTTCCTGGCTGAGATCTTGCGCGGGCCCTGCGTCATCCTGTCGGAAAAAACCGCTGCCCGGCTCGATGGCTCGATCGTGCGCGGCGCGGCGCCGGTCGATGAGGATCAGCGCACCCGCCGCGCCGGCGTGATGTCGCTGGTGCGCGAACTGGTGGCGGCGTTTGCCGCGCCGGATGATCCGATGCTCGGCCTGTTCGGGGCTTTCGCCTATGACCTGGTGTTCCAGATCGAGGATCTGGTTCAAAAGCGCGCCCGTGAGCCGGACCAGCGCGATATCGTGCTCTATGTGCCGGATCGTCTCCTGGCCTATGACCGCGCCACCGGACGCGGCGTCGCGATCGCTTACGATTTCGTCTGGAAGGGCCACGCCACCGCTGGCCTGCCGCGGCAAACGCCCGACAGCGGCTATGCCAAACTGCCCCGGCAGGGCTTTTCCGACCATGCGGCCGGCGAATATCAGGCCACGGTCGAGACCGCCCGCGCGGCCTTTGCGCGCGGCGATCTGTTCGAAGCGGTGCCGGGCCAATTATTCGCCGAGCCCTGCGAGCGCTCGCCGGCGGAAGTGTTCCAGCGGCTGTGCCGGATCAATCCCTCGCCCTATGGCGCGCTGATGAATCTTGGCGACGGCGAATTCCTGGTGTCGGCCTCGCCCGAAATGTTCGTGCGCTCCGACGGAAGGCGGGTCGAAACCTGCCCGATCTCCGGCACGATCGCACGCGGCGTCGATGCGATCGGCGACGCCGAGCAGATCCGGCAATTGCTGAATTCCGCTAAAGATGAATTCGAACTCAATATGTGCACCGATGTCGATCGTAACGACAAGGCGCGGGTCTGCGTGCCCGGCAGCATCAAGGTGCTGGCAAGGCGGCAGATCGAGACCTATTCCAAACTGTTTCACACCGTCGATCACGTCGAGGGTACGCTGCGGCCGGGTTTCGATGCGCTCGATGCCTTCCTGACCCACGCCTGGGCGGTGACGGTGACCGGCGCGCCGAAATTGTGGGCGATGCAATTCATCGAGGACCATGAGCGTTCCTCGCGGCGCTGGTATGCCGGCGCCATCGGCGCGGTGAATTTCGACGGCAGCATCAATACCGGGCTCACGATCCGCACCATCCGGATGAAGGACGGCCTCGCCGAAGTACGGGTCGGCGCCACCTGCCTGTTCGACTCCGATCCGGCCGCCGAGGACCGCGAGTGCCAGGTCAAGGCGGCCGCGCTGTTCCAGGCGCTGCGCGGCGATCCGCCGAAGCCGCTGTCGGCGTTCGCCCCGGACGCCACCGGTTCAGGCAAGCAGGTGCTGCTGATCGATCATGACGACAGCTTTGTCCATATGCTGGCGGATTACTTCCGCCAGGTCGGCGCCAGCGTCACCGTGGTCCGGCATATCCATGCGCTGAGGATGCTGCGCGAGAAGAACTGGGATCTGCTGGTGCTGTCGCCCGGCCCGGGACGGCCGAAGGATTTTGCCATCGCCAGCACCATTGGCGCGGCCTTGGAGCGGCAGCTTCCGGTGTTCGGCGTCTGCCTCGGCGTCCAGGCGATCGGTGAATATTTTGGCGGACAACTCGGCCAGCTGGCGCAGCCCAGCCACGGCCGGCCATCGCGGGTTCGGGTGCAAGGCGGCCGCCTGATGCGGAATTTGCCCGCCGAAATCGTGATCGGCCGCTATCACTCGCTCTTTGTCGAACGCGACAGCATGCCCAAGGTGCTTGCAGTGACGGCGAGTTCCGAGGATGGTGTGGCGATGGCGATCGAGCACAGGAGCCTGCCGGTCGGCGGTGTCCAGTTCCACCCGGAATCGCTGATGTCGCTTGGCGGCGAGGTCGGCCTGCGCATCGTCGAGAACGCCTTCCGGCTGGGATCGATTGAAGAGTAGTGTTGCGAACCGAGAGTTGAGAGAGAACCGATGACGTTTGATCATGATTTGAAGGCCGCCGTCCGCACCATCCCGGATTATCCGAAACCGGGCATCCTGTTTCGCGATATCACCACGCTGCTCGGCGATGCCCGCGCATTTCGCCGCGCCGTCGACGAACTGGTGCAGCCATGGGCCGGTAACAAGATCGACAAGGTGGCCGGCATTGAGGCCCGCGGCTTCATTCTCGGCGGCGCGGTGGCCCATCAGGTCTCCGCCGGCTTCGTGCCGATCCGCAAACGCGGCAAGCTGCCGCATGCGACCGTGCGCATCGCCTATTCGCTGGAGTACGGCCTCGACGAAATGGAGATGCACGCCGACGCCATCCTTCCAGGCGAGCGCGTGATCCTGGTCGATGACCTCATCGCGACCGGCGGCACGGCTGAGGGGGCGGTCAAGCTGATGCGCCAGATCGGCGCCGATGTGGTCGCGGCCTGCTTCATCATCGATCTGCCCGACCTCGGCGGCGCGGCAAAGCTGCGCGCGATGGACGTTCCGGTGCGAACGCTGGTGGCCTTCGACGGACACTGAGGCATTTTCCGCGGCGTGCTGCTTGCGTGCCGAGCAATATCCGCGCGTGCACTCCCGCGTGGGCAGGCATTGGAAGCAATTTTATTCCTTGTTCGTGCAGCGCATTATTCACTATTCGCATAACTACCGTCTGTCTACCACGATCGAACGACCTTTTTATGGCGATATGCTGCAGGCCGCAGCCAACGCCTCGGCGGTCGATCTGGAAGACTATGTTGCGTGCCGACTGGAATGGGTCGCCGCTGACGGAGTTGCCGCGACCGACCTCACCATGGCCAACGAAACGGTTTTGCGCTGCCAGCTGGCGCGGCTGCCCGGCGGCGAACGCTCAATTCCCGCGTGTTCCGAAGCCTTCGTTGCAGCGCGCTCTGCAGCCACGCTCTGAGGTCGAAGAATGCCGTTGGCCGATCCCCTGATTGATACGGACCACTAAATCACCACGGTTCGGCACCGCGCCGTTCGGCATTCCAGCAAAAAGCTGCCCCGATCAGAACTCACATTTCTAAACGTTACCCCGTCTTCGCGGATTGGGGGTTTTTAGAGGTGCCCACCCGTGACAAATCAATGGCTTAGGCTAAAAGGTCTTCACTACGGTGGCTGGCTTGGGT
>Ga0302319_10024223_pt1 | contig 10797 bp, 11 predicted proteins | sample Bog_T0_2_FD_203319 | JGI IMG/M metagenome (GOLD analysis project Ga0302319, IMG submission 203319) | Peat permafrost microbial communities from Stordalen Mire near Abisko, Sweden - Bog_T0_2 | ecosystem: Environmental > Terrestrial > Soil > Wetlands > Peat | place: Sweden: Abisko, Stordalen Mire... | reverse complement strand
GCGGTCGAACCGCGCGACAACGAAGCGTTGTGTGACGATTCGACAACGATTCAGGCTAGCTCATTTCGTTACCCTCCGCCGGTACAGCAACTTATCCAGGCAACTACGGCTCGAACTCGATAGAGGACGGTGGCGCTTCTCTTTTAGTCTGTGGACATGAGCGCTGGCGAACAGATCGGTACATTTCAGTGCATTCGCTTTCGTTGAAATCGCGATTTCCTGTGTTGAAAGGAGAAGTAAGTGAATAATCCGTTAACCGCGGCCAACACGAATCGGATTGGCCCGGAACTCATCCAGCGTGCCCAGCAGGGGGATTCAGATGCCTTTGCGACTTTATTTCACTCACACAAGACGCGGGTTTACTCGTTATGTTTACGCATGACGAACAACGCCGCTGAGGCAGAAGATCTCGCTCAGGACGCATTTCTTCAGGTGTTCCGCAAGCTCTCGACGTTTCGAGGCGACTCTGCCCTTTCGACGTGGCTTTACCGCATCGCGGTCAACACCGTCCTGATGCATTTTCGCCGAAAGTCGCCTTTTCGAATTTCGTTGGATGAACCTGTTAAGGGGGATGATAACGGAAGACCAGCTCGCCGTGAGTATGGGTCTCGTGACGGAAGGCTAGAAACTTCGGTGACTCGGGTCGCGTTGGCACGGGCCATCAGCGAACTTCCCGAAGGCTATCGGTCAATCTTCCTACTACATGAGGTCGAAGGTTATCAGCATCGCGAGATCGCGAAGTTGCTGGGGTGTTCGGTAGGTACCTCGAAATCGCAACTGCACAAGGCCAAACTAAGGATACGGGATCTCCTGAGCCCGACCGCTGCCGTGCGGAATTCCCCAGCAATCGCGACCACAGCGGTCACAGGGAAAGAGACTACCTTGCCAACTGTTCTCACGCATGCGGCGAGATCTAGCGAAGGGTCACAGAGGACGGCAACTCGCTGCCGGATCGGGCCCCGGCCTATCGCTTTCAATGGAGTAGCAGCTTGAGCAGACCCGGTCAAAGGTCGCGTTGTCTAAGGTATGACGGTATGGCTTCTAAGGTTTTGAGTGGATGGATGGGTCGAGTGGGCCCCAGTAGACTTTTTTTGACGACAATAATTCCTGGTGCTCAGATCGGGCACAGAAGAGGTTTGCATGAAAACAACGAAGACTCTCATGGCGCTCACAACTCTCGCCCTGCTGTTCACCAGTTTGACCTGGGCTGCCGACGATAAGAACGAATCGGACATCAACAAGCGCATCGATAAATCCGCAACGGTTCTAGACGAGGTCATGTCAACTCCAGATCACGCGATTCCGGACAAGATTTTGGATAGCGCCAACTGCATTGCGGTCATCCCATCACTGGTTAAGATCGCAGTGGGCTTCGGTGGAGAGCATGGTAAAGGTGTAGCGTCATGCCGCACTGCGCACGGTTGGAGCGCACCCCTTCCTATCGACATCACTGGCGGAAGCTGGGGACTGCAGCTCGGCGGCCAAGCAATCGACCTCGTCATGGTTTTCATGGGTCATGGTGGAATGGAGCACTTGATGTCTGACCACTTTAAAGTTGGTGGAGACGCGTCGGCTGCCGCGGGTCCCGTGGGCCGAGATGCTGCCGCCGATACTGACATCAAGATGAGCGACAAGATCCTGACCTACTCGCGGGCGCGTGGACTTTTTGCCGGCGTGGATCTCTCGGGTACGGTAGTGAAACAGGACAAAGATGAAACGAGACTGCTGTTCGGCGGGAACTTAGATTCGCCCAATGCCATTTTGACGGGCAAGGTTGCGCCGCCCGCGGCGAGCGAACCTTTGCTGTCTGTGCTTAGAAAAGTCACGGAAGAGGCCAGGGGCCGCGAGCGCGCCTCTAAGTAACGCAGCACGAACACAAACAGCGCGGGGATAAGAGCCAAGTAAATCTGGTTCTTATTACAACTACTCACATAAGGAGCTAACTCACAATGTACACAATTCTGCTGATCATCCTGGTGCTGCTTTTGGTTGGCGCCTTACCGACGTGGCCCTATAGCACCGGCTGGGGTTATTACCCAAGCGGCGGCTTGGGTTTGGTCTTAGTCATCGTTCTCGTGCTTGTGTTGATGGGACGGGTTTGACGTTTCAAGGTACCCACCATCGTGGAACGAAGCAGAACTGCACGGCGTTGTCCTGAGCGGACGCGGAGGCGATCGGGAATTCCGGATTGGCGGATTTCCTGATCGCTTTTTCGCAGAAGGAAGAAGTAGAGGCCGTGAAAGCTCCGACTGGGGTCCATTTGTTGAGCAAGTTCTTGGAGAGAACCTCAGGGCGGTGCAAGTTCTTCAGCTCGAAAATTGGGGGCTTCCCTGTATTGCTGGGCGCGAGCACAGAGGATAACTTTTTCGTTAAGGGCGGCTCATGGTTGCATTATCGGTTGAAAAACCCGTAGTCCGGATTCTCGTCGTTGACGACAATCCCTCGGTTCGGCGCTATCTGCGTGGCGTGCTCGAGCAACATGACAATTGGCGGGTGTGCGACGAAGCACGGAACGGACGGGAAGCGGTAGATCGATACCGCAAGATCCAACCCGACGTGATCGTTCTCGACTTCCAGATGCCAGAGATGAACGGCTTGGACGCCGCCCGCGCGATTGCGCAACACTCCCCGGAGATACCGATTCTGATCGTGACACTCTATCTGTCCCGGCAACTTTCTGAAGAAGCTAAGAAGGTCGGAGCTCGAGGGGCGTGCGCTAAGACGGATGTCAGCTCTGTGGTGGATGGAGTTGGGGCGCTGCTGCGGCAAGAAACGTACTTTCCTAATTAACCAGGTGGGCGTTCGCTTAAGGCTTAGTCGGCAAGCGCTACTCGCGCATCCTGTTCCTGCTGCGTGATGGGCAGAGTAACAGAGATAAGCGTGCCAGGCGTGCAGGGTTGAATAATGAGGTGACCGCCGAGGTCGCGAATGCGCTCCCTCATACCTGCCAGTCCAACTCCCGACTTTGTTCCTGTCGCACGAAATGTCTCTAATAATTCCGGAGCGATTCCCTTCCCGTAGTCCCTCACCGTAAGAATGGCGTAGTCTCGCGAGAGTTCAAGCGCGACATCCGCATTTGAGCTATTCGAGTGACGATGGATGTTCGTTAGACTTTCCTGCAGAACGCGAAAGAGGCCGAGAGCGACGGGTTTGGGCAGGCGAGCAACGTCGTCGGGCAATTGGAGTTTCACTTTAATCCCGCTGCGCTGCGCGAAGCCCTCTAAATACCAAGTGGCAGCCGAGGCGAGTCCGGCCTCGTCTAGGAGGGGCGGGTGAAGCAGGTGGGAGATCGTACGCGTTTCGGAAATGGACTGATCGAGAAGTTGGATGGCTTCGGTGAGGAAATCGTCTTTGCGTTGCTTGGCAAACAACTCTAGATTCATCTTCACGCCGACCAGATATTGGCCCAGACTGTCATGGAGCTCGCGAGAGAACTTGCGGCGCTCTGCATCCTGCAACTGCAGCAAGCGGCCGGTGAGATGACGTAGCGAGTCTTCGCTGGCTCGGGCGTTATGTTCCGCTTCTTCTCGAGCGTTGAGTTCGGTCGCCAAAAGGCGGTAATGGACGGCCAGCAATTCGAGAGCCAGAATGAACGCTACCGCCAGAATCACAACCGTGAGAACGAAGAGCCGGTGGGTGGTCCGTTCGCGGCCTGCGAGCAGTCGGTCTTCCTGCGCGCGCATCTGGTCATTCAGCGAAGTCATTTCAGAGGATAGAGGGACGCCGCGGCGGTCAAAGTCGGCTTGGGACTCGGCCTCCTGGGGCGCGCGTTTCTTCAGCTCGATCGAGGCTCGCAGGAGGTCGACTCGGCTCTCGGTCACAACTTTCAGGCGTGAACAGAGATCTCTTTGCGTTCGGTTATCCCGAATCAGGTCACTCAACCGAGATAATCTGCGCGGGATCTCGGGAACGGCTTCTTCGAATTGAGTCAGGAAATCGGAATTTCCCGAAATCACGTATGCGCTGCGGGCGCGTCCGGCTTTGACATAGGCGGAATCAATGTCGCCCAGAGCAGCTCGAACCTCAAGACTGTGATTGACCCATTTTTCGCTGACCAGGAGGCGGTCGATCGCGACATAAGCGGCCAATCCGCTGAGCAACAGCAGTATTACCGCTGATGCGAATGCCACTTGCGCTTTCTTGCGAGGACCCATAGTTCACTAAATTCAGCGCCTGCAACTGCCTCGAAACCCGCTTATGGAACTGCTCCTCCACGACGGAAGAGAAATTGTGCAGGAATCACAACGTTGATCGTCCAAGTTTATCCCACTTTCAGTCGAGCGGTTTCGCTCGTTTGGAGAAGTCATCATTCAGGTACAAGTGTGTAGCTGTCTACAGGATCTCCTGTATTCGCAGCCGGCTGGTTCTGGATTTAAATTTGTCGGGAAACACGGGGTTCCATTCCGGAGCGGAGGAGAACCCCCGAGAAGTTGAGGCCTTACCCGGCGCGGGTCGCGCCATTTCACGATTTGTAACTTTTTGTGCAAAGGCAAAAGATTTTGTCGTCCCTCACGGAGGTGAGCCATGAAGTTGCGTATCTTGATCGCTGACGACCACGAAGTTGTACGCCGCGGGCTCTGTAATCTTCTACAAACCCGCACGGATTGGGAGATTTGCGGAGAGGCGCAAGACGGGCGCCAAGCCGTCGATATGGCGAAGCAACTGAAACCGGACGTCGTAATTTTGGACATCGGCATGCCTAATCTCAACGGTTTGGCAGCAACCCGGCAAATTGCTCAACAAAACCCGCAGCCAAAGATCATCGTGCTGACGATCACCGACTCTGACCAAGTGATCCGAGAGGCGCTCGATGCGGGAGCGCGAGGCTTTGTTTTGAAGTCAGACGCCGCGCGGGACCTTGTATCGGCCGTCGAAGCGCTACAACGTCAGCGCATGTTTTTCACTCCGCGGGTAAACGATATGGTGTTGGCCGGCTTCCTCGATAGGGGATACAAGCCAGCAGACGATGAACTGCCTCACATGCCGAAACTCACGCCGCGTGAACGAGAAGTGATCCAGCTTCTCGCGGAGGGAAAAAGCTCGAAAGAAGTGGCTTGTCTTTTGAATTTGAGCACGAAAACCGCCGAGACCCATCGCAGCAATATTATGCGCAAACTCGATTTTCACTCGATTCGCGATCTCGTCGTGTATGCCGTGAAAAACGACATCATCCAGGTTCAAATGCCGGTTTCGCTGATGACGCCGGCTACTGGAGAGCGATCGGTAGCCTAAACGGCCTGAGTTATTCCTAAGCATCAAAACAAACAGGGAACCGAGCGATCGGTTCCCCTGTAAGTACCATTAAGTTATCGTGAGCTAGCTGGCTCGAGGGAGTTCGGCCCTTACACCGCCTGAGCTCGCCTCGCTGCTTGACGCGATGTCTTGAGCGCCAGTTGCTTCCAAGATCAACTTGGCTCGTTTTGTCCAATCGGAACTGTCCGAATGAACCGAAAGAAGGATGCCACCGTCTTTGACGCGACCTTCGTAGAGCTTCGCTTCATACTCCGGAATTCCGAGTCCGACGAGCGCACCAGCAACGCCAAGGACGGTCCCCGCAACTCCCGCACCAGCCAGAGCAGCCATGATGGGGCCAGCCGCGATAAAAGGTCCTAGCCCGGGGATAGCGAGAGCGCCGACGCCGACCAACCAACCCATAGCTCCGCCTAGAATCACGCCGGTGCTCGCGCCCGCCGCTGCGCCCTCGGGAGCTTTCGTCCCTTTCTCGTGCGCAAAATCTCGCGTCCCCGCACTTTCGGGAAAAAGGACCGAAATATCGCGATTGCTAAAACCTGCCGCCTTGAGCCCGTCGACACCGCTTTCTACGGTGGCGTAACTCGGATAGATACCGAAAACTGCCATATTCTTTTCAGACATACGTTTTTCTCCTCGGTTGATGCTCGGGTTAAACTGCTTGATGCGTCTTCGGAGTTGGTATCAAGTTCGCTGCTAACTCCACCTTCGTCGGCGATTTCCGTGGCCCGCGACTCAACGGCTCGGGACTTCGGTTGGGTTATGTCATCTTCAGCTCGACTGGTTGTATTCGTTACACTTGTACTCGTTACACCACGAGCGTACAGGTCTAACATCGGCCCTCCAATCCCCTCTAATCCCTAGGCGAATTGCGGAATTCCATGTAGAACGCGGGGGATCGGTCGGGGCAGCTAGATGGTTCGGCGAGAAGGCTCTTTTAGAGAACACCCCTTATTGCAAGGGCGCAGAATGCGTGAAGGCGGCTATTATCAGTGTCACAAATCCGATCAGGACAATCATCCCGCTACCAACTAACACGATTTCGCTGAGTAAGTCAGGCTTCATCAAGTCATCTCGACTCATCTTAGCTCCTCTTCTTCTACTCCTCTTTCCGAAAACATTAGACGCCGGAAATCGGCAACGCGGGAGCGGTTACCGGATATTAGAGCACCGACTACAGGAACCACAGTAGTTTGACCTTGCGTCGCGGACCTTCTATTTTCCGGCGCGATGGGTAGCGAGTTGAGGTTATCGATTCTTGCCGATTTCCTGGTGGTCATTCTTGTGGCCGAAATCGGTACCGAAATGAGGTTCCGACTTTGTGCCCGTGATCTTGAAAGGAACTTCCGTACCAGCGCCATCCTTGCTGAAGAACGGATCGGCCGGTTTGAGCAAGATCGACTTCCAACCTGTAACCATCTGTGAAAGCTTCGCGTCCATGAAAGCTTTCCCATGAAAATCGAATTGGTTCCCATCCAGGCTGTAAGTTCCGGAAAGGTTCACGTGCGTGCCCGGAACCTGAAAACTCAGCTGTGAAAATGAAAGGAGACCATTGTTGAGGGTGAAACTGCCAGCCATCTCGGAACGCACGTTGTCGGGTATGTTGTCTTGAGCAAGTTTGGGCTTGCCCTGGCTCCTCATGCTGATGGCGTCGACCTTTCCCTGAATTTTGTCATTCGTAAAATGAGCTTGCGAGACTTGAAAACGTCCAGCCAGGCGCAAACGATTTGCGACGTCGGGCTCTCCCGGCGGAAGGTTGAATTTCGTCTGCAAACGCAGGATACCGGTCATGATCGGCGGGTCGGTTCGCACCGCCAGTCTTAATACATCTTCGATCTTTCCGCCCGCAATGGAGACATCCAGGTTGACATCGTGCCCATTCGGATTTTTCGTTCGTACAACGGAACCATTGGCCACCAGCCACGAATTCAGAATTCTGGCCTTCACTGGCTGAAGATATGTGTCGCCGCTCGTTCCGTCTACGATGGCGTGAAAGTCTGTATGCAACGGCACGCTCTTACCGCTGGTCGCAACTCGAAAGTCTGGAGTGTCGGTGGCGCCATCCACAATGATTTTGTCGAGAACACCGGAATACTTTCCCGTGGAAGAAAGAATGCCACCAATTCCCTTGATCGTGGCTAGATCCGCGTGGTCGAACGAATAAGAGCCACTCACAGGAGTATCGCGAGGACTATCAGCTTGCCATGGTCCAAACAACCCGCTTGAGAGAATTTCTCCCACTGGCTTTGGATTGGTGAGCTTTGCGTCGAAGTGCATCGGAGAGCCTGAACCGATCTCGGTCATCGTCAGGTTGGCGATGTCAAACTCAAGCGGCAGCTTACCGGGTCGAAGCGTATTGATGATCAACTCGGTTTGATCGAAGACAAGCCTGTCAACGACGATTTCTATCTTTCCCTGCCGACTCTCGCTGTGCTGCCAGTCTGCGCGCTGCTCCCGGGGGGGCAAGTTCAACTGCAATCCTTTCACGTACACCGTATTGACATGCTTAGGTGTCCGCAAGAAGTCGCGGATTCCCATGCTAAAGTGAAACTCGGCAACGTTGATAATGGGTTGAAAACCGGGTTCATGATTATTAGGGTCGGCGTCTCCAAAAATACGCAACCCGTTTCCCCAAACCTGGAAGCCTCCGAGTAATGCCACATGGAAGTCATCTAGTTCAACCTTGCTCTTGAATCTCGTCGAAAGGGTCTCAATGACGAGTGTGCGCAAGGTCGGCGCCGCCCGGGCTAGCACAAAGAAAGTTGCGACGGCCCCCACAGTCACTAGCAGAGAAATTCCAGCGAGCCATCTCCAAAGTCGCTTGCGACCGCTCTTGCGGGATTGGGTTTGGTCACTCTCGGTCATATTGCTCTTTCCGTTTTAAGAATCACTCCTAGAATCAACTTCTAGAACAGACGCAAAAGAGCCTGATGCGACGTTAGAAGGAGATTCGGATCATCTAAGCCTTAGTGCCGAACTTGGACTTCGACGTCTCCGCTCCGGTGATCGGAGTTTTTCTTGGCTCCGACAACGTTAACGAGTACTTCTTGACCATCTCGGCGCACACAAAGGTCGACCGATTGATCACCCACGCTGAGACCTGATAACTCTAGTCGATCCACGCTTGGTGGAAGCTGGGGAGCAGCGAATTCAATGACCTTTGTATCGGAGTCCACGGTTATCCGGAGACACGATTCCAACAACATGTATAGACTGCCTGCGGCCCAAGCCTGGGGAGAACACGCTACCGGGTAGAGCGTAGGGCCCTCCGCGTCTGATCGTTTGTGAAAGCCACAGAAGAGCTCGGGCAAGCGATTCAATTCCATGAACCCGCTTGCCTCATATAATCCCTCGAGCACCCTGAGAGCTTCCTCGCGATATCCATAACGGGCGAAGCCAGCGGCAATAATCGCGTTATCGTGGGGCCAGACGGACCCATTGTGGTAGGACATCGGGTTGTAACGGACTTCGTCGCTGCCCAGAGTGCGGATTCCCCATCCGCAAAATAATTCTTCGCTCATCAACGTTCGGACAAGGCGGCCGGCCTTCAATTGAGATACGATCCCGCTCCACAAGCAGTGTCCAGCGTTTGAGGAGCGAACGCGGCAGGGCTTTTTCGCACCGTCGAGTGCGAGCACGTAGGTTCCCAGCTCTTCATCCCAAAATGCACGCTCAAAGCTACTTTTGAGCGATTCCGCTTTCCGTTCCTGCTGCTCGGCCAGATCCAACCGCCCGAGTTCTCTGGCGATCCGCGCTGCCGACAATCGCGCAGCATAGACATAGCCCTGGACCTCACACAAAGCGATCGGAGCGGAGGCGAGCGTGCCGTCGCGATGAAAGACGGAGTCGAACGAATCTTTCCATCCCTGCTGACTCAAACCTTTGTCATTCTTAGCTTGATACTCAACGAAACCGTCCTGGTCAACGTCGCCGTAGGTATCGATCCAGTCGAGAGCCGCTTGGATGTTCGGCCAAATTTCCTGAATAAAGGATAGGTCGTCCGAACGATCAAGATAGGCTCCCGCCAGCATGATAAACAAAGGCGTGGAATCGACACTCCCGTAGTAGAGGCCAAAGGGAACCTCTTTGAGGTTCGCCATTTCGCCTCGGCGCATCTCATGCAAAATTTTGCCTGGCTCGGCGTCCTGCTCGGGAATGACACTCGTGGCTTGTTTGGAGGCCAAGTATTGCAATACACTCCGCGCTATTTCAGGAACTGCCCAGAGGCATTCCATCGCCGTCAGGATGCCGTCGCGACCGAAAACGGTGTTGAACCAGGGAACGCCAGCGTAGGGAAAGGCTCCTTCCGGATTTCCGTTGATCATCATCATCACATCTGCTTCCGAGCGAGACAGCCACGCGTTGAAGCGAGCGTCAGAAGTGGTGACGCGGCAAAACTGCATCCGAACCTGCTCTAACGCAGCAAGCGTTTCGTTCATGGCCCCATCAAAATCAACGGTAGTTCGACGGGGCTCTTGTTCGCAATTTATAACGACGGAAATTGCGGATTCCTCTTTGGGTTCGAGACTGACCCGGAAGTCCGCAGAATTCTCGGATATGCGCTCGGGGGATGGACTAAATTGCAGTATCGTGCGACGAACCCGACCGTCGAGTCCACGGTAGGCAAGGACGACGGAATCATCATTCACGATCGGGGAAAGTAGTTCTCCGGTCTTCTCTCGTTTGGTCCCGCGAACTTGAAAGATGTCAGCGTAGTCCGCGGCGAAATCGAGGCTTATCAGCGTTTCCACGGGGGACGTAGAGAAATTGGAAAGTCGCAGCCTGTCGTAAGAACTACTTTGCCACAGGAATTTGGACCGGAAGAGATGAACCGACCCGCGCGGGAGAATGAGACCGTTCTCCCCGTAAACATCGGGGTTCATCATATCGAGGGTGAGAAAAGCGTTGTTGTTCTGGATGGTCGAACGGAGCAGTTGGGGCATTTTGTCGCCCATGCGCAGAGCGAATCTCGAAAGATGACGGGTGCCCTGATGGTAGAGACCCTGTTCTCCAAGGCCGATCGATTCGACGTCTCCTATACGATTAAAGACCGCAAAGGTGGTGCCATATTTGAGTACGCGGGTACGATCATCCGCCAGCGAGGATGTGGCTAGAACATAAAACTGATTCTCAACTTGGATGACATCTTCCAAATCAGGCAGCGCCCTCCAACAGTGATTCTTCTTCGATCTCGGAAGGAACGTTGATTTTCGTGACCCGCAAAGGCGTGGTCTCTTCAAGCAGACGCTCGTAAAGCTTCACGTAATCGTTGGCCATGCGGCGCGCAGTGAAGCGCTTTTCGAAGGTGTCACGGCATGCCGTGCGAGACATGGAACGAACGCGGTCGACGGCGAGAACAGCTTCTGCGACCGACTCCACCACGACGCCGCTAACTCCGTCTTCGATGACTTCAGGGACGGACCCGTGGCGAAATGCGATGGTGGGCGTACCGCAGGCCATGGCCTCAATCATGTTGAGGCCGAACGGTTCGGGCCAGTCAATCGGCGCGAGACATGCGACCGCATTGCCAAGAAAGTCGCCCTTTTG
>Ga0302319_10024215_pt1 | contig 10799 bp, 9 predicted proteins | sample Bog_T0_2_FD_203319 | JGI IMG/M metagenome (GOLD analysis project Ga0302319, IMG submission 203319) | Peat permafrost microbial communities from Stordalen Mire near Abisko, Sweden - Bog_T0_2 | ecosystem: Environmental > Terrestrial > Soil > Wetlands > Peat | place: Sweden: Abisko, Stordalen Mire... | reverse complement strand
CATTGGCGGGGAGGCCGCCATGTGGTCGGAGTGGGTGACGCCCGAGACAATCGATTCACGCATCTGGCCGCGGGCCGCCGCCGTCGCCGAGCGGCTCTGGTCGCCGCGGGAGACGGCGGAGATCGGCGACATGTACAGGCGGCTTGCCGCCCTGGACGTCAGGCTGGGGGAGGCGGGCCTGACCCACGAGAGGAACCGGAGGTCCATGCTGCGGCGGCTGGCGGGAGGAGGCGCAAATCCGACCGATCTCAATGCGCTGGAGGCCTTCGTCGACGTGATCGAGCCGGTGAAGGACTACAACCGGACGCGTCTCCAGCCGTGGGCCGTGCAATCGACCCCCTTGGACGGACTGGCCGACGCCGCCCGGCCGGAAAGCGGGGAGGCGCGGGAATTCGGAATCCTTGTGGACCGGTATCTGGCCGGCTCGGGGCCGCCGGGCCCGGTTCTGGGCGCGCTCGACTCGTGGATCGCGGCGGGGCGGACCGTTGCGGACGGGCTTGCGGCGGGATCCGGGTCCCTGCGGGAGGGAGCACCGCTGGCCCGAAGCCTTGCGGACGCCTGTGCGGCGGGCCGGGAAGCCGCCGACTTTCTCGCATCGGGCAGGGCTCCGGGCAATGGCTGGCGTCACGACAGGGATGCCGCCCTGGACCGCGCGGCCCGGCCCGTGGCGGGCGCCGAGCTCGCCGTCATCGGCCCGATCCGACGGTTGGTCGCCGCGGCTGCCGAAACCTCCAGGGACGGCCCAAGATGACGCACGCCGGCACTTCCCGACTGCTGTTGTTTGTCGCTGGACTCGGCGGCCTCCTCTACGGGGTCGACGTCGGCATCATCGCCGGAGCGCTTCCCTACCTGGAGGCGACCTCCGGCCTTGGCGCCGGCCAGCTTTCGTTCGTGGTCGCCGCCGTCCTCCTGGGGAGCGTCCTTTCGACGCTGTTCGCCGGGATGCTTTCGGACCTGTTGGGGCGAAAGCCGATGATGATCCTGAGCGGGCTGCTCTTTGTCGCCAGCATCCCGGTCATCGCCTGTTCCCATGGCTACGGCCCCCTCGTGCTCGGCAGGCTCCTTCAAGGGGCCAGCGCCGGGTTCATCGGAGTCGTGGTGCCGCTGTACCTGGCCGAGTGCCTGGACGCCTCCAGCCGGGGACGCGGCACAGCCCTTTTTCAGCTTTTGCTGACGCTCGGGATCGTGGTCGCCGCGCTGATAGGCGTCTACTTCAGCGCAAGGGTGAGGACCGTGGCCGGGTTCGGCGACGCGCGGCTGCTGGCCGGCTTCGAGGACTCGGCCTGGCGGAGCATATTCTGGACGTCGCTTCCCCCAGGCGTGCTGTTTGTGGCCGGAAGCGCACTGGTGGGCGAGTCTCCCCGATGGCTCCATCGGCGCGGCAGGAGGGAGGAAGCCCTGGCTGTGTTGCTGCGCTCCCGGGAACCCGGAGAGGCCCGGAGCGAGTTCCTGGAGATGGAGCGCAATGCCGGGGCCGGCGGAGGGCCGGCCGGGCGGCACGCCGCAGGCCGGGGTGGTTCGCTGCTCCGCCGAAAGTACGTGGTGCCTTTTGTCCTGGCCTGCGTGATCCTCGCCTGCAACCAGACCACCGGCGTCAACTCGATCATCGGGTACAACACGACAATCCTGCTCCAGGGAGGACTTTCGGACGCCGAGGCCCATTGGGGTTATGTGGTCCTGTCCCTGGTGAACTTCCTCATGACGATGGCTGGCGTGGCGATGGTCGACCGCAAGGGGCGGAAATTCCTTCTCTCGCTGGGAAGCGCCGGCATTGTCGCCTCCCTGCTCCTCACAGGCCTGCTTTTCCGACACGCCGAAGGGCGGCGCGTGGATGTCGGCGACTCCATCAGGGCGCTCATGGACCCGGGCGGGGGCATCGTGTTCGGCCAGGCCTCGGCGGACCGGTTCCTGAGGAGGCAGGGCGGGTCGGCGGCTGCGCTTGCCGGCCGGCCCGTCAGCCTCGTCGTCATCTACTCCTACGGCGGTTTTCGGGCGGCCACGGCCGTCATGAGGTCCGGGGATCCGCCCCGGGCCCCAGTGAGGCTCTCCCGCGAGGGTTGCGTGCCTTCGAATCGGGTCGAGGCATTCTTCTCCAGCCCGTTTTCGGACCTGGACCGCGCCCGGTCGGCCGGGCTGCGCATCGACAGCGCGCTGATCGCCCCGGTCCCGGGCGAGGCGAACGGGTGGCTGACAGCGTCCCTCATCTTCTGCTTCATGGGTTTCTTTGCGTTGGGACCGGGCGTCTGCGTCTGGCTCGCCCTGTCCGAACTGATGCCCACGCGCATTCGCTCGAACGGAATGAGCGCGGCCCTGCTGATCAACCAGGCCGTCTCGACGGGCATAGCCGCAACTTTCCTGCCCACGGTCGGCCGTTACGGCTATTCCACCGAATTCTTCGTCTTCGCCGGATGCACCGTCATCTACTTTCTCACGGCGACCTTCCTCCTGCCGGAGACGAAGGGGAGGACCCTCGAGGAAATCGAGGCGCTCTGGTCGCGATGCCCCGCCACGTCCGGCCGCAAAATCAGGCCTGGTTCCTGAGGATCACGTTGGTGTAGGGGTAGGGGAGCTCGATGCCCTCCGCCGCGAATCGCTTTTTGACGGCCTCAAGGAGTTCCGATTTCAATTCGGCGGCGACACCGGCGTCGTCGCACCACACCAGGAGGTTGATGTCGACGCCGGAGCTTCCCAGGCCGGCGACCCGGCAACCCACCACCTCCCGGGACCTCGGGTTTGCCTTCGCAATCTCGACCAGCACGGCCCGGGCCTTTTCGACCTCCGCGCCGTAGCCGATGCTCACCGGCACCGTGAGGATCACGCGCGGATCGGTCATCGAATGGTTGATGGTGACCTGGTTTGCCATGATGCTGTTGGGGACGACCACGCGCCGGTTGTCGCCGGTGCGCAGGATCGTGTAGCCCAGGTCCAGGACCTCCACGACACCGATCTCGGGTCCGGTCGGGGCGGTCACCTGGATGCGGTCGCCGATCTTGAACGGCCGGTAAAAGAGCAGGGAAATCCCCGCGATCAGGTTCCCAAGGGCCTGCTGGGCGGCCAGTCCTATGACGACCGACACCACTCCGACGCTTGCCAGCCATGCCGTCCCGATGTGGTTGAGCGCAGGGATCAGGTGGGCGTACAGAAGGAAGGCGAAGGCGTAGACACCCAGCTGGGACAGCCTGCCGAGGAAGATCACCACCGTCCTGTCCATGAGCGAATGCGTGTCGCGCCTTATGGCCCGGAAGAACGCGGCCCTTACGAGCCGGGCCGCGACGTACGCCGCAGCCGCGAAGAGCACCCCGTAGAACACGGCCCCGTAGACGGTCTCCGGGCGTACAAAGTCGTGGTCGAGCAGCCTTTCGTAGTAATTCATCGTTGCTGTGCGGGCTCCCGCGGGCCGCCTCGCGAATCATCGGCGGCCGGCTTCAAATGGCAAAGGGTAAATCGTCCGGGCGCCCGGCCGCCGCCGTTTTTGCTCTCCATTTGGCGCCGGCGGGGGCACGATGATGCATGGAAAAACGACCCTTTGCCGAACTCGGCCTGTCCCCGGAAGCGCTCAAGGCGGTCGCAAAGATGGGGTTTGAGGAGGCGTCCCCGATCCAGACCGCCGTGATTCCGGCGGTCCTGTCGGGCCGCGATGTCGTCGGGCAGTCGTCGACCGGATCGGGCAAGACCGCGGCGTTTGCAATCCCGGCGCTTGAGGCCATAGACACCCGCGTGCGCGCGGTGCAGGCGCTCATCCTCTGCCCCACGCGCGAACTCGCCGTGCAGGTGGCCGAGGAGTTCGCCAAGCTCTCGTTCTTCAAGAAGGGCATCCATGCCGTCCCGATCTACGGCGGCCAATCCTATGAGCGACAGTTCAGGGCCCTTGCCGCCGGAGCCCAGGTCGTGATCGGCACGCCCGGGCGGGTGATGGACCTGATGGAGAGGGGCACCCTGAGGCTGGACAGGCTGGGGCTGGTGGTGCTCGACGAGACCGACCGGATGCTCGACATGGGGTTTCGCGACGACATCGAGACGATTCTCAAGTCGGTCCCGGAAAAGCGGCAGATCCTCTTTTTCTCGGCGACCATTCCCAGGGCGATCCAGGACCTGATAGGCCGCTATTCGAGGGACCCCGCCTGGATCAGGATCGAATCCGTGGCCCAGAACGCACCCCGGGTCGAGCAGGTGTACTTCGAGGTCGACCAGCGGTCGAAGATCGAGGCGCTCACCCGGCTCATCGATGTCCATGACTTCCGCTACGGTATCATATTCTGCAGTACGAAGATCATGGTCGACGAGCTCGAGGAGCACCTGCACGCCCGCGGCTACTCCACCGACCGGCTCCACGGGGACATCAGCCAGGCCCAGCGTGAGAGGGTCATGGACAAGTTCCGCCGGCGGGCGTTCGACTTCCTGGTCGCCACCGACGTCGCCGCCCGCGGCCTCGATGTGGACGACCTGGAGGTGGTGTTCAACTTCGACCTTCCCAACGACGCCGAGGATTACACCCATCGGATAGGCCGGACCGGCCGCGCGGGCAGGTCCGGTCTCGCCTTCACCTTCGTTTCGGGGCGCGAGATCTACAAGCTCCAGGGCATGATCAGGTTTGCCGGGCTCAGGATAAGGCGCGAGGGCGTACCCTCAATCGACCAGGTGGAGGAGGCGCGGGCGGGGGTTTTCGTCCGAAAGCTGAGGGCGGCGTTGGACGCCAGGGAATTCCAGGCGCATGACGCCATGATCGACCTCCTCGTGGGCGAGGGGTACGCAAGCACCGACATCTGCTCGGCGCTCATCCACATGCTCCAGGCCGGGCCGTCCGCCAAAAAGGCGGCGCCGGCGGCCCGCGGGGTTCCGGCCGCGAGGGAGGCGGACAGCCGTCCCAAGGCGCGCTATGGCGGACCGCGGCCCCATGCCGCCGCGTCCAAGCCCGTACGAAAGGTCCCGGCGGCCGCCGAGGAGCCCCTTCCGCCGGCCGGGGACTTCGGCCCGGCCGGGGACGAGGAGGACGCCCCTCCGCGGCGCTCCAAGTATGAGCGCAAGCCCAGGACCGGCCAGGAGCCGGGCATGGCGACCGTGTTTCTCAACGTGGGAAGAAAAAACCTTGTGACGCCCGCGGACATCGTCGGCAAGATGGCGGGAGTGACCAGGCTTCCCGGGGAGGTCATCGGCGCCATCGACATCCACCAGCGGCACACGCTTGTGGACGTGGCCGAGGAGCATGCCGCGCTGGTCGTGAGGAAGCTTGCCGGCCTCGAATTGAAGGGGGCGGTGCTCGCCCCCGCGCTTGTGGGCGCGGGAGCGCCGGGTTGAGCCCGGCTAGCAGGGTGTTGAAAAACTACAACGGCTCATCGTAGTTTTTCAACCCCCTGCTAGGACGCCTTTATCAGGAGGTCCCAGGCCCCCTCCAGGATGGCGTCGCTGCGGAAGGTGTGCCCGACAAGGAGGTTTGGCGGGCCGTGCGCCGCCTTTGGCACCGTGTGGCCCCCGCCCTGGATCGTGACGAGCCGCACCAGGGGCGCCGGCGAGCCCCAATCCTGCCACGTGGCGACGAGGGAACCCTGCCTGAGCGCCGGCTTGGGCGTCCGGTCGGGGTCGAGACCGTAGCGTCGCGCGAACCACTCGGCGCTCTTTTGCGCGGAAAGGACGGGCCCCCGGTCGCCGATCCCAAAGATCGACACGCGCCCCCCCAGGTAGGGGTTGATCGGATCCGCCGTCCCCTCGATCAGGACGACGGCCGTATGCCTGCCCTCGACGATGGGACAGTCGATGTTGTCGGCAGTCGGGAGGTTCGCCGCAATCGCCACGACCCCTGCGACCAGGTCCGGCGCCTGAAGGGCCAGCCGGAGCACCATCGCGCCTCCGTTTGAGTAGCCGAGCGCGTAAACCCGGCGGCGGTCTATCCCATACTCGAGCGCGACCTGGTCGACGATGGCGCGCGTGAAGCCGACATCGTCTATCTTCAGACGCCGGGCGCTATAGGATGCGCGGCGGCGGAGATCGTCGAAATGACCCTCAAAACCCGTCGGGTAGGCCACGACGAAGCTCCTGTCGCGGCCCATCCGCTCGAGCAGGTCCCCGCAGATCCTCCTCATGCCAGGGCCGGTTGCCCCGGAGGGGTGGAAGGCGATGAGCAGGGGGCTCCCGGGCCGAAGCGAGGGCGGCGCATAGACCGAAAAGCGGCGTTCAAGCCCTCCGACGCGCACCATCCTCGACGCGGGGTCGCTGGACGGGGGAATGACCGCCGACCGCGCCGGGGCTGCAACAAGCAGCGCCCACGCGAAAAACGGCAGGGAAAGGAGTCTCGGGGCGGACATTGCGTGTCGGCGAGTTTTCACGGCGCGCACGGCAGCGCAAGCCGGGGAGATTGCATTTTTTGGCGTCCCGTGCCAGACCACGCGTGCCCGTCTTGATTCCACTCACCAAGCACGCCTCGGCCAAGCGATCGCCGCGCCCCGCCCCGGATCCCAGGCCGGTCCTGCTGGCCATTGTCGGAATGAGCGGCACGGGCAAATCGGAGGCGGCGGGATACCTGGCGCGGCGCCTCGGCCTGACTTCGTTTTACATGGGCGGCGTCGTCCTCGGGGAGGTGCGAAGGCTCGGCCTGGCGGGCTCGCCCGCCAATGAGCGCAGGGTCCGCGAACAGCTTCGCCGCAGCAAGGGGATGGCTGCGATAGCGCGTCTGGCCCTCCCGCACCTGAGGGGATTCTTCAAGACCCAGCGCATTGTCCTGCTCGACGGCCTCTACAGCGCCGAGGAGCTGACCTACCTGCGCCGCTTCGCGTCCGAGTTCTCCGTGGTTATAATCGCGCTTCATACGGACAAGCACCTGCGCTATGCACGCCTCGGCAGGCGCGCCGTCAGGCCCCTCACGGCCGCGGAGGTGGATGTGCGCGATCAGGCTGAGCTCGAAAACCTTAACAAGGCGCCGCCCATCGTCCTGGCCGACTACCATGTCTGCAACAACGGCTCCCCGCGGTCTCTGCACGCGGCTCTGGGGAGAATCGTCTCCAGGCTGCCGGGTTGACGCCCGCGGGAGTGCGCCGTACCCTTTCGCGATGAACGGAAAACCATCCACCCGGGACGTGCTGGCACCGCCGTCCGGACACCGGCGGGTGCTGCTGCACTCCTGCTGCGCGCCGTGTTCAGGCGAGGTCATGGAGGCCATGTCGGCCTCGGGCCTCGACTACACAATATTTTTCTACAATCCGAACATCCATCCGCGCGAGGAGTACGAGCTGAGGAAGGCCGAGAACATACGATTCGCCGCCACCGCCGGTGTCCCGTTTGTGGATGCCGACTACGACACGGACCGCTGGTTCGAGCGCGCCAAGGGGATGGAGTGGGAGCCTGAGCGGGGGGCGCGCTGCTCCATGTGCTTCGACCTCCGTTTCGAGAGGACGGCTCTCTACGCCCACGAACACGGATTTTCCGTGATGACGAGCTGCCTGGGGATCTCGCGGTGGAAGGATATGGACCAGGTCAACGCCAGCGGCCAGCGCGCGGCGGCGAAATATCCCGGCCTCGTCTATTGGACCCACAACTGGCGGAAGCGGGGAGGTTCCGAGCGGATGGTCTCGATCTCGAAGCGCGAAAGGTTCTACCAGCAGGAATACTGCGGCTGCGTCTATTCGCTGCGGGATGCAAACTTGGGCCGGGTGGCGGGCGGGCGCCCCAAGATCGCCCTCGGCGAAAAGTACTACGGCACGGGTTGAGCGGCCGGCTCACCGGAGCACCTGCTCGGTGACGGCGTCGAAGAAATGGGCCTTGGTCAGGTCGAAGGCGATCCTCACCGGCCTGTTCACCGTGAGCCCGTGGGAAGGCCGGACGCGGGCGATGAACGACGTGGCGCCGGTGAAAAGGTTGAGATAGGTCTCGGCGCCCATCGGTTCGATCACCTCGAGCGTCGCCTCAATGACGGGCGCCGCCTCGGAAGGGGACTCGGGGGCCGGTTCGCCAAGGTCCTCCGGGCGGATGCCCAGGATCACCGGCTTGTCGACATGGCCGGCGGTCCGGGCCGAAAGTCGTTCGTCCAGCCGGATGCGGACAGGGGGTGCCTGGTCGTTGTCCTCGACGAAGGCGAGGTGGTCGGGGCCGCGCCGGACGGTGCCCTTGAAGAAATTCATCGCGGGGCTTCCTATGAATCCCGCCACAAAAAGGTTCACCGGCTGGTGGTAGAGGGTCAGAGGATCGTCGACCTGCAGGATGTTGCCGTCCTTGATGACGCAGATCCTGTCCCCCATGGTCATCGCCTCGGCCTGGTCGTGGGTCACGTAAATCATCGTTGCGCCCAGCCTGGCATGGAGCTTCGAGATTTCGGCGCGGGTTGAAACGCGCATCTTGGCGTCGAGATTGGAAAGGGGCTCGTCGAAGAGGAACACCTTGGGCTGCCGGACGATCGCGCGCCCCAGGGCGACACGCTGCCTCTGGCCGCCGGAAAGGGCCTTGGGCTTCCGGTCGAGGCAGCTTTCCAGGCCCAGCATGGCAGCCGCCGCGCGCACGCGGGATTGGATCTCGGCCTTGGGCAGCTTTCGCAGCTTGAGGCCGAAAGCCATGTTGTCGAACACGCTCATGTGGGGATAAAGGGCGTAATTCTGGAAGACCATGGCTATGTCCCGGTCCTTGGGGGGCACGTCGTTGACCACGCGTCCGTCGATGGAGATCGACCCCGCGGTGATCTCCTCGAGCCCGGCGATCATGCGCAGGGTCGTTGTCTTGCCGCAGCCCGAAGGACCCACCAGCACCATGAACTCCCTGTCCTCGATCGCCAGGTTGATCCCGTTCACCGCGCGTATGCCCGCGCCGCTCTTGTCGGGGTAGATCTTGACCAGGTTTTCAATGACGACTCTTGCCATGGGGTGTGCTGCGTAAGTCCAAGTGTCCTATGAGGATGATTCAGTCTTGCCTCGAAACTGCCATCAAACAAGGTACGGTGCTGAATTCGCTGGCAACCCCAAACTGCCAACCGTCCCATGACGCCAACCTGCCCCGTCGCCCATTCCAGCAACCTAGTCCCGCGTCTTTTCCTGTCACTTTCGGCGATGGTTCCGGCGTCGGTCGCGGCCGGCACGGGATGGGAAAAGACGGCATGGCGGGATGAGGAGGCCTGGACCTCAACCCAGGGTGCGGTGCGCGCGGTCGTCACCGTGGTCCGGTCGCGGCTGATCTTTCTTGGCTCGCTTGACGGGTCGGTGAACCTGCTCAATGCCCCCTATCCCCGTACTCCGGCCACTGCCCTCGATCCCTCGCCGAACCAGGGCGGGCACCGCTTCTGGCTCGGCCCCCAGGAGCGCTGGAAGTGGCCGCCGCCGGGCGAGTGGGAGTATTCGGCGGCAGCCGGGGTGCGGGCCGAGGGCCCGGTCCTCATTGTATCGCAGCAGCACCGGGATCCGGCGTATCCGGCGGTCACCCGCGAATACGCCTGGGAGGGGCACCGCCTGCGTTGCACCGCCCGCTGGCGGGACGACGGGCGCCCCTATTTTGGCATCCATATCGTGCCGGTGGACGTTCCCGTTTCGCTTTCGGTGCGGCTCGTGAGGACTCCCGGGGCGCCGGCGGGCGCGGTGGCGGCGCAGATCGTGGGCCCGGCGCCCGTCCTGCTGCTGCCCCAGCCCGCGATTTCGGTCGACGGCGACCGGGCCACCGTCACCTCGGGCATCAGTCAGGAGAAGGTCGCCTTCGCGCCGCAGGCGCTCACCATCGCCCGGCCCGGCGGATGGATACTCTCGGTCCAGCCGGGGCCCCATGAGGGCGATTCCCTTGGGTTTCCCGACCACGGATACCTCAGCCAGGTATGGGTGGGTTCCAGCAAGTTCAACCTCGCGGAACTCGAACAGCTGACTCCCTATCTGAAAGGCGACGCCCTCGGCCGATGCTCCAGCACGATTTACATAGAAGCCACCGCGCCGGCACAGTAGGTTTTTATCCCCAATCCGACAGAGAACACAGGCATTTCCCATGGCTACCTTCGGCAATTTCGACGACGCAAACCGCGAGTTTGTCATCACACGCCCCGATACGCCGCTTCCCTGGCTGAATTATCTCGGCCAGGACGAGTACTTCGGGATGTGCACCCAGACCTCGGGGGGATTCTCGTTCTGGAGGGACGCAAAGCTGAGGCGGCTGACCCGCTACCGCTACAACAGCAACCCGATGGACAACGACGGACGCTACCTGTACATCCGTCAGGGAAAGTCCGTCTGGAACCCCGGCTGGAAGCCGACGCGTGCCAAGCTCGACCACTTCGAGTGCCGCCACGGCCTGGGCTACACCCGGATCACCGGGAGAAAGGACGGCGTGGAGGTCGAGCAGCTCATGTTCGTGCCGCCGAGCGAGAATCTGGAGGTCTGGAGGGTCTCCGTCCGCAACAGGACGAGAAAGCCCAAGAAACTCACGGTCTTTTCATTCGTCGAATTCTGCTTTTTCGAGGCGCTGAACGACATGACCAACTACCAGCGCACCTACTCGATCGGGGAGGTGGAAATCGAGGGTTCGGCGATCTACCACAAGACGGAATACCGCGAGAGGCGGAACCATTACACGCTGTTCGGATGCACGAGGAGGATTGACGGATTCGACACGTCGCGCGACGCCTTTGTGGGGGTGCACAACGGTCTCCACGATCCCCGCGCCGTCTTGGCAGGAAAGTGCACGAACAGCCGGGCCTACGGGTGGAATCCCGTCGGCGCGCACCAGATCGATCTCACGCTCAAGCCCGGCGCGGAGGAGACCTTCGCCTTCGTGCTCGCGTACGTCGAGCAGGGGGACCTGCCCAAGTTTGACCGGCCCCTCGTCATGAACAAGGCCAGGGGGCGGGA
>Ga0302319_10024214_pt1 | contig 10800 bp, 7 predicted proteins | sample Bog_T0_2_FD_203319 | JGI IMG/M metagenome (GOLD analysis project Ga0302319, IMG submission 203319) | Peat permafrost microbial communities from Stordalen Mire near Abisko, Sweden - Bog_T0_2 | ecosystem: Environmental > Terrestrial > Soil > Wetlands > Peat | place: Sweden: Abisko, Stordalen Mire... | reverse complement strand
ACGCCGCACAGCAGCATGGCAAACTTGAAGATGCGGTCGCCGATTTCGCCGCTGCCGCCGTGCAGGGCCAGCCCAGCCTGCATTCCCGCTGGAGGGAGGCTGCTAACCTTCGTCACTTCAACGGGTTGCGGAGCCGGCATATCGGGTCGAGGTAGCGCGGAAAAGGCCATTCCTGCTTCAAACTAGCAGAATCCTGTTAACAGGATGTTAAAATGACGATGCGTTTTCAGGGTTGCCTTTTTCCGGCCAAGGCTGTATTTTCATCTCCCGGTCGATTCTGTCTTTTATTATGTCGATCACCGCAAAGCGCAGCCGCGTGGTTTTTCAGAGGCTTGAACAGGACTTGGTCAAGCTTTCGTCGAAACCTCGGGCGGAGAGCGTCCACCGCTTCCGCACGGGCACACGCCGCTTGCAGATATTATTGGGCGAGCTTTCCCCCAAGCTGGACCGCAGCCAGAAAAAACTTTTGAAGATGCTGGGCCGCATCCGCAAGCGCGCCGGCAAGGTGCGTGACTTGGACGTGCAGCTGGCGGCGTTGCGCAGCTTGAAGATTCCACGGGAACCCCGGCGCAAGACGCAGATGGTGAACCACCTGATCGAACGGCGCAGGGAACAGGAAAAAAAGCTGCGGAAAGCGGCCGATGAAAAAACCGTCCGCGAGATTCGCAAGCGGTTGAAGCGGGCCAGCAAGAACTTTAAGCCGGAGGCGAGCCGCGATCCGCTGGCCGTGGCGCGCGGGATGCTGGAAGCGATCAACCGCAGTGATGCGCCGGTGACCGAGGAGTTGCTGCACCAATACCGCATCCTGAGCAAACGGGCCCGCTACGCGGCAGAGTTCGCCGAGCCCTCCGGGGAAGCGGCCCGGTTTATCGCGGGGCTGAAGCGCATGCAGGATGCGCTGGGCGATTGGCATGACTGGCTGACGCTGACACAGACCGCGGGCGATCGGCTGGGCGAAGTACGGGAATCGCCGCTGGTGGCGGAATTGCACAATGTGACCGGAGCGAAATTCCGGCATGCGGTCGGGGTGTTGTCGCAGATGCGAGCCAGGCCGAGTGCGGATTCCAAGCATGCACACTCGCTGGGGCGAGCGACGGTCGAGGCTGCCTCCCCGACAGCTTCGGCAGCGTGATTGCCGCATCTCTTTTGTGTTTGTCTTTCCTCGGTATTTTCCGCCGTCCATGCCAGAGTAATTCCGGTCACAAGCTTCAGTGCGGTAGGTCACGGCACCAAGTTCAAGGTCAGCGCTAGTCTAGTACGGAGGCCGGTTATGACCGACTCGATGATCTTCCGTTCGCGAAACGCTCAAGGACGGTGCGATCTGTGCTCGGCGAACCCTGCGTCGCTCGATTTCGACATTCAATGTGAACCCGAACACTCGCGGCAGCAGGGGGCCGGTTGTGCGACCTGCGCGCATCATCTTCGGGACGCGCTGGCGCGAATGAGTACACGGCCTGTTCCGCAAATTCCTTCGCCAGACGATCCACCGCCCGGGCATCCTCGAATCACGGATGACCGAAGAACCGTTGGCATGTAAACTGTTGGCCTTGCCTCATGCCGACCTTTGCCGCGGTTGATATCGGTTCCAATTCCGTGCGGCTGAAGATTGCACGGCTCACGCGCGGCCGCTTGCGCCCGGTCCACGAAGACCGCGAAGTCACGCGTCTGGGCGAAGGTGTGTTTCGCTCTGGCTTTCTGACTCCTGAATCGATGGCCGAGACGGTGAAGGTGCTGCGCCGTTTTCATCGGGCCACGCAACAGGTGGTCACCGACCCAGTGCGCGTGGTCGCCACCAGCGCGCTGCGGGACGCGCGGAATTCGCAAGCTTTTCTGGAGTGGGTGCGTTCCGCCACGGGCTGGAAGGTCGAGATTATTTCGGGACTGGAAGAGGCCCGGCTGATCCATCTGGGATTGGTTTCGAATCTCCGCGTCGATAGCGCCCGGGCGCTAATGCTGGACCTGGGCGGAGGAAGCTGCGAACTGACGGTGTCGAGCCGGGGACACATTCGCGACATGGTGAGCCTGCCGCTGGGCGCGGTGCGGCTGACCGATGAATTTCTGAGTCATGACCCGCCGCGCAAGGGCGAATTGAAACGGCTGCAAGGTTTTGTGGCGCGGGAAGTGAACCGCATCGCGCCGCGCGTGGTGGCGGCCAAAGTCAAGAATGTAATTGCCACCTCTGGGACTGCAGCGGCGCTGGCCGCCGCGGCGAGCCATTTGCGCAAGAACGGAAGCCGGCAGCGCACGGTTGTGTCGCGCGCGGAAATGACGCGCATCGCCAAACAACTGGCGCGCTTGCCGGTGGAAGAGCGGCGGCAGATTGAAGGCATTGGGCCGCGGCGAGCGGAGATCATTGTCGCGGGGGCGATGGTTTATCACGAAATGCTCGACCGCTGCCACCTCAAGGGCTTTCGCTATTCGGCGCTGGGCCTGCGTGACGGGCTGCTGGCGCAGATGGCGGCGGAACATGACCGCAGCACGCGCTCGGGAAAGCAAATCGAGTCGGAACGCTGGGAATCGATCACGCGGGCGGTGGGGCATTATCGCGTGGACATGAAGCACGCGCTCAATGTGCGCGAGTCGGCGATGTTTTTATTTTCGGCGCTGCGTTCGGTGCACGGGCTGGCGCCGGAGTTTCGCGAGTGGCTGTCGGCGGCGGCGATGCTTTACGAAGTGGGCGATTACGTCAACCGCAACGGGCACCACCGGCACACGTATTACATCATCGCGAATTCCGAGATTCTGGGCTACACGCCGCCGCAGCGGCGCATCATCGCGGCCATCGCGCGTTATCTGGGGAAGTCGCGGCCGTCCACGGAAGAATCTCCGATGAAGGCGATCGATCCGGCGGACCGCGCCGGAGTGCACAAAGCGATTCTGCTGCTGCGACTGGCGCGCGCCTTGAACCTGGGCCGGAGTCGCGCGGTGCAGAAGGTGCGCGTGAGCCAGCGCGCCGCGCAGGTGCACCTGACGCTGGTGCCACGGCGGCGCATGGGAGTGGACCTGGAATTGTGGGCGATCGAAAAAGATGCCGCTTATTTCCGCGAGGTGTTTGGGCGTGAACTTTCTACTGCCGCGGTGTAGAGAGTGCGCAGGGCTTTCGGAGTGAGGCACCACATCAGCGTGCCCGAACTGCGGCGCATGTCGACCCGGGCCACGGCTCCCTTCTTTAATTCCACGGAAGCTTCGCAGCCGGATTCGCTGATCACGGTGCCGAGGAACTGGCTGAGGTTGGGATTGTGTCCGACCACCATGATCGATTCTTGAGCGGCGTATTTCTCGAGCAGGCGGCGGAAGTCGGCGAAGGTGGCGGCGGGACGAAGAGCGGTTTCGATTTGCAGCTTGCCTTCGTAACCCATTTCGTTGCCAACGAGAGAAGCGGTTTGGGTGGCGCGCTTGAGCGGGCTGGAAATAATGCAATCGACTTGCGCCTCAATGGCCGCCAAAGCCCGGCCCACGTAGCCGCACTGCTCGATACCTTCTTTGTCGAGCGCGCGCTTTTCGTCTTTCTTCGGATTCACGAAGGCTTCGCCGGCGCTGGCGTGACGGAGGAAATAAATGATCATGGCGAATTATCGTACTCTTCCGGCGGGAGCCTTGCGCTTCCCCGGATGGATTTGCGGGAGATTGAAACCCGCGGGCTGCTTGCCTTCGGCGACGCTGATCAGATAATCCTGAGCGCTGAAGGCGGCCGCACCCGAGGGTGGTTTGCGATTGCGTTTGCCGTGCAGAGGCTGCCAGGCGCGAATATAGGTCGCATCGCGCAACAGGATGCGGGCTTTGCGGTTATCGGCGAGGTAGGCGTCGAGAATTTCGCGGCGAACGCGCTCGCGCAGGAATTCGTCGCGCAGGGGGACGAGCACTTCGACGCGCTCGTAAAGGTTGCGCGGCATCAGGTCGGCGCTGCCGATGTAGATTTCTTCGTCGCCGGCGTTGCCGAAATAATAGATGCGGCTGTGTTCGAGGAAACGTCCCACGATGCTGCGCACGCGGATGCGGTCGCTGAGGCCGCGCACTCCGGGACGCAGGGCGCAAATTCCGCGCACGATGAGATCGATCTCAACTCCCGCCTGGGAAGCGCGATACAAGGCCTGCACCATGTTCTTGTCGAGCAGCGCATTCATCTTGGCGATGATGCGTCCGGGGCGGTCCTGGCGGGCGTGATCGGCCTCGCGATCGATCAGCGCGATGAGTTTCTCGGCGAGGTCGAGCGGGGCCACCAGCAGCGGATCGTAGCTCGGGTTCTCGGCATAGGCGGTGAGGAAGCTGAAAACATCATGCACGGCGCGAGTAATGTCGGGATTCGCCGTGAACAGGCTGAGATCGGTATAGATGCGCGCCGTGGTGGCGTTGTAGTTGCCGGTCCCGATGTGCGCATAGCTGCGCACGCCATCGGGATCGCGACGCACCAGCAGCGAAAGCTTGCAATGCGTCTTCAGTCCGACAAGACCGTGAAACACCTGGACGCCGGCATCTTCCATTTCGCGCGCCCAGCGAATGTTGTGGGCTTCATCGAAGCGGGCTTTCAACTCGACCACCGCCGTCACTTCCTTGCGCGAGGCCGCATCCATGAGCGAAGGCACGATCAGTGAATGTTCGTTGGTGCGGTAGAGAGTCTGCTTGATGGAAAGCACGTGCTCGTCTTCCGCGGCCGATTCGATGAACGACACCACAGCGTCGTAGGAATCGAAAGGATGGTGGAGCAACACATCGTGCCGGCGCAGTTCCTCGAAAAGGTTTTGCGACTTGGCGGTGAGCCGCAACTCGCGCGGGGCGAAGGGCTTGTATTTGAGGTCGGGACGCTGGGTCTGGTCGTAGACGTTAAACAGCCGGGAAAGATTCACCGGGCCGTTGACCGGAAAAACCTGCCAGGGATCGAGTTCGAAGACGGTGCGCAGACGGTCGATGATTTCGGGATCGGCGTCGGCTTCGATCTCCATGCGGACGGCATCGCCTTTGCGGCGATTGTGCAACTCGGCGCGCACGGATTCCAGAAGATTGCGAGCTTCCTCTTCCTGCAAGTAAAGATTGCTGTTGCGGGTGACGCGGAACGGGGCCGAGGAAACGATGTCATAGCCGTGATACATGTTCTGCGCGTGGTGGGCGACCAGGTCGGCGAGAAAAATAAAGTCGGTCGTGGTGTCGGAGGGCAAGCGCACAAGGCGCGGCAGGGCGCGGGGCACTGAAACCACGCCAGTATAAGTAAGCGCGGAGCGGCGGCGGCGGCGCAGGAGAAAACCCAGGCAGAGCGCTTTGTTGATGACGCGAGGAAAAGGATGGGTGGGGTCAACGGTCACCGGGGTGAGCAGTGGGTCGAGCTCTTTCTCGCAATATTGGTCGACAAAGCGGCGGGCTTCGGCATCCAGTTCGTGCAAGGAGAGCACGCGGATTCCGTGCTCGGACAAAGCCGGGCGCAAGGCGTTCCAGCATTCGTACTGTTCATCGACAAACTCGTGCGTGAGGCGCGCTAAAACATCGCGCTTCTCCGCCAGCGTCAATCCGTCGGGCCCAGCTTCGTTGTAGCCGTCCTCGATCTGCTGCATCATGGCGGCCACGCGAATCTCGAAGAACTCGTCCAGATTGCTGGCGGAGATGGCGAGGAACTTCAAACGCTCGAGCAGTGGGTTGCCTTCGTCGTCGGCTTCTTCGAGCACACGGCCGTTGAACGCGAGCCACGAGGTGTCACGGTTGAGATAGTGCTCAGGATTTTCCAGCGAAATGCGAGCCATCTGCGAGGGTCTTACGCCTTCATTCTGCGATATTGCCTTTACTCGTGCGGACACGCAACTGCAACGCTCCAGTATAAAGCATCGCCAGGGACCGCGCAGAATGGGACGCAGCGGCAGTGGGTCAGTTTGACGAAATTAACCACGAAGGGCACGAAGGTCCACTAAGGAAGCCGCCGGGATCAAAGCCTTCGTGATACTTTGTACCCTTCGTGGTCCTCTGGTTTCAGGTCCTCCGGTCAAACTGACCCACTACCGACGCAGCCCGCTACTTGACCGTCTTGATGGCCTCTTTTTCTTTCTGCACCACTACGTCGGGCAACGCCGAGTAGGAAAGCGCGTTCGTCATCTTCTGGCCGTCGGTGACCATCCAGTTCAGAAAGTCGGCGAGGATCTTTCCTTTCGCCGGATCTTTCGACTGCTGCGGAATCAGCAGCCAGGTGAAGCTGGAAATGGGATAGGCATCCTTGCCCGGAGCGTTGGTTATGGAAGCGCGAAAATCCGCGGGCATCTTCGGGGAAGACGCGGCCGCTGCGGTAACTCCCTCGAGCGATGCTTTCAGAAAAACTCCGGCGGAATTTTTTACACTGCCGTAGGCGATGTTGTTCTGCAGAGCGTAGATCAGTTCGACGTAGCCGATGGCGCCCTGCGTCTGCCGGATAAATCCGGCGACTCCTTCGTTGCCTTTTCCGCCCAGCCCGACCGGCCACTTCACGCTGGTATTGCTGCCCACCTCGCCCTTCCAATCGGCGCTGACTTTCGAGAGATAGTCGGTGAAGATGAAAGTGGTGCCGCTGCCGTCGGAGCGGTGAATCACAACGATGTCTTTGTCGGGAAAATTAACGCCGGGATTTGCGCTGGTGATCGCTTTGTCATTCCACTTGGTGACCTTGCCCAGAAAAATTCCTGCCAGAGCTTCGGGCGTGAACTTCACCTCTCCGCTCACCCCCGGAATGTTGTAAGCAGGCACGACTGCGCCGAGCACGGTGGGAAGGTTGAGGATCTTGGTTTTGAGCCTGCCTTCAGCTTCGGCGAGTTGGCCGTCAGTCATGGGCATATCACTGGCGCCGAAATCCACCGTGCCCTCGGTCACCTGACGGATTCCGCCGCCGCTGCCAATGGATTGATAATTGATCTGCAGGCCGGAGTGCAGCTTGCCGTACTCGCTGAACCACTTGGAATAGATGGGATTGGGAAAGGTGGCGCCGGCGCCGTTGAGCGTGGTTTGCGCCACTGCTGGCAGGGCGGCGAGAGAGCACAACAATAGCAAGGTCAATTTTCGCATCCGTCGATGATTCCTCCGGGAAAAGATATCACCTTTGGTTCTAGCGACGCTCTGTTACAGGACAGTTACAAACGGATGAATTTCTGATGAACGAGCGGCGAGAGGGCGAGACGAGTGATCTTCAGCGCGTGACGATCACCTCGTGAGCTTCACTTCGTAACTACGGGCTGCAGGCGCGCGATCTCCCGGGGAAATAAAGTGTTGCCGGGAAACTGAGTGCGCAGGGCCATCAGCAATTCGAGGGCGCGGATCTTGTCTTTATCCCGTACGTAAGCAATGGCCAGCAGCACGCGGGCAAACGGCGCCAGGTAATGGCCGTGTTGAGCGGTGTTCTGCAAGTCGGCAATGCCGCCTTGTTTATCGCCGGGCAATCCGCCCATGCGCAGCAGCCAGCGCACCGGCGCGGACATGCTGCCGATGATGTACTTGCTGAATCCCGTAGCTACGAGGACATCGGCGCAGTCGTTGCAAACCGCGAGCAGTTGCTGCGCCCAGGCGGAAGCATCTTTGGTGTAATGCAACGATGCCAAGTTTTTCTTCTCGATCAGGGCAGCGTAATCTGCCTGCAATCCTGAGGCGAGGGTCATGGCAAATAATGCGTCGCGGTCTTTGGAATTCTGGGCGAGGCGATTGTGGGCCAGCAATTGCGCACGATCGAGCGCCGCTTGAAAATGCTGGTGCACCACAGGATCTGGGCTGAGCTTGGAGCGCGCCAAGAACGACTCGTCATTCTCGTAGAACTGCCCTTCCAGGACGCCCAGGCGGTTGAACTCAGAAAAAAGAAATCCGGCAGCCTCGCTCACCGGGCCCACCGGATCTTCGGGATGCTGCTGCTCCCAGGCGGAAAAATCTTTTTGCGCGCCGGTAAAATCCAGGTTGTAAAGTCCGGTGAATCCTTGTTCCAGAGCCGTACCCGGTATTGAATCGGGCGGCGCCCCTTTGCCCGCCGAAGCCGGCGTCGCCATGCCCAGCCCCAAGGCTGCTACCATAGCGCAGATCGAAGCAGCGCGGATGCAAGCAACGCAGAGCGAAGGAGAGCAGATCGAAGCAGTGAAGATAGAAGCCTTGCGAACTGAAACGATGGCGGGCATGGGGACGAGGTCGAGTCGCTCTATTATCCTTAGTTTCCGAGGGATTGCAACATTACTTTTTGCATACCTTGCTTGGATGCAACTATTCCGCCTTCCGTCTATCCCATTCTGCAGGATCCGGAGCTGCTGCGGGTTTTCCCTTCCGGAAATGGGTCTCGATTTTCCGCACGATGTTTGGCTTCACCCAAGGACGAAGAATTCATGAGCGATTCCGCCACGCGTTACGCCCCCGGCTGGCCGGGGATTCCGCCCCGCTGGACCTCAAGCGCCAAAACCGGCGCGGGCACGGCGTTGAACCAACACAGCAAAGTCTGGTTCACGCTGAGTCACGGCATTTTGAATGAGGTGTATTTTCCCCGGGTCGATCAAGCCTGCACCCGCGACCTGGGATTTCTGGTGACCGACGGCAAATCTTTTTTCTCCGAGGAGAAGCGGCACTGCACGTTTGAGAACAAGCCGTTTGAGCCGGGCATCCCGGCATTTGAATTGACGAACACAGAGATTGGGGGCCGCTACCGAATCCACAAAGAAGTATTCACCGATCCTTATCGCAACGTGGTGCTGCAAAAAGTGCGCTTCGAGCCATTGCAAGGGCAACTCTCCGACTATCGGCTCTACGCGCTGCTTTCGCCACACCTGGCCAACTGCGGCTACCACAATACCGGCTGGGTGGGCGATTACAAAGGCCTGCCCGCGTTCTTTGCCGAGCACGAGGGTGCGGCCCTGGCGATGGCGAGTTCGGCGCCGTGGAAAAAAATGTCGGTCGGATTCGTAGGTGTCTCCGACGGCTGGCAGGATTTGAATGACCACTTTCAAATGGAATGGGAATATCAGCGCGCGGAGAACGGGAACCTGGCCTGCACCGGCGAGATCGACCTTGGCGCCTGCAATGGCGAGTTCGTTCTGGCGCTTGGCTTCGGCGGCATTGCCACCGAGGCCGGACAACACGTGCGCTCCAGCTTGTTTGAGGATTTGGCGCAGACCCGGGAGAAATTCGTTGAACAGTGGAAGACCTGGCAAAACACCCTGCTGAAGATCGATGAACCGGAGCGCGAGTACGATCTTTACCGCGCCTCCACGGCGGCCTTGCGCACTCACGAGTCAAAGGATTTCGTCGGCGGAATCATTGCCAGCCTGTCGATTCCCTGGGGTTTCAGCAAAGGCGACGAAGACCTGGGCGGTTATCATTTGGTGTGGCCGCGCGATTTGGTGGAGACCGCGGGAGCGTTGGTGGCGGCGGGCGCGGCCAAGGACGCCGTCCGGGTGCTGCGCTACCTGGAATCCACGCAGGAAGCCGCGGGCAACTGGGCGCAGAATCTGTGGCTGGATGGCCGCCCTTACTGGAGCGGCGTGCAGATGGACGAAACCGCCTTCCCCATTTTGCTGCTCGACCTGCTGCGCCGGGAGAACGCGCCGGGCATGGGCAAACTGGAACGCTGGTGGCCCATGGTGCGCAACGCTGCCAGTTTCATTCTGCGCAACGGTCCGGTGACGCAACAGGACCGCTGGGAAGAAGACGCGGGCTACTCTCCTTTCACGCTGGCGGCGGAGATTGCCGCGCTGCTGGCCGCCGCCGATATTGCCGAACTAACCGGGCACAGCGATGCCGCCTCCACGCTTCGCGACACGGCCGATGCCTGGAACGACAATATCGAACGCTGGGTCTATGCCACTGGCGGAGATCTGGCGCAGCAAATCGGCGTGGAAGGTTATTACGTACGCATCGCGCCGGCAGATACCGACAGCGCCGCCTCGCCGACCCAAGGCTTCGTTCCCATCAAGAACCGCCCGCCGGGCAGCAATGGGGAACAAGCGTTTCACATCGTCAGTCCGGACGCTCTGGCGCTGGTGCGCTTCGGATTGCGGGCGCCGGACGATCCGCGCATCGTGAATACGGTCCGCGTGATCGACGCGCTGTTGCGGGTACAACTGCCACAAGGCCCGTGCTGGTACCGCTACAACGGCGACGGCTACGGGGAGCACAAGGATGGGTCGCCCTTCGACGGCTCGGGCATTGGCCGCCCCTGGCCGCTGCTGGCCGGAGAGCGCGCGCATTACGAGCTGGCCGCCGGCCACGCCCAAGAAGCCGACGCTTTGCTCACCATGATGGAAAACTGCACCATCGGCCACGGCCGCCTGCTCTCGGAGCAGGTGTGGGATGCCGATGACATTCCCGCTGCCGAACTGTTTCGCGGCAAGCCTTCCGGGTCGGCGTGTCCGCTGGTATGGGCCCATTCCGAATACATCAAGTTGCGCCGCTCGCTGCGTGACGGCAAAATTTTCGACCAGCCGCCACAAACTGTGCAGCGCTATCTGGTGGAGAAACCGGTGCGGCAGGTTTTTGGCTGGAGGTTTAACAACAAGGCCCGCTCCATTCCGCGCAACAAAAAGTTGCGCATCGTGCTGCTGAACCCTGCGCTGGTGCACTGGAGTATCGACGGCTGGAAAACCTCCGTGGACACTCACACCCGCGACACCGGCCTCGGTACTTATGTACTCGACCTGCCGACGGCCTCTTTGCCTCCGGGAAGCGAGGTGGCATTTACGTTTTATTGGCCGCTGGAGAATCGCTGGGAGGGCAAGGACTACAGCGTGACGGTGGCGCAGTGAGCGCTTTGAGTTGAAGGAAATTGGCTCGCGCTTGTCCGGCTACTGCGGCGCAGCCTTCAGCATCACCATACCCTGCACCTTGCCCCAA
>Ga0302319_10024210_pt1 | contig 10801 bp, 7 predicted proteins | sample Bog_T0_2_FD_203319 | JGI IMG/M metagenome (GOLD analysis project Ga0302319, IMG submission 203319) | Peat permafrost microbial communities from Stordalen Mire near Abisko, Sweden - Bog_T0_2 | ecosystem: Environmental > Terrestrial > Soil > Wetlands > Peat | place: Sweden: Abisko, Stordalen Mire... | reverse complement strand
AATTAGCCATGGCAGACCTTCGCATCAACTTCGCCGGCATCAAGTCGCCCAATCCCTTCTGGCTTGCCTCGGCCCCGCCCACAAACTCCGGGGCGCAGATCCACAAGGCCTTTGAAGCCGGCTGGGGCGGCGCGGTATGGAAGACCATCGGCGCTCCTGTGCTCAATGTGTCGAACCGCTATGGCGCCTGGCATTACGGCCGCCAGCGCATGTTGGCCATCAACAACGTGGAGCTGATCTCCGACCGGCCCATTGAAATCAACCTGCGCGAGATTGCCGAGATCAAGCGCGCCTGGCCCGATCGTGCGGTCATCGTCTCCGCCATGGTGGAATCCAAACCCGAGGCGTGGCGCGACATCGTGCGCCTCATTGAAGACACAGGCGCCGACGGCATCGAGTTGAACTACGGCTGCCCGCACGGGATGAGCGAACGAGGCATGGGCGCAGCCGTTGGCCAGGTGCCGGAGTATTGCGAGCAGATCACCCGCTGGGTGATGGAAGCAGCGACCATTCCGGTCATCATGAAGCTCACGCCCAACATCACCAACATTGTGTTGCCGGCCCGCGCCGGTGTCGCCGCCGGAGCCAATGCGCTGTCGCTCATCAACACCATCAACTCCATCGTCGGCGTCGATCTCGACACGCTGGAACTGACCCCGAGCATCGGCGGCAAAGGCGGCCACGGCGGCTATGCCGGGCCGGCCGTCAAGCCCATCGCGCTGAATATGCTGGCCGCGCTTGGAACCGACGAGATCGTGTCCAAGTCGGGCATTCCCATCTCCGGCATGGGCGGCATTGCCACCTGGCAAGACGCGGCTCAGTTCCTGCTGTTGGGCGCATCCAGCCTCCAGGTCTGCACCGCGGTGATGCACTACGGCTACCGGATTATTGAAGACCTTTGCGATGGACTTTCCAACTGGATGGACGAGAAGGGCTTCAAGACCATCGCCGATGTGAGCGGTCACAGCCTGCATCGCGTCTCGGAGTTCAAGGACCTCGACCTTTCCTACCGCGCGGTTGCCCGCATCGACGCGGACAAGTGCATCAAATGCGATCTATGCTACGTGGCCTGCAACGATACAGCACACCAATGCATCGACCTGATCTCGCCCCAGGGCGCGCTGGTCGAGCCGCGCTCCTACGACGTGCGCTCGAACGGCAAACGCGATGCGGTGGAAACACGCCCCCAGCCCGTGGTTCGCGAAGAGGATTGCGTAGGCTGCCGGCTCTGCTACAACGTGTGTCCGGTGGACGATTGCATCCAGATGGTCGAACTTCCCTCCGGACGAAGTGAAGTTACATGGAGCGAGTTATCGGAGAAGCAAACCCAGGTCACCGAAGACTGGGAGACGATGAAGGCGTATCGTGAGCGTGTGGGCATTCACATCCACTAACTCACTATTTGAATCACTGTGGAAACGCAAGAGGAGAACGTTCAAATGGGACTGCTGATCAGGGGCGGGGAAATCGTGACCGCGGAAAGCCGGTCGCGCGCAGATATCTTCATCGAGGATGAAACGATTAGCCGCATCGGGCTAAACCTCGACGTGCCGGCAGGGACAGAAATCATCGACGCCGGTGGAAAGCTGATCTTTCCCGGATTTATCGATCCGCATGTCCACATTCATCTGCCCTTCATGGCCACCTTTGCCAAGGACACCCACGCCACGGCGAGCAAGGCCGCACTCATCGGCGGCACCACGACGTTCATTGAGATGGTTTGCCCTTCGCGCAACGAGGACGCGCTGGAGGGATACAACGTCTGGAAGCAAAAAGCGGAAGGCAATAGCGCGTGCGACTATGCATTTCACATGGCCGTGACGCGCTACGACGCCACCACCGAAGCGCAACTGCGTGAAATCGTCGCGGACGGAACCGCGTCCTTCAAGATCTTTCTTGCCTACAAGAATTTCTTTGGCGTCACCGATGAAGAAATGTTCAACACGCTCACTCTGGCCGCCAGTCTCGGTGTCATCACCACCGCGCACTGCGAGAACGCCGAGTTAGTCGGGCAACTACAACAGCTCCTGATCGCGGAAGGAAAAACCGGCCCGGAATGGCATGAACCCAGCCGTCCCGAGGCCGTTGAAGCGGAAGGCACCAGCCGCTTTGCGACATTTCTTGAGCAGACGGGCGCAACCGGTTACGTGGTGCATCTCTCCTGCGCACCCGCGTTGCGCGCGGCCGTTGAAGCCAAGATGCGCGGCGTCAAGCTGTTCGTCGAATCGGTGCTGCCGCACTTTCTTCTCGACAAGACTTACGCCGAGCGCGCCGGCGTGGAAGGCATGAAGCACATCATGTCGCCGCCGTTGCGCGACAAGCGCAACTTGCCTGTGTTGTGGACCGCGCTCAAGGCCGGCTTGATTGACACTGTTGGCACGGACCACTGTCCATTCGACACGGAACAAAAGCTTCTCGGCGCGCAAGCATTCACGCAGATTCCCAACGGCATTCCGGGCCTTGAAGATCGCGTGAACCTCATCTATACATATGGTGTCAAGCGCGGCGGACTCGATCTTCACCGCTTCGTCGATGCGCTGAGCACGCGCGCAGCGAAGCTCTTCGGCCTTTTCCCGCGCAAGGGCGCCATCGCCGTCGGGTCAGACGCAGATCTGGTCGTGTATGACACGGAGTATCGCGGCACAATCTCCGCCGCCGCGCAACATACAAACAACGATTACAACGGATTCGAAGGCTTTGCCATCGAAGGCCGGCCCTCCGTGGTCACTGTTCGCGGCAAGGTGCAGGTGCGCGATGGAGTCTTTGTGGGCGAACCTGGGCGTGGACGCATGATTCGGCGCAAGCCGCATTCCGCTGCGCATCAGGTTGCGCAACAGGAGGTGGCTCATGCCCGTTGATGCGAAGGCTGCGATTGAAATGCTCAAGGAGTTGCGCACGCTCACTGCCGATGAGAAGGGCGCGCAGCGCGTGGCCTGGACCCCAACGTGGCTCAAGGCGCGCGAATGGTTCCAATCCAAACTTCGGACACTGCCGATTGAGCATCACTATGACGCCGCCGGCAATAGCTGGACCACGTTAGCCGGCGCCTCCGAGAAGACGCTGATTCTTGGCAGTCACCTCGATTCCGTACCCAATGGAGGATGGCTCGACGGCTGCCTGGGCGTGATCGCCGCGTTCGCTGTGCTGCGCCGCGTTGCCGAGGAGTATGACGGCAAGCCGCCAATCACAGTCCGGCTCGTCGATTGGGCGGATGAGGAGGGTGCGCGCTTCGGGCGCAGTCTCTTCGGATCATCGGCCTTCGCCGGCACCGCAACCATCGATCAGGATCGCGGCCGCACAGACGCCGCCGGGGTCCGGCTTGAAGATGCGCTGGCCCGGTGCGGAGTCTCCATTGATTCCATCGGCGATGCCCAGGTGGAGCGCAAGAACGCGGCTGGATATCTTGAGCTGCACATCGAGCAGGGCCCGGTTCTTGAGAGCATGGGCCTTCCGCTTGGCGCGGTACTCGGCACAAAGGGCGTCGAGCGTCACGCAATTACCTTTCACGGCCAGGAGGCGCACTCCGGCTCCACGCCCATGAAGGCGCGACACGATGCCCTGGCCGCTGGCGCAAAACTTGCTCTTGAGATTCGCCCCATCGCCATGAAATATCCTGACGCGGTATGCACCATCGGCAGCGTCAAGACTTTTCCCGGCATCGTAACCGCGGTGGTTGGCCGCTGCGAGGCAACTCTCGACCAGCGCGACCTGAATGCCGAAGTGCTGGCCGCGATGTATCGCGAAGCCCAGGACAAGAGCGAACAATTTGCGCGAGAGGAGGGCTGCACCGTGGAGTGGTCGCGCATCTGGAACATTGCGCCGGAACCCTTTCATCCCGCGCTCGTCAGCCTTTGTGAAGAAGCCATCCGCGAAACGGCTGGCCGCTCGCATCGTTTGCCATCCGGCCCGTTGCACGACGCGGCGGAGGTATCGAGAGCCGGCATTCCCACCACAATGCTCTTCGTGCAATCGCTCAAGGGCATCAGCCACAACAAGATTGAAGATACGCAGGAAGACCATCTGGAGTTAGCGATCACAGCGTTCGATAAACTCGCATCGAAGACCATCGATTGGATTCGAACAGCATGAGGAGGTTCTAAAAAGTTATGAGTGCGATTGAAACATTGACCCCTGCCGCGGTAACTCACTGGATCGACGGGAAGGCTGTTGCAGCAACATCCGGACGCACTGGCGTCGTCACCAATCCAGCAACCGGCGAGGTGATCGCAGAGGTGGGCTATGCCTGCATCGAAGATGTGGACCGCGCTGTTGCGGCAGCCAAAGCCGCAGCCCACGACTGGCGAGCCACAGCTTTGTCGCGCCGCGCCGAAGCCCTGTTCAGCCTGCGCAATTTGATTGCGGAAAATCGCAATCGTCTCGCCGCATTCGTCAGCCTTGAGAATGGCAAGACCATGGCCGATGCGCTCGGTGAAGTGGCGCGTGCCCTGGAGAATGTCGAGTTCGCCTGCGGCATTCCCAACCTGCTCAAGGGTGGCTATACGGAGCAAGCCAGCCGCGGCGTCGATGTCTACCAGATTCGCCAGCCGCTCGGCGTAGTGGCCGGCATCACGCCCTTCAACTTCCCCGCCATGGTTCCGCTCTGGATGCTGTCCAACGCCATCGCCTGCGGCAACACATTCATCCTCAAGCCATCCGAGAAGGTCCCCTCAGCCAGCGTCTTGATCGCGGAGTTGGCCAAACAGGCGGGCATTCCCGACGGCGTGTTGAATCTTGTCCATGGCGATAAGGTTGCCGTTGACCGGCTGCTTGAACATCCAGACATCAAGGCCATCAGCTTTGTGGGCTCAACGCCCGTGGCGCGGTACATTTATGAGACGGCCACGCGCAACGGCAAGCGCGTGCAAGCTCTGGGCGGGGCCAAGAATCACATGATGGTGCTGCCGGACGCCGATATTTCCATGGCTGCCGATGCCGCGGTCTCTGCCGCTTATGGCGCTGCCGGCGAACGCTGCATGGCCATCTCCGTCGTGCTCGCTGTCGGCAATGTCGCCGATCCGCTGATCCAGGCGATACGCGAGCGTGTGGCCCGCATCAAGGTCGGCCCTGGGTCGGAGCCGAAGAACGAGATGGGCCCGCTCATCACCCGCGAGCATCGCGATCGCGTTGCCGCCCACCTTGACAAGGCTGTTCAAGAAGGCGCAACGCTCACCGTCGATGGCCGCACCGATCCAGCCATGCAAACGAATGGATTCTTCCTCGGACCTTCGATCATCGACAACGCCAAGCCCGGCATGGCCTGCTACGACCAGGAGATCTTTGGCCCGGTGCTCAGCATCGTGCGCGTCGCCACCTATGCAGAAGGTCTTCGCCTCATCAATGAGAACCCCTTCGGCAACGGCACCGCCATCTTCACGCAAAACGGCGGCGCGGCGCGCCAGTTTCAATTCGATGTCGAGGTGGGCATGGTGGGCATCAATGTTCCCATTCCCGTTCCCGTTTCCTACTACAGCTTCGGCGGCTGGAAGTCTTCGCTCTTCGGCGACCTGCACATGTACGGCCCGGAAGGCGTCCAGTTCTATACCCGATCCAAAGTCGTCACCAGCCGCTGGCCCGATCCCGGCGCAAGCAAAGTGGACCTGGGCTTCCCGCAAGTGCGTTAAGGGCCCGTGGTGAAAGTCGAAGTACCCGAAAACCATCCCTCAGGGGCTAAAGCCCGTCTTTTCTTATCAACCATTTACGGCACGGCTGAAGCCGTGCCCTTTCAAAACCCGACTTTCACCACAGGCTGTTAAGGCATTTTCACTGTTCCCTTGGTGCTGCTGTTTTATGAAGTGGGCGCCCACTTTATAAAACAGTGGCGCTCGGGCGCAATAGCAGGATGCCCGCATGGCATGAACTGTGAAAATCCTCTGCCGCGGCGCCGCCCAACCTACAGCGCCCGGCTGCATTCCTGCACCGGAATCGCCACCTGCTCCACGATCTCCAGGCCGAAGCCCTCCAGGGCAGGAATATGCATCGGCGTATTCGACAGCAACCGAATGCGCTGGATGCCCAAGTCCGATAAGATCTGACCGCCAAGACCGATCGCCCGCAGAATTCGCCCGCTGCGGGCCTGCGAGCCTTCGCGCGCCCGTAATTCCGCATGCAGAACCAGACGGGCGCCGCTCGACTCCGGCGCACCATGTGGTGCAGCCGCTCCCCCTGCCTCAAACGCGCTGGGCAGAGCCGGAGTGCGATCCACCTCGAATCCCCGCGAGGTGTTGTGCAGGTAGAGCACCGCGCCGCAACCCTCTTCGGCAATCATGCGCATCGACTCGTCGAGCATCTCCCGGCAGTGGCAGTCGGCGGCAAACACGTCGCCCGCCGTGCAGCGTGTATGCACCCGCACCAGAACGGCGTGCGCGCATGGCGTTCGAGCTTCTCCCTCACTGGGCGCCAAACTCAAATCCCGCGCCGAGCCGGACCCCGCGGGCCCCCCGTCCGCCGGCCCACTGTTGAATGCCGGGCAATCCGCGCAAAGCTCCCCACGCACCAGCGCGATGTGGCTTTCGCCGCCATTCACCTCGCTCTCATAGGCAATCATCCGGAACTCGCCGTACCGGGTCTGGATGCGGCTCTCGCCCGCGCGCACAATGTACCGTTCATTGCGCAGCCGGTAGCGGATCAGCTCCGCCACGGTAAGAATCAGCAGCCCGTGTTCCTTGCAAAACGGGATCAGATCCGGAATCCGCGCCATCTCCCCGTCGTCGCGCATAATCTCGCAGATCACCCCGGAGGCGTTCAGCCCCGCCAGCCGCGCCAGATCGACTGAAGCCTCAGTCTGCCCCGCGCGAACCAGCACGCCGCCCTTGCGGGCACGCAGCGGAAAAATGTGCCCCGGCCGCGCCAGATCGCTATAGCTGGTCCGGGCATCGATCGCGGTGCGGATGGTGTGCGCCCGGTCCGCCGCCGAAATCCCGGTGGTCACCCCCTCCCGCGCCTCGATCGTCTCCGTGAACGCAGTCCCGAATCGCGACGAGTTCTGCTGCGTCATCGGGAACAGCCGCAGATGGTCGGCCCTCTCCTCAGTCAGCGTCAGGCAGATCAGCCCGCGGCCGTACCGGGCCATAAAGTTGATCGCCTCCGGCGTCACGTGCTCGGCGGCCAGGGTCAGGTCGCCCTCGTTCTCGCGGTCCTCGTCGTCCACCACAACCACCATGCGCCCCGCGCGTATCTCGGCCAAGGCGCCGGGAACGTCAGTGAAGGGCAGCTCGAAGGTGCGGGGACTATTCGGCATAGCGTCCCTCCCATTCTCGCCCATGGCAGCCACAAACGGCAAAAGTGCCCATCCAGACAGCAGTCGTGCATGTTCCAGTTTGTCCAAGATACGCCCGCACCTCGGAAATCGCGGGACTCGCGCATCCGTTGCCATCGTTCTCTTTGAGCGATAAGGCGATTTGGCATCATTCCAGAATCCATTCTGGCTACATGGGCGTACTCCGGTACCAATGTTTCTCGCGGTGCTGATCGCAAATCGCCCAATCATTAGAGGAGGTGCCTCCGATAGTCGCGGAGCAGTCTGTATCCGCGGGATAGAATGTACTGGTGACCAGTCGGCAGGGAACAATATTCATTTCGTGCGGTCAATGGGCAGCGAACGAGGTTGCATTGGGGCAAGCTACCTCGAAGCTTGTGGAACAGCTCACTTCGTATCGCGCCCACTATGCGCAAGACCAGAGCAGCTTGCAGGGGGTTACTACCCACATCCTGAGGGCGTTGAACGATAGTGTGGGCTTGATTGCGATTATGCATCCCCGTGGGCAAATTACGCGGGCGGATGGCTCCCAGATCATTCGCGCTTCGGTCTGGATCGAACAAGAAATTGCGATCGCAGCATTCTTGAACCAGGTGCTCGACCGTGGATTAAAGGTCAAGGCGTATATCCACGAAAGCATCGGACGAGATGGTCTGAGGGACCAACTATTGCTGAATCCTACAATCTTCTCGGAAGATCGGGAAGTAATAGATGATTTGCGAATCGTTCTGGGGCAGTGGGCTTCTGACCTACCGATCACGTCAAAGGTCCGAACGCTCGCAGAGGATATAGCTGATCTGATTTCGAGCGGTCGTGAGATTATCGTGTCGCCCACTGTCCCGGCAGCAAGTTCATCGAAGCGTGCTTATGTTGTTGCGAAAGCTGATGACCGAGTAGCACAGCTCAGGGAAGTGCATTCCGGTCTACAGGTTGATGTACCGCTCAGCCGAATCGAAATCGTCTGGCGTGGCGAACATGAGGAGCCGGAGTTCAAGTTGCAAGGGCGGCTTCAATGGTTGACTCTCCGGCGAGCGTGGAAATTCTTTTCGGAACATCCGGAGTCACAGGACGAAGCGGATTTTGGTTTTGGAAAGCGTGTCAACGCCTCGTCTTCTGAGGTCACCGATATTTGCCGTGAGCTTCAGTCGCGCGGGTACCAAATGGCACGTTTTACACCATCGCAAATGAGATCGAGAGCCAAATATGGATGGGAAGTTATATACGATGCCGATGGTCAATATTTCGAGATGGAGCGCGTTGACAAACGTATCTTGGCGGGGATTCGATGGGGAGGCAATTTGGATTCGGCGGAAACGGCCACCGTTCCATCGACTGTGTGATGCATTGGACCCGCGCATTCCTGCAGTGTCCTATCACTGCGTTGCTAACTAAACCCCAGAAAGGATAACCGTAAATGTCTACGTCTTCCCGCCGGATATATTTTGGGGAAAAGACAGAATGACAGCAATCGCAGCAGCGTATGTTCCTGCGACCGGAGCTTTCATAATAGCTGCCGATGGGCGATGCGCATCTGACACCCTGCCCATGGTGATCCAAACCGATAAGCAACAAAAAATCTTCTTTGCACAACACGAACAATTGGCGGTCGTCTACGCTATGACCGGATTCGCTAGGACAGACGATGGCTCCTTCGATATGGTGACGGAAGCAGATCAACAAATCAAAGCGTTAATAAAACGATCATTTCGTGACGGCTTCGATTTCTCCACGAAGTTTTACTCCAATATAAAAAAGAGTATCGAGGACGGAATTAAGACGGGCCGCATAGCACAAATACCATTGCGCGAGACACTCGATCCTCAAGAAAAGGGGCGTTTGTCTACATTCTTTCTGCTTGGCTACTACAGGGGCGTTCCATTCTGGAGATTAATCCCGTTTTACTGTGAAGACTCCCTCCGTAATGTTCAGGTGAGACCGGAGACCCTCCAGCTCTCTCAGTTCCGTTTCGCCTGTACCGGATCAGATAAGATACGCGGGATGATTTATGGCAGCATTCCGTTTGATCCTCGGCTTTCCATTTACAGATTTTCATTGACTGAAAACTCTGATCCGTTCGCAGCAACCACCAATTTCGTGAAAGCGTGTTCCGACCCTGTTGCCGTAGTGATTGACCCTTGGTGCCGACTTGTTGGGGGGCACATACATGCAGCGGAAATAACCAAAAGCGGTTTTAGGTGGTTAATCCCACCAGTGGCGTAAGGAGACAAACTATGCCAATTGTCTTTTTCAAGGGCAGAATCTTACCTCAGGTAGCCATCGTCAATTTCCCGGACGTAGGCAACAACTTTGGGTCGAGTGATCTAGGGTTTCCCCTCATCATAAAAACGCGGATTCGCAATTCTCTCGTCGAAGTGAGTTGCGAAGTTGAAAAATTCGAAGAAAGTCATATTGGAGTGCTTCTTGGAAGAGCCGAAGACCTTGTTCACGCCTGCGTCGATTTGGGGTGCTTTGCTACTGGCATTGGTTTGCAGGTTGAAATAGATACCGTTGTGCGCCCTGATGGAACTTCCGGTCCCATTGTAAAAAACGATCCTAAGCTGGGGCAGATTTGTTCCGCCTATAAAATTCCCGCCATCAGTCCTCAACAGCGTCAAGACTTCGCAGAGGTCCTCAAGATCGTCCTCGCTGAACCCGCTCTTCTGGGAGGCATGTACGATCTAGCGAATGCTCTGGTTTCCTACCACCAGACGCCCACAAATTGCGGGAGAGTCTTGGACAGCCTAAGAAAGGCAGTCGCACCAGGACTCGATCCGAAAAAGGGCTGGGAAGTTCTCAGGGGCATCGTAAACGCAGATAATGACTATATGAAATGGGTCAGCGAGCACGCGACAGAAACAAGGCACGGAGATCGGATAACACCAAAGTCTGAAGCGGTAATATGCGAAATCAGAGTGCGAACTTGGAACGTCATCAATAGGCTAGTTGAATATAAAAAAAGAGGAAGTCAGCCATTGCCGATCGATATGTTTCCCTTACTGAAGTCTTCCAACATTCCCTCATAGTAACCGATCATCGTCGTCCAAACGCCAGCTGAGGTGGACAGAAGATAACTCCCGGCAAGTCGCCCAATGTTCGCCATCGACCTATACAGAATTCTCGGTTTACGGTAACAGCCCAATGCGCTCATCGAGTTCATCGGGACCGCCTTGCCAGTCCCGAACAGTTTTCCGCCCAGCCGTTCCAACCCCGTGTTCCGTCGGCTTCCTGCGCAAATCCCACCTCGCCTTGCACAAAATAATCCGCCGTCGGCGCACAATAGTCCCAGCGGAGGTTCAGATCACGCCTGGAAATCACGCCTGGAGAGAGATTCGGGGCCCTGCCGGGTGTTTACTAGAAAATTAACCCCCCTACCCCCCCCCCTACCCCACACCGTTTCTTCGCCTCCATTCAACCTTCATAGAAATTGCATATTTTATTGTAAACTTCGGCGCTACGGAAGAGTGATCCACTTGTACTCGCCAGAAGTGACCCAGGGCAGGAACAACATTGGGAGAGGTAGGGATATATAGAGCATCATCCCGCACC
>Ga0302319_10024209_pt1 | contig 10801 bp, 11 predicted proteins | sample Bog_T0_2_FD_203319 | JGI IMG/M metagenome (GOLD analysis project Ga0302319, IMG submission 203319) | Peat permafrost microbial communities from Stordalen Mire near Abisko, Sweden - Bog_T0_2 | ecosystem: Environmental > Terrestrial > Soil > Wetlands > Peat | place: Sweden: Abisko, Stordalen Mire... | reverse complement strand
GGGAAAGTCGGTTACCACCAGATCTTATTAGTTACCATGGACGGCGTGCCTGTCGCACCTCTTGTCCGCGCCGCGTGGGGCGGGCGATCTTGTCGCCTGCCGACTGCGATGCCAACCATTGAAACTACGTAGAGGCGACCCGGAATACCGGGCCGACGCTGTGATCGCCCCCTCAAGAGCCAGATCTCATTCCGCATCGACAACGAAGTTCTCGACTGGTTGAAGTCGAAAGGCGCCGGGCATTTGAGCCGGATCAACGAAATCCTGCGCGACCGCATGATCCGCGAACGGCAATGAACCCCCGATGAGAGGAGAGACGCGGACGCGATCCCCTCACCCCGCCCACGGATCCACCACACCCAACCCCAGCCCCCGAAACTCCCGCGTATTCCGCGTCACCAGCGTCAACCCCCGCACCCGAGCCGTAGCCGCCAGAAATGCATCCATGACCCCGAGAGTAAGCCCGTAACTCCGCGCCTTCTCGACAACAGCGCCCCACTCCTGCGCCACCGCCACATCCACCGGCAAAATCCGCCCTTCGAACCGCGCCGCCAGATCTTCACCCAACCACGCCGCAATCCGATCGCGCCGCTGCCCCTTCGGCATCCGTTCCAGGCCTCGCCGCACTTCCGCCATCGAAATCACGCTGACGAAAACGTGGTCCTCGTCCGCGCCGGCCAGCCATCGGGCAACCCCCTCGTGCGGTTCCGGCTTGACCCACTCCGCGATGACACAGGTATCGAGCAGGAAACTCAAAGCCCGGACTCACCCGGCGTCTCACCGCTGCGCCCCATCCCCAGTCCCGAGTTCCGTAAAGGCGATTCGGCAAAGAAATCGGCCAGGTTCCCCCTGCGCCTCGTCCTCGTTTCCCACTCCTCCACCGAGACGACAACCACCGCACTCCGCCCGTTCCGCGTGATCGTTTGCGGGCCGTCATGAATCGCCTGCTCGATTACCCGGCTCAGGTGAGCCTTCGCGCTTGCCACCGTCCACTCGTTTTGGCTCGCCACAACCACCTCAGTGACTATTATAGTCAAAGTAGTCATAAAAGCGAGTCACAACGATTTTTGCTTATCAAATCAATATGATACGTATCCAGCCGTCGACGAGTATGCTCTACTTGAGTCGTCACCCGGTCCAGACCGGGCGGCGAAATTGGCTCCGCTTTTTCGAATTGAGTCGCTGGTCTTTGAAAACCGAATATCGTCAGGCATCGCCGCTGGCGGCGGTCGGCAAATGGAGCGCGCCCGCCCGAACTCCGTTCAAGCCAGGCTGCGCTGGGTCCGAGGCATTACTTTGTTCCGAGCAATCTCCCTCAGACTCTTGTTGAGGCTCCCGAACACGCGATCCCGCAAGCCCAGATACGGCTGCGTCCCGGCGAAAAGATCCTGCATCAGCGCCCGGAACGTCGGACTCAGCCGCGTGAACTGCACCATCCGGCTCGTCACCGCGCCCCACAAAAAACGCCCGTGGAAGAAGTGGTCCGCCAGTCGCGATGCGAACTCAAGGTCGTCCGACACTTCCTGCTGCAATGACCGCCGATACGCTTCCGGAGACTCCGCAATCACCGCCTGCGCCGCCAGATCCGCCGACCGCAGTGCGTAGTACAAGCCTTCGCCGGTGATCGGGTCCACCAGACCGGCCGCGTCGCCCACCGCCATCCAGCCATCGCCTTCTACGCGGTTCTGCCGCCACGCGCGCGTTTCCAGACTGGGCAGAACGTGCCCATAGTAAGTCGCGCCGGCTTTCGAAATGCCCTGCTCCTCCATATAGCGCTCGAGGCGCGCACGCAGAGACGCGGCCGGCTCCTTGCCGCAGATCCCCACCGAGAGATGCCCGCAGCGCGGAAAAATCCAGATGTAACCCGCGAGCCCGGCGAAGAACTGAATGTCGATATGGCCGCGATCGGCCGGAACGAAATAGCCCAGCGCCGTCATCGCGTCGGCCGGTGTCAGTTCGGTCCCGAGGTTCCGTAACGGGTTGCGCGCGCCCGCCGCCATGATGCAGAAATCGGCATCGATTGCCCCGTTCTTCGTGCGGATTTTCCAGCCGCCGTCCGTACGGTCGGCGCCCAGCACGCGAGTCCGTTCCAGCTGCGCGCCGGCGCTCTGCGCGCGGTCCAGCAAGAGGGCATTCAGATCGTAGCGCGAATAAATCAGGATCGGATGATCCAGTTTCAGCCTCGCCGGAGCGCTGCCGGGCGCGGTGAGCACCGAATCGGTCACCACTTTCTTCGGAGTGGCGCTATCGGTGAGAAACGGATACTGCGAGTAAGCCTTCCAGGTCAGACCGCCGCCGCAGGGCTTTTCCCACGCCAGCTTTTCGTCGAAAACAACTGTCCGGATGCCGGCCGCCGCCAGCTTCTCAGCGGCGAATGCGCCGGAGGGGCCGCCACCGAGGACGGCAACCTTCATTGACCGAGTTCCGGATGGCCCGGAGGCAGGTTGAATTTGCCCGAAGCAGCGGGCGCTCCGACTTCAGGCGCTCCACCAGCCGGCGCGGCCATCGCAGGATGTCCGGCGGGAATCGCGCCCGATCCGCCCGGCGCACCGCTCGCCGACGCCCGGCTCTTGATGTACCACTCGCCGTCGTCGTGGCGCTCCATCGTGTACCTCATCGTCATGCCCTGGCTGGCGTTTCCGCCCTTCAGCGCGAACGTTACCGTCGCATCGGCCTCTTTGTCGCGGAACGAGACGGAGTCCACGATCACGTCCATATTCGAGACGTTGAAATTCTTCGAAATGTCGCGAATGACGCCCTGCTTGATCGCTTCCGGCGTGTCGTTTTTCTTGGCGCATCCGGCCAGCAGCAGCGCGGCGACCGCGACGGAGGTGGCAAGACCACGAAACATTCGAACTTTCACTCTTCGATTATACCCGCCATCAGGATCGCGCTCACCAACCCTGGAACCGTGTGCGGAGAGGCTTCCACGGTCACCTCGACGCCGGCATCTCGCAGGGTCGCGCTGGTGACCGGCCCGATGCTGGCGACACGCACAGCCTTCAGTACTTCAGCCCCGCAGGCCGCGATCAGATTGTTCGCCGTCGATGAACTGGTAAACGCGATCCAGTCGATCTTCGATTGCAAAACCAACGCGGCGCGCGCCGCAAGATCGGCGGGTGCGCCCGTCCGGTAAGCCTCCACCACATCGACGGCAGCGCCCCTGCGGCGCAGTTCGTCGGGCAGGATATCGCGCGCGACGGCCGCCCGTGCGATCAGCACCTTCGCGCCGTTCAGATCGAAACCGCTCAGAGCCCGCAGCAAGCCTTCGGCGACGTACTCCTGCGCCATCACGTCGACCTTCAGATGGAAGCGTTCGAGCGCATCGCGCGTCGCCGGACCGATGGCGCACAGCTTCCCGCGAATGCTGCGCAAATCGACAGTTCCCGCCAAATCCAGCCGTTCCAGAAAACACCGCACCCCATTCACGCTGGTGAAAATCAGCCAATCGTATTCGCCGAGCCTCTGAATGGCCGCGTCCAGCGCCGCGTAATCGCGGGCCGGCTGAATTTCGATCGTCGGCAGTTCTACCACCTCCGCGCCCAGTTGCCGCAGCGGCGCGCTCAGCGAATCGGCCTGATCTTTCGCGCGCGTCACCACGATGCGCTGCCCGAACAACGGCAGCTTCTCGAACCAGCTGAGCTTGCCGCGCAACCCGACCACATCGCCGACGATGATGGTGGCCGGCGGCTTCATCCCGTGTGCGCGAATCAGTTCCGGCAGCGTGGCGAGCGTTCCGGTGAGCACTGCCTGATCGGGCCGCGTGCCCCATCGAACGGCCATCGCCGGAGTCGACGCCGCGCGTCCCCCCGCAACGATCCGCGCGGCGATCTCATCGAACTGCGAGAGTCCCATGAAGACGACCAGCGTCTCGGACCCGCCGACCTTCGCCCAATCGATCTTCGCCACGTCATGCCCCGTGACGAACGTCACCACCGACGTGCGATCGCGATGCGTCAGCGGAACGCCGGTATAAGCCGCGATTCCCAGTGGAGACGTCACGCCCGGCACGACTTCGAATGGAAGGCCGGCGTCGGACAGGGCTTCCGCCTCCTCGCCGCCGCGGCCGAACATGAAGGGGTCGCCGCCTTTGAGCCGGACGACGTTGAGCTCGCGCCGTCCGCGATCGACTAACAATTCGCAGATCTGCTCCTGCGAAAGCGCGTGATCGGACTTCTTCTTGCCGACGTAGATGAGTTCGGCCGAATCGGGCGCGAACGCGAGCAGGCTCGTGCTTGCCAGGTGGTCGTAAAGCACGACATCAGCCGCTTCCAGCAGACGCTTCGCTTTGAGAGTGATCAGTTCCGGATCGCCTGGTCCCGCACCGACCAGCCAGACCTTGCTCATATCGCGTCTTCGCGCGCGCCGTCTCCCGGGTTGACGTCGACGAGATGTTCGGCCGACGTAGCGTAGACCGAATCGAGAATTTCCCGCGCGCCGCGTTGCAGCAGAACGCGCGCCACGCCGCGCCCCAGCTCGGCCGGCCGGGTGAATTCACCGGTCGCCGTATAGCGGATCATCACGGCGCCATCGGGCGAGAAGACCGCGCCGGTCAGGAACATCTCCGTGTTTTCGAGCGTGGCAAACGCGCCGATCGGCACCTGGCAGCCGCCGCCCAGTTCGCTCAACATGGTGCGTTCGGCGGTCACGGGCAGGCGCGTCCAGGGATCGTCGAGCGGCGCGCACGCTTCGTAACCCGCGCCTTCCTCCAGCGTCTCGATGGCCAGCGCACCCTGCGCGACAGCCGGGCACATGATGTCGGGGCGAAAAGCCTCGCTGATGATGTTGTCCCAGCCCAGCCGCTTTAATCCCGCGGCGGCCAGCACGATGGCGTCGTACTCGCCCTTCTCGACTTTGTTGATGCGCGTATCGACGTTGCCGCGGATCGACTGGATATCCAGGTCCGGCCGCATGCGCCGCAGTTGGGCGATGCGCCGCAGCGAACTGGTGCCGACCCGCGCGCCGAATTTCAGGTCGCGCAGTTTGCCGCCGACAATGGCGTCGCGCTGGTCTTCGCGTTCGGGGATGGCGGCGATCGTCAGACCCTTCGGCAGCTCCGTGGGCAGATCCTTGAGGCTGTGAACCGCCAGATCGACGCGCCGGTCGAGCAGCGCCTCTTCGATCTCTTTGGTGAAAAGGCCCTTGCCGCCGACTTTGTGCAGCGGAGCGTCGGTGATGCGGTCGCCGGTGGTGCGGATAATTTCGATGCGGGTTTCCACGCCACGCGCTTCCAGACGCGTTTTGATATGGTTGGCCTGCCAGAGCGCAAGTTGCGAACCACGTGACCCGATCACGAGCATGTTTTCAGTGTAACGAGAGGCCGCTTCCAGCGGCGTATGCCACCGCGCGGCCTCACCACCGCAACCCTGAGCGCCGCAACCCTCACGCCGCGACCCTCACGCCGCACCCTCACGCCGCAACCCTTCAGCGCCGCAAATGGAAAACCTTGCGAATGACTTCGATCGCGTGACTGCCTTCCGGTTCCGTTGCGTTGCGCCGCAGTTCGGAAATCGGGCCGTGCGCGATCTTGTTGACGATCGATCGCGTCATCGCTTCGATGTGCTGCTGCTGTTCCGGAGTCAGCCCTGGCATGCGCCGGATCGCTCGCGCGACCTCCGCGGCGCGAATCTCCTCGAGCTGTTCCTGCAAACTGACGATGGTCGGAGCAACCGATTCGATGCGCAGGCGCGCCATCATATGCTCCACCTCTTCGGCGATGATGGCTTCGGCCTGCTCGGCCTGCTTCTCGCGCTCCTTCAGATTGGCGTTGACGACACCCGCGAGATCGTCGACATCGTAAAGGAAAACGCCGTCGATCTCGTTCACCGCCGGGTCGATGTTGCGCGGCACCGCGATATCGATCAGGAACATCGGCTTATTCCTGCGCTGGGCGATGACCCGCTGCATCTCGTCGCGCGTCAGAATGAAATGCGGCGCGCCGCTCGACGCGATCACGATATCGATTTCGTGCAGCATCGACGGAAACGCCGTGTAATCGATGGCGCGGCCTTCGAACAATCGCGCCATTTCTTCCGCGCGTGCATGGGTGCGGTTGGTGACGAAGATCTTATTGGCGCCGGATCGCCGCAGATGTTTCGCGGCCAGTTCGCCCATCTTGCCCGATCCGATAATCAGCACTTTCTGGCCGTTCAGCGAGCCGAAAATCCGCCGCGCCAGCTCGACGGCCGCATAGCTGACCGACACCGCCATCTGCCCGATGCCCGTCTCCGAACGCACGCGCTTGGCGGCGCTGAACGCGCGCGTGAGAACCGTTTCCAGCATGCCGCCGACCGAGCCCTCCGTCTTCGCGGCATTGTAAGCGGCCTTCATTTGTCCGAGGATCTGCGGCTCGCCGACCACCATGGAATCCAGACTCGACGCCACGCGGAAAATATGCTGTATCGCGTCGCGCGCTTCGTAGCGATACAGGTGGCCGTCGAATGCGGCGCGCGGGACCTGCCACTGGATCAGGAACTGATCCAGCACCATGCCGGGCTCCGCTTCATCGTGAGTGGAGACGGCGAACTCCACGCGGTTGCAGGTGGAAAGCACCACCGCCTCGGCCGCGCCCAGCTGTTGCAGTTCCCGCAGAGCGCGAGGCAGCAGAGATTCGGCGACGGCGAGCTTCTCCCGCAGATGAACCGGGGCCGTCTTGTGGCTGAGTCCTGTGAGTAGAAGCTTCATTACAGGAGGCGGTTCTGCAGGCCGGCGTGAGCCGCCCAGGTAATGGCGCAAAATGCGAGCGCGACGAGAGACAGGATAGCGGCTTTGCGTCCGCGCCAGCCCGCGCTGACGCGGAAGAAGACGAGAGCCAGATAGACGCCCCACGTCACAAACGACAGAGTGATGCTGCCGTCGCCGATCCACCGCGTGCCGTGTTCGATGAAGGCCCAGACGATGGCGATGATCACGCCGATGGTGATGAACACAAAACCGGCGCTGAGGGATTTCAGAATCAGATCGTCGAGCGTGCCGAGCGGTGGCAGCATGCGGTAGATCGACGGCACGATCTTACGCTTCAGCTGGCGTTCCTGAATCAGGTAGAGTAAAGACCCGATGGAGGTGAACAGCAGCGCGGCGTAGCCCAGAAGTTCGGCAACGATGTGGACGATGAGCCAGGTGCCGCGCGCCGTTTCGCCGCTCCATGGGGCGACGGGGCCGCGCAGGGCCGACATGAAGGTCATCAGGAAGACCAGAGGGAAGATGAAAACGCTCAGGCTGGCCGCTTCGTCTTTGTATCGCCAGCGGATCGCCAGAAAGGTGATGGCGACGATCAGTCCGCAGAATGACATGGTTTCGAGGATGTCCGTCGCGGGGAAGTGCTGCACGGCCAGTCCCTGATCGACAATCGAGACCAGATGGAACACGGCGCCGACGCTGAACGCTCCCGCAGCGACGTGGAAGAAGCTTTCGCGCCGGCGCAGGATCGTAAAGATGGCGTCGATCAGGCCGATGAAATAAAGGCCGGCGGCGACACGCAGCCAAAGAATGCTGGATTCTCCCATGTCTTAAGCGCTAAGCGTTTCTGTTTCAAGTATAGAGGGAGCGGCGGGCCATAGGCAGCAGTGTGGGGTACTCGCCCTGAGATACCTAGGGAGGGGCGGGTCGGGCGACGGGCTTGTGCTCCGGATTTTCATGCACACTTCAGCTCACGCGCCCACAATAAATGCAGTACTATAAGGCTAGTAGGCCATTGTCCGCTGCTGGTAGTCGTCGGCTGAAATTCACGGAGTAAGGCGGGTTCGAATGAAGAATGAGTTGGACATTCACGGGTGCTTTTGTTTCCGACAGCCCTCCTTTATCGAAAGACCGCTCTCCATTACCCTCTCTGCGATCTGTTCACCACCTCACCTCTCCCTTATCGACGTATTAGGGGCTGGAATGCGGCGGAAATTGACGCAACTCCCGGGCCAGGCGCCCGCTGGCCCGTGCTTGCCACAATATGTGACGCATAACCTCCGCCGGGCTTTGCCGCGTCGAGTGAGCAGCCCGGACCGCGGGACCGGAAAACAGCACGGTGGGCATCGGCCGACCCGAGGACGCGACCTTTACTGAGCGGCGACCGGGCGCAACCGGCGGTCGACTTCCGCCCACAACTCCTCCGCCGTAACTGTGCCGTCGCCACGCCGCGCGATGACATCCGTCTCACGTGGCGATCCGTTTTCGAACGACCAGACCAATCTCCACTGGGGATCGACCACGACGACCTGCCGAATGCCCCATCTTTCGTAAAGCCGGCACTTGCGCAGGACGCAGGAGAAGGTATCCTGCGGCGAAAGGATTTCGATCACGACTTCGAAGGGTTCAGTCGGATAGGGGTGGCCGAGTTGGCCCTCAGCTGCGATCACGTCCGGAATCGGCTCATAGGCAGGGTCGAGTTTAAGCGTGATCTCCGGGCCTGCCTGGTAGCCAAGGCCGTTCAGCAGCGCAACAAGTATTCCCTGAATCAGACCGTGCAAACTGGTAGGCGTACTCTTCTGTACCGCCTCTCCGTCCCAATACTCGAAGTAGGGTTTCTCGCCGTCGTAGCGAGCGTGGAAGTCCTGCAACGAGAGCTTGCGTTCTGCAACGGCTGGCATGGCTGTTTCGATTATCGCTCAACGGCATTCGCCCCGACCCGCCTCCAGCCGTTCGCAGTCGGCCAGATCGGACGCTCGTCCCGTCGCCCGCTTATTCTGCAACAGGGCTCCAGGCCAATGAAGGAGGCGGTCACGTCGCCGTACGACGCCTCACTGCGTCTGGCCCAGGCGGCATCGAAATCCACACCTGTTATTGAGGTGAGAACGTCGATTCGCGAGGGGGGCACACCCAATTGATAGATGAGATCGGGTCTGGCGAAATCCGCAGGCTCCACTCCGGATAGTGGAGCGCCGAATTCGGCGAGCGCCCGAAACACGTGGGCGGCGTTGTCGCGGTTGTCGCCAACCCAGAGGTCGAGATCCTTCGTGAAGCGCGGTTCGCTGTAAAGCATCACCGCGTAGCCGCCGACAACGAGGTACTTAACTCCGTTGGCGTTGAATATTCTCAACAGTTCGCTGAAATGAAAGTTCGGACTCACGATTCTTGAACCGGTACGCGTCAACGACCAATTCCCATGCGGCGGAGAAAATCGCGGTCGAGCCCTGCCGCTGCCAGAATTCAACATCGAACGACCGGTCGCTCTGGCTCAACTTGCCGACTCGTTCCATGACGGCCGGAGCGGGCGGACAGTCCTTAGGTAGTTGCGGCATTTCACTCCGATTATAGCCGTTTGCCCGGATTGCGGAATTCGCGCTACTTCCCCCGCGCCAGCCCCAGCGCCCGAATCCGCTTATGCAGATTCGTCCGCTCCATGCCCAGCGCCCGCGCCGCACCCGACACGTTCCACCCCGCATCTTCGAGCGCGCGCAGCACGTGGTCGCGCTCGGCCGACTCCCGCGCTTCCTGCACGCTCGAACGCCCGCCGCTCTCGCGCTGCAGCTTCAGTTCGAGCGGAATCGCCGCCGCCGTCAGCGTATCGCCCGGCGAGAGGATCGCCATGCGCTCCACCGCGTTGCGCAGTTCCCTTGCATTGCCCGGCCACTTGTATTCCTGGAACGCATCCCAGACTTCCGCATCGAACGACCGCCGGCGAAAACCGTTGCGTGCGCAGAAATCCTCCAGAAAATACTCCGCCATCGGACGAATATCCTGGGGCCGTTCGCGCAGCGCCGGCACGCGGATCGGCACCACGCTGACCCGATAATACAGGTCTTCGCGGAACTTCTCCTGCGCCACCAGCGCAGTAAGATCGCGGTTCGTCGCCGAAACCACCCGAACCGTGACGCGGATCGTCTGTTCGCCGCCCACCCGGTGGAACTCGCCTTCCTGCAGCACGCGCAGCAACTTCGCCTGCGAATTGGAATGCAGATCGCCGATCTCGTCGAGAAACAGCGTGCCATTGTCGGCGAGTTCGAACTTGCCCCGGCGCATGGCCGTCGCGCCGGTAAACGAACCTTTCTCATGCCCGAACAATTCGCTCTCGATCAGTTCGCCGGGAATCGCCGCGCAGTTCACTTTCACGAACGGCCCCGCCGCAAACGGACTCGACGCGTGAATGTGCGCCGCCAGCAGCTCCTTGCCGGTACCGGATTCGCCGACCAGCAGAACGCGGGCGTCCGACCGCGCCGCCATGGTTGCCTGCTCCAGCGCGCGCTCGAACGCCGGACTCACGCCGATCATCCGCGTGCCCGGACCCACCGCTTCCTTCAGCCGCTTGTTTTCCTGCTTCAGCGTGCCCTGATCGAGCGCGTTCTTCACGGCGACCAGAACGCGGTCGCGGCCGAGCGGCTTTTCGAGAAAATCGAAGGCGCCCGCGCGCGTGGCTTCCACGGCGTCCGCGATGGTCGCATGGCCCGAGATCATTATCACCGGCGCGGCGATTTCCGATGCCTGCAGTTCGCGCAGCAGATCGATGCCGCTGGCATCCGGCAGGCGCACGTCGAAGAGGTAGAGATCCATGCGCGCCCGCTCCGGAAACGCGCGCATCGCGGCGGCCGAGCCGACGGCGTTCACCTGGTAGCCTTCGCGCTCCAGAATCATGCGCAGCGACCGGCCGATATTCTCTTCGTCGTCAACGACCAGAATTCGCCGTAATGGCATGATCCGCTCCGATTCCGTCCCCCGTACCGCCGCTCGCGCTTCGCGGCAGCAACACGCGGAAGCCCGCGCCGCCCAGCTCGCCGGCAATCAGCAGAATGTCGCCGCCCGAAAGCAGGGCGCTCTTGCGCGCGATGGACAGGCCGAGTCCCATGCCGCGCTTCTTGAATGAAATCGTCGGCTG
>Ga0302319_10024208_pt1 | contig 10802 bp, 6 predicted proteins | sample Bog_T0_2_FD_203319 | JGI IMG/M metagenome (GOLD analysis project Ga0302319, IMG submission 203319) | Peat permafrost microbial communities from Stordalen Mire near Abisko, Sweden - Bog_T0_2 | ecosystem: Environmental > Terrestrial > Soil > Wetlands > Peat | place: Sweden: Abisko, Stordalen Mire... | reverse complement strand
GCTCGAAGTTATCGGCCGCGGCTTCGGTGATCACGTCCATGCCGGCGAAGCCTGGTTGACCATCTTTACCGTCGCGCGAACGAAGCGAATGGGTGCGGTCGAGCACAACATTGCCATGGTGGACCACGCGCGGATTGCTCATGCGCAGTTCGAAGCCGCGCACATAATGAACTTCACTCACACCGCTGGGGATCACGAAATTACGGAAGACATCACCACCAGAAGCGGGCACGCGGAAGGGCGCAGCCATGCGCAGAATTAAATCCGGCGGACCCATTTGCCACTCGCTGCTGAAACGCGGGGCGGCCGGAAGATCAGATTCCACACCGCGCGCTTTACCCTGCTCCAGCCACTTGGCAAATAAGCCGACCTGCTCTGGAGTAAGACTGCGATCGCCAGCAAATGAGCCGTAGCCCTTTTCAGGAGGCCATGGCGGCATGTAGCGGCTCTGGGTAACTGTGACAATTTGCGCGGCGTGTTTGACCACATCGTCGTAACTGATTAAGGGGAACGGCCCAGTGCCACCAGGGTGATGGCACGGGGCGCAATGTGAATAGATGATAGGGGCTAGGTCTTTGTCGAAGCTCACGGATTGAGCCACGCTGACCTGAGCGGAGGCAAGAAAGAGAAGAGCTGTGAGAATCTTTGACGTAATCTAAATTTTATCCAAAGCGGCTGATCGGGCTTTGCTCGTCGGCGACGCGAAACGTTTCGCCAGGATTGCGGGTTTTTAGGGTTTAGTGCCGGCATGCTGGATATATGGCTGAGAGCACGATCCCTAACGCCGGCGACCGACGAGTCGACGCTGCCTTAGAGCGCATTCGCGGGAAGTTTAGCGACCTGGAAGACGCCATGCTCGTGCAGGTCCACTTGGAGAAGGGTATGGCCGAACGGCTTAAAGATCACTCGCAATTTATGGCCGATCAGCAAACCGTGATGAAACTGCATACGCAGAAAATGAGCGAGTTTGATGAGAAGCTCAACGCGCTGATTGATATCGTCGCGGGCGTGCAGCGCGGTATGGAATCTCGCCCGAGCTAGTTCCCTTCTGGCGTGCTGATGAAGACCTAATTTAGCCTTTATCCACGGCGGCCGCGATAATAGCGGCAAGTTCGTCTTTGCCATCGGGCGTACTGATAAACAACTCCTGACGCGCGCCACCACTGAGCGCAATCGCCTTCCAGCCATTCGTTGTCGGAACCGTGATGCGAATAACAGGTGCGCCTTTGGCGTCTCGCACCGGACGAATGACGCCGGGGACGATGCTGCGAATTTGCGGATTGTTGCGAAGCAAGCGCTCCAGCACAGGCCGCAAGCCGTCAATGATGCTGTGCTCAATCTTGAGTTTGTTTTTTTCAGCGCGCAAACGCATAGGCTATTTAAACTGCTTCTTGTACTGAAAATCAATGCCGAATTCGCCGTTATCGTCACGCAGCGCGACCACGGAAAACTGCCGGCTAAAGGCCCACTCAAAGCGGAAGATCTGCTCCGATGTCTGCGACAGATTCGTGACGTAGGTAATCGTAATATCTCGTGAGATCTGCTGCTCCAGGGTGACGCGCGTTTGCGGGGTGTTAGTAATGCCCTGCACCAGCGGATCAATGCGAATGTTAGTAATGCCGAAAAGCTTAGATAAACGATTAGTCACAGGTGATGTTACGCCAGCGCCTAGCAACGAATTGGCGCCGGATTGCAGCGTGCTGGGTGTCGTGGGCGCGTTAGGGTTCGTGCTGTAGCTAGAATCGGGCGCGCGGCCCAAAGATATTAATGCAATGATTTCATGCGGCTGAAGGGGTGGATCGGAACGGTAGGCAATGTTGAGCTTGCTGAAGGTTCCTGAGATAGTGATATCGACCGTGATACCACGGGCGCGCGTTTCCAGATCGAGATCGAGCGTGGGCTCAATTTTGACCGGGTTGGCAAACGAGATTTCTCCACGGTTGATGCTATATCGATTACCGAAAACCTGAATGTCGCCTTGATTGGCAGCTAGATTGCCGATGAGTACAGGGTGATCAGGCGTGCCGCGCAAGCGAAGATTAATCTCGGCCTCCACATCGCGACTCAGCGCGGTACTTAGTTGGAGATTGGGCGCGCTTTCTATAGCGACATCCAAATGGAGACCGTTGAGAAAATCGTTGTCGCTGCTCGGCGCGGCATTGGCCGCACTCAGACCTGAGATCAGATTACCTACGTCCGTGTTCGGGTTGAAGACTATGCGCGAAACGCTTAACGTGCCGGAGAGCAGGCTCTTGGTGCTGGTCCCGCTCAAACGAAGCTTGGAACTAACGGTGACACTGATACTGCCGCCATAGCGAACGCGCACGTTGTCGGCGGAGCCTTCCAAGTGATAGAGAAGCGGCCCACCGCCGGCAAAACTGAGAAAGCCGCTGAGAGCGAGTTCGCCGCCGCCGGATTTCGCCGTCATTTTCTGCAGAGTGGCACGGTTACGGCTGAAGACTACCGTGCCGTTCACCTCGCTCAAACCGTTCGGTATATTTTCGGGGAAAAAAGAGCCGTTCTTCACTTCCAACGTGCCGTTGACTGTTGGCTCAGCAAACGTGCCGCCGATGGAAGCAGCCATAACCGAGACGCCGGAGGACTGAACGTTCGGATCAAACAGGTGATAAGCCTGCAAATTAACATTGCCGGCCACCTTCACATCGAGGGGCCTCTTGTTATCCAGCGGAATGCTGCCGGTAACCTCTACGCTGGTCTGGTCACCTTCGATCCGAAAACTGCGCAAAGTGGCCGAATTTTGGAAAAACTCCACCATCAACGGACCGGCGTTGCGGAAAACAAATTCGGAACCTTTGGGCTGGCCCGGCTGGTTAGAGGCCAAGCGAGAGGAAAGCTCTAACTTATCGGAGACCAGAGATACGTGCATCTGATCTAAGTTTTGAAGTGAACCATCCAAATGAAGCTTAGCGTCCATAACGCCATTGAAAAGCGGAGGCGTATCCGCGCCAGTGAGCGAATAGATAGAAGTAAGATCGATGCGCTCCAGACTAACTTCAGCGGTAGCATGATTGCCTTGGGCCAGTGAGATCTTCGCCGTGCCACGCAAAAGATTTTTGCGGAAATCGCCAGTGATGACGGCATCGACAGATTGGCCATGCGTTTCGCTGTTGATAGTGATATCGCCATAAGGCACTTTGTTCCAGGTGACGTTCGAAAGCTGGATGGTGCCGTTAGCGCCGGTGGGCTCGAAATGATGCGGCCCGACCGTGGCCGATCCTGCGAAGTGAACTTCCGCGCGTGCGTTCAGCGCCGGCTCATACTTTCGGATCGGCGAAAAGCTGGCTACGGGGAAGCCGTTGCTATCCACTTGAACGCGCGCTTGGCCGCTCATCCAAGTCTCGGGAACATGATCATAGGCACCTGAGAAACTCAGCGCCGCGCCACCTGAGGCAAGGCGTCCCTTCGATATGGTCAGCAGGTTGCCAGTCAGGTCCGCGTCGAACTGAGCCTGGTTGATGCGTTCACCGTAAGCGTCAAGGCTATCGCTCGAAATATGGGCGCGTCCCTCGGGCCGGGCAAAGGTTCCGCGCAGTTGAATAGTACCGGACGCAATGCCTTGAATGATGGGAAGTTCGATCTGGGGAATGAGTGCCGCTATTTTGGCTACATTTAAACCGTGCACAGCAACCGCAGCGCGAACAGCCGAATCAGGCGTCAAAATCCAATCGCTAAGGCCCACCAATCCGTTGCCATTAAGTTGCGTCTCGCCCTGCTGAACGCTGAGAGAGGAGAAATCGACACCGTTACCAGTGGCGTTGAACTTAGCATTCACTTGATCAAGCGTCTGGCGCTCTACACGCAAGGCCGACGCTTCGATTACGCCCGCAAAGTTCGGACTGTCGAGAAGATTGCTCACGGTGCCGTCAAAATGCGCGTGGCCGTCCTGCTGCAGGACGGGCCAAGAATCGATCGGCAGGGCCAAGCCCAGCAAACTGACAACGGGCTTAAGATCTTCGAGATCGCTACTGTCGAGAACAACCCGGTTTTGTCCGCGCAAGGAACCCATAAACGCGAGAGACGAATGCGGGAAATTCACGAACGATTGGCCGAAATCGAGAGAGTTATCGGCTAGACGATACGCGAGATCCACAGCGCCTGAAACGGGAATGCCAGCGGGCGCGGGAGCAATTTGTAATTTACCCTGTACGGTGAACTCCTTCGAATGGGGAGCAAGAGTGGCGGCACCATGCACCCGGCCGCTGACCACACCTTGCCAGGCAAGAGGCTTCTTTGTGAAGAACAAACCGGCTTCCCGCAGCGACAGCGAACTAACATCTCCTTCAAATGTTAAGTTGCGGTAGTTCTTGATAGCCGCTTCTCCCACAAATTTGGCGCCGCGCGCAGAACCGGAAATGTGGCGAAAGACTAAACCCGATTTTCGAACTTCTACATCCGAAGAGCCGTTGATGCCGGCGAGTTTGACGTACTTGGTGTCGAGGCTTGCCTGCCGGGCATCGGCTTTACCATCAAAAGACCATCCCTGGGTTTGGTCATAATGACCACTGCCGCGAACAGCAAGTTTTCCATCCTTGACATAAACAAACTTCACCAGCGGTAGAACTTCGTTTGTGTTAGCGGAAGCATCCACCTGAAAGTTGACGCTGGGGCGGGCGAAGTGTTCTAGCATCGCACTTCCAACGACGTGGGAAGAAGTGCCCGTGAGTTCCACTTTCTGGACATGCACGCGATCTTTGCCAATCGAGGCGCGCGCACTCAGTTGCAATGGGCCGCGCATCATTTCGTTCAAACCGAGACCGCCGCCAAACCCCAAGTCGATTTGACGAGAAGACAGCGAGACGTCGTAGCTTGGTCCAGCTTTCAGATAACTAGCGGCGACTTCAACCCCATCGCCCCTGACGTTCAGCGGAATGCGCTGATCGTTCACTACGGCCAATCCATTGTTAATCACGAAATGATTGAGTTTGAGGGCAAACAATTCGGAAATCGGATCCTTGCTATGAGAAGCTACAGGCGGAGTGGGAAGATTCGTAGAGCCATCGGGCGCGATGGTGAGATTCATTTGCGGACGAGTCAAAATGATGGAAGAGACATCCGCCGAGCGCTCCAGGACGGATAAGACTCTCACGGTAACCTGTGCGCTCTCTACACGAAATAGCGGATCGGCGGGCGGTTTTTCGGTGCCGTGAATGACGAAGCCTGTGAGAGTTGCTGTTAATTTTCGCCAGTCATAATCGAAGCCGTTGATCTCAACTTTACCGCCGGTGGTTTTCTCAACCTGGGCCACAATTCGCTTACGTATTTCGTTGCGGAACCAATCCGACTGCAGGACCGCTATTAACCCAACGCCCATCACACACAAAAGCGCTAGTGCCGCAACGGCGATTTTCCAAGCGGCTTTTCGTGTGACTTTCATTATTGAAGCGTCTTATCTAAATAGACGATCCGCACTCGTTTTCGACTTTCGGACAGCCAACTATCGAGCGCCGCATCGGTGCGGTCTTCCACCAGCATCGCGCGAAGCGATTCGCGAGACGCATCAAGCGTTGGTGGCGGCCCGGTATGTGTTTGCTTCCAGGCGGCGATCCGGGTTTGATAGGCGGCTTCAATATCCGCGTCTGAAATGTTCACGTCGGGCCGGAATCGCACGTCAATAAACTTCAATTCGGTGAGCTGTAATTCAAGGTGATTGCGCAAAACGCCGGGAGTGAGATTGAAAGCGCGCAACGTTTTTTCGAATTCGGCCGCACCGCCATTGGCTTCTTCAATTTGTTGATAATATTTGTCCACATCGATCTTGTCGGGCAACTCATAACGGCTCAGTTCCATTTCCAGTTTGATCAATAGCTGCTCCACGAGCCGGTCTGCCGCGTCGCGACGCATCTCCAGTGTGCGAACCACTTGCGTCTGATGATTGAGCATGGCGGTAACGCGCAGTTCTTCATCAATCTGCAACTCTGTAATGACTTGGTGGCCCACCGTAACGGCAAGCCGGTCGATGGTCTCCCCGGCAAGCGACAGCAGCACGCAGCACGCGACTAAAATGAGCCGCACTAGAAAGCCTGCCCCAAAGAGAAATGGAATTGGAAGGCGTTTATCTTTTGGCCTACGCCTGCAGGGCAGTTTTTATCGATGGAGCATTGCAACAACTGTTGCTCGGTACCCTTGAAGCCATAGAAGCGCGGCGCGTCCGGGCTAAAGGAGAAATCGAGACTGATGGGGCCGATGGGAGAACGATAACGGAAACCGAAACCCACTGATTGCACCATGTAATTGAAGTCTTGAAGATTGTTGGCATGCTGACGAAAACGCACGCTCACATCGTCGATCGAGCTGTAGACGTTGCCGGCATCGTGAAACAAGACGCCGCCCAGGTTATCGCCAAATAATGGGAAGCGTAGTTCAAAAGTATTTGCCAGCAGCGCATTGCCGCCCACAGGGAACCCTGTGATACCGTCGCGCGGCCCAGCTTGAAAATCAGGAAAAGCGCGCAAGGAAGTAGAGCCGCCTGAATAAAGCCGTTCGGCCAGCGGAATCGGATTCAGATCGGTTGTCGTGGCATCATTCTTACCACCGGTGCGCTGAATCACGCCGAATTGCGTGCTGCGGGCGAAGACGAAATCGCGGCCGAACAAATGATAAGTTGAGTTGCGGAACAAGCCGCGGGCAAAGTGCGTCTGCGTTCCCAAAAAGCCGGGAGCGTAGCTCAGGTCGAGCGTTGTATAGGAACCATGGTGAGCGTCCGTCGGATCGTCACGTCTGTCGTGGATGATGGTGAAATTGGCCACACCAGCGGTTTCCGGCTGCGCGAGAACCGGCAGAACGCCTTCGCCGATCTTGAGGTTTGAAAGAGTGATGTGCCGGTAGGCGACGCGATATTGAAAAGTAAACGAACGCGACAGCCGTTCCGAAAGCTGGATGGAGCCCTCACGGCGATGTTCGGTGAACGTGCGGATATCGTTAGAATCTTCAAGCAGCGCCGATGTGGTGAGGCTCAATTTGTCGTTTGAAATGAAATGTGGGATGAAGTAAGTGAGCGATGCGCGCTGCTCAATGGTGGAGGCGGCCGTTTGCAGACCGAGCGTTTGACCAAGGCCAAAAAGATTGTTGCGGGCCACACCGACGGCCACGCGGGGTGCGAATCCGGTACTGCCCGCGGGATTATCCAAACTGGTGACGCCCCCGCCGATGCGGGCGATCTGCGCGCCGAAACCAAAGGTGAAGGAGTAGTGGCGCGCTTCGTCCACATCATACAAAACGTACTTACTCTCTTCATCGCCGGTCGCATTTTGAATAGCGGTGGTGACATGTGAAAAAATGCCCAAGTTATAAAGACGCCGCTGCGTATCAATCTCTTTCGCCAAAGACAGAGGTTCGCCGCCTTTCAATTCCAGGCGTTTGAAGATCAGGCTCGGGTCGGTTGTTTCCAAGCCGGTGATTAAAACGTTGCGGACGAATGTTCGGCCACCGGGATTCACCACATAACGCAAGTTGATCTGGTAGGGTTCGGCAGCGGGCGTCGGATAGTAATCGAACGTGGCGCCGAGGTAACCAAGGCCGTAGTAATAATTGAGAACGTTTTCGCGGTCGAGAGAGATACTGGCGTCGCTATAGACTTGGCTCTTCGCGGAAGAAAGCAGATCCTCTATTTTTTCCCGGTCCGCGTCCGCGACTCCTTCCAGCTTGACGCCATCCACCAGCCACTGACGCCCCTCTACAATCTCAATGAATACGCCCAGGTGGTTGGTGCCGCCGTGAAAATCATCTTCCACTCGCGACGTCACGTTCACATCGCGGAAGCCATTTGAAGCATAGAGGTTGCGGATGGCCTGCAGATCCTGCCTCAAGTAGCTGGAATTAAAACGGCCATATGGGAAGCGCGGTAAGTGAGCGGGCTCAACCAGCATGCGTTCGCGAATCATCTGGCTGGGGAAATAATGATTACCTGTAATGCCCAGATATACCAGCTTGTGACGGCTGCCGCGATCGACGATGTAAGTCACGATACGCTCGCTGGCGTCTTTACCGTCGGTAGTGGAATGCGACACTTCGGCCTCAAAATAGCCGCGCGCTTCCAGGTACTGCTCAATGTTGTGATCGCCCTCGGTAATCAGATCAGGATCGATGGAATGCTCCTGAAACATGGGCACCAGCTCAATGAGTTTCCCTTGGCCGATGTTCGCGCCCTCTACCCTGATGGCGACGCGCGGCCCTTCTTTAATGTCAATGAACGCCTGTACTGTGTTGGAGTCATCGTGATATTCCAATCGATTCAGGGTGACAAGGGATTGCAAAAGGCTGCGCTTTTCATAATCGCGCCGGATGCCGTCTAAGCCGCTGCGGACACGCTCATTCGTAACCGGCCGCCAGCCAAGACCGAGAAATCCGTACAGGCGCTTCCAATGGGTGGAACGGATAATGCGCGCGGTAGAGATTTGTTTATTGCCGTTTACATCAGGCTTTTCAAGTTTCGCGCGATGGCCCGGATCGATGTTGAAGCTCACGTGGGCTTCTTCCCACTCAGGTTCGTAGTCCACTTGGGCCTGAACGTCGGCGTTGTAGAAGCCGTTTTGGCGCAGCAGGTTCTGCAGGCTCGCGGTGGCTTGGGCGGTGTCGGCTGCCGAATAGAGACTACCCGTCCGCAGCTTAGAGGCACTCAGCAATTGGCCTTCATTCGGCGGATCTTTAATTCCCGATACTGCAACTTTGCCGACAAAATAAGCGCGCTGAGTCACAAAACGCAGGGCCACACCGCCGCCTTCTTCGCTAGCATCTACCGCTAGATCCGCATACCGGCCCGATGCGTATAGATTCTGCAATGCCGTTCGCAAATCGGCCTCGTGGAACGAAGAACCTACGTGCAGCGGAACGCGTTTGGCTAGATCATCTTTCGTGAGAGGCTGATCGTCTGGCTCGAACGCCAGACTCACCACAGTGCGCCCTTCGTATTTCAACGCTTCTTGCAGGATGTTGGAGTCGGGCTGCTGCGCGAAGGATGGCCAGCAAACCACCATTGCTAGGATCGTGATAGATGGCAGCTGCCGACAACGACCGATATTCCCGGCAGATCCTCTTCTCTGGCCTGGGAACGGCTGGACAGGAGAAGATCGGGCGAGCATCTGTCTGTATTGTCGGCTGCGGCGCACTAGGAAGCTTTCAGGCAGAGGCGCTGGTGCGCGCGGGCATTGGCCGGCTGCGCCTGATTGATCGCGATTACGTAGACTACACAAATCTGCAAAGACAATGGCTTTACGACGAGTCTGATGCTCAAAATGAGTCTCCCAAGGCAATGGCGGCCGCACGACGTCTACAACAAATCAATTCTCACGTTCTGATTGATCCGCTGGTCAAAGATTTAACGCCGTCGAATGCGGAAGAATTAGCATCCGATTTTGACGTTATTCTCGATGGCACGGACAATTTCGAAACGCGATATCTCATCAATGATCTTAGCGTCAAATCGAAAAAGCCCTGGGTTTATGGGGCGGCGGTGGGCAGTTATGGCGTCGTTATGCCGGTTGTGCCGGGGCGAGGACCTTGTTTGGCGTGTGTCTACCCCGAACCGCCCGCCGGCGTGCAGCCCACTTGCGACGTGAATGGGGTGATTGCGCCGGTGACCGCTTCAGTGGCCGCCTTGCAGGTGGCAATGGTGATGCGCTTATTGGTGGGCTGGGATGATTTTGGCTGTTTTATTCATACGATGGACGTCTGGCAAGGGACGAATAAGCGGGTTTCCGCAGGCGAGCCAGATGCGGCTTGCCGGGTATGCACTGCGCACGAATTCCGGTATTTAGACGGCCGCAAGCGCTCTCCGGTCAGTTTGTGCGGGCGCAATGCGGTGCAGTTGCACGACACGGCACGCCCATTGGATTTAAACGCTTTGGCTACGCGGCTACGGCCGTTGGGGGTCGTGCGGGTGAATGAGTTCGCGCTGCGCTTATCGGTGCCAAAGTACGACGTGACGTTTTTCCCGGATGGCCGCGCCATTGTGAAAGGCACAACCGACATCGGCGTCGCGCGCAGTGTTTATGCGCAATTAGTGGGCAGCTAACAGCCTTCGATACAATTCGAACGGCTGAAAATGGCAAAACAATCGCGACGAAGTTTCATAGCAAAAGCATCCGCTGCTCTCGTAGCGGCGCGTGCCTCTTCAAAGCCACTGACTACGCGGGACGCAAGCGAATGGACTCTTTGGTACAAACAACCGGCAAAGATTTGGACTGATGCGCTGCCGGTGGGGAACGGGCGTTTAGGAGCGATGGTCTTCGGCGGAGTGGAAGAAGAGCGCTTGCAGTTGAACGAGGATACGTTGTGGTCTGGTTCACCGCACGAATGGAATAATCCGCACGCCAGTGAGGCCCTACCGGCCATTCGCAAGGCCGTTCTCGAAGACAAGAATTACAAAGAAGCTGATCTACTTTGCCGAAAGATGCAAGGCCCCTACAACGAGTCTTACCAGCCGCTGGCGAACTTGCGGATGAAGTTCGCGGGTTTGGGCGACGTGACTGAATACCGTCGGGAGTTGGATCTGGATTCGGGCATGGCGCAGGTGAGTTTTAAAGCTGGTGGAATCACTTATCAACGCTCGGTGTTTTGCTCAGCGCCGGACCAAGTGATCTTTGTGCGTTTGAGTGCAAGCAAAGGCGGCGCGCTCAACTTCACGGTTACGCTCGATAGCCTGTTACATGCGAATAGCGAAGCGCTGGGAACGAACGGTCTGCGGCTGCGCGGAAAAGCGCCCGCTCACGTCGAACCTAATTATGTGAATGCCCCGAACCCGGTAATTTATGACGAGGCCAATGGCAAAGGGATGCGTTTTGAAT
>Ga0302319_10024204_pt1 | contig 10802 bp, 10 predicted proteins | sample Bog_T0_2_FD_203319 | JGI IMG/M metagenome (GOLD analysis project Ga0302319, IMG submission 203319) | Peat permafrost microbial communities from Stordalen Mire near Abisko, Sweden - Bog_T0_2 | ecosystem: Environmental > Terrestrial > Soil > Wetlands > Peat | place: Sweden: Abisko, Stordalen Mire... | reverse complement strand
TCGAGGCACTGGCCGGTGAGGTATTGCACCCCCGGCAGCAGCACGAGCGCGAGCCGCGGTGCCTCCCGTTCGATGCATGCAAGCACGTCCTCGGTGCGCAGCGGGGAGGGTGCGACGCTCGCGTCGCCGGCGTCGTCGGCGTCGTCGGCGTCGTCGGCATCGCCCGCGTCGCGGGCGGGACCCACCTCGATCAAATGCGTGTCCTCGTCCAGGCCGTGATAGCGAAGCTGCGAGACCACGGCGTACCGGTCCGACGGGAAGGCGGAGCGTTCGATCAACACGCAGTCACGCCCCGCCGCAGGCCTGAAGAAACTCACCATCATGAGGTGCAGATTGACCGTCAACGAGTTCATCGCGACGACCTCCGCCGCAGCGGCGCCGACCAGGTCGGCGAGCGTTGCGGATGCGTGCTCGTGGTAGCCGATCCACGGTCGCCGCCCCTGCGCATGGGCCAACACCCCGAGGCGGCGCCAGGCGGCGAGTTCTTCCTCGACGTAACCTTGAGCGGCCCGCGGTTGCAGGCCCAGTGAATGTCCGGCGAGATAAACGAGGGCGCGGCCCCGTTGGTCCACGGGCACATGGAACTCCGCCGCGAAGGCCGCCAGAGGATCCTCGCGGTCCAAGTGGTGGGCCTCGCCCGCGAGCGCCGCTTGGCTGGCGGCGCCGTCGGCTAGTTGCGGCGGCATCAGGAGTACGTCATGCGCCGACGTGCTGTTCGGGCACCGGCAGCACCGCGCCGCACGCGCCGCACGTGCGCAGCGCCGTGCTCGAATAGAATCGCGCGAAGATGCCGGGCAGCTGTGTTTCGATGTTTTCCACCGCGACGCGCTCGAGATGCAGCTGATGGCCGCAGCGCTCGCAGTACCAGGAGAAGCCGTCGAGCTCATCGGGCGCGCGGCGCCGTTCGACGACGATGCCGATGCTGCCGGCCGGGCGCTGCGGGGAATGCGGCATTTGCGCGGGCAGCAGGAACACCTCGCCGGCACGGATCGGTACGTCGACCCTGCGGCCGTCCTGGATGGTCGCGAGGACGATGTCGCCTTCGAGCTGAAAGAAGAACTCTTCGTCCGGATCGTGGTGGAAATCCTTGCGTGCATTCGGTCCCCCCACCGCCATGATGATGAGGGAACTGTCCTGGAAGAGCAGTTTGTTGCCGACCGGCGGCTTCAGCAGGCCGCGATGGCGGTCGATCCACCGGTGCAGATTGAAGGGGGCGCTCAGCGGCATGGCGGCATTATACGAGGCACGAACTCACCGCGATGTTGCGCAATCCACCGAGACGGGAGGGGCGGGTTCGTCGAGCCGCACTGCGGTGAGGCTGCCACCCCACACGCAGCCGGTGTCGAGGGAGAGCACGTCTTCGGTGCTCAGATAGCCGAGCGTCGACCAATGGCCGAACACGACCCGGGCGGTGCGCCATCGCGCTGACTTCGCCTCGAACCACGGAACGAGGCCGCGGGCCTTGGGTTCGTTGGGCGAGCCCTTGGCACGCAGCGCGAGCCGGTCTTGCGGGTCGAGATAACGCAGCCGGGTGAAACAATTGGCGATGTAGCGCAGTCGTGCCCCGCCGCGCAGGCTCTCGTTCCATAGATCGGGCTCGTCGCCGTACATCTCGCTGAACAGCGCCTGCGGATTCGTCCGCAGCGCCGCCTCGAGTTCGCGCGCACAGGCGCGCGCGGTCGCAATGTCCCATTGCGGGGGCAGCCCGGCATGCAGCAGCACCATGCGCAGGGCCGGCTCCTCGTGAAGGACGGGCCTTTGCAGCAGCCACTCGAGCAGCAGGTCGCGGTCCGGCGCGTCCAGCACCTCCTGCAGCGTGTCGCCGCCGCGCAGCCGGGCGCTGCCGAACGCGACGGCGAGCAGGTGCAGGTCGTGGTTGCCGAGCGTGGTGATCGCGGCATCGCCGAGGGCCCGTACGCGGCGCAGGACACCGAGTGAATCCGGCCCGCGGTTCACTAGATCGCCGACGAAGCAGAGCCGGTCCCGATCCGGCGAATAGTGGAGCCGCTCGAGCAACGCCGCGAGCGCGCCGTCGCAGCCCTGCACATCGCCGATTGCATAGAGTGCCATGGATCGGAAGGAGCCTGCGTGGATCGAAAGGATCCTAGTGAAGAACCCCCGGCATCGCGAGCCTGAACGGTGCGATGGGTGCATCGAATTGCTGGCCGTCGTCGGCCATCATTTGGTAGCTCCCCTGCATGGTGCCGACCGGCGTCTCGATCACCGCGCCGCTCGAATAGCGGAACCCCTGGCCCGGCTTCAGATAGGGCTGTTCACCGACCACCCCATCGCCGCGCAGCTCCTTCACGTTGCCGTTGGCGTCGGTGATGATCCAATGGCGCGTCAGGAGCCTGGCAGGGACGAGCCCCTCGTTGCGGATGGTGATCGTGTACGAGAAGACGAAGCGTTTGTCGCGCGGATCGGACTGCTCCTCGACATAGGCGGTCTCGACTTCGACGCGGATTCTGGGGTTCGATGGCTCGGCTGTCATGGATTGCATTGCTTTACTTCAGGCGAACGGCGAGCACATCGCAATGTGCCGCGTGCAGGACAGTATCCTCCGTGAAGTTGACGAGGATGGCGATGCCGTGGCGTTCGCGGCTGCCGACCACGATCAGATCCGCCTGTTCCTCGGACGCAACGCGCAGGATCTCGCCCTTGGTGTTGCCGGCCTCGACGCGGCAGGTCGCGCGCGGCAGCGCCAGGCGGCGAACCAGGTCGCTGAGCCGCTCCCGCGCGCGCTTGACGAGTTCGACCTCGACCTGCATCGAGGGCATCAGCGACTCGCCCATCGGTTCGACCGGGATGAACTCAACCACGTGGAGCACGACGATCGCCGCACCGGAATGCGCGGCCTGGTTCATCCCGGCGGCGGCGACTTGGTCGCTGTCGTCGGACAGATCCAGCAGAATCAAGACTTTCTGATAACCGGCCATGCGACCTGAGTATAGCGGACTCGGGCGCCGGCACTAGCCCGAATCGGCGCTAGGGGCGGTGCGCGAGTGCATGACGGCGGGCGGCAAGCAGCCCGAATTGCGCCGGGGTGAGCGTTTCGGGCCGATGCCCTGGATCGATGCCGCAGCCTTCGATATCCGCGTCGTCGAGCAGCCCCTTCAGTCCATTGTGCAGCGTCTTGCGACGATGCGAGAACGCGGCCGCTACCAGCGCGCGCAGCGTCGCGTCATCGCCGATCGCAAATCGCGGAACCGCGCTGGGGCGCAGGCGCACGATCGCCGACCAGACCGCGGGCCGCGGCTGAAAGGCGCCGGGACCGACGTCGAACAAGCTGTCTACTTCGGCATAGGCCGCGAGCATCACGGTGAGGCGTCCGTACTGCTTGCCGCCCGGGCGGGCCGACATGCGGTCGACCACCTCCTTTTGCAGCATGAAGTGCATGTCGGCGATATCGCCCCGGTGGCGCAATAAGTGAAAGAGGAGCGGCGTCGAGATGTTGTAGGGCAGATTGCCGACGATGCGCAGCGGGGCGCCCGTGCCTCGCAACACCGCAAAGTCGGTGTCGAGCACGTCGCCGACCCGCACCGTCAGGCCGGCCTTGCCGCGGCCATCGGCTGCGAGCAGTGCAGCCAGGTCGCGGTCGATCTCGATGACGTCCATCCGCCCGGCGCGCTCGAGAAGCCGCCAGGTCAGGGCGCCGCGGCCCGGGCCCACTTCGACGACATGGTCGCCCGGGTGCGGTGCCACCGCATCGACGATGCGGTGGATGATTGCCGGATCGTGCAAAAAATGCTGGCCGAAGCGCTTACGAACGGCCAAGCGCGCCGGTTCCGCCCGAGAGTTGTACGGCGAGGCTGAGCGCGGCCCGCAGGCTCCCCGCATCCGCCGCGCCGGAGCGGGCCAGACCCAGGGCGGTGCCGTGATCGACGCTGGTGCGCAGGATCGGCAGGCCCAGCGTCACGTTCACCGCATTGCCAAAGCCGACGTGTTTGACCACCGGCAGACCCTGGTCGTGGTACATGGCGACGATGGCGTCCGTGCCGTCGAGAAACTGCGGTGCGAAGGCGGTGTCGGCCGGTATCGGCCCGCGCACCTGCATGCCTTCGCCCTGCAGCCGGCGGATCACCGGCTCGATGACATCGACCTCCTCGCGGCCGAGGTGTCCGGACTCGCCCGCGTGCGGATTGAGGCCGAGCACGGCGATCCGCGGCGCCTGGATTGCGAAATACTTCCCGAGGTCCATGGCCACGATGCGCAGCGTCGCGAGCAGCCGCTCGCGCGTAATCGCCGGGGCCACCTCGATGAGCGGCAAGTGGGTGGTCACGAGGGCCACTCGCAGCGATCCGGTCAGCAGCATCATGACCGGCAGCGCCGCGCGGGTGCGATGGGCGAGATACTCGGTGTGACCGGTGAAGGCATGGCCGGCATCGAGCATCACGCTCTTCTGGACGGGTGCGGTGACCATGGCGGCGAACTCACCATTCATGCAGCCGTCCGCCGCCCGGTCGATCAGTTTCAGGACATAGCCGGCATTGCCCGGATCGAGACGGCCTCCAACCACCGCGCGGCCGGTCGGCACATGCAGCACACGCAACAGCCCGGCGGCGTGTGCGCGCACCGGTGCGGAGGGTTCATACGGCTCGATCGCGAGCGGCAATCCGAGTTGCCTCGCGGTTTCGGCGAGCAGCGCCGCATCGCCCGCGACGATCAGGTCCGCCGCCCAGGCGGTTTGCGCAATGGCGACGCAGGTGTCCGGACCGATGCCCGCCGGCTCCCCCGAAGTGACGACGATCCTCGGGATGTACACTACATCTTGATTTCGACGAAGGCTTCGTCGCGCAACCGCCGCAGCCAAAGCTCCGTCTCTTCGTCGGCCTTGCTCTCGCGAATCGCGGCGAAGGCGCGCTGCCGCCGCACGTCCGCCGTGTTGTCGTACGTGCGGGTGCCGAGCATCTGCACGATATGCCAGCCGTAGCGTGTCTTGAACGGTTCGGTGATCTCGTTGGGCTTCAATTCGGCGATGGCCTTGTCGAATTCCGGCACGAAGGTTCCGGGTCCGGTCCAGCCGAGATCGCCGCCGTCCGGCGCGGATCCCGGATCCTCCGAGGTCGTCGAGGCTATACCCGAGAAGTCCTCGCCCTTCAGGATGCGCTCGCGCAGCCTCGCGAGCTTCTGGCGCACGGTCTCGTCGTCGTCGAGTTCGTTGGTCTTCATCAGGATGTGCCGGACGTGGATCTGGTTGATGATCACGGGCGCCTCGGCGGTGCGCCGCTCGTTCAAGCGCACGATGTGATAGCCGCTCGGCGTGCGCACCGGCTCGCTCACGTCGCCGGGCTTCATCCTGGTCACGAGTTCGAGGATGAACTGCGGCAGCTGGGTCCCCTTGCGCCAGCCGAGGGCGCCGCCGTCGAGCGCCGTCTGGCTGTTCGAGTTGGCGATGGCGAGCTGGCCGAAATCCTCGCCCTTCGCGGCGCGCGCCGACAGTTCGTGGGCCTTGCGCGTGATTTCGTCGATCTCCTTCGGTGTGGCGGCGGCCGGCAGCGACAGCAGGATGTGCGAGACGTTGAACTCGTCGTTGGCGGCGGAGTTCGCCTGGCGCGCGAGGAATTGCTCGAGCTCGTGCGGCGTCACATTGATGTGTGCAATCACGTCCCGCTCGCGCAGCGTGGAGAGGGTCAGCTCCTTGCGCATGGACTCGCGGTATTGCTTGTAGTCGATGCCCTGCGCCTCGAGCGCGTTCGGCAGCTGATCGAAGGCGATCTTGTTGCGCGCGGCGATCTCCTGCAGCGCGCCGTTCAGCTGCTCGTCCGAGATGTTGAGGCCGACCCGCTTGGCCCGCTGCGCCTCGATCTCCTGCAACACCAGCCGGTCGAGCACCTGCTGCTTCAGCACGCTCTGGGAGGGCAGTTCGACCTTCTGTTCCTGCAGGCGCTTGGTCACCGCGTCGAGCTGGGTATCGAGCTCGCTCTTCAGGACCAGCCCGTCGTTCACCACGGCGGCGATCCGGTCGAGCATCTCGCCGTGCGTGCCGATGTCCCGCGTCTGGGCATGCGCGGCCGGCATGCACAGCGGCGCGGCGGCGGCGAGCAGGGAACAGCAGATCAGGATTTTGCGCATGGTTCGGTCACTCGCTGGCTCAAGGTTGTCGCTCTCGTACACTTTCCCAAGGGATCCAATCCGCCCATGGATCCAATGCAAGGGTCGTCACGGTGCTAGGGGAGCGCCCAGTTCGTAGCCGCGAATCGCCCTTTCCAGGTAGGACTGCGCGCCCTCTTTGACCGCACTCAGCCCCGTCAGTTCAAACTGGACGGCCACCGAATTGTTCAGGCTCCCCGGCTCGCCATTCGGCTCGGCAAAGGTGCTGACATAACGGCGCTGCACGAGCTGGATGCTCCAGCAGCAGCTCTTATACTCGATTCCCGCCACTTGTTCGATGGTTTGGCGATCCCGAATCGAATATACCAGACGCCCCACCGCGTTCCAGCGTCTCGCCACCGGCCACTCGAACGAGCCATCCCACTGGTCGAGGATGCCGCGCTGAAAGCGGTACGAGACGTCGAGCAGGCGCGCCGCGCCCGGCTTGTAATTCAGATCGACCTCATATTTATCGGTGGTGGATGTGTACGGGTTCCACTGGTAGTCGAGATTCAACGACAGGTTCTTGTAGGCGGTCAGGGCGACCTGGCCGATGATGTCCGAGCCGCGAAAATCCGACGGCGCCTGCCCCGGCAGGAAGATGCATTGGGCCGCGGCGCTTTGCGCCGCGGCGATCTGCGCAGTGCTGCCCGGCAGCGCCACGCCGGGCAGGGCGCCGCCGGGAAGCGCGGCGTTCATCATTGCGGCATTCACCAGCGCGCCGCCCCGGAGGCCCGAGCCCGGCTCGACGACTCCGGACAGGGCGCTCGCAGCGTTGCCGGGAACCGGCACGCACGGCAGACCGACCCGCGGTTCGGAGAAATAACGAGTATGGCCGAGGGTGGCGGCGATGTACTGGGAGCCGGTGGTCTGGTCGAAGAGGCGGGTGGTCACTCCCACGCTCAACTGGTTCGCATCCCCGATCCGGTCGCCGCCGACGAACCGGTTGGTGCGGAACAGCTCCGTCAGGTTCGGATCCGGCAGCGCGGTGTCGAAGATCGGCAGCTCGTCCTGGTTGCGGTACGGGACGTAGCTGTAGACCAGGCGCGGCTCCAGGGTCTGCGATCGCTGTCCCCGCGAGCCCGAGGCCCGTTCGAACACCAACCCGGTGTCGAGCCGGCCGTAGGGCACCTCGCGGCTCGGCGCCGTCGGCAGGCCTGGTTCGACGTTGCCGAGATCGTACTGGGTGAAATGCCAGCCGACCGCGGGCACGAAGAAATAATCCGCGCTGCGCAGCGACCAGCGGATCTCCGGCGACAGATCGGCGCGCAGCCCGGTCGGGCCGATGTCGCGCAGGAAGTATACCGCCTGCGTATCGACGACGAGTTCCAGCGGTCCGCCCCACAGAGGGAAGAGCCCTTCGCCGTCGACCGCCGGAAGGCTCGAGTACGGGCGCTGCGAGGTCAGCAAGCCGTTGAACGAGAGGCTGGACGGCACGCCGCTGACGTCGATGGTCTGAAAGTTCTGCAGCTGCGCGCGGACGCGCCAGACGTCGTCCGCATAGAGCATGTCGAAACGGCGTTCGAGAAATGTCACGCTGGTCTCCTCCGAGCCGACCGCGAAGTCCTCGAAATACGTGCTGTCGCTCACGCTCGTGACGTCGCTGTCGATCCGCAGGCGGCGGGAGAGATCGGTGATGTCGCGCACGTGCAGGTAGGTGCGGTCATCATGCGTGACCTTGTCGCTGGGCAGCACGACCCCATCGACCTCGCCGTGCGACGATGCCGTGAGGAAGCGAAACTGCTCGGCGAGCTGCACGCCGCGGGCGGAGAGCAGCTGCGGCGTCAGCGTCAGATCGTAGTTCGGCGCGAGGTTGAAGTAGTAGGGTATCGAGATCTCGACGCCGTTCTTGCCGGAGTGGCCGAAGTTCGGGAACAGCAAGCCGCTCTTCCTCTGATCCCCCAGCGGAAAGGAGATGTAGGGCGTATAGAAGATCGGCACGCCGCGGATCTGGAGCCAGACCCCGCGGCCGGTGCCCACCTGGCGCACGGTGTCGAGCGTGATGCGGGAGGCCTGCAGCATCCAATCCTGATTGCCGACGGGACAGGTCGTGTAGCGCACCAGATCGAGCGAGACCTGGCCCTGGCGCTCGACACCGATTTCACGCGCATGGCCGCGGCCATTGCGGTCGAGCAGCTGAAAATTGGCATCGCCGAAGTTCGCATCGCCCGTCGTATCGTACGTGCCGGTATCCCCCTGGACGCGCACCTTGGGGTCCTCGAATTCGACCGAGCCCCGAACGGTGATCTGGCCGTTCGCGTGGTCGTAGGCGACCGTGTCGGCAGCGACGCTGCGTTCATCCTGGCGCACGGTCACCCGGCCGTTGAGCAGTGCATCGTCCTTCGCGTCCAGTTCGGCGCTGTCGCTCTCGATGTGGATCAAATGATCCTTCACGGCGCCCGCGCCGTATGCGGAGGTGTGGGTGGGCGGGGCGGGACACATGTCGCCGGCGCGTACCACCGCCGTGGCGGTCAGGCAAAGCAAGGCCATCGCGGCGAGAGGCTGAAAGGCGGTCGGCAAGGTGCAGTGGCCCTGGGTTTCGTGGTGGCCGCGCGCATACAGGGCGTTCGGCCGGCAGCATTATAGTCGGTATACTCCTGGAAGCCGCATGTGCGGTGCACCGATGGGCCGGTATGGCTGGCGATGATTCGAGCGACCCACGGCTCGCCGTGCTGACCCGCTGGGTTCGAGGCGATCTCGGTTTTGCCGACAGCGAGATCGCGCCGGCTTCTTCCGACGCGAGTTTCCGACGCTACTTTCGCGTGACTTCGGCGCCGGGGCCGGCCGCGCACGAGCCGTTCATCGTCATGGACGCGCCGCCCGGCAAGGAGGACGTGGCGCCGTTTCTGCGGGTGGCACGGCTGCTGGAAGAATGGGGGCTGCACGTGCCCGTGGTGCTCGCGCGCAACCTCGCCGAGGGGCTGCTGCTCATGACCGATCTCGGTTCGACGCAGTATCTGCCGGAACTCGCCGCGAACCGCGACGTCGAGCGGCTGTATGCGGACGCGCTGGCCGCACTCTGCACCATGCAAACGACGGGCGCTGCCGCCGCGGCGCTGCCGTGCTATGACCGCGCGCGCCTCGGCCAGGAACTCGCGCTCATGCCCGAGTGGTTCCTCGGCCCGCACCTCGGGGTCGCTGTGGAAGGCGCGGATCGCTCCCTGCTCGAGGCGCTCGACGAGTGCCTGGTCGAGAGCGCCCTTGCGCAGCCGCAGGTGTTCGTGCACCGGGACTATCATTCGCGCAATCTGATGCTGTGCCAACCGCGCAATCCCGGCATTCTCGACTTTCAGGACGCCGTGTTCGGCCCCGTCACGTATGACCTCGTGTCGTTGCTGAAGGACTGCTACATCACATGGCCGCCGGAGCGGGTTCGCGGGTGGGCGTTGCGCCACCGCGCGAACCTGCTCGACGCCGGCGTGGCGGCCGGCAGCGAGGCGCAATTTCTGCGCTGGTTCGATCTCATGGGTCTGCAGCGGCACATCAAGGTGCTCGGCATCTTCGCGCGGCTCCACTACCGGGATCACAAACCGCAGTATCTGCACGATCTGCCGCGCGTATGGGACTACGTGCGTGAGACTGCGGCGCTGTATCGGGAAACGGCGGCCTTCGGCGCGTTGCTCACACGCCTCGAGCCGCTCTTTCTCGCGGCGCAGGCCCGCGCCCTGGACTCCACCTGAACGCGCCGCCCGAGCGCCCGCGCGCGGCGATGATTCTCGCCGCCGGTCGCGGCGAACGCATGCGTCCGCTCACCGATACGACGCCGAAGCCGCTGCTCTGCGTCGGGGGCGAGCCGCTGATCCATCGCCTGGCGCTCGCTCTGGCGCGTGCCGGCATGGAGCGGCTGGTCGTGAATCTCGCGTGGCTCGGGGAACAGATCCGCGCCTACCTCGGCGACGGTGCCCGCTATGGACTGGCCATCGCGTACAGCGACGAGCAGCCCCGGGCATTGGAAACCGCGGGGGGCATTTTTCGCGCCCTGCCCCGCCTCGGGCCCGGTCCCTTCGCGGTCGTGAATGGCGACATTTTCACGGATTTTGCTTTCGACCGCCTGCAAATCGGGGCGGCGGATGATGCCCATCTGGTGCTCGTGGCGAATCCGCCGCAGCACCCCGGAGGCGATTTCGGCCTCGAGGACGGTCGGGCGCTGCCCGATGCGGCCGAGCGCCATACCTTTTCCGGCATCGCCGTCTACCGGCCGAGATTCTTCGACGGCTGTTCCGACGGGACGTTCCCGCTGAAACCGCTGCTGGTGCGGGCGATGCAGGCGGGGCGCTGTTCGGCCGAACTGTACCGGGGCCTGTGGGAGGACGTCGGGACGCCTGCGCGCCTGCGGGCACTGAATGAGACTGGCTCCTAACCCCCGGCGTACAATCCGCATATGGCCGACCTCAATGGCATACCGATCGAGACCTCGCCGGCGGTGCGCAGCGGCGAGAAATATACGACCGCGCAGGGCTTCAGTGCGATCAAGGACGGCGTGAAGGCCGCACCGGGCGCCCCACCAGTGCCGCCGCTGCGCAAGCCGGCCTGGCTGCGCGCCCCGATGCCCGCCGGCGCCGCGTTCACGGGCGTGCGGCAGATCGTGCGCGAACATCGCCTCAGCACGGTCTGCGAAGAGGCGAAATGCCCGAACATCGGCGAGTGCTGGAACGCCGGCACCGCGACCATCATGCTGATGGGGGCGGTGTGCACGCGGGCATGCCGGTTCT
>Ga0302319_10024203_pt1 | contig 10803 bp, 9 predicted proteins | sample Bog_T0_2_FD_203319 | JGI IMG/M metagenome (GOLD analysis project Ga0302319, IMG submission 203319) | Peat permafrost microbial communities from Stordalen Mire near Abisko, Sweden - Bog_T0_2 | ecosystem: Environmental > Terrestrial > Soil > Wetlands > Peat | place: Sweden: Abisko, Stordalen Mire... | reverse complement strand
GCCCCCCTATGGCTTCCCTTGGTGGTTCTGGTCGCGCCCCCCGCCCCCCCCCCGGCGGCCCGGGGCGCCCTGGCCCGCCAGGCGCAGCCGCAGCCCGCTCTCGGCGCCCGGGGGCAGGTTGAGCCGAAGGGGCTGGGCCTGGCCTTCCATCTGCACGGTGACGGGCCGGCCCAGGGCCGCGTCCTCAAAGCTGACCCAGACCTCGCTGTCAAGGTCCGCGCCCATGTCCGGCCCGGCGGTGCCGAAGCCGCCGAAGGAGCCCTGCCCCGAGCGCGGGTCAAAGCCGCCGCCCGGCCCGCCCTGCCCGAAGAACATCGAGAACAGCTCGTCGATGCTGCCTGCGCCCTGCCATTCCACGCCGCCGCCGCCGAAGGGGCCGCCGGCCCCGCCTGGGCCCGGGCGCGCGTCGTCGGCGTAGGGGGCGCGGCGCAGGGCGTCGTAACGGCGGCGCTTCTCGGGGTCCGAGAGGATCTCGTAGGCCTGGCCCAGCTCCTTGAAGCGCTCCTCGGACTTCTTGTCCCCGGGGTTGGCGTCTGGGTGCAGCTTCTTGGCCAGAGCGCGGTAGGCCTTCTTGACGGCGTCGGCGTCGGCGTTCTCGGGCACGCCCAGCACCTTGTAGAGATCCGCGACCTGGCTCATGGCTCCCCTGCGCCGGCTCGCCGCTTCGGCGGCGCTGCCCGGCTAAAGCAGGGGCGGGCTTGCGGCCCGCCCCCGTAGTCCTAGTTCTTGCCCGCCGCCGGCACCGGCTGGGGGGCGACCTTCGCCGTGGCTGTGGCCGCCGCCGGCGCCGCCCGGGGTATGTCCGGAGGCAGCGCGCTAAGCAGGTTGGACACAGCCACCACGGCCTGGTTCTTCATGGCGCTGACCGCCACCTGCCCGCCGTCGCGCAGCGGGCCGAAGATGCACTTTTCCTGCAGCTCGCCCTTGTCGCCGTAGAAGGTGAGCGAGGCCTGGGGCTTGGCCGGGCTGTCCTTCTTCAGGTCCAGGCGCCTGAGCAGCTGGGTGTTGGCCAGGCCCGCCAGGAAGCCATAGAAGTCGAAGGGCTTTTCCCCGGGCTTGGCTTCGAGGGGAGGGTCCCAGGCCCACACCCCGGCCTTCTTGACGGCCTTGAGCTTGCCGTTGGGCCGCTCCACTTCGAAGGACGCCACATTGCCGGTCTGCAGCTTGAACACGTCCAGGTCCATCAGCTCCTGGGCCTTCTTGCCCAGGGGCGTGGCCGAGGCCGCGGACAGCTGGAACACCGGGCCCTGGCCGGCCAGCTGCACGTAGGTCGGTCCCGCCGGCGGCGCGGGCGTCTTGCCCTTGGCCGCGGCCTTGGAGCGGCCCTGCACGAGCGTCAGCTTGGTCCCGTTCTTCAGCGTCAGCTCGATGCGCTTGCCGCCCGCCAGGCCGAAGTCGCCCTTGCCGGTCTCACTGGGCACGGAATCCGCCTTCAGGCGCGACAGGGCCCCCAGCCAGGCGTCGACCTGCTCGCCCTTGCCCGGCTCGTGGCGCGCGGCCGCGTCGACCTTCCAGAAGCCGTCTGCGCCGCGGGTCAGGCTGAAGCCGTCCACGCCGTCCTTGACCGCCTCGACGTCCTGGGGGCTGAAGCTCCACACGGTCTTGTCGCGCAGCGAGGCCGCGTCCTTGAGCACCGCGTTCTTGACGCTGAGGAAGGTCAGGAACACCGCGGGCTGGCCGTCGATGAGGCCGTAGGTCTGGTCCCCGCCGGGGCTGTCCATGCCGAAGAAGAGCACCTGGGCCTTGGCGCCAGGGCTGCTGGGCCGGAAGGTCACGGCTCCGCTAGGGTCGTCCAGGCCGAAGTCGTGCAGGTCGGCGCCCTTCTCGGCGATGATCTCATTACGCTTGGCCCCGGCCAGCTGCGACACCAGGCCCGTGACCGCGTCCTGGTCCGCAGGCGCCGCCGTGGGCGACACCAGGCGCCACTGTCCATCGACTTTGTGCAGCGTGACGTCGGCGCTGCCTTTCTTGCGCAGCACGATCTCGTCGGTCGAAGCGGCGTCCAGGCCCTTGAACAGCAGCTTGGCGTCCTCCTTGTCCTTGTCCCGCTGGGGCTTGAGCTTGATCACCCAGCCCCAGTACACCAGGCCGAGGGCCGCGGCCAGGCCCAGGGCGACGAAAGGGCCCTTGGGCGCGCTCATGCCGCAGTCCTCCGGACGCGGAACACGACGATTCCGCCGGCCAGGGCGGCCAGGGCCAGCAGCAGGAAGGACCACTTGATGATCTGGATGCGGCCCGCGTCGAGCATGAGCGGCTCGTTGGTGGTGGGTTTGGGCGCCAGGGCGATCTTCTTCTCCTCGTCGGCCAGCCAGCGCAGGCTGTTGACCACCAGGTCCTGGTTGTTGAAGGCGCCCACGCCCTGGTTGTCCAGCAGCACGCTGGTGCCCAGCACGACCAGGCGGGCCTTCTTGTCGGGCGGGGCCGCGGCGTCGCCGCCGAAGTCCTTGAGCGGGGCCTCCACGGCCACCATCAGGTCCAGGGGCGCGCGCTTGTCGCCGGCCCCGGGGCGGGAGGGGGCCCGGTCGCCGGAGCCGGTCCAGCCGAAGGCCGTCTGGGGCATACCCATGGGCGGGCTCTGGGTGTGGGCCAGCACCGTGCCCGTGGCCTGGTCCGGCAGCTTGCCCAGGTTCACGGTGCGCGTCGTGGGGAAGATCGCCTGGCCGTGCTGCTCAGCCAGGTCCTTGGTGACCGGATGGCTGGGGTCGAAGGTCTGGGTGAAAGGCGCGACGGCCGATGCGCCATAGAGCTGGTTGAAGGGGTTGGGGTCGATGACGATGTCGTCGTCCACCACCACGCCGGCCTTGGCCAGCCAGGCCTTGAAGCCGGCCACCGGCGTGCGCGGGTCCACGGCGGCGAAGACGCGCCCGCCGCGGCCCAGATAGCGGGTCAGCGAATCCAGCTCGGGCGCCACCAGGTCGCTGCGCGGCCCGGCGATGATCACGGCCGCGGCGTCCGCGGGCACGTCGCCCTTGGGCGCCGAGCCCAGATTGAGGTCCTGCACGCCGAAGGAGGCGGACTCAAGGCCGGTCTTCAGGCCCGAGGCGCCGTCCGCCTGGGCGTCCGCGACCGAGCGCTCCTGGTGGCCGGTGAGGAAATACACCTGCTTCTTCTCGCCGCTGCTGACCTTCAGCAGGGCGTTGAGCAGGTCCTCCTCGCGGGTGCCGGCCAGGGTCTCCTTCTTGTCGCCGGCCACGAGCACGGTCGTGCCCAGGCTGCGCACCCCGTATTCCTGCGCCATCAGCGGCTTGCTGTTGAGGTTCACGAACTCGTAGTCGACCTTCGAGGGGTTGAGCTTCTTGACCCGCTTCAGCAGGTCCTCGAAGGCGGCGCGGTTCTCGTTGCCGTAGAAGGCCAGGAACTGGACCTTGTCGCCCAGGCCCTTGACGGCTTTGACCGTCTCGTCGGACAGGGTGAAGTCCTTGTTCTTGCTCAGGTCGATGCTCTGGTCGTTGGCCACCACCAGGGCCTGCACCAGGCAGACGATGGTCAGCACGGCCAGGGTGTAGACGGCGCTCATGCCGCCCTGGCGGGCGCGGCGGTTGGTGAGCACTTCGACGGCCTCGGCGTGGTACTGGCTCGCCCAGAAGATGCCGGCGGCCAGGCCCAGGCCCAGGGGCAGCCACAGCCCCCAGTCGGCGGCGCTGCGCACCGAGTAGGTGACGGCGGTGATGGCCAGCAGGGCCAGGGACGACCAGCCGGCCGCCTTTGCGTATTCGCGCAGCATGTCTACCTCCACTTCTTGCTCTCGAGCACCCGCAGGGTGCCGAAGAGCATGAGGACGGTGAAGAGGATGAAGTAGGTGATGTCCTTGAGGTTGACCAGGCCCTTGGTCAGGTCCTGCAGGTGGCTGATGATCGACAGCTGCCCCACCAGGTCCTTGACCGCGCCGCTGGTCTCATTCTCGACCCAGCTGAGCACGAAGAGCAGCAGCAGGGCGCCGAAGCTGAGCGCCGCGGCGATGACCTGGTTCTCGGTCAGGGCCGAGGTGAACAGCCCCACGGCCAGATAGCAGGCCCCGACCAGGAAGATGCCGAAGAAGCCCGAGGCCACCACGGCCCAGGGCAGCGCCGTCTTGTCCGCGATCAGGGCGAAGTTCAGAAATGTCGGGGCCAGCATCGCTCCCAGCAGGGTCAGGCTGGCGAACCACTTGCCCAGCACGATGTCGAGGTCCGAGAAGGGCCAAGTGAAGAGGGTCTCGATGGTCCCGGATTTCTTCTCCTCGCTGAACTGGCGCATGCTCACCAGCGGCAGCAGGAAGATGAAGGTCACCACCACGTTGCCGAAGTAGGGGGCGATGAGGTATTCCACCAGCTTCATCTCGCCGCCGCCCCGGCTGGCCATCATCACCGAGTAGCGCGCATAGTTCAGCACCGGCGCGACCCAGAAGAAGCCGCCCAGGATGTAATAGATGAACAGGACGATCCAGGCCACCGGCGAGTAGAAGATCGCCTTCAGCTCGCGCAGGTACATGGGCAGGATGTTGGTCTTCACGCCTCCACCTCCGTCTCAACGCCGCCGTCGGCGGCTTCAGCGCCTTCCTGATCCCCGGCGGATCCGCCTGCCGCGGCGGACCCCTCCTGCGTCACCAGCTGCAGGAAGACCTCCTCGAGGCCCAGGCCCACGGACTTTAGCTCGAGCAGGTTCCAGCCCTTGCGCACCACGGCCCCGGCGATCTCGGCGCGCAGGTCGGTGCCCTTGGTGCTTTCCACCTCGAGGGTGGCCAGGCCCTCGTCCTCGCCGCGCACGCTCACGCGGCGCACCCGGTCCAGGCCCTTGAGGAAGTCGCGGGCCTCGTCGGCCCCGGCCCCCACGGTCACCTGCACCCGGTCGTTCTTGGCCAGCTTCTTGCCCAGGTTGGCGGTGGTGTCCGCCTCGATGACCACGCCCTTGTTGATGATGACCACGTGGTCGCAGACCACGCTCACCTCGGGCAGTATGTGGGTCGACAGCACCACGGTGCGGCGCCCGGCCAGGGACTTGATGAGCTTGCGGATGTCGGCGATCTGTCGTGGATCCAAGCCCACCGTGGGCTCGTCGAGAATCAGCACCTCGGGGTCGCCGACCAGGGCCTGGGCCAGGCCCACGCGCTGGCGGAAGCCCTTGGACAGCTGCCCGATGAGCTTGCCCGAGACGCCGCCGATGCCGGTCTCGTCCATGGCCTGGGCCACGGCCTGCCGGCGCACCGAGGGCGCGATGCCCTTGGCGTGGGCGGCGAAGTCCAGGTACTCGCGCACCCGCATGTCCAGGTAGAGGGGATTGTTCTCGGGCAGGTAGCCCAGGCGGCGGCGGACCTCCTGCGGCTGGGTCTCGCAGTCGAAGCCGGCGACGCTGGCCTTGCCCGACGTGGACGGAAGGAAGCAGGTCAGAATCTTCATGACCGTGGTCTTGCCGGCCCCGTTGGGGCCCAGGAACCCCAGGATCTCGCCTTTTTGGACCGAAAAGCTGACGCCCTTGACGGCCTTGAACTCGCCGTAGTCCTTCACCAGGTTGCTGACTTCGATCATCGCCAGTCTCTCCCAGAAAACCGGTTCAATGCTGCCTGACCCGTGCCTTTGACTGACCCACAACGCTCATCCCCCCGGGGAAAGTTCCCTTCCCCGGCGGAAAAAGCGGTGGCGCTGCGGGTTTTCCCCGGGGCCTGCGGCCGCGGGGGACCCATCACGCCATAAATAGGCGCACCCCGCCACCCCTTTCGGGATGGCGGGGTGCAGGCCGGACTAGAAGTCCATGCCCCCCATGCCGCCCATGTCGCCCATGCCGCCACCCATGCCGCCGCCGCCGCCCGAGGCCTTCTCTTTCTTCTCGGGAATGTCGGTGACCAGGCACTCGGTCGTAAGCATCAGCGCCGAGATCGACGCCGCGTTCTGCAGCGCGCTGCGGGTGACCTTGGTGGGGTCGATGACGCCGGCCTTGACCAGGTCCTCGTACGCTCCGGTGGCCGCGTTCAGGCCCTCGGCGCCCTTGAGGGAGCGCACCTTCTCCACCGCGACCGCGCCGTCGATGCCGGCGTTGTTCGAGATGGTCCGCAGCGGGCTTTCCAGCGCGCGGCGGATGATGTCCGCGCCCACGGCCTCGTCGCCGCTCAGCTTCAGGGTGTCGATCGCCTCCTGGGCGCGCAGCAGGGCCACGCCGCCTCCGGGGACGATGCCCTCGAGCAGGGCCGCGCGGGTGGCGTGCAGCGCGTCCTCCACGCGGGCCTTCTTCTCCTTCATCTCGACTTCGGTGGCCGCGCCAACGTGCAGCACCGCCACGCCGCCGGCCAGCTTCGCCCGGCGCTCCTGCAGCTTCTCCTTGTCGTAGTCGCTGGTCGTGTCCTCTATCTGCTTGTTGATCTGCTTGATCCTGGCCTCGATGCCCTTCTTGTCCCCCGCGCCGTCGACCATCGTGGTGTTGTCCTTGTCGATGACGATGCGGCGGCACTGGCCCAGGTCCTTCAGGTCCACGTTCTCGAGCTTCACGCCCAGCTCCTCGGCGATCATGCGTCCGCCGGTGAGGATGGCGATGTCCTCAAGCATGGCCTTGCGGCGGTCGCCGAAGCCCGGCGCCTTCACCGCCGCGACCTGCAGGGTCCCGCGGATCTTGTTCACCACCAGGGTGGCCAGGGCCTCGCCCTCGATATCCTCGCTGATGATGACGAGCGGCCGGCTCTTCTGCACGACCTTCTCGAGCACCGGCAGCAGGTCCTTCATGTTGCTGATCTTCTTCTCGTAGATCAGGATCAGCGGGTTCTCGAGGATCGCTTCCATCGTGTCCGGGTTGGTCGTGAAGTAGGGGCTCAGGTAGCCCTGGTCGAACTGCATGCCCTCGGTGGTCTCGACTGTGGTCTCGATGCCCTTGGCCTCCTCGACCGTGATCACGCCGTCCGCGCCGCCGACCTTCTCGAAGGCGTCGGCGATCATGTCGCCGATGACCTTGTCGTTGTTGGCGGAGATCGAGGCGACCTGGGCCGTCTCGACCTTGTTGCCGATCTTCTTGCTGTTCTTCTTCAGCTGCTCGACCACGGCCTCGACGGCCTTCTCGATGCCGCGCTTCAGGGACATGGGGTTGGAACCGGCCGTCACGTTGCGCAGGCCTTCGTTGTAGATGGCGCGCGCCAGGACCGTGGCGGTGGTGGTGCCGTCGCCGGCGATGTCGCTGGTCTTGCTGGCGACTTCCTTGACCAGCTGGGCGCCCATGTTCTCGTAGGGGTCCTCGAGGTCGATTTCCTTGGCGATGGTCACGCCGTCATTGATGATCGTCGGCGAGCCGTACTTCTTGTCCAGGACCACGTTGCGACCCTTGGGGCCCATGGTCACGCTGACCGCGTCGGCCAGCTTGTTCACGCCGCGCTGGATCGCCCGGCGGGCGCCGTCGTGAAAGATCAACATCTTGGCCATTTTGCTCATTCCTCCGTTATGGGGTGCCCGCCCCTGGGGCCGGCACTGTCTCGTTGGGCTTCGTTACTTCTCGACGATGGCGAGGATGTCGCCCTCGTCCAGGACCAGCAGCTCCTCGCCGTCGACCTTGAACTCGCTGCCGGAGTACTTCGAGAAGAGCACCTTCTCGCCGGCCTTGACGCTCGGCGCCACCCGGGTGCCGCTGTCGAGCAGCTTGCCCGGGCCCACCGCGACCACTTCGGCCTGCTGGGGCTTTTCCTTGGCGTTGTCGGGGATGATGATCCCGCCTTTGACGGTCTCTTCGGCCTCGAGGACCTTGACCACGATCTTGTCGTTCAGGGGGCGCAGTTTCATGTCGATCTTTCCTCCTTGCGTTGGTGGATGCCTCTATTTGTCTTTCTTTTCGTCGACGACCTCGAACTCTGCGTCGACGGTCTTTCCGTCGCCTGCCGCGCCAGCGGCGGCACCCTCAGGCTCGCCCTGGGGCGCCCCCTCGGGCTTGGCGTTCTTGTACAGCTCCGTCGAGACGGCGGCCATGCCCTCCGCCAGCGCCTCGGCCTTCTTCTTGAGCTCCTCGGCGTCGCCTTCCTTCTTGAGGTCCTCGCGCAGCGCGGCCGCGGAATCCTCGAGCTCTTTGCGCTTGTCGGCGGGGACCTTGTCGCCGAGCTCCTTGAGCGTCTTCTCGGTCGCGTGGACCAGGCCCTCGGCGTGGTTGCGGATCTCGGCGGCCTCGCGGCGCTTCTTGTCCTCGGCCTCGTGGACCTTGGCCTCCTGCACCATGCGCTCGACCTCGTCCTTGGCGAGCCCGCTGCTGGCCGTGATCGTGATCTTCTGCTCCTTGCCCGTGCCCAGGTCCTTGGCGCTGACCGCCAGGATCCCGTTGGCGTCGATGTCGAAGGTGACCTCGATCTGCGGGATGCCGCGCGGCGCGGGCGGGATTCCGTCCAGATGGAAGCGTCCGATGGTCTTGTTGTCCGGGGCCATGGGGCGCTCGCCCTGTAGCACATGCACCTCGACCGAGGGCTGGCTGTCGCTGGCGGTGCTGAAGGTCTGGCTCTTGCGGGTGGGAACCGTTGTGTTGCGCTCGATGAGCTTGGTGAAGACGCGGCCCTCGGTCTCGATGCCCAGGCTCAGCGGCGTGACGTCCAGCAGCAGCACGTCCTTGACCTCGCCCTTGAGCACGCCGGCCTGGATGGCGGCGCCCACGGCGACCACCTCGTCCGGGTTGACGCCCTGGTGGGGCTGCTTGCCGAAGAGCTCCTTGACGGCCTGCACCACGCTGGGCATGCGGGTCATGCCGCCCACGAGCACCACCTCGTCGATGTCCGCGGTGCCCAGGCCGGCGTCCTTGAGCGCCTGCAGGCAGGGGCCCTTGGTCCGCTCGGTCAGGCCGGCGACCAGCTGCTCGAGCTTGGCGCGGCTCAGCACCAGGTTCAGGTGCTTGGGCCCGCCGGCGTCGGCGGTGATGAAGGGCAGGTTGATGTCCGTGCTGGTGGCGCTGGACAGCTCGATCTTGGCCTTTTCGGCGGCTTCCTTCAGGCGCTGCAGGGCCATGCGGTCCTTGCGCAGGTCGATGCCCTCGGACTTCTGGAACTCCTCGGCCAGCCAGTCCACGATCAGCTCGTCGTAGTCGTCGCCGCCCAGGTGGGTGTCGCCGTTGGTGGCGCGCACCTCGAAGACCCCCTCGCCGATCTCGAGGACCGAGACGTCGAAGGTGCCGCCGCCCAGGTCATAGACCGCGATCTTCTCGTTCTTGCCCTTCTTGTCCAGGCCGTAGGCCAGGGAGGCGGCCGTGGGCTCGTTGATGATGCGCAGGACCTCGAGCCCGGCGATCTTGCCGGCGTCCTTGGTGGCCTGGCGCTGGCTGTCATTGAAGTAGGCCGGGACCGTGATCACGGCCTGGGTCACGGGCTCGCCCAGGTAGGCCTCGGCGTCCGCCTTGAGCTTCTGCAGGACCATGGCCGAGATCTCGGGGGGGGAGTAGCGGCGGTCCTTCACTTCAATGGACGCGTCGCCGTTGTCGGCCGCTACCACCTTGAAGGGGATGCGCTTGGCTTCGGCCGTGACCTCGTTGAAACGCCGCCCTATGAAACGCTTGGCGGAAAAGACCGTGTTTTCCGGATTGGTGACAGCCTGGCGCTTGGCTGCCTGTCCCACCAGACGGGATCCATCTTTGGCAAAGCCGACCACTGAAGGCGTGGTGCGATTGCCTTCTGAATTATTGATGACCTTGGGTTCGCCGCCTTCCATAATAGCGACGCACGAGTTCGTAGTGCCCAGATCGATGCCGATGATTTTTCCCACAGTTTCCTCTCTTTCGAGTCCACAAGGACTGGTTCGTGTCCAATTGGATTGCAAGGCTCATGCCTAAGTCGATTTATGACATATTGTATTAATGTAAGATTCATTTTAGAACAGTAATGAACCATTTTAAATCATGGGACCCATATCATGGCAGCTTGGGCACTAAATGGGTATTCTACGTCACAGCGCGCGCTGTGGGCCGCTGCACTGTGCCAACGAAAGGTCCAAAAATGCCTTTAGCAGGGCCATTTATGCTCTAAGGTATACTTTGTAATGGCTTTTGAAAGGCGTAAATACAACGATCTTCATTGGCGGCCAGGTCAAAGAGCCCAATCCGATTGTACTGGCCGACCACCGGGAGGGCCTTGTTCGAAAACAGAGCAACCGCTTTGATCAGATTCTCTTTTTCCAGGCCATAGGCAATGGTGCAATGAGGGACAAAACGGTTCGGACGGAAAGACTCCTTCATGCCCGCGACCAGGGGATTGATCGTTTTTAGAACGTTCGAGTGCAGGAGAAAGAAGCGGGGGGAAACCACCGGGCTCAGGAATAGCACCCCGTCCGCAGAGCAATAGGTCCCCAGAACCTCAAAACGGGCCTCCACCAGGGCCTGTTCCTTGGCCAGACCCCGGAGCAGGTAGGCCAGTTCTCCTGGATCCGCATCCTCAAACACGGCCAGAGCCACATGGGGGCGCACGGCACGCTGGGCCATGCGCTGGGAGACGCCCTTTTCAGCCATCTTCTCCCAGATCGCCTTGATGAGCGATTCGGTGCGTTCATCGAAGTAGAGTTCGATGGCATAGGGCACTCAGGCGTCCTCGCCAAAGAAGCGGTGGTCGGTGTACAGGAAGGACATGCGGGAATACTGGAACAGCCAGGGCGAGGCCAGGGCCACGAAGCACCCACCCAGGGCCAGGCAGGCGCTGAAGGGCCAGCCCAGGCCGAAGCCCGCCAGCATGCCCAGCAGGCCCAGCGCCGCCGCGCCCGCATAGAAGGGATAAATGGCCCCGGCATAGAAACCGGCTTCCCGTTCAAAGACCTGCCCGCAATCCCGGCAGGCCTTGGCCGTCCGGTACAGGCCGGTGCGAAAGCTGTCCGCGCCGCAGCGGGGGCAGCGCAGGGC
>Ga0302319_10024202_pt1 | contig 10803 bp, 8 predicted proteins | sample Bog_T0_2_FD_203319 | JGI IMG/M metagenome (GOLD analysis project Ga0302319, IMG submission 203319) | Peat permafrost microbial communities from Stordalen Mire near Abisko, Sweden - Bog_T0_2 | ecosystem: Environmental > Terrestrial > Soil > Wetlands > Peat | place: Sweden: Abisko, Stordalen Mire... | reverse complement strand
GAGACAGCCCATGTAGAAGCCGCGGCTGTCGGGGCCGAGCGGGTCGGTGAAGACGTTGCCCAGGTCGAGGATCTCGTCGCCGATATAGGCCTTCCTGAGATGGTCGTCGACCGCGAGGAACCCGGTCCAGAAGTGGTCGTGGTTGCCGCGCGTCTGATACCAGGGGATGGCCTTGTCGAGACCCGCCGCCCGGTACGGCCGCAGGAACTCGCCGCGAGGCTGGGGAGCGGAGTCGTCTTTGACGCCCGAATCGGGGTCGATGCGCTGACCGTCGATGACGTCGATGTACCAGCGCAACTCGTTGTACTGCGTGCTGTTGCACGTGTCGCCGAGCGAGATGCCGAAGTCGATCGGATCTTCGCCGTGCAGGGCGTTCACGGTCTGGATGGCCGCGTCTAAGACGTGGTGGGTGTACAGCATGACGCCCGAGTAGGCCGACGACAGGAAGCCCTTATACCCGAAGAGGATCGCCTGGGCGGGCGACTGCACGTCGGTGATGTGGATGTCGGTGATGGCGAAGAAGCGCAGCAGCTTGGCGGCAGCGCGGCCGGAGGGACCGGTGTAGCCGGCGGGCATGAGATCGAGGCGCCTGACGCGCTCGAGGCCGGGCCCATAGCTCCACGTTCCGAAGCCGCACTGCGCGTACCGCGTGAGCTCGTGCGGCAGGGGCTTTTCGGCGTCGGCGGGGATCGGGTCGGGCACGATCGTGTGCTGAAGCGTCGTGGCCACTGGTGGCGTGAGCGCGTGTCCTGCATGCATCTCGTCGCGCGTCATGTGCTGCTCCTCGTGTCTGGGGTCAGTCGGGTTATCGACCCGACGCCGCCCCGTCATGAGCCGCAGAGCGCGGCGCGCACGGCCGCCCGGTTCAGACCGCGCCCGGCGCTCCCGGACCCTCGAGCGGGTCGTAGGAGGTCTGCCCGCCGTCGGCCACGTGCGGGGTCCACTGCGCGCCGTCCCAGTAGCGATGAGTGTGGCGCCCGGCGGGATCGGCATACCAGGCGGGCGGCGGCGATGCCGGCGCCGGGCACGGCCCTGGCGCCCCACGCAGCCGGCGCGGGACCGGTCGCGGTCTGGCCGGTCGACGACTCGAACGTGAAGGGCGGATAGCGGTCGCTCAAGCCCAGGGTGTAGCCGCTGACCCGCGTCTGCCAGCGTATGACCCCGGCGGTAAAGTCGAACATGCCGCGCGGATAGACGGCGCGGAACAGGATGACCCACTGCACCACGATCCAGACGACGAGGGCGGCGATGCCCAGGACCGCCAGTACGATAAGGTGCGGCAGCGCGGCGATCTCGCGCAGCGCCAGGCCGCTACCACCGGGCGGAGAGCCGAAGTCGAAGCGCGCGCTGCCGACGTTGCCGTTGTTGTCGACGGTCGTGCTCGAGCCGTGGTGGATGAGGTAGACGACGAACGCGATGCCCGCGACGAAGAGGCCGGCCTGGACGATGACCGTGAAGAGGGCGTAGAGCCGGTTGCTGCGCGCGGGCCGCTCGAGCACCACGTCGACCGGATATGCCGTGTCGGGCTCGAGCGTGAACGGCGGGTAGCGGTCGGTGATCGAGAGCAGGAACGCGCCGACGCGGGTGCTCCAGCGCAGCACGCCGGCCACGAAGTCGAACATGCCCGCAGGGTACTCCCCCTTGATGGCCACCACGATCTGGGCGACGAACGCCACGATGAGCTGGGCGATGCTGAGAAAGACCAGCACGAAGAAGTGGGGTATGAGGGCGAGGAACTTGACCCAGATGATGGTCAGCGCCGCCCAGCCCCGCGAGCTGCGCGGCGGATAGTCGACCCTGACGTCGATCGGATAGTCGTTCAGCGCCACGTGAGTCCCTTCATCGCCGTACGGCCCGGCCGCACGCCGCGCGTGAGCGCCGGCCTTTCGCCGGGTTCAAGCTTACCAGTCGAGCAAACGCCGCTGCCCCTCGAGGGCGCGTATGGCCGTCACGTTCTGCACGGTCTCGAGCACGCCGCGATAGGCGCCCCCGGAGTCGCGCACGGCGAAGTAGCGGATGTGAAGGAACTGCTCATCGAGCGTGAGCCAGAACTCGGCGGTCTCCTCGCGCCCGGCGCGGAAGGCGTCGATGATCGCCTGCACCTTGTGCACGCTGGCCGGCGGGTGGCAGTTCTGCACCTTGCGGCCGATCACGCCCGGCGAGCGCGGAAAGACACGTTCTCCCTCTGAGTAGAAGCGCACCTCGTCGTGCTCGTCGACGAAGCTCACGTCGAGGGGCAGCTTGCCCAGCATGAGGTTGAGCTGCTCGAGGCTCACGCCGCCGGTGTGGAGCTGCAGGAACTCGCTCGGGCCGCTCGCCGCGGGCGGCGCCGGCGCGTCGTCGCCGGCGCCCGGCCAGCTCGGCACGTCGGTGATCAGCGAGTAGCCGATCTCGGGCTCGCCGGCGCGGATCTCGCGCCACTCCGCCTCGGAGAGCGTGTCGACGGCCATGGGGAACAGGATCTTCTCTTCCTTTACCACCATGTCGTCGGCCATGATCGCCGCCTCGGTGGCGGCGTGCACGGCGGTGGCGGCGTCGTCGGCGGCGAGCGCTCCGCGCAGCTCCTTGAGCACGCTGCGCATGTCGTCGTGTAGAGCCCACATGACCTTGGCCGGGCCCTCGACGCCGTGCTTCTCGAGGAACGGAAAGAGCTGGTTCTCTTTGCGCAGATAGTGGCGGTCGACCGTGAGCAGGCGGTCGACCGACGCCGCCAGGGCCGGCTTTAAGCGCTGCCACTCGGCGGCGCCGGGCGGTGTGCCGATCCGCTCCGCGACCTTGCGGATGGACTGCGTGATCTGCAGGAGCGCCTGGTTTTCGCGCTGGAAGGTGTCGATGGGGTGGCCCTGCGGCGCGGCGACCGGCTCGTGGTCTTCGAGGGCTTCGGCGAAGACCTGCACGTGCACGTCGCAGAGCCGCTTGACCTCGTCTTCGGGCAGGCCTTCGGCCATGAGGGCTTGTTCCATGGCGGCGATCTCTGTGGGTTCGATGTCGCCGATCAGGGCGGCGAAGCGCGGCTTGACGTCGTCGGGCGTGCTGCCTGTGTGCAGCGCGGTGATGATCGCCTTGAGCTCCTCCTGGCGCACGAGGTCGATGCCGGCGGCCGCGGTCTGTGCGATCTCGGGGCGCTCGCCGGTCACCCTCGCGACTTCGGCGGCCACGTCGCCCATGAGCCGTTCGAGCGGCACGTCACACTGCGTCGCGACCCGTTCGAGGGTGGCAGTACGGCCCAGGGTGCGCCGCATGACCGGGTTGGTGAGCTTCTTGAGCTCGGGGTGGTAGTCGGCCAGGAAGTCGAGCAGAAACGGATAGTCCTTGAGCAGCGTGCCGATCGTGGTCTTGGGGGTGAGAGCGGTTGCCATGGGCTTTTCTCCCCTGTCGGTGTCGCCGCGAGTCTACTTCCCCTCACCGGCCAACGGCGAGCGACGATGGTCCGACAAGCCTCAGCGCTGTGTGGCAGCCAGTGCCCGGTTCCGTACGAGTCCCGTGGACCGGCAGCTTTGCTCCGGTCCGCCACTCCGTTACCGTTCTCACCTCAAAGACAGCGTTGCCGACAGAAGAAGTCCCCAAGGAGGCCGCCGGGTGAGCGCAGACACAAGTAGACAGCAGGAGCGGCGATCGCGCGGCCGCGGGTGCACCGTGGGCCTCGCGGTCGGCGACGCCTTTGGAGCGCCGGTCGAGTTCATGACGCGCGACGAGATCCTCGCGGCGTTCCCGCCCAACGGCATCGGCGGCCTCCAACCGTGGCGGCGTTTTGCCGCCGGCAGCTACACCGACGACACGCAGATGTCGATCGCGACCGCGCGCGGCATTCAGGATTGGCGGGCGGCCACCGGCTGGCGCGCTCCCAAGGCCGGCGCAAGCCGTGCCGGTAGCGACGGCGACGGCGCCCGCACGCCCGACCTCGGCGCCCTGCGCCTCGCCATCTGGGAGCGATACCTCGAGTGGCACCGCTCGTCCGACTGGGTCGATCGAGCGCCCGGCGACACCTGCATGGCCGCGCTTTCCGCCGGCAGCCCGGGGGGCGCGCGCGACGTCTCGCGCAACGGCAGCAAGGGCTGCGGCGGCGTCATGAGAGTGGCTCCCCTGGGTCTGATCGGGCTCGGCGCGGCCGCCTTCGCGGCGGGCGTCGACGCGGCCGCCCTGACGCACGGCGCGGTCACGAGCGACACGTCGTCGGGCTTTCAAGCGCTGCTGATCGACCGGCTCGTGGGCGGTCTCGCCCTTGACGACGCGGTCTCCCAGGCTCGAGCGGTGCTGGCCGCCTACCCGGGGGCGGTCCACTCACTGGCGGCCGTCGATGCCGCCGTGACGCTCGCCGCTTCCTCTGAAGAGCCTTACGGGGCCATCGGCCGAATCGGCTCAAGCGGCCGCGAGGCGCCCGGCGAGCGCGGCAAGGGCTGGGTGGCCGACGAGGCGCTGGGCATCGGCCTGTTCGCAGCGCTGCGTTACCGCGACGACGTGCGCGGGGCCTTCGCCGCCGCGGCCAACATCAGCGGCGACAGCGACTCGACGGCCTCGATCGCCGGCGCGATCCTGGGAGCCTGGCTGGGCCTCGAGGCGATCCCGCCCGACTGGGTCGCGCAGCTCGAGAACCGCGAGATGCTCCTGGGCCTGGCCGACGAGCTGCTCGACGGAGCCGTTTGACGCCTCGCGGGCGCCGACTCCACGCGACCACCGCCACGCGGGTGGCTACGGCGGCTGCGGCTGCGGCTGCGGCTACCTGAGGATCTCAAGGCCGGCCGCTGCGGGGAGCGCGGCGAGCTGCGCCAGGCCGAGCAGCCGCCCTCGGCAGCCGTAGGCGGTGACGCTCTGCGCGGCCATGAGGTTGGCCACGGCCGCGCAGTCTTCGACCGGCCAGTCCCGCACGAAGCCGTACAGGAAGGCGCCGGCAAAACAGTCGCCGGCGCCGGTGGTGTCGACGACCGCCACGGCGTGGCCGGGGATCTCGGTCAGCCCGGCGCCGTCGGCGACCAGGCAGCCGCTGTCGCCGCCGGTGATGGCCACGACCGACGGCCCGGCGTCGAGCAGCCGCCGCGCAGCCTGGGGCAGCGACTGGGTCTGCGCGATCGCCCGGGCGTAGCCGGCAGGCGCGAAGAGCAGGTCGGTCTGAGCGAGCAGCTCGCGCAGGGTCAGCACGTCGCGCAGGTCGGCGGTCTCCACGTCGAGCGCCGTCGTGACGCCGCGCCGGCGACACTCGGCGAACAGCCGGCAGGCATGGCGCCCCTCGGCACCGACCGTGTAGGCGACCCTGACCCCCTCGAGCACGCCCCAGTCGATCCGCTCCCACTGCGGCGCCGAGGCCCTGGTCGAGAACTCAACGAGCGACTTCTCGCCCTGCGCGTCGAGCAGGGCGATCGTCCAGAAGGTGGCGTCGGCGATCGTCAACACATGCTCGACGTCCACCCCGGTCGCGCGCAGGTCGGCGAGGCAGCGCCGGCCGCGCTCGTCGTCGCCGACGCTGCTGACCAGCGCCGCCCGGCCGCCCAGGGTGGCAAACGACGACGCCACGTTGGCCCCCATGCCGCCGGGGAACTCGCCGACCAGCGTCGCCGACTCCTTCTCGTCGGCCCGTGGCAGCCGGGCGACCCGCGCGACCACGTCGATGCCGATGTCGGCGACACAGAGGAGCTCGGGCGCGCCGCTCAGGGGATCACGTCGCTCTCGTAGATCAGGCGGTCGCCAAGCGCCTCGACGACGGGATCGGCGTACCCGTAGAACGAACCGCCGACGAGACGCGCGAGCTCACAGGTGCAGGTCTGTGGCACGAGCGCCTGCAGCAGGGGGCTGAGCAGCTCGTCGAGGCCGGCTTCGACGTCGTAGCGAAACCGCGGCTCCTGCGCCAGGCCGAGGTCGGCGCCGCGCTCGGTCACCACCGCCACCGGGCAGCCCAGCTCGATCAGCGAGTCAAGCACCTCGGCGCCGCGCACCGAGGCGGCGCCCGAGGGGGCGAACACGAGCGTCGGCGTGTGCGGTCCGACCATCGCGATCTGGTCGTGGGCGTACTCCTCGGTCTCCTGCACCATGGCCGCCCGCTGCGTGAGCTCGAAGCGCTTGCGCGCGGCGAAGCGCGCGGTGGCGAGGTTCGGACCCGTGCCCAACAGGAGCTCGACGCCGGGCTCGGCCGCGATCGCCGCGGCGTGCGCGGCCGCTACCGGCCAGACGCTGTCGAGCGAGTCGCGCAGCAGCGCGGGCAGGGCGTCGAGCTGCTCGCGCACCGCAGCCGGGGCGAGAACGGCGGCATCGGCAGGCGCGCGGGCCGCGAACGTCTGTGTGATCGCGTGCTCCCGCGACGCTGCGGGGGCCGCGCCACCCCACGCCTCCGCGAGGGCCGCGCCGAGCTCGTAGAGCACGGCGAGGTTGAAGACGAACGAGGCCATGCCGGGCACGCCGCTGGTCTTGCGAAACGGGGTGACGAGGCGCGCCGTGACCGGCTCGCGGGCGAGCGCGCTGTCGGGCTTGCCGGTGATCACAAGCACGCGCAAGCCGCCGCCGACGGCGCGCCTGGCCGCTTCGATCACGCGACTCACCGTGCCCGACTGCGACAGGGCGACCACAAGCGCGTCGGGCGGCGCGGCGGCAAGGACGTAGCGGCTCAAGGTGAGCGCCGGCATGGCTTCGACCGGCAGGCCGAGAAGCTGTTCCCAGGCGAAGCGCACGGCGGCGAGGGCGTCGAGCGAGTCGCCGCAGCCGGCCAGGTAGATGCGGCTGGGCCGGGGGCCCAGCTCGCGCGACGCCTGCGACACGGCCGCGCGCACTGAGGCACGCGAGTCGGCGAGCAGCGCCGGCTGCCGGCGTAGGTCGGCGGCCACGAGGTCGAGGCTCGCGGCGGAGTACATGGGCGACCCCTGGCGGCCGGTCTGGGCTACGCCAGGACCTTCGACAGGAAGAGCTTGGTGCGCTCCTCCTTGGGGTTGACGAGACATTCGCCGGGCGGGCCCGACTCGACGACCACGCCGCCGTCGAGCAGCGCGACGCCGTCGGCCACCTCTTTGGCGAAGCCGATCTCGTGGGTGACCACGATCATCGTCATGCCGCCGAGGGCGAGGTTCTTCATGACGTCAAGGACCTCGCCCACGAGCTCGGGGTCGAGCGCGCTGGTGGGTTCGTCGAAGAGCATGAGCTTGGGGTGCATGGCGAGGGCCCGGGCGATCGCCACGCGCTGCTGCTGACCGCCCGACAGCTGCGCCGGGTAATACTCGAGCTTGTCGGCCAGACCGACCTGGGCGAGCAGCCGCTCGGCCTCTTTCTCGGCTTCGCCCTTGCTCTCGTGGTGCACGTGGGTGGGCGCCGCCATGACGTTCTGGATGGCGGTCATGTGCGGGAACAAGTTGAAACGCTGGAAGACCATGCCGATCTTGGCGCGCTGCCTGGCCACGTCTTTCAACCGCATCTCGTGGAGCTTGTCGCCGTGTTCGCGGTAGCCCATGAGGTCGCCGTCAACGTACAGCCGGCCGGCGTCGATCTGCTCGAGGTGGTTGATGCAGCGCAGCAAAGTCGACTTGCCGCCGCCGCTGGGGCCGAGCAGCACGAAGGTCTGCCGGGGGTAGACGGTCAGGTCGACGCCTTTGAGCACGTCCAAGTTGCCGAAGCTCTTCCAGACCTGCTCGGCGCGCACCATGGGGGCCTCGGAGGCGGGTGCGATGGGGGCCGGCGTGGCCGGCTGTCCTTCGGGGTTAGACATGGTTGGCCGCCGCACGTTTGGTGTCCCTTCGTTCGGCGCGCTTTTCGGCGGCTTCGCCCTCTCTCTGGCCGAAGCCCCGCCCGAAATGGCGCTCGAGGTAGTACTGACCGACGCTCATCACCGAGGTCATGGCCAGATACCAGATGCTGGCCACGAGCAGCAGGGGGATGGTCTTGAAGTTCTGCGAGTAAGCCAGCTGGATGTTGGTCATGAGGTCGGTACCCGAGATCACGGAGACCAGTGCGGTGGTCTTGAGCATGGAGATGGTCTCGTTGCCCATGGGCGGGATGATGACCCGCATGGCCTGGGGCAGCACGATGAGCCGCATGGTGAGGCCGCCCGACATGCCGAGCGAGTGGGCCGCCTCGTACTGGCCGCGGTCGACCGAGATGATGCCGGCGCGCACGAGCTCGGCGGCGTAGGCCGCCTCGTTCAGGCCCAGGGCCAGGATCGCCGCCGTAAAGGCGCCGATGAGCCGGCTCGTCGAGGCGTGGCCAAAGACGATGCCGGTGAACGGCAGGCCCACGAAGATGTTCTTGTAGAGGGCGCCGACGAAGCCCCAGAAGAGGATCTGTACCAGGATCGGCGTGCCGCGGAAGAACCAGATGTAGGCCCAGGCCACGGTCTTGAGCACCGGGTTGGGCGACAGCCGCATGACGGCCAGCAAGACGCCACCCACGAGACCGATGACCATGGCGATGATGGTGAGCTCTATGGTGACGACGACGCCGCGGAGCACGTACGGCGCGAACAGGTTGTGCCGGATGGTGCTGATGTCGACGTTCGGGTTGTGCCAGAGCGACCAGAGCATGGCGAACGCGACGAAGAGAATGACCACCGCGCTGATCCAGCGGCCCCAATGGCGGATGGGGATGGCTTCGATCCTGGGCGGCCGACCGACACTCGGCGCGGCCTGGCTTACCGTTGCCACAGAGCCTCCTTACGCACTGTCGTGCCCGCGGCGTCCACCGCGGCTTACTTGCCCTGGTTCAGCTGCGCCGACGTGACGGCCAGCGTGCTCTCGCCGTATTTGTTGAGGATACTGGCGTAGGTGCCATCGGCGATCAGCGACTGGAGTGCCTTCTGCACGGCGTCGCGCAGCTGCGGGTCGGTCTTGGGAATGCCGGCGCCCACGATCGCGTTCGAGAACGACGAGGCCACCGACGGATCGTTGACGAAGGCCAGCGTCTGGCCGTTGCCGACCGTCTTCACGTTGTAGGCGGCCACCGACTGGTCGTCCATCTGGGCCTGGGCCTTGCCGCTGGTCACGGCCAGCACCGAGTCGGCGTCTTGTGGGAACTGCAGGATGGTGACCGGCGCCTTGCCGGCGGCCACGAACTTGGTGTTGAGTTTCTTGAGCTCGCCGACCTGCGACGTGGAGCTCTGCACGGCAACGGTCTTGCCCGACAGGTCGTCGACCGTCTTGATGTTGGCGGGGTTGCCGGCCGCCACGAGCAGGCCGTAGCCGTCGGTGGCGTAGTCGACGAAATCGAGTGTCTTCTGACGCGCGGCGTTGTCGAACATCGAGGCCATGACCATGTCTTCTTTGCCGGCCAGCATGGAGGGGATGATCGCGTCGAACTGGGTCTGGTCGAAGCTGTCCTTGACGCCCAGCCTGGCGCAGATAGCCTCGGAGAGGTCGTAGTCGATGCCGGTGGCCTGCTTGCTGCCGACCGAGACGTACATCTCCCAGGGGGCGTACGGCATGGCGGTGGCCACGTGGATGGTGCCGGCCGACCTGATGGCCGCCGGTAGCATGGCGTTGAGCGTGGAGTCGGCCTTGACGTTCGCGATGTTGAACGTGGCGGCTGCGGAGCTCGCACCGGCGCTCGGACTCGCGCTCGCGCTCGCGGCGCCATTCGACGTCGAACTCGACCCGCAGGCGGCCAGGACGACCGCGAGCAGAGCCACGACGACGCTCGCCGCGACCAGTGACACGCTCTTTGTATTCCTCATGACTCTTCCCCTTGTGATGGCTGCGATCATCGAGATTGTAAAGGCAGTGCGCGAAGTGTACGAGATTACACTGGGCGACGATACCGCCGCGGCGACACGCCCCGAGGTTCTGAAGTACTGTTGTGCAGGTCACGAAAAGCGGCGCCCGCGGCGACCGTCGCACGGGCGCCGAGGTCACTGGGAGCGTTCATGGCAGTCACGCTGACCGTCGACGTCGCCGCCGTGCGGCACAACATCGCCGCGCTCGGCCGGCGGTTGGCGCTGCAGGGCATCGACGTGGTGGGCGTCACCAAGGCGGTCGACGGCGAGCCCGACGTGGGCGCCGCCATGCTGGCCGGCGGCGCCGCCGCCCTGGCCGACTCGCGCCTGCCCTCGCTGGCGCGCCTGGCCGCGCGGGACCTCGGTCCGCGGCTCCTCATACGTCCGCCGCAACACGACGAGCTCGACCTGGCCATCGAGGTAGCCGACGTGCTGCTGCTCTCGGACTTTTCGACCGCTCAGGCCCTCTCGGCACGCGCGGCCGGGCGGACCTTGTCGGTCCTCATGATCGTCGACATGGGCGACCGCCGCGACGGCGTGCTGCCCGACGACGCTGTCGCGCTCGCCGCGCGGCTCGCGGCGCTGCCCGGCGTGGCTCTCTCGGGCATCGCCGTCCAGTTCGCCTGCATCTCGGGGCTGCAGCCCTCGCTCGACCTGTTCGCGCAGGCCGAAGAGATCCTCGCCGCGGTCGCCGGCTCGTGCGCGAGCGAACCGACGCTCTCGCTGGGCGGCACCTACTGCCTGCCACACCTCTTCGAGGGCTTCCGGCCGCGGCACGTCTGCCACATCCGCCTGGGCGCCGCGCTCTACTTCGGTCACTACACACTGCCGGCTGTAGCACCCGTCCCGGGACTCATGCGCGCCGACCCCGTGCTCACCGCGACCGTCATCGAGTCGCGCCTCAAGCCCGGGCCGCCGCTCGGACTGATCGGCCCCGACGCGTTCGGACACGTCCCCGAGACGACGCTGCCGCAAGCCGAGGCGCGCCACGTCCTGCTGGCCCTGGGTCGCCGCGACGGCGAGCCGCGCGCCCTGCACCCCCTGCTGCCCGAGAGCTACATCGCCGGCATGTCGAGCGACCACACGCTGCTCATCACGACGACGCCGCTTGCCGCCGGCGACACCGT
>Ga0302319_10024199_pt1 | contig 10804 bp, 11 predicted proteins | sample Bog_T0_2_FD_203319 | JGI IMG/M metagenome (GOLD analysis project Ga0302319, IMG submission 203319) | Peat permafrost microbial communities from Stordalen Mire near Abisko, Sweden - Bog_T0_2 | ecosystem: Environmental > Terrestrial > Soil > Wetlands > Peat | place: Sweden: Abisko, Stordalen Mire... | reverse complement strand
GGAGCGCACGCGCAAGGTCACCGATGGCATCCTCGGCTTCTGAGGAGGCAGGGGGTGGTTGATGAATCGTCTCCATGATTCTTGGTCGCATCCTCTGCCGTGGGGGGGGGTTTCCTGCGCAGTAACCTTCCCCCCTCTTTTTTGTGAGGATGCGAGAATGAACCATGGCCGGTTGATTTTTCCTCTTGTTGTTCCCCAACCCCGAAACATGACAGAGGGTGCAAAGGGGGGCCGAAACATGGCAGAGGACGCGGGGGCAGAGGACGGGAAAGATGCACGTGAACCCGCGGCATGCTACAAACTGGTGGATCAGCGACGTTTTGATCGCATTGAACAGGTGTTGAAGAGCGTGGCCATGGGAGGGATCGTGGTTGCTGTGTGTTCGTTCCTTGAGGCTGTGTCTATTATCTTGGAAATGTCCGGAGCCTCGACTCCAGGCACCGGGATGAATGCTGCGCTCGCTGTGCTGTGTGCCATTGTTGGGTTGACCATCTGGACGGGAGCGCTACGGGTTAAGGAACTCATCCAGGCCGCCGGGGAGATTAGTGCAGACACAGAGGGACTGTCCCGAGTTCTTGCTGGTGCAGCCAAGGTACTTTCGGCCAAGGGACTCTCGGCCAAGTCGGCAAAGGAGAAGAAGACTGAATGAACGACCCCTTTTCACTCAACTTTTTTCCGTTCATTCAAACTGTCCCCCAGACTGTCCCTTCCCCCTCAGAGTCCCCACTGCTTTCTGAGGGTCTTGACGAGTCGAATGTCATTGGGAACCACTGTGACTCGCCTGTCGTTGTCCGCCACGGTGTGAGCTCCCTTGGCCAGCATCTTGGCCGTCAGATCAATCAGGGCCGTGATGTGATCCAGCGACTCGTCAGAGATGTTCCACTGGTGGGCCGGAGCCACTGTCAGACTGGCAGGCACGTGCTTTCCCCTCAGCTGGAGCCTCCTGGAAAAGCGTCTGTTCTCAGCGGCAATGACGGGGATGGTGTCTGTGATGACCCTCATGATGATGCGTCGGGCATGAGCACGGGGGACATCCACACCCCCAGTGCGACGAAGGTAGGCTGACTCTTGGGCCACAAGCTTGCCGGGTTTGCGCTTGGGATCACCCGGAGCAATCAACGATGGTTTGAAGGCTGGTGTCCTCTTGAGTCGGTGACGTTCTTCAACGTTATCGGCACACATTGTCCCAGAGATTAGTCACACAGATCCGACCCGACCCGACCCGACCCGACCCGACCTGACCCGACCCGACCGCCCCCAAAAACAACCCCCAACACACACCTCGTACAGTTGCAAACTTTGAGACCAAAGACCAATGAGCGGTCCTGACCAACCGGGATGGTGGGTGTACGTGCTGCGCAACAGGCGGACCAACGAAGTGTACACGGGCTGCAGCAATGATGTGGAAGCACGTCTGAAGACTCACCAGACACACCCCACACGAGGGGCAAGTACCACACGACGATGGGTGGCCAAACACGGACCAGGCGTGGTAGTCATCTTTGCCCAAGTGGGTCCCATGACCAAGTCTGCCGCTCAGAGTTTGGAACACAAGTGGAAGCGAACCACGGTTGGGACGGGTTCAGTGGAAGTTCAGAGCTGTCTTGTTGTTGGTGGTGATGGTTTCGTGAATCAGTGCCCTTCAACGGTTTCCACCAGGGACGAGTCAAGGCCTTTGCGCGCTTGTTGAAGCAGGCCTCTGAACGTGATGGCCAGCTGACCCCCAAGTGTCGATTTGATCCTGCAACCATGGACTTTCAAGTGCAGTGCATCAACAGTGTCTTGTGTGGTCTAGCTTCCACGGCAAGAAACACTGTGGAGAACATGCAGGATCTCCCTGGAGGCACACTGGTGACGTGGAAACCCCTCTCTGTGACGCGGATGTGGAAACGACTTGAATAAAGTGGGGACGGGCATGTTTTATCACTCTCTCCCTCCCACGTCCCATCCCCGTGTCACTTCCTTGGACTCCTCGCGGGTGGTGGTAGACCTTCCTTTCGTGCTAGAAGTAAGCGGGCCTCCTCCAGGGTAGCAGCCTTGGTCTGGCGAATGCGTTCCATGCGGTCAATGCACGTACGATTGCAATAGAGAAGTCCATGGTCAGTGTCCATGGCATCGGGGATGAGTGAAAGGGGTTGGCGTCCACACACAGCACAAGAGGGAGCCTTGGACAGCGAGTCATCTTGCTCGTCGTCCAGCAGGTGAAAGTAGAGGGGGTACCGAGTCAGACGACCCTCAACCACACGGTGAAAGCTGACGTAGACGCCCCCATCCCGAGTGAGGAGCACAAAGGCACTCAACTTGGAGGACGCTCCCACCAGCTGAATCCAGGGTTGGGCTGCAAAGGATTGGAGACACAGCGAGAATCCCTCGCGGGTGGACTCTTCAATCTCTTCCTGGGGACTTTGCACCAGGCACACTGGATTGGTCAGGGAGGCCAGGCTAGTGTATCTGACATTGGCCTCACAGCTCGTACTGGAGTAGTCTATCCACACGTAGTTGGCCCGTGTTCGATTCACATTGAAACAGTAGAGCTGGTCCACTGTGGTAGGAGACTGGGAATGCACGTAGGCATGACACACTTCAAGCCACAGACTGCACACCACCTCAAGGAGACTGATGTAACGTCCCACCTCTGTCCCGATGCGTGGTCGATGAGGCAGCAGCAAGTCTCGGGCACCGTAGCCCTCAAAGTCATTCTCTTTGAGGGTAATGGCCGTCAAGGATAGAAGCACTCGATAGATGGGCGTCAGCAGGAGGGTAATGTCATCTGGGTTGCGGGCCGTCTCCCTCTCTAGCGGAACAAAGTGCGAAGAGGCCATGACATGCAGCTGTTCATCGTAGTGTTGGATGCGCTCGCCAAAGTTGCCCCAGGTGGTATCCACCTCGAAGAGGCGACGGAAATCTTGGATCTCGAGGGCGTCTTGACCAAGGCGGACTTGTTCCAATCGTTCAGTCTGCCTTTTGTCTGCCCCGTTGGAAAGGACAAGGCGAAGACGCTCGTTCAAGGTGATGGTAGGCTTTGGTCTCTGCATGATAACGAGATCGCAAAAAGTTTATTTCACCTTCAGTCCCCAAAGACCCGCAAGCCTCAAGGCCAAGACGGTGTAATTCATCCAGGGCGGTATGACGTTGCCCTTGAGGATGGGTTGACTCAGCATGTGCATGTAGCGTTCATCGTCCTGATCCAGCAGGCGTATCTGATCGATGCACTTGCTCCAGGGTTCATTGGGACGGCACCAAACAAAGGCCTCTGTGTTGACCAGTGTGTCAATGAGAGGATCTCCCCAGTAGACGGGTATGGTGTTGGCAAGGTAGGCGTTGAAGAGCTTCTCGGTGAAATACCCAGGGGTGGCCATGTTCTCCATGCACATGGCAAACTTGTAAGGACGCATCATCCAAATGGATTGGTCATGCACAGACCATCGTTGGCCTGGCACGACTGCAGGCGACGGTGGCTGTTCCGTGTTATGATGGCATCGTCCCAGGGCGTCCACGGGTTTGTATGTGGCATTGAGTTCCTCGTAGAACTTGGTGCGTTCCTAGAGCGTCTTTGTGAATAGAGGAACACCCCGACAGACACAGTCCTCCCCCCCCCCCCCAGCCTCACCTGTTTGATGCCCATCATAAAGGGGCCATAAATCTGCAGGTATGACCCCTCGTAGTTGCAGTAGCTAGCCATGAAGGAACAGAACCGGGATTTGCTCATCAATGCTGACCGTGCACTTCGTTTGGTACGAACTTGCAGCAGCGAACGAGGGTCGGGGATGAGGTACCGCTCCTCAAAGGCTACCCATGCCCACGGCACGTAGACAATGTGATGGTTGTCCACTTGGTCGCTTTCAGCATACCGAGTCTGCAGCACCGTCTCCCCGTGCTTGGGATCGATGCGAACGTTCTCGAGGTTGTAGAAAACGCTTTGGTTGGGCTGAATCACGGGTCGCCATTGGTTGGGTCTGTATGCACTGTGCCAGAAGTAATCGGGTCGGTGCACGTTCCCCAGTGCCACGGTGAGGATCCCCTGGGCTGTGAGAGCCTCTGCAATCTTGACGGCAAACGTGCCAATGACATCTCCTTTCTCGTAGGTGAAGACAAGGGGTTCAGGATAGGCCACCCTCGGCACTTCCCGGGCCTTTTCATGTGTCCAGAACTTGTGCGCCACCAAGACGGTACAGACAAGACAGCAGAGGACGAGGAAGCTCAAAGTAACCATGATGGAGGATCGCATCTTGGGGGCAAAGGTCATTCACCCGAGGTACCCATGTGGCGTACATGAAACAACACGACCAAGAGGGGATATTCTGTCCGTACTTTGTTCATTCGTAATTACACAGGGAAGCCTCGTCTCACCCTTCTCTTCCCTCGCCTCCCCCTTCTCTCCCCCTCGCCTCCCCCTTCGCTCCCCCTCGTCTTCACAGGTCGTAGTCGGCATCAAACTCAACATCAACCATGGGGGCCTCGTGATTGTGTACAATCCAATCGCTAGCCCTGTAATATTCATAAAGCATTTCGCGTTCGTCGTGCTGCGACGGTACCCACTCCGGACTGCCCCGATTCATCGCCTCGGCCGTCCACAGGTGGGGTGCCATGAGACGAGTTTCCCAGACGCTCTTGCCGATGAGCCGGGCAATATCACGAGGCATACTCTTTTGCCACGCATTCCGCCCTCGAAGACAGGACATCAATCCCACTGTGGCATCCCGTACACGTCGGCGAATCCTTGCGTAGTGATCCATTTTTGCAGAGGCCTTCATAGATATCTCCGTTATCCAAGCCTCTGGAATCTCCTTGCACACAGCACAATCGGGATAGCGATGATTGGGAACCAGTGCAGTTCCCCGGTCACCGCACACGAAATGCTTCAACAAGAACCTCGAAAAGTAGGCTGACTCGCGCAGTGTCGCTTGGGGCCATGAGCACATCGACACATCCGTTTCAATAAAACGCTGTCCCATCACACCAATCAGGCGAGTGCGGGTGCGGAGGTCCTCTTCAATGGACTCAAGCAGATCCACCAGCATTGCGGCAGCCTTCCAACTTGCTTCGGACGGGCGAGTGAATAGCTGCGTGATGTGCGTGACCAAAGCTGGCCGACATCCTTGGTCCACTGCAATGCGCAGGAAATGACGGCGCTCATCCCAGGAAACGCGTTCGTGGGGTGCATTCATCGCGTACCCAAACGAACCGCCTGCGTGACGAAAGCATGCCATACGATGATTGCGACGTGCAGGTTCGCTGTAGTTGCCCGAGGCCTCGGAGATGAGGAACCGAACGTGTGGCGTGTCCTCCTCAGACAGGGCTGTTGCCAGGTACAGCATATCGCAACCAATGTTACGGTGCATGTCGAGAAAGATAAAATCCCACGTCCACCAAGCCAAAGAACTGCCCGCCGACGTCAAGTAAGTCCGAGCCCAGTCGTGGCGCATGGTTTGACTCCACGTGCAATCAATGTTGATTCCCTCGCAGGCGCCCGTCTCTTCAATAGCCTGCGAAAGCTTTCCGTGATGGGCTGCGTAACAAAAGGCCACGGGATGTCCAAGTAGATTTGCACGGGAAAAGGCCATCCTAGCTTGATGCATCTCGCCATCGTCCCGGGCAATGATGCCCCGCTCAAACCATGCCTCGCTGTCGTCTCCCAGTGCACATGCTTCATCCAGAATCCGACGGGCTTCCGCAAACCGACCCGCTTCCACCTCGGCCCAGTAGCGTTTGGTGGTTCCAGTACGCCATCGCTCCCCGTGTCGATCAAGGCGTTTGGTCGGTGGTTCACTCATCTGGACACCCCCTCTCTCACACACTCACACGCGGGTGAAAATCCCTCCCACTCTCCCGGACACACGAGGAAGAAAATTTTTCCCCTTTGACTCTCCCCCACATCACAAAATCTTGGTTCGTTTCATTCTTGGTTCTGCCTCGGATAGTTCCTCGTACTCCTGCACCGTCATCCCCATCCCTTCTATCTCCTGCAATATCCCTCCAGCTTCGTCCACCTCCACCGCCATCTCCAACACAGCGGATTTGGGCACCTTGTCGTGCAAGGGATAGTAATGGTTGCGCTGCTCCCACCACAGAGGAATGTCTTCTTCGCGGCTGTCCCACACCATGCGCGCGATGACCCGGGCAATGGCACGAGGAAGTGAGGGAGAGGTAACCCGTGCTACCAAGATGAATTCACACACTGCATCGCGGACCGACTTGATCCAAGCCCGATACTTCTTGGCCAAGCAGTGCAGCTTCCAATCAACTTGGTTCACGTGATAACCCCTGGATTCGTAATAAAGCAAGTGGCAGTTCACAGCGGGGTGTTCCTTCTCGCGGAGGAGAAAGGGGTCCAATGGCAAAAGGCGGAATAGTTGACCAAATGGTAAGTGAACGAGATGAGATCCGCCCGCCAAGGGATCAAACGCATCGGGAATGGCGGGTAGGCCCATCTTCCCCAGGGCAAGAGCCCGTCCATACATGCAGGTCTCACGCAGTAGGTCATCAGGTGTGCAACCCCGCGAGTTTTCGGACTGCAGCCTCTTGGCAAGGGCCGAGATCTTCTCTCCGTTGTACTTGGATGGCATGCTCAGTGAGATGGAAGCTGCCTTGGCCACATTCCGGCTCAAGCAGGAGGTGGTGTACAGCCGACACAACAAACGAGCAGCCTCTGGAGTACAGCGTACTGCAGGTCGATTCAGCTGATTCACAATCTCCTTGTTCCTCTCAGGCGTTTCCTCGTCATCAAGCAGCAAAGATGCCCATTTGATAATGCCCAGCGGGACACCCGCGTTTGCTGCAATGCAACCCACAACCTGCATCACTTTGCGCACTCTCTCTTCCCATCGAACTTCAAGTCCAAGCGTCATGGTCCAGTTCATAAAGGCGGCTGCTACGCGAGGTGATTCGTGGTCTTCCAAAGCCTCCATATAGAGGTCCATCACCTGGCTGACCTCGTTCATATCCAACCCCTCTTCAGGGGGTAGAAACTGAAAGGCCACGGCTCTTGCCCATTTGGAATACGAGGTCTGTGCCTTTTCCAGCAGATCCAGGTCCCCAATCTCGTGTCCCAAGTAAGCCATGGCCACGGGATTTCCAAGTTCCACGGCACGTCTCCAGTAGGGACCAGCCTGATCGGTATCGGGGGCCCTCATCCCCATCTCCAGCAAGCACTTTGGGTCATCGGGATGCATCTCAAGTAACTCCCCAGCCTCTGCAAACTTGTCAGCCTCCATGAGGGCCCAGTACGCATCAATGGGGGCAACGGGACGGTTTGACATGACGACCAAGGCAAGGAACCCCTCTACGAGGTTGAAAGTTTTCCTCGGCGACAGATCGGAGAGATTTTTCTGATAGGGAAAATTTTTTATCCCCTTCCACCTCCCCCCCCCCCCCGCCCCCCAGTCACCTTTAGAGGTGTTTCCAGCTGGATTTGCTTTTCTCATACTGCGCGAAGTAGGCATCTCTCCGGGCACGTCGCCATCCATCTGCAACTTCGGTTTTCAGGCTCACGAGTTGCTCTTGAGTTGTCCCCTTGCGGAAGTCGAGCCAATCAAAATGGTAGCCAATATCCTTGACGACTGCATCGTAGTGATTTGGCACATCTTTGCAATGGTCACGCACAATGACTTGATTTTCCGAGCCAACGGGGTGCTCGCCGTGGCCCATGCGTGAACAGTACAACATGCGCTCCAGGCGTGTCATGTGACTCTTTGTGAAAACGGAAGAATATTTGACGGTGCTCAGGGTCTGCGGTGCGTAATGCGCCACGTAGGGGTACAGGGTGTGCGCATGTTTTTCTTGGGAATGGTGATCATCCTTGGTTTGCTTTTCAGTCATTCCTCGAGAGGGACGGATAAAGAAGCGAGAGAAAGATTGCGTCGACCCTTTGTCTTTCCTGTGGCAGCGGGCACAAAAAATTTCCCACCTTTTCCACACAGTCGCAAAATTTATTCAATTAAAAATTATTTTTTTTCGCTGAAAATAGTTTGTCTACGGTTTTTGGCCTTGCCCCGTTTTTCTTGTCCACGAATTTGCCGCTGGAGAGGGGGTACCCTTTTATTGGTGTGTTTGAGTTAGCTCCGCTACGAGACTGGATCCGTGAAACCATTGGGGGTCATGTTTTTGGTCCAGCAGCCCACGGAGAGGTCAGACCCCCTCCAGACCCTCCGAAGAAAAAATCTTTTTTGGGGATTAAATTTTATTCGGAATTATTTTTTTTTCTAAGGTTATCCGGATTCGTCTACGATTTTTCGTCTTGCCCCGTTTTTCTTGTCCACGAATTTGCCGCTGGAGGGGGGTACCCTTTTATTGGTGTGTTTGAGTTAGCTCCGCTACGAGACTGGAAACGTGAAACGATTGGGGGTCGGTTTTTTGTCCATCAGCCCATGGAGAGGTCCGGACCCCTCCATACCCTCCGAAGAAAAAATCTTTTTTTTGGGGATTAAATAAATCGTATTTAATTTTCGCTGAAAAATAATTCGGAATTATTTAATCGGGAAAAAAGATTTTTTCTTCGAGGGTCCGGAGGGGGGTATGGACCTCTCCATGGGCCGATGGACCAAAAACCAACCCCCCGTTATTGCAAGTTTCCAACCTCGTAGCGGAGCTAACTCAAACACACCAATAAAAGGGTATGCCTCTCCAGCGGCAAATTCGTGGACAAGAAAAACGGGGCAAGGCGAAAAATCGTAAACGAATCCGGATAACCTTAGAAAAAAAAATAATCCCGAATAAAATTTAATCGAGAAAAAAACATTTTTGTTCGGAGGGTCCGGAGGGGGTATGGACCTCTCCATGGGCTGATGGACGAAAAACATGACCCCTCGTCATTGCACGGATCCAGTCTCGTAGCGGAGCTAACTCAAACTCACCAATAAAAAGGGTACCCCTCTCCAGCGGCAAATTCGTGGACAAGAAAAACGGGGCAAGGCGAAAAACCGTAGACAAACTATTTTCAGCGAAAAAAAAATAATTTTTAATTGAATAAATTTTCATTCGCTGGACATGATTGTGCTGGTGTGTTCCTCGTTCGTGATGGTGTTGTCCTCCTTCCCTCTCCCCCCTCTCCCCTCTCCTGTCCCTCCCTCATCAGGCCGTTGGAACCACTGCGACCCAGATGACACCGTTGCAGACGTAGGCAGTGTGCAAGTGAAGACATCCAATGGCCAGTGTGTTGGTGGACGACGAGCAAACCATGCCGTTGATTGCAGTGTTGTCGGAGCTAATGGTGCAGGTGGCAAAGAGCATGGCATGTGTGGGTTCGCTGCGTGCTGGTTTCCAATCGGCTCGTGGCAGTTCCAGATTGACCGGAGGGTTGTGGATCTTTTGCCATGCAGCCTTGAGCGAGGTGGAAGGTGCCCCCTTGACTGAATCAGGAAGCAAGAGCAGCACTCCGGCTAGAAAGAGCAGAAGATGCCGCAACATTTCACAAGAGGGGACTAGGGTTGACTGAGAGGGCCCCTTTTCTCTCCTTATGTGAAGAAGAGCATCAAGAAAAAGAGCTTTTGCTTGTGCTGTGCTCTTCTTTGTGTGAAACTCCCCCACAGACACACACACAGAGGGAAATTTTTTTTCGTGGGTTGTCGTTTAACCCGTGTTCAGTGAAGAGTGTTTGCACAAGGGGTGAAGTTTGAGGATGGACATTGGAGGAGGAGGAGACGACAAGGGCAAGGAAGAGATTGACATTAAGGTGGAAGCCATTGATCCCCTCCCCGCCGACAACCCCACCCCCACCGACGACTCCATCCCCCGGGACGAGTATGACCCCTACGAACGAGGCGGTGAAGACCCCGGGGATGGGACTGGAGAAGAACTCTACGACACGGGAGTTCCGGGGCTTCCCTTTGATGTGGCCAACATGAGCAAGACCTACGGCCCCTGTCAACGTGGAGCAGTGGCGCCTCGATCATACATGCCTGGCAAGGTGATCATGCACGAAGTGGCAGCCATCTGGGTAGCCACCTCAGTTGCTCCTCTACCCAGCGATGCCAAGCCTTGGGAGATTGAGGCCCGCAAGGACTACGAACGCTTTTTCCACGGAACTAAGAAGACCATGGTGCCACCCTATCACATTTGCCCTCCTCAGTTGTCGCCTCCCGCCTTTCCCAAGGGAGGCCTGCACGTGGCAGTGACGGGTTTGATGATTGCCCATCAAGAGGAGAAGGCTGAGATTATCTGTGGGGACAGTGAGTGGGCTCTCCACGGATCACTGGATTTGCTCAACTTCCCCGCCCCTCAAGACTGCTACGAGATTGCAAAGAATCTGTACTTTGCGGACAAGGCTGATCGATGGGACCTCAAACGCTTCGGGAGACTCTTTGGTGTGATCCAGGTAGGGGCACACGGGTTCCACGATCCTTATCCCCGACGTCTGACCCCTCTTCCCCCCCCCCCCCCCTGCTAGGTGAATGCCTCCCGTGGACTGATGCCCTTCTCGGACATGTGCTTTGGTGTGGGCATGTTCACGAGCTCGGCCTTTTTCAATCACGCCTGCCAACCCAACGCCATTATGATGGTGCTGCCCAACAGTATCATGTTGCAAGCGCTGAGCCCCATTGAGGCTGGTGATGAAATCACAGTGGCCTACCAGGAACTTCCACTGGAGATGTTGTCCCCCACTCTGGTGCGGATGCTCCACATGCGTTCGGGAGCCATTGTGAACGAACTAGGCTGTCGCTGTGAGACGTGTCGTATCCACTTGGAGGACGAGAGTGAGGCTCTGGCTGCAGCTGGACAAGATCCACAAGGGGCGCGTGATGTGAGCATCGATATGAAGGATGTCTGGCTTGAGGCCACGTCGGAGCGTCTGAAACTCGATGAACGT
>Ga0302319_10024198_pt1 | contig 10804 bp, 13 predicted proteins | sample Bog_T0_2_FD_203319 | JGI IMG/M metagenome (GOLD analysis project Ga0302319, IMG submission 203319) | Peat permafrost microbial communities from Stordalen Mire near Abisko, Sweden - Bog_T0_2 | ecosystem: Environmental > Terrestrial > Soil > Wetlands > Peat | place: Sweden: Abisko, Stordalen Mire... | reverse complement strand
GCGCAAGTCGCTTCAAAAATTTTACAGCCAAAAGTCCAACCGCCGTCCCATGATTCTGCCGGTTGTCATGGAAATGTAAAACTAGGGAATAGCTATTTGTCATACAAGCAAGCTTGAAACCTTTTTTGGTCCAATAGGGTATATAAAGACCGACACATTGCGATTTTGAGGAAAAGTGGGTAGGGTTAAAGCGTGAAAAAGATCAGTTTACTTCTCAGCCGACTCGTTTTAATCCTCGGGGTGCTCATCGCCCTGACACCCTGCGGTATCTGCAGCTCCGCCACTCGGACAAGTTCGTCCGAGGTGAAAGTCTGCTGTATGAATCACATGGACGGCTCACAAGGCTGCTGCCATTCCCAAAAGTCTCGAGAGCCCTATTGCAAGGCGATGGATCAAACCTCAGTAGTTCCGGCTTTGCATAGCAACGTTTTAGCCGAACCGTTTGTTGTAGTCGCGGTTGTTGAACAGTTGGTTTTGTTTCAGGTTATTTCTATTCCTTCCTCCGTTATTTCGTCCTCTCCTCCTCGAGGAATACTCTCCTTAAGAATCTGATTCATCCGTTGGGTTTATGGAATAGGTACGCCTATTCGGCGTAGCTGGTTGTCCATGAACCCCCGAACAACGGGTGAGGTCCGTCCAAAATCCTCAAATCATTTAGAAAAGGAAAAACCATGAAAGCTATTTTTATTTTGTGTGGAATCATTTTACTGGCGGGCGGGGTTTGGGTTTATCGCTTCACCCAAATGCCCAATCAATACGGAACTTTTACCGGCGCGCCCAAGGCCGAAGTGGCTGATCTCATCCAGAACCCCAAAGGGTTTATGAAAAAAACAGTGGCGTTGGAAGGCGTGGTTTTTGAGCAATGCGAGGCGGCGGGCTGCTATTTTTACTTTCATCACGGCGATCAGTCCTTGCGCATTGATCTGCAGGACATCTTGACCACCGCGCCCCAGAAGACCGGACGCACTGCCCGGGTCGAAGGGCGAATTGTAAAGTACGGCGACGGCTATCAATTGGCTGCGTCCGCCATTGAATTCAAAGAGGAGAAACTATGGATATCCGATTAAAAGAAGATCACTTCACGTTGTTTCGTTATGTTTCGCTGGCATTTAAAAATTTAAGACGGCGCATGGTGCGAACCGCCTTGACCATCTCGGGGGTAGGGCTGGCGGTGGCGATGGCGGTTTCCCTCGGCGGGTTTGTGATGGGCTATCAGGGTGCCATTAATCGCTCCATCGACATGCTGGGCTTTCAGGTCATGATCATGGCCAAAGGCTGTCCTTACGAGGCGGCTACACTGATGCTCAAGGGCGGTACGGGGCTGATGTACCTGCCGGGGGACACCTATGAAAAGGTGAAAAACGATCCGGACATTGAAAGCATTACGCCGATCTTTGTGGGCATCGCCCTCAAAGAAGGGACGGCTAAAGATTCCGAGAAAACTTTTACCATTATCAACGGTATCGATGTTCCCAGTTTTCTGTCCATGAAACCCTGGCTAAAGTTTCAATCCGGTTCGGGCAGATGGTTTTCACCCCAAAGCCCGGACGAGGTAGTGCTGGGCTCCGAAGTCGCCGCGTTTGAACACCGCCAGGTGGGTGATTCCTTTGAGGCCAATATTACCCCTTACGGAAAGACCGAAGCGGTTCATCACCAGCTTAAGGTAGTAGGTATTCTGGCGCAGGCCGGCACCCAGGATGACGGCACGGTTTTTATGCCGCTGGATTCGGCCCGGTCGGCTTTCAACCGGCCCCGGCAATTAACCATTCTGGGTTTAAAACTCAAACAATTTAACGCGGCCACCATGAGGGATTTTGAAAACAAATGGCTCAAATTGCCCGAAGTGCAGGTGGTCAGTCTGCAGCAGGTTAAAACCACTCTCATCAGTCTGGTGGCGACCGCTCAAACCATGATCGCGGCGGTGGCGGTGATCGCCGTTATTGTGGCGCTCATCGGCGTCATCAACACCATTCTCATGAGTGTTTATGAGCGCACGGGCGAGATCGGCATCATGAAAGCCATTGGCGCGAGGCGGGGAGATATTTTCCAGCTCATCTGGTTGGAAACCTTGGTCATTTGTCTGTTCGGCTCCGTCATCGGTTCCATCTTTGCCTGGTTCGGGTCGGGACTAGTGGAAAAGGCCATCAGGTCTCTGGCGGACTTTGGGGTTTCGGGTTCCATCGTCTTAATCACGCCGGGCGTGGTGGGTTACGCCATTCTGGGTTCGGCGGTTTTAGGTTTTTTCGCGGGGCTCTATCCCGCCTGGCGGGCGGCTTCCATGAGGCCGGTCGAATCCATCCGGGAAGGGGCATAGCATGAAAACACCACTCATTGAAGCGCGCGGGTTGAAGCGGCATTACCATCGGGGTTCGGAAACGGTTAAGGCCTTGGACGGCGTTGATTTTTCCATTCACTCCGGCGAAATGGTTTCGGTGCTGGGGCCTTCGGGTTCGGGTAAAACGACTCTCATCAATTTACTTTCCTGTCTGGATGCCCCGACGGAAGGCACTATGACAGTGGCGGGGAAATCCGTTACCGGTCTTTCGGAAGACCAGTTGGTTGAGGTGCGAAGGGGAGTGCTGGGGTTTGTATTTCAGCAGTTCCACCTTTTGCCTACGCTGACGGTGATGGAAAATGTGGAATTGCCTCTGACCTTTTTGGGGCTAAAACCCCATCCTCAGAGAACAAAAGAAGTTTTAAAGTTGGTGGGCCTTTTAGACCGGGCCAGCCATTTACCGAAAGAACTTTCCGGTGGTCAGATGCAGAGGGTAGCCATTGCACGGGCTCTGATGATTGAGCCGAAAATTTTGGTGGCCGATGAACCCACGGGTAATTTGGATAAAGCCACCGGCGAGTCAATCTTTGGTCTTTTCAAAGAACTAACCCAGAAGGGGTTGGCGATCATTATCACCACTCACAACATGGCCTTTGGCTATGAGGCGGACCGGGTGGTGACGTTGGAAGATGGTCGGATTTTGAAGGAAGAAAAAAGAGCTTAGTGAAGAGGAAGATGGGGTAAGCGATGAAAATTTTTTTAATCATTTTATTGCTTATCCTGCTATTCGGCGAAATGCTGGATGATGACAAACAATGTTCCATGAACATGTCGGGCGGCAAACCATCCAACATTCAAGAGGACGCCAGTGTAGGTTCGAACGCCAAGCGATGCCCTATTACGGGCAAGGTTCTGAAGCCGGGCCAGGAGATTGAAGTGGTTCTTTCCAACGGCAAGAAAATCAAAATTTGTTGTCCCGATTGCCGAAAGCCGGTTGAACAAGACCTTAAATAATACAAAAGTTTGATGGATTAACCGGTTTTTTTAAATGAAACATGTATTGATGTGGGTCATGTTTTTTTGCGGCTACTGAAAGGATCATTGATAGTAAGAAATAGAGGAGAGTATGACGGCTAAAGAAAACGAAGTTTATGTTTGTCCTATGCATCCGGACGTGAAGTCGGACAAACCGGGAAAATGTCCCAAGTGCGGGATGAATCTCGAACTAAAAAAATAAATCAATGACAACCGATTCGGGCAACGCTATCTACACCTGTCCCATGCATCCGGAAGTGCGTCAAAACCATCCGGGCGACTGCCCCAAGTGCGGGATGCATTTGGAACCGCTCAAGGTGACCGCTGGACTAGAAAACAATGACGAGTTGAAAAACATGTCCCGGCGTTTCTGGATCAGCGCCGCTTTAACGGTTCCATTTCTTGTCTGGATGCTCAACGAAGTCATACCCAGCCACCCTTTTCAAAGTTTTTTACCCATGAAGGGTATGGGGATCATTCAAGCTTTTCTGGCAACGCCGGTCATTCTGTGGGCTGGTTGGCCGCTTTTGACCAAGGGTTGGCAGTCCGTTGTTCATCGATCGCTCAACATGTTCACCTTGATCGGCTTGGGTATTTCGGTTTCCTACATTTACAGTTTGTTCGCGGCTTTCGCGCCGGATTTGTTTCCCGCGTCCTTCCGTGACAGCGAAGGAAATGTTCCGGTTTATTTTGAGGCGGCAGCTTTTATTACGACGCTGGTTTTGATGGGGCAGGTGATGGAACTCAGGGCCCGCAGTCAGACCGGGTCGGCCATCAGGGCGCTTTTGGATTTGGCTCCAAAAAAAGCAGGTCGTATCGGCGCGAATGGATCTGAAGAAGATGTTCCTCTCGATGTACTTCAAATGGGAGACAAGCTTCGAGTTCGCCCCGGGGAAAAAGTGCCGGTGGATGGTTTCATTCTGGAAGGTTCCAGCTCGGTGGATGAGTCTATGGTCACCGGTGAGTCCATACCGGTTGAAAAGCAAAAGGGCGACAAGGTGGTTGGCGCGACAGTGAATGGAACCGGTTCTTTTCTCATGCAGGCGGAAAAGGCGGGAACGGGAACTTTGTTTTCTCACATTGTACAAATGGTTTCGGACGCCCAGCGCAGCCGGGCGCCCATCCAAAAACTGGCGGATCAAGTTTCGGGCTATTTTGTGCCTATTGTGATCGGCGTTGCTTTGATTACTTTTGCGGTTTGGGCGCTGATGGGGCCGTCGCCCCGAATGGCTTTCGCTCTTGTCAACGCGGTGGCAGTTCTCATCGTGGCTTGTCCCTGCGCGCTGGGGTTGGCCACACCCATGTCGATCATGGTTGCCACAGGTAAAGGCGCGACCGCGGGGGTGCTTTTCAAAAACGCCGAAGCCATTGAAGCTTTGAGGAAAGTCAACACTCTGCTGGTGGATAAGACGGGCACTTTGACCGAGGGAAAACCCAAACTTCTAACAGTGGCTGTAGCAGATGGCTGGAAGGAAGAGAATTTATTGCGTTTGGCCGCGAGTCTCGAAAATGGAAGCGAACATCCTTTGGCAGAAGCGATAGTGAATGGCGCCAGGGAAAAAGGAATCACCCCGGCGGATGTTCAGAAATTTAATTCGATGACCGGCAAAGGCGTATCGGGCGAGGTGGATGGTCGTCCAGTTGCTTTGGGAAACGCCAAGTTGTTGGACGATTTAAAAGTCGAGGCGGGTATCTTTAAAGATAAAGCCGAGTCTCTTCGGTTAGAGGGTCAGACCGTTATGTTTGTAGTTGTCGAAGACAAAATTGCGGGTCTAATCGGAGTGGCTGATCCCATCAAAGCTACTACGGCTGAAGCGATTGCTTCTCTTCAAAAGATGGGTCTGAAAGTGTTGATGGTAACCGGGGACAGCCAAACAACGGCTGACGCGGTTGCGAAGACACTCAATCTCAACGGCGTTGTGGCGGGAGTTCTTCCTGAAGGTAAAGTAGAGGCGGTTAAAAAACTGCAAGCCGAAGGCCGGGTTGTGGCGATGGCAGGAGATGGCGTAAATGACGCGCCCGCTTTGGCGCTAGCTCAGGTAGGAATCGCTATGGGTACTGGCACGGATGTGGCGATGCAAAGCGCCGGAGTGACGCTGGTTAAAGGTGATCTGACGGGTATCGTTCGAGCCGTACATTTGAGCCGCCAAACCATGGCGAATATCCGGCAGAACCTTTTCTTTGCTTTTGTTTACAACGCCCTGGGAATTCCCATAGCGGCGGGGATTTTGTATCCTTTTTTTGGAATCCTATTGAGCCCTGTTTTAGCAGGAGCGGCCATGAGTTTCAGTTCGGTTTCGGTCATTCTCAATTCACTTCGGATAAAGAATATGAAGCTATAATTCCAATGCGGCTTGGTTTATTCAGAAAGGGGAGGAAATATGGAATCGAAAAGAGAAATAACAAAACATTATTCCAACGGAGAAATTTCAGTCGTTTGGAAACCCAAACTTTGTATCCACACGGGGGCCTGTTTTTTGGGCCTGCCTGACGTGTTTGACCCCAACCGTAAACCCTGGATTGACCCTATGGCCGCTACTACCCAGGAACTCAAAGACCAGGTCGCCAAATGTCCCTCAGCCGCTCTTTCCATCGGGCCGCCTCGGGAAACCGGTAAAGGGTTGATGTAAAAAAATAGTATAAAAAATTAATCATGATGCTTGACAAGTAACCTACCTACTAGTAGGATTGTACTTACCGGAGGCGGTTATGCAAAAGACAGACACTAAACAAAGCATTCTCGATCTCGCCCAGGAGTTCATCCAGGTGCGGGGTTACAACGCTTTCAGCTATCAGGATATTTCGGACCGATTGAAGATTCAAAAGGCCAGTATCCACCACCATTTCCACTCCAAGGAAGATTTGGGAACGGAAGTGCTGGAAGGGGCCCGATCCCGTTTCGTCGATTGGAGCGCATCTTTGAATTCGAAGCTGACGCCGTCCCAGAAACTGGATTTGTATCTGGAATCGGTGGGAAGCTGGGCCAAGCAAAAGGACCGAATCTGCCTAGGCGGCATTTTCAGCGCGGAGTGGAATACCCTTCCGTCGAAAATGAAAAAAAAGGCCGAGGAGTTTCAATTGGTTCGCAGGGAATGGCTGATGAGGGTTTTGGAAGCGGGCCGCAAGTCGGGTGAATTCAAAACGAATAAAACAGTTGAGGAACAGGCGCTTTTAATCCAGGCCTCGGCCCAGGGCGCTTTGCAGGTCGCCCGGGTTCAGGAAAAGCCGGCGCATTACGAGACGGTGATGGATCTGGTTAAAGAAGTGATTAAAAAATAATTTTTTTTATCAGTGATACCTACCATCTAGTAGGTAAGTATAAAAGAAAAGGAAGTTGAGCCATGAAAAAGAACAAAAGCAAAATCGGAATGGGGCTGGGCCTGATCGCGGCCATCATTTTAGGGGTGATGGGATGGATTCAATCTTCACACTACGAAAGTACTGACAACGCTTATACGGAAGCCCATGTGGCCGCCTTGTCTCCCAAAGTCGCCGGATTGGTCGACGAAGTTTTGGTGGAAGAGAACGACAAGGTCAAAAAAGATCAGGTGCTTGTCCGCCTCGATCCGAGGGATTACCAAAACGCCTTGAACTCGCTCACCGATGAGCTCGGCGGCGTGGAAGCCTCTTTGAAACTCGCGCAGAAAGACAATCAAAGGGCCGTTCAACTTTACGCCGAGGGAGTGGTGACGGAACAGTACCGCGACAATAACGCGACCAAAGTTCAGGAACTGCAAAAAAAGAAAGATGAGCTGGCAGACCAGGTCGCCCAGGCACAGTTGAACCTAAGCTTTACCGAACTGCGCGCGCCCGCGGATGGCATCGTGGGTAAAAAACTGGTAGAAGCCGGCATGGTGGTCAGTCCAGGTCAGCCCCTGCTAGCCTTTGTGGATTCCCGTATTCCCTGGGTGGTGGCCAACTTTAAAGAAACCCAACTCAGGAAAATGAATGTGGGTCAAAAGTGCGAAATCAAAATCGATTCCATCGGTGGTAAAAGATTTGAGGGTGAAATCGAAAGTTTCGCGCCGGGAACGGGAGCGACCTTCGCGCTGATTCCGCCGGAAAACGCCACGGGCAATTTCACCAAAATCGTACAAAGGGTGCCGGTGCGCATCACCTTTACGCCTGAATCGGTTCAGGGTTATGAAGACCGGATTGTTTCGGGTCTTTCCGTCGAGGCCAAGGTGAGCGTTCAATGACCGAAAACACTTTAGCGAAAGCCACTTTCAAACAATGGATCGCGGTGATCGGGTCCCTGCTGGGCGCTTTCATGGCGATCTTGGACATCTCCATCACCAACGCTTCCTTGCAAGATATCCAGGGCGGCCTCAGCGCCACGCTAGATGAGGGCGCCTGGATTTCCACTGCCTATCTGGTGGCCGAAATTATTGTCATTCCCCTCACGGGCTGGCTCAGCCAGGTTTTCGGTCTTCGCCGGTACCTGCTTTGGAGCGCGTCGGTTTTCATCGTCGCCTCAATGTTGTGCGGAACGTCCCAGAGCCTGAATGAGATGATTTTTTTCCGGGTCATCCAGGGTTTTTCCGGCGGGGTGCTAATTCCTTTGAGCGCCACGATTATTCTGACCCATCTGCCGTCCTCTCAGAGGCCCTTGGGCCTGGCGCTTTTCAGCCTGTCGGCGACTTTCGCCCCCTGCATTGGGCCGACCATCGGCGGGTGGCTGACGGTTAATTATTCCTGGCCTTATATTTTTTACATCAACCTGGTCCCGGGTCTTTTGCTTTTATTTTTAGTCGGTTACGGGGTGGAAAAAAGCGACATGAAATTAGACCTGATCCGGCAGGGCGATTGGTGGGGCATCGCCTCCATGGCGACCGCATTGGGATGCCTGACAGTGGTTTTGGAAGAGGGTGTGCGCAAAGACTGGTTCGGTTCAGACCTGATTCTTTATCTGACCATTGCGCTGGTAGCGGCTTCGGTTCTCTTTCTTTTGGTGGAGGTTCACAATCCGAAACCCTTCATCAATATCCGGCTTTTGTTGCGCCGGAATTTTTTACTGGTAAACCTGGGCGCCCTGGCTTTTGGCTTTGGTATCTACGGTTCTATCTTCATCCTGCCGCTTTTTTTGGCGCAGATCGAGCGGTTTGACGCCATCCAGATCGGCGAAATCATTATGTGGTCGGGCATTCCTCAACTGGTCATCATTCCGGTTCTGCCTTTATTGGTGAGGCGTTTTGATAACCGTATTTTGGCGGGTATCGGGTTTTTGCTTTTTGGCACCAGCGCCTTTATGAACGCCGGTTTGACGAAGGATTGGGGTTATGACCAGTTTTTATGGTCCCAAATTGTCCGGGCCGCGGGCCAGCCTTTCATCATTACCTGCATGTCGAATCTGGCTTACGCGGGGATGGAGCCTTCCGAAGTGGGTTCGGCTTCGGGGCTTTTCAACATGATGCGTAATTTAGGCGGTTCGATCGGTATAGGGGTTTTAGGCGCGGTGCTGAATAACCGCTATCACCTGCACTTTACCCGCATCGCGGAAGCGACCAGCCGTTTTTCGCTGGCCGCCCAGCAGCAGGTGGCTAACCGAACGGAGATTTTGGGTTTGCGCTCCAGCGGGGAAGATTTGCACCAGGCCATGGCGACGGTTTTTGGCACGATGAACCGCGAGGCTTTTGTGATGGCTTACAGCGATTGTTTTTTGGCGATCGGGGTCATGTTTTATGTCAGCGTGGTTTTGATCGCTTTCATTCAGAAAGCCAAAGCGCCTGTCGGCATGGTATCCGGACATTGATTTTTAAAAGGAGGAAGTGATGAGCGTGAATCATTCGGGAGTTTTGGAAAAAACGGGCCGCGCCAGGTTGTTAAAAGAAGTCAGGCAATTGACGCACCGCAGGGACAATATGGTGGCTCGGATCGCTTCGGTCGAGGAAGAACGTAAAAGGTTTAGGGCTGTTAGAAGCCAGTGGTTGAGGCTGGTGTCGTAAAAAAAGGAGGCGGACAATGGAAAAAATTCAAAGTACTTTTTCGGTTACACATATCCAGGTGGTACTTCCTCGATCCTTTGAGGATGTGACAGCCTTACTGGAGCACCGTTTGGGAAAACTGGACCAGTCCGTTTTTTCAAAAATGGATACCGCCGAAGGCATTCTCTCCCGGATCAAGGCCATGGAAGGGCCGGATGGTTTGATGCTGTTTAACGTGGCGGACCATGGAATGGTTTTGGCGCTTCACGGAAAACCAGCCCGGGCCAGGCAGTATGTCCTGGGAAATCCGCTCGTCGCGGCTCAAATGACGCAAAAGGACATCCGGGCGGGTCTCTATGCCCCTCTTCGCCTTTATGTTTACGCCGACGGCGGCCAAACCAAGCTGGAGTACGACTTACCCAGCAGTCTTTTTGGGCAGTGGAGTAATGAGGAAGTAAGTCGAGTGGCTGAGGATTTAAACAAGAAGATGGAGAGTCTTTTGGATTATGTATCGGAGAATAATTGAGGAGTTGTGCCATAAGGCGGAAACCAAAGACGGTTAACCACCAAGGGCACCAAATTCATCAAGAACGACGAAAGACAATCTTTTGGTTAACGATGTAACCCCAATCTTTTGCCTTACTTGGTGCCCTTGGTGTCTTGGTGGTTGAAATAGGTTTTAATAAAAAATTGGAGGTGTGTCATGGCAAAGGATCGTTTTGAAAATAAAGTGGTTTTGATTACGGGCGGCAACAGTGGTATTGGTTTGGCGGCGGCGAAACGGGTTGTGAGCGAAGGCGGAACAGTGATCATCACGGGCCGCGACGGTGAAAAACTGAAGAAGGCGGTTCGGGAGCTGGGAGATAAAGCCCACGGCATTGTTGCGGATATCGCCAAGCTTTCGGACATTGAGGCGCTTTACGCCCAAATTAAAACTCAATACGGCCGGCTGGACGGGCTTTTCGCCAACGCGGGTATCGCGGTAATGGAACCGATCGACAAGGTTACCGAAGCCACAGTTGACGCCTTACTCGAAACCAACATCAAGGGTACTTTTTTCACGCTTCAAAAAGCCATTCCGCTTTTTTCAAAAGGCGCGGGGGTGGTTTTGAACGCCTCGGTGGCTGACACGAAGGGAACGCCTTTCATGGCGGTTTACGGCGCCACCAAGGCGGCGGTTCGTTCCATGGCCCGCACCTTTTCGACTCATTTGCTGGCACAGCAAGTCCGTGTCAACGTGGTAAGCCCCGGCCCCATCGAAACCCCCATTTGGGGCGGCGTGGACGCGGCGGGAATAGAGGCCCGTGCCCAACTGGTACCCTCCAAACGGTTTGGAATACCAGACGAAGTGGCCGGAGCGGTGGCCTATCTGCTCTCAGACGAATCTTCCTATGTCATTGGCGCCGAGCTTTATGTGGATGGTGGTGTCAGCCAGCTTTAAAATTTTTTTAAAACCAGATACCCTTTAATCGTGCCAACGGGTGATCAGGTCAAAGCAGAAACGGCATGTTCAAAAACCAAAAAGGAGTCCTTTATGCCAATGATTGATGTTTACGCTGCCGAGGATATT
>Ga0302319_10024196_pt1 | contig 10804 bp, 8 predicted proteins | sample Bog_T0_2_FD_203319 | JGI IMG/M metagenome (GOLD analysis project Ga0302319, IMG submission 203319) | Peat permafrost microbial communities from Stordalen Mire near Abisko, Sweden - Bog_T0_2 | ecosystem: Environmental > Terrestrial > Soil > Wetlands > Peat | place: Sweden: Abisko, Stordalen Mire... | reverse complement strand
CTTATCGTCCGTGCCGAAACGGTCAAAGAGTTGAATCAGGGTCAATCCGCCATCGGCAAACAGCTTCTTGTTTTTCATGCCGCCAATCTACATGAAGCCGTTACTTATGTCAAGTGCATAATCCCAAAAATCTTCTGGATTTGTGTAAATTTTCTGGAATCGCGCGGCGGCAGGTGCGCAACCGGTAGCAGGCCGTTTTCACTTTATCGAAAAACTCCAGCAAATCCGCAATTGCTGTATAAAATTCGCCAGAGACTCTGCCCAGTCCGTGTCAGACTCTGCCCAGTCCGTGTCAGACTCTGCCCAGTCCGCGTCAGACTCTGCCCAGTCTGCCGTCTTTTTTGACCGCTCAACACGTTTTTCCGGGATTATGGTGTCCACAAACCAGTCAGTTAAACTGGCAGGGCGGACATTTTTCTGCCTGCCGAACGTGCGTTCACCAGGACGTTGAAATTGACCCCGGTTCAAAGATTTTCATGAAATCCCTTAACGCCGACCGTTTGGAATGGACGCCCCGACAAAGTTCGTTGTTGGTCTCGGCACCGGCTTGGATGAAAACCGGGCGGCGGTTGAGACCGGTTCATGAAAAAGTTTGGGTTGCCGCCTCATTTTTGTTATTTAACCGGACGTAAAACGTCATGCCAAAAATCTCCGTCATCATCCCGTGCTACAACGAGGAGGACGTGCTGCCCAAATTGTTCGGGCGGCTCGGCGCGGTCGCTGCGAAATGGAACGCCGAATACGAAATCGTCTGCGTGGACGACGGCTCGCACGACCGCACCTGGGAACTGCTCAAGGCGCAGAACCGGACGGACGCGCGCTGGCGCTGCCTTTCCTTCGCGCGGAATTTCGGCCACCAGACCGCCGTGAGCGCCGGGCTGCATTTCGCGACGGGCGACTGCGTGGTGGTGATTGACGCCGACTTGCAGGATCCGCCGGAGGAAATTTCCCGGCTGCTGGAAAAATGGCGCGCAGGTTTTGAAGTGGTTTATGCGATCCGTGAAAAACGGAAGGAAGGGCCGGTCAAAAAAATCTGCTACTGGGCCTTTTACCGGCTGCTGGCCCGGTTGGTGCCCTTTGAAATACCGCTGGATTCCGGCGATTTCTGCCTGATGGACCGCCGCGTGGTGGACGTGATGAAGGCCATGCCGGAACGCAACCGGTTCGTGCGCGGGCTGCGGGCGTGGACCGGCTTCCGGCAGACCGGCATGAGCTACGAGCGCAATGCGCGGCTGGCCGGCCAGTCCAAATACAATCTGGGCAAGCTGCTCAAACTGGCGCTGGACGGGTTGTTTTCCTTCTCGGTCATTCCGCTCCGGCTGACCATTTATCTTGGGCTGGCCGTGTCGTTGGGCGCTTTTTTGGGAGTGGTGTTCACGTTCGCCCAGAAGATTTTTGCGGCGCAGTTTGCGAAGATCGGCCTCACGCCCAGCCCGGGATTTCCAACGGTGGTCATTTCCATCCTGTTTCTCGGCGGCGTGCAGCTCATCTGCCTCGGCATCCTCGGCGAATACATCGGCCGCATTTACGACGAGGTCAAGGGCCGTCCGCTGTGGATCATCCGCGACAGCGCGGGCCTCACGCCGCCGGAGAAAAAATGATTTCCGCCGCGTGAAAAATTTTCTGCTCCAGAAAAAACAATTCCTGCTCTACTGCGTCATCGGCGTGAGCGGCGTCACTGTGGATTTTGCGGTCTATTCGCTGCTGGTGAAAACCGGACGGCTGGATTACCAGGCGGCCAACGCCATCAGCTACGCCAGCGGGACGCTGCTTTCGTTTGTGCTGAACGCGCGGTTTAATTTTCGCGTCACCGACAAAATCGTCCTTCGGTTTGCCAGTTTTTTCGGCGTCGCCTTTCTCGGCTGGCTCGTTTCCGCCGGATTATTGCACCTGCTGATCGGCAGCTTTGGCTTCGACAAATACCTTTCCAAGTTTGCCACGCTCATCGTCGTCGTGCTGCTGCAATACAATTTGAACCGGCTGGTTTCCTTCCGCAAATCCGCCGCAAAAATTGAACTGGCGGAATCTTCACCCATCGAAAAATGAAAAGCCTGATTGTTGTCGGCGGCGGTATCACCGGACTGGCGGCGGCGTATCTTGCAGCCCGCGCCGGCGTCCGCGTCACGGTGCTGGAAGCGTCCGGCGCGATGGGCGGACTGCTCGGCACGTTTGAGGTGGGCGGCAACCGGCTGGAACATTTCTATCATCACGCCTTCACGCACGACGTGGAACTGCTCTGGCTGCTGCGCGAACTGGGCATTGAAGACCGGATGCAATTCCGGCCGGGCACGATGGGCGTTTATCGCGACGGCCAAACTTATCCGTTCAATTCGCCCGCCGACCTGCTGCGGTTCAAGCCGATGGGGTTGGGCGACAAAATGCGGTTTGCCCTGACCAGCCTGTATCTGGCGCGCGGCGCGCGCTGGCAGGATCGGGAAAATGTGCCGGCGCTGGACTGGTTTTACCGCAACGCCGGACGCCGCGCGACGGAGTCGCTTTGGGAACCGCTGTTGCGGGTTAAATTCGGGCCATACGCCGACCAGACGCCGCTGGCTTGGATGATCGGACGGCTGCGCCAGCGGGTCAACTCGCGACAACGCGGGCGGGAAAAACTCGGCTACCTGCGCGGCAGCCTCAACGTGCTGCTGGAGGCATTGCTCCGGGCGCTGGAGCAAAAAGGCGTCCGGCTCCAGACTGGCGCCCGCGTCAAAAGTGTGACGGCTTTGAACGGCGAATTAAAATTTTTGCAGACGGAAGCCGGGCAATTTGAAGCGGACGCATTTCTGTTCACCATCCCGACCACGCATCTGGCGGAATTGATGCAGCCGGTGGCCGAAACCTACGCCGCGCAATTGCGGCGCATTGAATACTTCGGAGCCGTTTGCACCGTGCTGGAATTGCGCCGCCCGCTTTCATCAACCTACTGGCTGAACATCGCCGACCCGGGATTTCCGTTCGGCGGCATCATCGAGCACACCAACCTCGTTCCCGCCGCCGATTATCAGGGCCGAAACCTGGTCTATCTGTCCCGCTACTTTGCCGCCAGCGACGAACTGGCACGGATGTCGGTGGCAGCCACGCAACAGCTCATGCTCGGCGGGCTGAAAAAAATTTATCCGCAATTGACCGACGCGGACATCCTGCAAGTCCATGTTTTTTCCAGCCGCACGGCGGCGGTCGTGTGCGACCTGGATTTTTCCAAAAAAGTCCCGGCCTGCCGCGCCCCGTTGAAACGGATGTATCTGGCCGCGATGCCGCACGTCTATCCCGACGAGCGCAGTTGCAACAACTCAGTGCGCGTGGCGGCGGAAGCCTGCCGGGTGATGGGTTTGAAAACGGACGATGTCCCGCGCTGCGCCTCGCTGTCCGGACAGATCAACATGGATTGACGCGCCATGGCTCCGCGAATCACTACACCAGAGCCGCCGGCCTCCAAAATTTTGGGATGGAAAAATTCTCGCGGGTTGTCCAAACACCATAAAAAGATTTTTTACCGTGCGCAAATGAATGAAAATTGCTGAAATGATTTTTCTGGAAATCAAAACATGAACTCGACGCAACCTGCGCAAAAATCTTCCGGCGGCGGGCTGGACATGGAAGTCCTGCTGCCGCTGGTGCTGGCCGTGGCCGTCGGCGCGCTGGCCGTCACCTCGCAAAGTTTCTGGCTGGATGAATGCGCCACGGGGATCATCGCCGTCCAGCCTTCACCCGGCGCGTGGTGGCATTGCATGTTGCTGGATGGCGGTTCCAACAGCCAGATGCCGTTTTACATGTTCTACGTCTGGCTTTGGGAAAAAGTTTCTGACCCGACCGAATGGGCCTTGCGCGCGGCCAACATCCCGTGGCTGGTGCTGGCTTTTCTGGCCGTGCCGCGCCGGCAGGGAATTTTTTTGTTCACCTTGGCGGCCAGCCCGTTCATCTGGTATTACCTGAACGAGTTCCGTCCCTACACGATGCAGGTGAGCAGCAGCCTGCTGATGCTGGGCGCGGTCTGGCGGCTGGCGGAAGCGCCGGAGAAAAATGACCGGCGGGAACTAATCCTGGTGGCCGGCTTCTGCGCGGCGACGGTGCTGCTCGCCGGCAGCAGTTTGCTGGGCGTGATCTGGATGGGGGCCGGCACCATCGCGGCGGCGACGGTTCTCGGCTGGAAACGCAGTTGGCAACTGGTGCGCCGGTGCTGGCCGATGTTCGCGCTCACGGGTTTGGCGTTGCTGACGCTGGCGGGTTATTATTTCTTTTCTTTGAAGCAAGGACATCGGGCCGTGCTCGGCTCGACGAGCGTGGGCAATGCGTTGTTTGTGGCGTATGAACTGGCGGGATTTTCCGGATTCGGTCCCGGACGGCTGGACATCCGCACCGGTGGCGTGGCCGTGTTTCGTCCGTATCTCGTGCCGTTGCTGCTTTACGCGGCGGTGCTGGGGTTTGTCCTGTTTGCCGGATGCCAGCGCGTCATCCAAAAAACTTCGAAACGGATTTGGCTGCCGGTCACGGCAACCTTGGGTGCGGCGGCGTTCGCCCTTTTTTTGATCGGCGTGGTGTTGCATTTCCGCGTGCTGGGCCGGCACTTTACGCCGCTGGCTCCGTGCCTGCTGCTGCTAGTCGCCTTCGGCCTGCGTCAGTTGGCAGAACGCGGCGGATGGCGGCGGATTTTGGTGGTGGCGTTCCTTTTGTTGAGCCTGGCCTCGGCCTTGTCCGTCCGGTTTTGCGAACGTCACGCGAAGGACGATTACCGCACCGCCGCTGCCGTCGCCAACGCGGCGAATCATCAGGGCAAGCTGGTTTGGTGGTGCGCGGATGGCGGGTCGGGTTTGTTTTACGGCGTGCCGCTGACCTTGGCCAGGGCGGGCAGCACGATTTTGCCGGGCCAGATTTGGTGGGTCACCGATGCGCCCGAAACATGGATGACCAACACCGCGCCGCCGGACTTGCTGATTTTGTCCAAGCCGGAGATTCACGACTACACCGGGCGCACCCGCGCTTTTCTGGAACAACATCATTACCGGTTGTCGCAGACCTTCCAAGCCTTCACGATCTGGCAGAAACCGTGATGACGGTGAAATAAACGAAATTGATTCCGCAATTTCGCGAAGTTCCCGGCTGCCCTTTCAAGGTTGCACGCGCCCAGTGTGGCGCGCATCAGCGCGGAACATCGGCCACGAACTTTTCGACGGCGGCAGTTTGTCCGGCGGGCTGACCGCAAACATGCGCAGGTCGCAACCGAAATAAATCATCCCATCGCCGCCGATGACGGGAGACGTGTCCAGGTTGGCTCCCTCGTCAAGCTGCCATTTGACCGTGCCGTCGGTGCCGCACGCCGCCAATTTTCCGTAGGGCGCGGAAAAATAAATCGTGCCGCCGGCGGCGACGGCCGGCGAGGCGTCAATCAGCACCGGCATGGGCAGCTCCAGATTTTTTTTGCCGTCCTTCGTGATGAAGGTGTTCACGCCGTTCACGGACAGATACACGTTGCCCTGTTCGTCCAGCACCGGCGATGAACCGGTCATGCCGCCAGTGTGCAAACGCCAGCGTTCCGTCCCGTCCGGCTTCAGCGCGTAAAAATTTCCGTCCGTGGAGGTAAAATAAATTGTGCCATCCGCGCCAATCGCCGGCGACGAGATGATGACCCCGCCGGTTAAAAACGTCCACCGGACCGTGCCATCCGGTTTCAAGGCGTAAAATTTTTTGTCGTGCGAACCGAAATAAATCGTGCCGTCCGCGCCGATGGCCGGCGATGAGTCCACGATGCCGCCGGTCGCGACGCTCCATTTCAGCGAGCCGTCGGGCTTGAGCGCGTAAAAAGTTTTGTCCCACGAACCGAAATAAATCGTGCCGTCCACGCCGATGGCCGGTGAAGAATCCACCCACGCGCCGGTGGCAAAAGTCCATTTGAGGCCGCCCGCCGCCGTGACGGCGTAAAATTTCCGGTCGCGCGAACCAAAATAAATCGTGCCGTCGTCGGCGATGGCCGGCGCGGAATGGATTTCGCGCCCGGCCTTGAACTGCCATTTGACCTTGCCCGCTGGCGTGAAGGCCAGCAGGTTGCCGTTAAAAGTTCCTTCATAAATTGTTCCGTCGGCGATGGCCGGCGTCGCGTCAACATGATCATAGAAAAGCACGAACGACCAGAGGTTGGTGGCCGGCAGCGGTTCCGCCCCGAAAGCCGTCCGCCCGGCGAGCAGGCAAACGATCAAAACCAGGCTGCCCGCCGTGAACAGGGATGTTTTCATTGCGCGGAGTAAATCAGCAGGACTTGGGCGCGGCAAATTCAAAGTGGGCGGGAGGATTTTTCAATTCGGTTCCCGGCGGTAAAAATCCACGGCGTAGCGCGTTTTGGCCAGCGCGGCGGCTTCGGGAATTTTGTCCAGCGGCACTTTTTCCCATTTCCCGCCGACGGTTTGCATGACGGTTTCCACGTCGGCGGGAAAAAGGCAGAGCAGGCTGATGTCCTGGGCCGGCAGATTTTTTGTCCGGCTGAAATCACCGCCAGCGGTGATGCCGATGGCATAGACTGACCGGGCGTGCGGACGGACGGCAAAATAAATCTTGGCGCTACAAATGACGATGTCTGACGGTCGCAACATCTGCGCCGCCACGCGGTCAATCGGCATCGTGGAACGCGCCGTCCAACTGGGAATAATTGCCAGCGTGCGCGCCGGCACGCCCAGAAAAATGGAGAGGCCGATCACAAAAAAAACCAGCCGACGCAGTAAAAAATGTTTTGCCGACGCGTGAATTTCCAAAAGGTGCGGCACGGCAACCGCCAGCGGAACAAAAACCATCCAGCGGTAATAGGACGGAAAGTGGGCGGTCAGGTGCATGAACGGCGGAACAGTCAGCGTGACGGCGGCGATGAACACGAGGAATTTCCGCGCGCGCACATCCGCGCCGCGCCACATTTTTGGCGCGGCAAAAAAAATCACGAGCAGGAAAAGCAGCGCGGCGCTGTAATCAAACAATGTCTGCTGGCTCAAAAATTCCAGCGGATTTCCGAAAAAGCTCGTGAAAATGCCGGCGCCGCCGGGAAACTGGCCAAATATTTTTTCGCGCCAAGCGAAAGTTGTTCCTGTCCCGCCGAGCGCCGTGTTGGGCAAAAATAATTTCACAAAAGTCTGCAGGGTTGAAAAATGATGGTAAAACTCCGCCAGTGCCGCGATGCCCGCCAGCAGTCCGGCTGCAACTGCCGCGAGCCGGTCGAGATTGACCAAACCATAAACGGCCAGGTTGATCAGAATCAAAAGGACGGCGTAGGGCAGCATGGCGATGCCCGCCGCCGGCAGCAGCGCGCTAAAAAAAACAATCGCCAGGTAACGCCAGCGACGGCTGGCTGGCTGGCAGCACGAAAAAAAAACCGCCGCGCAGACAAAAAACATGGTCGCGTCCGGCCGGGCGGTGCGGAACGTCAGCGTGCTGACCGAACCCGACAAAATCAAGGCGAGGCAAAGCAGGCGGTTCGCCGGTTGGCCGACGAAGGCGGTCCGCCGCAACGCCGCCCAGATCAAAAATCCGCCGGCGGCGGCCAGCAAGTCGTTCAACGCGCGCGCCTGAAACAGGCCGAACCCGAAAATTTTGAAGAAGCTGTAAAGGATTCCGTTGTATAGCGGAACATAACCGCACCAAAATTCGTGGCTGTCCTGGCCCCACATCGTGGACGTAAATCCGTTTCCAAAATAAAGATTCGCCGCGGGATCCACGTGTTGCGGCTCATCGGCATAAACCGTCGGCGTCCGGGTGGCCACCACCAGATTGACCAGAATAAAAACGGCCAGAATAAAAATAACACTGGCGAATTCCCATCGCGGTTCGGACGCGGATTTTGGATTGGTTTCTGAATTCACGCGCGCAAGGATAAACGGGGCCTGATGGCTGTCGAGAAATAGAATGGCCGTCATCCGCCGGCCAAAACTACGCGATAAATTTCCAGATGCCGGCGGGCAATGACTGGCGGGCTGTAACGCTCCTGCATGATCCGCGCGCCATCGTCCGAACGCCCGAAGCCGCCGCGCATCCAGGCCGCGATGCCGGCAACCAGGCCGTTCCAGTCGTTCATTTCAAAAAGTTCCGCGCCCGCAACGCCGGTCGTGATGTCCACGATGCCGCCGGTGCGCGCGCCGAAAAATTTGCAGCCGCGCGCCAGCGACTCGGCCACCACCAAACCAAACGCCTCTTCCGTCGGGAAATGAACCAGCGCGTGGCTGCGGTCGAATTCATCCATAAGCTCCGCAGTTTTCATCGGCGCGGCGTGGCTGGCAAATCCCGCCGCCTGCAACGGCCGGATTTTTTCCAGAAAAACCCGCGCATAGTCATCCGCCGCCGGCGTTTCACCGACAAAGCGGAAATGAAAATCCAATCCGGCGGCACGCAGCCGTTCCACGACCTCCAGCAATTCCAACTGCCGTTTGCGCGGAGTGATGACGCCGATGTTGAGCAGTTGACAGCGCGCGGCGGGCGGCTGCCGAGGCGGACTGAAAAATTCCGCGCGCAGGGCGTTGGGCACGCGCCAGATTTTTTTTGCGCGCGGACGGACGAGGCCCTCGGTGTAGGCCGAGTTGCAAAAAACGCCGGCGGTCCGCCGCAAGGCAAAATTTTCCAGCTTGCCCGCGAGCCAGACGTAGCTGCCGACTGGCGCTTTGAACAGCCGCGCCAGCTCGGCCATGTTGCCGTGGATGGTGATGACATTCGGCAAACCGGAAAACACGGCGCATATCGCCGCCTCCGTTTCCGATCCCTGGCCATGCACGATGTCCGGCCGGATTTCCCGGATTTTTTTTCGGACGGCGCGGATGCAACCCTGGAACAGCGTCCGCATCCAGCCGATTTTCGGCACGACCAGGCTGTGGAAAAAAATGTTGTCCGCCAGTTTTTCCGGCGCGCGCACCGGCTGCCGCGTGCAGGTGACGACATGCACCTCGACCTGGCCGGGCAATTGCGCGAAGCCTTGCAGCAACGCTTCCGGCGCGGTGCCAAAAAACGGCTCCGGCGCGCCATATTGTTTGAACGGCTCGCGGTTGTCCGTGGTGAGGATGACAACTTTCATGCGCGGATGCGGTGCGGTTTCACCCGGCCATCTTGCGGATTTGGAACCGGCGATGGAAGAAAATTTGCCGGGCCGGGGCCACAATGCAGTTGACGCGCCGCCGTTGAATTTTGAAGATGGAGTCGCACATTTGCGCCGCGCCACAAAATGACCATCGCCCTCTGTCTCGAATACCCCATCGCCCTGCGCGGCGGCGTGAGCGTTTTGGTCGAGACGCTGCTCGAGGAATTTTCCCGGCGCGGCCATGCGGTCGTGCTGGTTTCCGGTGACCCGCCGGGCAGCCTTGCGGGTTCTGAAATCGGCGGGCTGGTGCAAAAACATTTTTCGTGGGACGCGGGCAAAACGGCGCGGCAACCGGCGCGGCAGCTTGCCCATCAACTTGCCGCGGCCGGCGTCGAACTGGCGCATTTTCATCTCGGTGGCAATTTCGGCTGGGGCAACCGTTTCCCGTTTTGCTCCCCGATTTTTTTTCTCGACCGGCTCGGCGTGCCGTGTGTCTCGACGGTGCATCTGGTCGTCGGAATTTTTGACGGCTATTGCGGCCCGCAAAAACCGTCCTGGTTCAAGGCGCTGCTGCTGCCGCTGGCGTGGGGCGGCAAAATGCACCAGCTCGCGCACACGCGGCGCGAGGTCGCCGTGTCGCGGCACGATTTCCAAAAACTGCGCCGCTGGTATCGGCCTTTGCAAAATCGGTTCACGCAGATTTATCACTCGCGCCTGCGCGGCGGGGCGGAGGAATTTCAGAAGGCAAAACGCGAGCCGGTGATTTTGAACGTCGGGCACCTCGCGTGGCGCAAAGGCCAGTTGGTGCTCGCGGAAGCCTTCGCGCAAATTGCCGGGCGGCATCCGGACTGGACGCTGCAACTGGCCGGACAGGATTTGGACGGCGAGACCGGCGCAAAAATTTTGCAGCTCGCCAAAATGCGCGGGCTGGAGCAACGCATAAAATTGCTCGGCGAGCGGACCGACGCCGCCGACCTCATGCGCCGCGCCGCCATCTATGTGCAGCCGTCGTTTTGGGAGGCGTTGGGACTGGCGTTGCAGGAGGCGATGTATCATGGTTGCGCGTGCATCGGCAGCCGCGCCGGCGGCATTCCCGAACTCATCGCGGATGACGAAGTCGGTTTGCTCGTCGAACCGGGCAATGTTGCGCAACTCGCCGCCGCGCTGGAAAAATTGATTAACGACGCCAGGCTGCGCGAAAATTTTGGCCGCGCCGCCGCCCGCTCCATCCGCGAACGCGGCATGACCGTGGAAACCATGATTCAACGCCATCTGAATTTATATGAAGCCGTGCGACGAAAATCCTGACGCGCGTTTTGTCGTGGCCACGCCGGCGCGATCCGTGTGCGATGACAACGCGCGCGCGCTGGAGTTGCACGGCGAGTTACGATTTCTGGCGCTTGGCACGCGGCGCGGCGCGGCGGGCGTGCCGGCGGAACGCACGCGACTGAATCCCGCCATTGGCCTCGCGGCTTTTGTGGCGGCGAAATTACTGCCGCCCTTTTACGCTGAATCCTTTCGTTTCCGGCTGCATCCGTGGTTTGACCGCTGGGCGCTGAAGCAGATCCGGCCCGGCGACCATGTCATTTCCAGTTATGGCTACGCGAACAACTGTTTCAAATTCGCCCGGGAAAATGGCGGCAAAACTTTTCTGGACGGCGGCAATTCGCACCCGGAAAATTTCTGGAACATCATCGCAGAAGAACACCGGCGCTGGAACTGCCCGTATCCGCCGGTCGCGCGGCATCATTACGAACGCTCGCTCGC
>Ga0302319_10024193_pt1 | contig 10805 bp, 7 predicted proteins | sample Bog_T0_2_FD_203319 | JGI IMG/M metagenome (GOLD analysis project Ga0302319, IMG submission 203319) | Peat permafrost microbial communities from Stordalen Mire near Abisko, Sweden - Bog_T0_2 | ecosystem: Environmental > Terrestrial > Soil > Wetlands > Peat | place: Sweden: Abisko, Stordalen Mire... | reverse complement strand
CCATGAGCCTTGGCTTCATCGGCCTGGCGCAATTCCTGCCGCTGCTGGTCTTCCTGCACTGGAGCGGCCAAGCCTCGGACCGCTTCGACCGTCGCAAAGTCGCAGCAGCGGCTTCGCTGGGGCAGGCTGCGGCCTCGCTGGCGATTTTCCTCATCGCCCTGTTCGACGGGCCGATCTGGCTGATATATCCGGCGCTGTTCGCGCTGGGGTCGGCGCGCGCCTTTTCCGGCCCGGCGAATTCGGCGCTATTGCCGGAAATCGTCGATAAATCGGCGTTTTCGCGCGCCATCGCCATGTCCACCATGGTATTCCAGACCGCGACCATCGCTGGTCCGGCGCTCGGCGGGTTGCTTTATGGGGTGATCGGATTTCGCGTGTTCCTGATTTGCGTAGCGATGGCCGTCGTGGCGGCGCCAGTCGCGATGGCGATCCGCTGGCCCGGCGCCGTCAAGGAGCGGTGCGATTTCGAACCGGCGGAAAAAAGCGCGCTCGCAGGCCTGCGCTATATCCGCTCCAACAAAGTGGTGCTCGGGGCCATTTCGCTGGATCTTTTCGCCGTGCTGTTCGGCGGCGTGACGGCGCTGCTGCCCATTTACGCGCGTGACATATTGATGGTCGGGCCGATGGGGCTCGGAATTTTGCGCGCGGCGCCGGCGATGGGCGCGATTCTGGTCGGGCTGGCGCTGACTATGCTGCCCCTTCGCCGCCGGGTTGGTCCCATCATGTTCGGCTGCGTCGCCGGTTATGGCGCGGCGACCGTGGTCTTTGCGCTGTCCACCCATTTCGCGCTGTCGATCGCGGCGCTGGCGGCGCTCGGCGCTTGCGACGTGGTGAGCATGGTGGTGCGCCAGACGCTGGTGCAACTGGCCACGCCCAATGAGATGCGCGGACGCGTCGCGGCGGTCAATTTCCTGTTCATCGGCGCCTCCAACCAGTTGGGCGAGTTCGAATCCGGCTTCGCCGCCGCCTTGTTGGGCGCGGTGGGGGCCGCCTTGTTCGGCGGCGTCGCCTCGCTGGTGGTGGTCGTGGTCTGGGCGGTGCTGTTCCCGCAATTGCGCAAGGCCGATGTTCTCTAGCTTCAACCCATGATTTCTGCCAAAAGCATCGCGAAATGAGGGTGTGGTGATGACGATTCTAAAAGCTTCCGGCAAAAAGGCGCTGCTCATCGACGGCAAGGCCGCTTCTGTGGACCTTCTCGAAAGAGTTGCGCAGGAAGTCGCCGCGTCAGGCGTCAAGCCGGGTCTGGCCGTGGTGCTGGTCGGGTCCGACCCCGCGAGCCAGGTCTATGTCAAGTCCAAGGGCAAGGCGGCCCATTCCTGCGGCTTCCATTCCGTGCAGATCGACTTGCCCGCCACGACGAACGAGGCCGAACTGATCGGCATGGTGCGGACTCTCAACGCCGATCCCGCCATCCACGGCATATTGGTGCAGTTGCCGCTGCCGTCCGGCATTGATTCAGCAAAAGTCCTGCAGACCATCGCGCCGGAAAAGGACGTGGATGGTTTTCATCCGGTCAATGTCGGCCTGCTTGCGAGTGGCGCGATCGACCGGGCGCTGGTTCCCTGCACACCGGCCGGGGCCATGCTGTTGATAGAGGCGGCGGCAAAATTCCTGCAACGCGATCTCTCCGGCGCGGAAGCGGTGATCGTCGGCCGCTCGAACATCGTCGGCAAACCGATGGCGCAACTGCTGCTGGCGAAAAACGCCACCGTCACCATCGCCCATTCGCGCACAAGGGATCTGCCTGCGGTGGCGCGCCGCGCCGACATTCTGGTCGCCGCCGTCGGCCGGCCGGAAATGATCCGCGGCGACTGGATCAAGCCGGACGCGCTGGTGATCGACGTCGGCATCAACCGTGTGGCCGGCGAGGGTTTTACCGCCTCCGGCGCGCCCAAGACGCGGCTGGTGGGCGATGTCGCGCTCAATGAGGCTCTCGACGTCGCCGCCGCGATCACCCCGGTTCCGGGCGGCGTCGGACCCATGACCATCGCCATGCTGATGGCCAATACCTTGCGCGCGGCCAAGATGAGCCGCGCCTGACTCCGTCGTTTCGCCTTCCGCGAAGTTCGGGCGAGGCCTTTCCTTGTCCGGTCCCTTCGTTGACGATTTTGCTCACAAGCATAACGAGAAAAATCGTGGTCTTTGCCTACCGTCTAGGATGAGTCCGCAGGCGTCACGCGCTAAGGTCGCGCCGACATGAATCGGCGCATCGAAAAGGCGCCGGGGGAAAAAACGAAGTGAGGAAAGAAATGTCCAATATCTACTTGAATGGACTCGACAAGAACCGCGCCAATTTCGCCGCCTTGACGCCCCTGAGCTTCCTCTTCCGCGCGGCGGACGTGTTTCCGCACAAGCCTTCGGTTATCCATGGCGACATTCGCCACACTTGGGGCCAGACCGGCGAGCGTTGCCGCCGCCTTGCCTCCGCCCTGCAAAAGCGCGGCATCGTCAAGGGCGATACGGTCGCCGCCATGCTGCCCAACGTGCCGGCGATGATGGAGGCGCATTTCGGCGTGCCGATGTCCGGCGCGGTGCTGAATACGCTCAACACGCGTCTCGACCCCGAAGCCATCGCCTTCCAGCTTGACCATGGCGAGGCCAAGGTTCTGCTGACCGACCGCGAATTCACGCGCATCGTCAGCGGCGCCCTCAAGATGATGAAGGGTCCCAAGCCGCTGGTCATCGACGTCGACGACAAGCTCTATGCCGGCGGTTCGTTTCTGGGCGAAATCGAATATGAGGCCTTTCTCGCCGAGGGCGACCCGAGTTTCATGCCGGCGACGCTGGAAGAGGAATGGGACGCCATCGCGCTCAACTACACCTCAGGCACCACCGGCGATCCCAAGGGCGTGGTCTATCACCATCGCGGCGCCTATCTGAACGCCGTCTCCAATATCGTCACCTGGGGCATGCAGCCGCATTCGGTCTATCTGTGGACCCTGCCGATGTTCCACTGCAACGGCTGGTGCTTTCCCTGGACGATGGCCGCCAATGTCGGCGTCAATGTCTGCCTGCGCCGCATCGATCCCAAGACGATTTTCGAAATGATCGCCGAGCACAAGGTCACGCATTTCTGCGGCGCGCCCATCGTGCATGGCATGCTAATCGCGCTCGATCCGGCCAGCCACCCGCCGATCGACCACAAGGTGGAGGCGCTGATCGCCGGCGCCGCGCCGCCCGCTGCGATCATCGAGGGCATGGAAAAGCTCGGCGTCGGCATCACCCATGTCTATGGCCTGACCGAGACCTATGGCCCGGCTTCGGTCTGCGCCAAGCAGGCCGAATGGGAAACGCTGCCGCTGGAAAAGAGGGCGGAGCTGAATGGCCGCCAGGGCGTCCGTTCGATGATGCAGGAGGCCATCGACGTGGTGGACGCGCATACGATGGTCCCTGTGCCGCATGACGGCGCGACCATGGGCGAGATCGTGTTTCGCGGCAATATCGTGATGAAAGGCTATCTGAAGAACGAGAAAGCGACAATTTCATCCTTCGAGGGCGGCTGGTTCCGCACCGGCGATCTCGCGGTGATCGAGCCGGACGGCTACATCAAGATCAAGGACCGCTCCAAGGACATCATCATCTCCGGCGGCGAGAATATTTCCTCGCTGGAAGTCGAGGACGTGCTCTATCGGCACAAGGACGTGCTGGCGGCGGCGGTGGTGGCCGCGCCGGACGAGAAATGGGGCGAGGTTCCCGTCGCCTTCGTCGAATTGCGCGAGGACGCCACGCCGACGCAGGAAGAGTTTCTGGAATTCTGCCGAGAGCATATGGCGCGGTTCAAGGTGCCGAAGCGGTTTCTTTTCGGGGCTCTGCCGAAAACCTCGACCGGCAAGATTCAGAAATTCATCCTGCGCGAAAAGGCGCGCGAGGATTCCGACGCGGTCGGCTGATGATGCATCATTCCGGCGCCCTTTCCGTCCGTAAGGGCGCCGGGACTTGATCGTCGTTAAGCATGGTTATTAAATCTTAAACATCCCCTCAGAAAGACATGGTTTTTCTCCTGACGCAGCACTATCTTTCGATGGTATTGACAGCCACAGGTTGCGGCGCGGAGTCGTTTTGATGAAAATAACGGTCGATATCGACTGCACGCCGGCAGAGGCGCGACAGTTCATGGGACTACCCGATTTCGAGCCGATGCAGAAACGCGCTCTCGAAGATATCGAACGCCGGATGAAGGATTCGCTGGACCGCTATTCGCCAGAAGCTTTGCTCAAGGGCTGGATGCAACCGGGGTCGATGAACACGGATTGGTTCCAGGAAATCCTCAAGCGCTCGACCAAATAAGAACCTCCTTACTTGTCGCGACGCCTTACTTGTTCACAGTTGCGGCGCCGGCCGTGCAAGCGACTTCGTCCTGCGAGCCGGTCCCGCCCGAACAGCCGATAGCGCCGATCAGTTTTCCGTCTTCTATCAATGGGATACCGCCGCGCGAAGCAATGCTTCCGTCCAGCGTGACGATGTATTTATAGTCGGATTTCTGCAACCCTTCTTCAAAAACCCTGGTCGGCCGGCGGAAGGTCGCGGAGGCGCGGGCCTTGTGCTCGGCTATAGTGATTGAAGCGATTTGTGCGCCGTCCATGCGTGCGAAGGCGACGAGATTGGCGCCGGAATCGACCACGGCGATGTTGACCGGCCAGCCGTGTTTTTCCGCCTCGGCCTTGGCGGCGGCGATGGCCTCCTGCGCGCGCGCCAGGGAAATCGGCGCGCCATAGGGCGTGGCGAAAGGCATTTTCTCCGGGATTGCGTCAAGCGGGTAGGGGACCGGCGCCGCCGCCTGTTGCGCGGTGGCCGCGCCGCAGGACAGAAGGGCCGAGACGGCGATAAGGGCTGAACGGAACTGGCGCATTTCGTCCTCCTGACGGATCATAATTTGAAGATATCTTGTCGGCGCCACGACACCAACACTCATCGGCCTTGATATAAGGGAGGGGATCGACCGCCGCTGTTGGGCGGCCGGTCGAAAAGATCGCCTGCCTTTACAAGGATTTCGCCGCCGCCAGCACTTCGTCGGCATGGCCGGGCACTTTGACCTTGCGCCATATGTTCGCGATTTTGCCATCGCCGCCGATGAGAAAGGTCGTCCGCTCGACGCCCATATATTTGCGGCCATACATGCTTTTCTCGACCCAGACGCCATAGGCTTCGAGCGTCTGCTTCGCCTCGTCGGCTAGAAGCGGGAAGGTCAGCTCGTATTTCTGGCGGAATTTGTCGTGTTTTTTGACCGGATCGGGCGAGGCGCCCACCACCGCAGCGCCGGCCGCCGCGAAGTCGCTCGCCAGGCGGTTGAAGTCGATCGCCTCGGCCGTGCAGCCGGAGGTGTCATCCTTGGGGTAGAAATAGAGGACGAGCTTGCGTCCCTTGAAATCCGCAAGCGAGAGAGCGCCTTCGCCGTCGCGCGGGAGGTTGAAATCGGGGGCGGGGTCGCCAGATTGGAGGAGAGTCGGCATCGGCCTTCCTTCTGATTTGGATGGGTTTATTATTACCGGCGGCGCCGCTGAGGGACAGTCCGCCGGCGCAGTCACTTTTGTGCATCTTTTTGCACATTTTCTTGCCCGAAAACGCCAGCATCCATGCCTATTGTGCAACGATGAGGCGGCAACGTTGCGTCTCCGGTTTAGCTGAGCGAAAACTCCAGCTGAATTTTCCATAGAATCTCGATTCGCCCGGCTGCGCCAGCAGCGTGAGCGAAGAAAGCGCCGAGTATTGGTCGAAACGAGCGATAAAGAACCGAAAATCTCCGCGCCGCGTCCCCCATGCCGGCCAATTCGCCGCTGGCGGGCGCGACATGCGGCCGGAGCCGGCTTGTCGTTGGCGCTGCTCGCGCTGATTTTCGGCCTTGGCGCGCTGGTGGTGGTTCTCAGTCTCGGGCGGGTCAATCTCGATGCGTTCAAACCGCTGCTGACGTCGGCCCTGCAACAGAAACTCGGCCCCGCCTATCGGGTGGACATTGGCGAAATGGCGATCGAGCGACAAGACCACGGTCTGGCGCTGGCCCTGAATAACTTCGTGGTCCGGCAGGCCGACGGGCGGCGACTGGTGACAGCCCCCAAGGCGGATCTGATTTTCGATCCCCTGTCGCTGCTCGCCGGACGGATCAATCCCTCGCGTGTCGAACTCGAAGACCTCACGGTTGAATTGCGGGTGCTGCCCGATGGCGGCCTCGACCTGAGCGCCGGCGGCTCGGAGCAGCCTGCGGACGCCGCAACGCCAGCGGCGGCGCCTGAGCCCGTCACCCAAGAGTCTACCCACGACGCTCCCCAAGCTTCGCCCCAGATTTCCGTCGCGCCGCCGACCAGCGTCCCGGTCCCGACCACGCGGGCGAAAGTGCTGCGGCAGGCGGCGGCGGCGATCAATTCGGTGTTCGATATCGCCCAGGGCGTCTCCAGTCCCATCGCCACGCTCGATCATTTCGGCGTCCGGCGCGGAAAGCTGATCATCGACGACCGCGTCGCCGGCCAGACACGCGGCTTCGAGGAGTTCGAATTCCTGCTGGATCGCGGGCTAAAGGCTGGGAGAGGCGTGGCCAATGTCAAAATGTCGGCGCGCGGCCCCAGCGGGCGCTGGACGGTGGAGGGTTCCGCGCGCGGCGCCCGTGGCGAGGCGCATGACCTGTCCTTCGAGGCGACCGGCTTCTCCATCGATGAAATCGCGCTGCTGGCGGGAAAAACCTCACTGCCGATCGATTCCGATATTCCCATCTCGCTGAAGGCGACGGCCTCCCTCGAAGGCGACGGCCATATGGTCGAGGCCAACGCGCGTCTGGCTTTGGGCGAAGGCTTCTGGCGTTTCGACGATCCCGATTTCGCGCCGGTGTTCATCGATGAAATCTTCGCCGCGGCGCGTTGGGACGGCGCCAATCATCGCGTGGTGGTGGACGAAGCCCAGATTTTCTCCGGCGCGACCCGTTTTTTCCTCAAGGGCGCCATCACCCCGCCGACGCATGACGACGCGCCCTGGAGCCTCGCCTTCGAACAGTCGGAGTATGGCGTCATCGGGCCGGACCGCGCCGGCGAAAAATCGGTGACCCTCACCAATTTTCACGGCGCGATGAGCGTCGACCCGAAAAACAAGGTTTTCGCCATCGACCGGATCGAGGCGGTCGGGCCGGAAGTCGCGATGGCCATGCAGGGGACGGTGGACTGGGTCAATGGCCCGCATCTGCGCCTCGGCCTTTCCGCCGGCAAGTCGTCAGCGGCCGGTGTGATGGCGCTGTGGCCCAATTCGGCCGGCGCGCCGGTGCGCGGCTGGGTGGGCGACCATTTGCTCGGCGGCATCCTCGAAAGCGCCCGCATGGCCGTCGATCTCGACGACGCCGACCTGCGCATGATGCGGGCGCAGCACGCGCCGATGGATGACCGAATCAGCATTGATTACACGGTCAAGGACGCGTCCTTCACCTTCATGGACGACGCGCCGCCGGTGATCGGACTCGACGGACAGGGCCATTCCACCGGGCGCACCGCGCGTCTGAACGCCAGCGTGGCGGCGATGGAATCCGCGCCGGGAAGGAAAATCGACCTTTCGGACGGGCTGATGTCCATGCCCGATTTCGCCACCCAGCCGCTGGCTCTCAGCGTGACGGCGCGCGGAAAGGGGCCGCTCGATATTCTGGCCGAGATCCTGGCCAAGCCGGGCTTCGCCAAGGTCGCCAGCCTGCCGCTCGATCCGAAGACCACCAAGGGCCAATTCGACGGAACCTTCACCTACCGGACCAAGCTTCAGCCGATCTATGACCCGGCGCTTTCGAGCATAGACGTCACGGCCAAGGTGGAGAATTTCTCGGCCGAGCATTTGGTCGGCAAGGAAAAGCTCGAACAGGCCACCCTCAACGTCAGCCTTGCCAATGGCGTCACCCACGTGACGGGAACGGGAAAGCTTTTCGGCGCGCCGGCGACGCTTGAATTCACGCGCAACGGTTCCGAGCCGTCGCTGGGCGTCGTTTCCTTCGTCATGGACGAAGCGGCGCGGGCCAGGGCCGGCCTTCCTTTCGGCGCCTCGGTGGCGGGGCCTCTATCGGTGAAGGCGTCGGGCGAGGTAGGCGCCGCGCGTCCCCAGGCGCAGGTCGAACTGGACATGACCAAGACGGGACTGCTCTATCCCTTGCCCGGCCTTTACAAGCCGGCGGGACGCCCGGCCAAGGCCAGTTTCCTTTATCGCGAGGATGAGCGCGGCGGGGCCAGTCTCGACCAGATCGTGTTCGACGCCTCGGGCGCCTCGGCCAAGGGCGCGCTCCAACTGGGCGCCGATGGCGCTTTGGCCTCGGCCAAATTCCCGCAAGTCAAATTCTCGCCCGGCGACAACATGCAGGTCGAGGCGACCAAGACCGGCGACGTCATCAAGGTTGGGATGAAGGGCGCGGCGCTCGACGCGCGGCCATTCCTGAAATACCTGACGTCCAGCGACACAGGGCGCTCCAGCGACAAGACCGGCGTCGATCTCGACCTCAGCGCCACCTTGCTGTCGGGTGACAATCGCCAGATCGTGTCCAATGCGGAGTTGCGTTTCGCCAGACGCGCGGCCCAGTTTCAATCGCTGAACTTTTCGGGAAAACTCGGCGGAGACGCCCTGCAGGGCGCGATCTCCCGCCCCGACGACGGGCCGCCGCTGCTGCGCCTCTCGACCTCCGACGCCGGCGCCTTCCTCGCCTTTATCGACGCCTATACCCATATGGAAGGCGGCAGGCTTCGAACCGATATTCGGCTTGCCGATAGCCCGTCGGGCACGGTCGACATCGACAATTTCGTCCTGCGCGGCGAACCGGTCATGCGCAGCTTCGCTTCCTCGCCCAATGCCGAACAGCTTGCCGCCCGGGTCAAGCTCGATCCTAACGTCGTCAGCTTTTCGCGCCTGCACGCCCAGTTGAGCAAGACCGGTTCCCGGCTCAATGTGCGCGACGGGGCGATTGCCAGCCCGAGCATAGGCTCGACGCTCGAAGGCTGGGTCGATTTCGACCGCGACATCGTGGATTTGTCAGGCGTTTTCGTGCCCGCTTATGGGGTGAACAACCTGTTCGGCCGATTGCCGGTTTTGGGCCTCCTTCTAGGCGGCCAGCAGGAGGGTCTGTTCGGGCTCAATTTCCGCGTGACGGGACGGGCTTCGGATCCGTCGCTTTCCGTCAATCCGCTGTCCGCCATAGCGCCCGGTTTTTTACGCAAGATTTTCGGCGTTCTGCCACTGCCGAATTGAGCCGCGTTTAGAAGTCCTGAATCCGGCTTTTGATTTCTTAAATATATTTTTGGCCAAACCCGCGCAAAGATGTTCAGGTTGTTTTCACCTTTGCAAAGGCGCCCCTTGATCGACACCGTGATTTTCGACGTGGACGGAACGCTGGCGGAGACAGAGGAGGTTCACCGCCGCGCCTTCAACCAGGCTTTCGCGGAATTTGGCCTTGGCTGGGTCTGGGATGAGGCGCTTTACCGCGACCTGCTGCGCGTGACCGGCGGTAAGGAGCGCATCGCGCATTTTTGCGCGAGAGTCGGAGGGCGGTCGTTGGACCCGGCGCTGATCGCAGAACTGCATCAGCGCAAGACCGCGCTCTATGCCGGAATGGTCGAAGCCGGGGAAGTCGCGCTGAGACCCGGCGTTCCGGCGTTTCTGGACGCGGCGCAGTCGCGCGGCCTTGGCCTCGCCATCGCCACCACCACGACGCCTGCCAATGTCGAGGCGCTGCTGCGCTCCGCGCTCGGGGCCAATTGGCGCGAGATATTTCCTGTGGTCGCCGCTGGAGACATGGTCGAGCGCAAGAAGCCGGCGCCCGATGTCTATTTTCTTGCGCTGGAGAGGCTGGGGCGCGACGCGGACCGTTGCATCGCCGTAGAGGATTCGCGCAATGGCGTTCTCGCGGCGAAGTCGGCCGGATTGCGCGTCATTGGCGTCCGCAGCGCCTATAATAACGACGATCTGAGCGGGGCCAGCTTTCAATTGCCCGATTGCCTAGGTCTGTCGCTGGCGCTGTTGCGCCAACTCGATCAGACGCTGGCTAACTGACGGGCGCTTACTCGGCGGGTTTGGCCTTGACCTTGACCGAGCGCAGCAGGAAGCTGGGCACGTGGTCGCCAAGGCCGATCACCGGCGGATCGTTATCGACCGGATAACCGCCGCGCCGCGAACGCTGGCCATCGCGCTGGAAGTTTTCCGCTCGAGGCGCCCTGTCTTCCGATGCCGCCAAGGATGGACGCTCGGTTCGCTCAGGATGTTCCGCACGAGGCGCCCGCTCGGTGCGCGGCGCCCGCTCGGCGCGCGGCGCCCGCTCGGGACGCGCTGCGCGCTCGGGACGAGGCGTCCGTTCGGGACGTTCGGCGCGTTCGGGGATTGCTGCGCTCTCCGGAATTGCTGCACTCTCGGCGCGTTCGTTGCGTGGGGCGCGCGGCGCCCGGGCAGGGCGCTCCGACGATCCGCGCTCCGACGATCCTCTGGCGTTGCGGCGCGACCTTTCGCCGCTGCGCGAGGCCCGCTCGCGGTCGCGATCGGTATGTTGCGCTTCGCCGAGTTCATTCAGGCCCGGCCCGTGCCAGTCGATCTTGCGCTTGATGAGGTCTTCGATCTGGGCGACGTATTTGCCGTCGTCGGAGGTGACGAGGGTGAAGGCGGCGCCGAGGCGTCCGGCGCGTCCGGTGCGGCCGATGCGATGGACGTAATCTTCCGAATGGGTAGGCACGTCGAAATTAAAGACGTGACTGACATCGGGAATGTCGAGGCCACGCGCCGCAACGTCGGAACAGACGAGGATGTCCACCGCGCCATTCTTGAAGGCGTCGAGCGAAGCCATGCGGGCCGACTGGTCCATGTCGCCATGCAGGGCG
>Ga0302319_10024191_pt1 | contig 10805 bp, 8 predicted proteins | sample Bog_T0_2_FD_203319 | JGI IMG/M metagenome (GOLD analysis project Ga0302319, IMG submission 203319) | Peat permafrost microbial communities from Stordalen Mire near Abisko, Sweden - Bog_T0_2 | ecosystem: Environmental > Terrestrial > Soil > Wetlands > Peat | place: Sweden: Abisko, Stordalen Mire... | reverse complement strand
TGAAAAGACTATGCTCCATATTTGTTTTACTTGGCATCACCTTGCTTGGCAGTTATCACGTTTATGCGCAAGGCACGCCCGGCGTGATGCGCGATATTACCGCCAAGCAGTTTGTCTATGACATGGCCGTCGGCTGGAATTTGGGCAACACCATGGATGCCAGCCCGGGCGAAACCGGTTGGGGAAATCCCGTGACCACACAGGAAATGATTGATGCGCTGAAAACGATGGGATTTAAGACCGTAAGAATCCCCGTGACCTGGAGCAGTCATATCGGCCCCGCTCCCGGCTACAAGATTGACAAGGCATGGCTTGACCGGGTCGAGGCCATCGTCAACTACGTCCTCAAGGACGGCATGTATGCCATCGTCAACACGCACCACGATGGATGGGTCAGGCTGACTGCCGAAGGCCAGGCCCAGGGAACAAACGAGGCCGCAATCGTTTGGACGCAGATTGCTGATCGCTTCAAGAATTATGGCGACTATCTGATTTTCGAAACGTTTAACGAGCCGAAGCAGTCGGTGAATCAATGGGCTGGCGGAACTCCCGAGGCTCGCGCCATTCTTAATTCATATCACCTGGCCGCGGTCAACGCCATCAGAGCCACCGGCGGGAACAACGCCAAACGTTTTATCATGTGCGCCACCCATGCCGCAACTCCGTCCGATGCCGCCATAAACGACTTGGTGATTCCAAACAACGATCCCAGGATCATTGTCTCAATTCACACTTATTACCCCGGCGGACTGGCTTTTGGCGGTCAAACCAATTGGGGAACCGATGCTGACAAGGCGGCCATGAGGAGGGAACTCGATCGGGAAGCAAAGGATATCGCCGCGAAAGGCGCCGGTGCCGGCGTCATTGGCGAATGGGGTTCCACCAGCCGCGTCAATTTGGAATCCAGGATCGCCCATGCGGAATATTATGCGGAGCAGGCCAGATTGAGAGGCATGCCGGCCATCTGGTGGGACAATGGCGGCGGTGACTTTGGACTGCTTGACCGGCGCTCAAACCCGGTTTCCTGGCGGTGGCCGGCGATTGCCCAGGCGCTTGTCAGAGGCGCCTCAAACGCGGTCGCGATTGCAAACGAACCGGCCCAAACACAACCAGCAACTCCCAACGGCCCGCCCGCGCAGCCTCAATAACGGGGATCCATCTCGATAAAACAATGATTTCATTCTCTCGCTCGTCCTCGGCGACGTCCTCGTAATCGAACATTTTTTTTCGAGGAGGAAATTTTTAGCAGTTCTGCAATCTGCGTGTTCCCGCCGCCCTCCGTCGTATAAGCCGCGTTTGGGACGGCGCGTCCGCCGTCCCTCACGCTGGCTTAAGTTACAATGCGGGGGAGCGGGAGGCTCCAATCGCTGTAACCCGTGCTGCCGCCAATCCCGCGCACACGCACATTATACACCGTGCCGGTCGTGAGACCGGTCAGTGTGATCGTGCGCGCCTGCGTGGACATGACCACCGTCTGCCATGCGCCCGTGCCGGTGCTGATTTGCACCTCGTAGCTGTAGGCGTTTGCCAGCGGCGTCACATGCACACCCAGTTGCATGCTTGAGTCGTTGTCTATGCCGGTGATGGCCGGCATTGGCAACGGCGTCTGCGCGCGGTTGTTGCTTGCCGCCTGGAAACCCGACTGCAGGAGCAGTGGCAGGTTGTAGCGGCAGACCCCCTGGACGTAAAACGCCAGTTGATCCAACCCCGCGAGTAACGCCGCGCGCGCCGCATTCTTGGCCGCCGTGAGGGCGGTTCCGCCATCCGCCGCCGCCTCGATGGCGTTGACGAATGCGGTTTGCAGCGTGGTTGCGTCCACCGGCTTGGTGGGGTCCGGCGGGACAGGCGGGGACAGCGGAATCGGCGGATTCGTGAATTCGGGAATGGCCTTCATGTTGTTGATGGCCGTGCCCGCGAACGACGCCAGATCCGTGTCCGACAGCGAGTTGTATGACAAACTTACCGTGTTCTTTGATGTATTACTCATAATATTGAACAGTTTAGTTATCGCCATTGGGACCATCTGGAGGCGGCCACCCAGCCGCACATTGGCCCCGTGAACACCCCAATGCAAAGCAAACCGTGTGCCACATATATCAGATGTTGTCAATCAACTACTTATGTAATGTAAGATTTACTAACTGTTGTCGTAACAGTATGTTTAATTACATGAATTACAGCAGGTAACATAAGAAAACAGGAGGGAATGGCGGTTGGGGCGTTTTTTGCCTGGTGCCGGCGCATCTTTTCCCACCACGAAGCGGTCAGCCGGAAGATTTTGCCCATCTTTGTAATTACCATCTCAAGCTCCGAATCAACAATTTCGGTCGCTCATATAACTAATTGAGTCAGCGACATAACCAACTCGGTCTATGACTTGACTATTTGGATGAACGAGATGATTAACTCGGTCTTTGACTTAACTATTTGGACGAACGAGATGATTAACTCGGTCTCTTACTTAACTATTTGGATGAATGAAATAACTAATTCGATCTTTGACTTGACTAATTGGACGAACGAAATAACTATTTGAATGAACGAGTTAACTATTTGGAAGCTTGATATTGCAATTTGGGAGGCTGGGAACCCTGTTTTTCGTCAAAAACGGGGTGTTTTTAGGCCGGGTGCGGCTTTAACGATAAAGTTGAGTGGTCAAAAAGAGACAGTTCGTGAATAAATACGCGCTGGCCGTGCCGAAGTCAGACAAAGGCGGGAACCACGCGAAAGGGTTTTTAACGCAAAGCCATAGCGCGGCTCAAGCCGCAAACAAAGTGGCACAGGCGTCTCGCCTGTGTGTTTTTGCAACGGGTGACAACTTTACTGAAACACACAGGCGAGACGCCTGTGCCACTACATCGCCGGAAAATCGTCGCAGCGCGCGATGAAGTTGAGAGATAGCACCGCAAAGTATGACACGAATTTCATGGATGGACCCCGACCTGCCGCGACGGGCGCTGGCACGGCGGGCGGACACGGATGCCAGGCGCTTCAAGAAAATTGGCAGGTCGCCCGGAGGGGTTGTCTGAAATCTGTGTTTATCCATCTGTGCTTTATAAGTTCAGAAGCAAAAAACAATAAAAAAAGATCAAAAAAGTGTTGACAACCTTGCGGTATTCTGTTTAAGTATGGGGTGCAACAGATGAAGAAACTTGCGATATCTGGTGCCGCTTGTTCAGGGCAGAACCGCGCAACCGCGCAACCGCGCAACCGCGCAACCGCGCAATAGTGCAGGGAGTTCCTTTGCCGAAAAGCAGTCTCGTTCCGTCGCTGCCGGACAATCCGCATTTGGGAGACCCCTTATGTCAATAATTTGTGGTTTGCAATTCTTGCCCAACTTGGCATGAAGTCCCGATTGAAACTGATTACAGACTGGCTGCCCTTGGCACGGCGGGCGGATTGGTCGGTGTCCCAACTGGCAAAACTCTGCGGCGTCTCCGTTCGCGGCTTGGAGCGGCATTTTCAGGAAACGCACGGCCAGAAGCCCAAGGCATGGCTGGCCGCACAACGCCAACGGCTGGCCTTGGAACTCCTGTGCGACGGCTCAACCTTCAAGGAAACCGTATCCCTGCTCGGCTACCTGCACGGCGAACATTTCTCGCGTGATTTCAAAACCTGCCACGGCTATTGTCCCACCGAGCGCTGCGACCGCTGCGGACGGGCTGGAACGTGTTTGAAGCGTGGCAGCAGCCGTCTTGCGTAGGACAGGCGGCGCGCCTGTCATTCAATGGTTTGCTCACCTTGCGGCACGCTCCGGCTGAAAACAGACCCCCCTTCAAAAGCGGAAATTCAGAAGCGAGACCGGCGCGACCCCTACCCCGCGCCTTTTTGTCGCATTTTGGTAGGAGATTGTCGCGTTTTGGTATCACTTGATCATTGAAACCAGGCGGAACTGTGATTAAATCGTATAAAAGCAATCCAGCGCCACAATCAACGAACAACTTTTGACCATCAACGAAAATGAAATACAAGGGCATCCACATCTACGCCGACCAGCGCGTCGGCCAATGGAGCGATATCGTCAGCATTTCGGTGGCGTGGTAATGGATCATTCGAAATGAATTCACGCTTGCACAAAATGTTCGGGGCTAATCTCTTTATAAACACAAGTATCAAAGAGTGGACTGTTTTTATCGCGCTTTGTTTCGTTTATTTTGTATTTTGGACTGGTTCAGCTTCAGCCAGTGCTACAAATGGCCTATTTCCTGAATTTAGCGCGGAGGGATCGGTCTCCACAGAGACCTTTGACGAAGGCAAATCTGATCCCATTAGAACGTTTACGGGGCATTTTCTATTTTCATACTCAAACAATATTTGGGAGATTCAGATTAGTTCACAAAAAGGTCAAGGATTGGGTATTGATCCAGCGCTTTTGGCTAAACAAGTGTTAGACTGTAAGCGAATTCCAGACGGTGTTCGCCTTTTTGTGGCTCTGAACACAAATCTCTACTCAATCCAAACTAATCCAGTTACAAAGGATACACCGGGGACAATAGCTACGGCTGAAGCGACGCCATTTCCTCCTCCAGAACAAGTCGAGCTGCTAACCTGCTGGTTGACCTTTTGTCCATATCCAGACTTGCCAACCATTGATTCAACTCACACTCACGGAATGCTCCCAGTGAAAGTGCTCAATAATCCAAACAATATTGGAAGCTTCTCGAAAACCTATTTGAAGCCAGATAATGTTTTTTTGTCAGAGTTCCTATTCACCAATAACGGAACTTTAATTGCACAAGACCTTAAAGCAATCCCGCTGCCTCAGCCGTTTGATCGCGGTTTCTTGGCACAATCATTTCGAGTATTGGAGACAACGAATATCAACGGAGTTGTGTTTCCATTACATGCTGTCAATTATCAATTTATACCGCGTCGAATGGCCACTAATCGAACGGATGTTTATCCTAGAATCGTTACTCAAGTAAAGCTTGAAAGAATTGAAACTGGGACTCTGCCGGTTTTTCCAAAGCCTCCTTTAATGTTTGCGCTGGACCGACGCCCAGCCAATTTGCCAGATTCTCCTCAATGGACTTACTCGATTTCCAACGATTCATGGGCATCAGTTACCAATCCTAAAGTTGCCGCCTTTGCTAATATGGTTCGGCAACATGGAAATACCGTCGCAGCTACCAAAGACTCGCAACGGTTGGTTGTTCGGATCATATTAGGAGCATTTTTGCTAGGATTGCCAGCATGGCTGTTGGCGAGGAAATACAGTCCAGCAAAGAAAACAAACACAACACAAAGATAAAATGAAAACAGTAAAAATGAAATACATAAATGTAGTTGGTGCATTTGCACTCGTCTGTGCCACTACTGCGTTGGCAAATTGCCTTGCGCCAAATGATATTGACGAAGTCGGTTCTTGCGGTGGGACTCCACAAGATCCCACATATCCGAATTGTCAGCAAATTACTTATGCGCCAGCCAATCGGAGTGAATGTGATCCAAGCCCAACGGGAACCTATGATTGCCAAAACGTTATTGTTCATGTCCTGAAAACAACATCTAATTATCTCGCGTTGGGGCCAGTTCTTGGGCAACCAGGAATGCCAACTTCTTGCAGTTGGATGTTGTTAGATCCGGCGACTACTGTTGACACGGGCCAACTGTGCCTTACCACAAACCAAGGAACTGACACTTGCCCTTAATTAGTCACCAAAGACCCAAAAATATCAGGGTGATCGCGGAGCGTAGAGCATGGTGGTCTGTTGTTTCTGTCATTTGCTATTAGGGCGGAATATGGGTTTTGCGCTGACAGCATAGTAATAAAAATATATTGACAACGCAGTTCGAGGTCTCTGTCATCTTCTTCAAGGAAGACTATGCCGATTAAAGCTGACCGTTTGTTCTTAAGATTTGCGGGAATGTTGCTAATCTTAACCGCCACAGCAAAACTCATCAGCAGTTTTGGCAGCTCTGGTATTCTGGAAACATCTGATCCCGTTCTGAAAATACGGTTTCGTTTTCTGTTGTGGGGTGTTGGAGGACTTGAAGTTGTGGTTGGATTGATTTGCCTTCTTGGAAATAAATCACGCCTTCAAGCGGGGCTTGTGGCTTGGCTTTCTTCAATGTTTTTAGTTTATCGTTTTGGTTTGCTATGGATTGGCTATCAAAGGCCGTGCCCGTGTCTTGGAAATCTTACAGATGCACTACATCTTCCGGTGCAAGCCGCTGACACGGCCATGAAAATCATTTTGGCGTATTTGCTAATAGGCAGCTACGGGATTCTTCTCCGTCAATGGTGGAAACATCGGACGTTGGCAGTTGGAAGATTGAAGCTAGGGGTTAGAATCCCAAAGATTGGAGCGGGTAGTTAGGAAACGAGTTTTACTTGTTATGAACTTTCGCGACGGCTTCACTCAAAGTCGTAGTCGACGTGAGTCGGCTCTTTCTTGCGCGTCATTTTCAGGAATACTTTCTGAGCCGGTTCGCGCCGGCGATTTCGAAATGAAAAGACTAATAAAGCCCGCATCGTTTTTGGCAATTGTGGCTCTTTGCCTATTTGAAAATGTTTTGCATCGCCAAAGCAGCCTTTACCAAGAATTTGAAATTGCGCTGTTACAAACACAATGGATGCTGCTTGCTTGCCTTGTCGTTTGGTGCAGCACATTCATTTATCTGACGTCCAGTTTGAGTGGTCTGCCGCTCATCGTCCTGCTGATTATCGCCATCGTTGCGTTCTTCATCAATCCGCCACAGAACCGTCCGGCGACGGATGCCTTCGCGCTTTTATTAGGCGTAACGTTGGGTAGAGCGATGCGAGCGTTGCTGAATCAAGAGGGCAGAAAGCAGAAGATCGGAAAGCCAAACGCGGATAGCGGAAATATCTTGGTTGGCTTGGTTCTGCTGTTTGCATTTGCATCGTTCTGGCATTTGGACATAACGAACAATATTTACCGCAGGCTCCGTTGGATGGGGCTTTGGGATAATCCAAACATTTACGGGATGTTGATGGGGGCGGGAATCGTCCTGACGGCAGGACTCTTTTTAGCAGATAGAAGATGGAAGATGGAAGATGGGGAAAATGAAAGGCAGAAAGCGGAAAGCAAAAAGCGAAAACTTTTGCGTTCTCTGCGTTTTTTTGCGGCTATTAAATCCACGATCCGCAATCCGCAATCCGCACTTCTACTGGTTGCGGCGGGGATGATGGGCGTTGGGTTGTTGTTTAGTTACAGCCGGGGCGCATGGCTGGGAACGGCCATCGGTTTGTTATACCTGGCCAGCGCTTATGGCAAATTCAAATGGCGGTTTGTTCTGCCGGGCATTTTTGTCGTGTCGGCGGTGGTGATTTTTTTCTGGCATGGCACGGCGGACACGGATGCGTGGTATCTAAAGCGCATGGATTTAAGCCGGGCATCGGCACAACACCGGGTCGCCGCATGGAGCGGCGCAATTCAAATGATGCGGGATCATCCGTTCGGCGTCGGCTGGAACAAGGCGGTTGAAACTTACCAGAAAGATTATTCGCCTCCGGAGGGCAGCGCGGCGGCCATCACCACGAATGATTATTTGATGTTGGGAACGCAGTTGGGGTTGCCGGGGTTGCTTTGTTTTGTGGCGTATGTGGGGCTGTCGCTGAAAGGAGAAAGCAGAAAACAGAAAGCAGAAATCCCGTCACCCGCCACACGTCACTCGTCACTTCGCGCTGCTTGTCGCGCAGGAGCTTTGGCCTTGGCGGTTGCGTTTTGGTTTGATGGCGGATTGTTCAAGCTGGCCACGGCATCGGTGTTCTGGATTTTACTGGAACTAGGTAACTCAAATGCAGAAGGCAGAATGAAGAATGCGGAAACAGATCAGAGCCTCGTTAACTCGGCTGCTACCAAAATAGTAGAAAAGGGCATTGCAGAAAACTGACGATGAAAACTTTGCCCATTCATGTTCAGTCATCCAGCGGCGTTACGCGGACGGATGTGGTGATGGCCTTATTTTCCGTGCTGCTGTTGGCGCTCGCCGCCTGGGCCGTCGTTTGGACCAGCGGGGAGAAGCGGCGGGTCTGGGTTTGCGCGCATCACATGGAGTCCCTGGGACAGGCCTTCACGGATTATGCACAGGAACACGGCGGGGCGCTGCCGCCAGCGGCCATTGATGACGGGAAAACCAACGCGGCTGCCAACACTTCCTGGGACAATGAAATCGCGGTTTATCTGGAACCGGCATTGGCCCAGAAAAATGCCCGGAAAAGGCAAGCGGACTTGAAAGCCAAAATCGCCTATCTGTTCAAATGTCCGTCCGACCCGGAACTCCGGCGCAGGGGCCTGCCGCGAAGCTATTCGATGCCAATGTATGACGTCGCCCGTTTTGGCTGGCCGCCGGGAAAAAATTCTTCGAGCGGGCTTGGCTTGTATCTGGACGCCAAAACCCTGCAAACAGTCCGCTCGTCGTCTGCCGCTGTATCGCCGGATTACATGCCGGCCATTAAAATGGGCTTGGCTCCGGTGCCGGCCGACACCGCGTTGCTCGTGGAATGCATCAATGGTCAGAACGTCTTGTGGTCGCCGAGGCTGGCCTGCATTTCTTCATCCAAGGAACAGTTCGCCGGCAAAACGATCAAGGCGGCGGATTTTCATGGCGGCAAAATGAATTATCTCATGCTCGACGGGCACGTCGAATTATTGTCGTCACAAACATTGGCGCTGGTGCCGGGCAGGAATGCGGATTACCCGGATATCTGGACCATCAAAGGAGGGAATTAATCCATGGACAAAACATCGCATAATAACGGAAGGAAGAACTGGAGTGAGACTCAACGGCGGAGCTTTATTTTCCCGGCGCGGTTTTGGGTGGTGATTCTGGTCATCGGGATGGTGGCTGGCCGCGCGCTTTGGCTTTATACTTCCGTCCCGGCGCATCTGGATGCCATCGCCGGGGAGGTCGGCAACGTCGCTTACATGGTCAAGAACGAAGGCGTCTGGAAGAACGGGAAAATGCAGTTGAACCATGCCGGCAGCAAAATTCTGTTCTGCCAGTCATCCGAAAAAGGCGTCGGCGTTTTTCTGGCCGATGTCGCCGGCGGCCAGAATAAAATGGTGTTTGAGGAGAAGGAAATCTGTTTTGGGCAAGGCCCTCACGGCGTGCTCAAGGTTTATCCGTGGTCGCCGGATGATCGCCGGTTCGTCTATGGCCATCAGGGTTCGGGCACCCTGAACGGTGATTACGACCGCCCCAATGAAACGGTCTTGACCGTCTATAACGCGGAGGCCGGGGCGGAGGAGGCCACGCTGGAAATTCCCGACGGCCAGGTGGCGGAATTGGATTGGTTGAGCCAGGACGCGTTTGTCTCCGCGTCCGGCGTCAACGGCCAGGATTTTTGTTTGATCGAACGGCAAACGGATGGCCAGTGGCGGCTGCAGAAATTGAACAAGGTGGTGGTCGGCGACAACGCGGCGGACGACCCGTTTTGCAGCCTGGTCGCCGTGTCGAGCAACACTGTGGCCTGGCTCCAGGGAAGCAATATCTGGACAATGAACATCACCTCCGCTGCGGTCACGAAACTGATCGAGCTTCCGGTGAACAAAACCAACAAAATAACCTATGCCTCGTTCGATTATTCAAAGGAAACGCGGCGGTTTTTAATCAGTTGCGTGGACAACAAGGCGGACACGCTGTGGCAACTGCCGCTGGATGACCTTCAGGGCCTGAAGAAGATCGCCTCCATGAAGCGCACTCATGGCAAAACTTGGAATGACGCCATCTGGGTCAATGGCGGCAGGGGATTTGCCTATATTGTGCCGTCGAGCGTCTCGGCCGGCTTGGTGGTGCAGAACACCTCCGGCGGCAAGTCGGCGACTTATTTTCCAGAGAAAAGCATTCAATACTTCACCGCCGCCCCGGATGGACAACATTTTTATGTCGTGGGCGACGTTAATGACGAACCCGGCGCGGGCATTTGGGAATATGATGCGGAGTCAAAGGTGTTGCGGTGCGTGGTTCCCGCGTCGGAAAAACCGTGGCAATACGCGAAGCATATCGAGCCGCAGATGACCAGCATCAAACTCTCGGAAACGAAGGCGGAGAGTGTCGTGATTTATCCCCCCGCGGGCTATGACCGCCGCAGCTCCAAAAAATATCCAATCGTGATTACCAGCATTTCCTACGCGGCGGCGCAACCGTATTTGTCCCAATATGCGGAGGCCATCGCCAATGCGGGGGCGTATTTTGTGGATGTTGACCGCCCGTGGAATTTCAGGACCCCGGCGGGTTACACGAGCTGGGAGGGTTACATCAACGATATCACCACCAACTTGTTGGCCACGAAAATCCTGACCTTCGACAAGGACCGGATGTTCGTGTTAAGCAATTCAGCGCAATCCCTGGCGCTGATGAATGTGTTGACCAACCATCCCGGCCTTTACAAGGGCGCCATCTTTTTGGTTCCCAGCGGCGGGTTTGGCAATCCATCGGATTTGGAAGCGGGTTGGAAACCGTTTAAGATCCTGGTTAGCACGCAGGATGGGCGCGACCGGGGACTGGAAAGTTTTCAAGCAGAGGCGTGGAAGTCGGGCATGGTTATGAACTATATCGTTCACCCGGGAACGCCGCACGAATTCATTGCCAAACAATCGCAAAGGGAACGCATCCGGGCGATGCTCCACATAATCTTTGATAATTGATATGCAAGCCACAACCACAATGGAACCAGTCCGGGAATTGCTGCCAAATCACGCGAAAGGATTGCGGTCTTGGTTTGTTTTGTCCGCCGGCGGAATTCTGCTGCTGGCCGGCATGGTCAATGTGCTCGCCTTTTTCGCAAAGGCACAAGCGCCGGACATGGCGGACCCCATCTTTGCCATGCCGTTCCGCCA
>Ga0302319_10024190_pt1 | contig 10805 bp, 8 predicted proteins | sample Bog_T0_2_FD_203319 | JGI IMG/M metagenome (GOLD analysis project Ga0302319, IMG submission 203319) | Peat permafrost microbial communities from Stordalen Mire near Abisko, Sweden - Bog_T0_2 | ecosystem: Environmental > Terrestrial > Soil > Wetlands > Peat | place: Sweden: Abisko, Stordalen Mire... | reverse complement strand
CTCCAGGGTCATCCTTTCACATACCAGTCGGCGGGGGCGGATGCGCTCGCTCTCATCGATGCCACCCGGTTTGTCCCGGACACTCCGGGCACTTTCGTGGTGAGCTTCGAGAAAGTTTCGGTCGTGAATTGCAATGCCGCCGCGAAAACTCTCGATGTCGTCTACCGGATCTATTCCACCGCCCCTCCAATAGCGGGCAGCGGCGCCACCGAAATGCAGCAACAGGCCGAGACATCGCCGCAGTATGTCGCCGGATTGACCAAAGCCGGAAGCCCGCTGGCGCTTGTGCCCTCCGGTGGATACAACCCCGCGTGGGGCGTATTGGCCGGTGGGAATGCCGCCCTGTCCCTGCCTCCGGGAGGCCCGTTCGATACCTTCTCTCTGAACGGACAAGCTTCCGGTTCCATGCGCTCCGCTGCCGCCACGCTGAGCGGCTCCGCGAGCCCGCTGGGGGCGATTCAGCACTGGAACTGGCGGCTGAACTACGGCAACGACGTAGCTCCGGCGGGCAGCATGACGCTGAGCAAAGCCGACGCTTCGGGCCAGTTCGACGCCCAAACGCGACCATTCCGGCAAGGCGCGGTTTTCGCGCGTTTCGGAGCCATGGCGGAGCGCGGAACCATGCAGAGTACGGCAACCGCAACGCCGCTTCCTCCGAACACCGTGGCGAGCGCGGCCTACGGTTCGCTCAAGGGATTCTCGGGTCTTTCCTCGCGCACCAGGCACGATACATTCGCGGCCTCTTACGGGCTGGAACTCGGTTCCATCGGCCCCTCGGCCCGGGTCGACTGGCGGAAGCACATCGCCGACGTCGTCAATGAATTCTGGATTCCCCTCGGCGACCACAAGCCTCTCGAAGTCGAGTCGCGTTTTACCGCCGGACTGATTCAGGTGCCCCACTCGATCCCGTTGGCGGCGCGCTTCTTCGGCGGCGGTGGCGATGGATATTTCATTCCCGGCGATGCGTGGCAGATTCGCGACGTTCCCGTGATCCGCGCCATTCCGGCGAATCGGTTTTACCAGACCGGCCAGGGCGCGGGCGCGGACCGCTTTGCCGCCGTCAATCTGACCGTATCGTATCCCGTGAAACACCGGCCCATCATGCCCAAAGACCTGAGTGCCGACCCCGATTTCAACCAGTTGATGGCGGCGCAAATCGTGTCGGCCGCCAGCGCGGAGCAGAATTACTATTCGTGGAAAGACCCGCATTTCGCGCTGGCCTACGCCGAGCTTCCGAAACTCGCCGGGTTGCTCGACACGCTGAACAGCGCGGTGAACGCCGCCCAGTCTGCGCACCCCGGCCTGTTACCCGACGAGTTTACCGATTGCTCCACGCAGCTGTTCACGGCATCTTTCCATGTCAAAGCCGCGCGGGACGACAAAAAGGTCGCCCGGTACGGCGACGTCGCGGTCCTGCTGCCGGCCGATCCCGAAGACGATCTCAAGGCGGTTCACGATTCCTGCGCGGTTGCCTTAAACGGACAGTTGAACGACCCGGCGGTGACCGCGGGCGCGTCGGACGTTGACGCAGAAGGCACGAAGATGTTCGGACTCTTCAACGCCATCGATCAGAAAGCCGCCGCGGCGAAGGCCGCCCGCGATATTGAATTTGTGCAGAGAACCCTGAACACCCTCTTCAAAGACCTGAATATCTTCTCGGTCAGCCCCGTTTTTGTGTTCGACGCGGCAACAATCGGGCCGTTGGGCGGCACGCGCATCGGCCCCGGCGGCGGAATCCGCCTCGAACTGGCCAGTTACGTGAATTTCACCCTGGGTTATGCGTGGAACGTGAACCGGCAGGTGAACGAAGGCAGTGGCGCGGTCTTTTTTTCCATCGGCACCCGGGATCTGTTTCACTGATACTCTGCCGTAGGGATGCGGCTAGCCGCGTTGGGCGGGGCGCACGGACGACCTGATGCGAGCCGGAGCCATCCACAATAATTGACGGCATCGAGCCCCGCGATCCCGCGATTCCCGACCGTCGGGATCGCATTCAATGCGCGGTGACCGCCATTCACTGAAAAAAGCAGGTCCTCTGTGTCAGCGTGCACTCGCCAGGCTGATCCCGGTCGCGGAGGAAACCGGACTGATCGTTCCGGCCAGCGTGCGCGACGGAGCTGGCGCCACGCTGTACGGAAAGGTCGCTTGCCCGGAAGGTTGTCCGATTCCCGTTTCCCATCCAGTCGAAAGTGTCGGTCTCCTGAAGCCGTTCCTCCGCTCGAAGGGCAACATAGCTGAAGACTTGTGACACAGCCCCTACCCCGCCGGCTCCGCGCTGGCCTTGGTCCTCTTGAGAAGCATAACCACCAGAAGACAGGCACCGCACAGAAGGGACATATATCTGAAGTCGTCCACATATGCCCATAACTGAGCCTGGCCGTCCAGTGTGGATTGAAGTGAGCCATATGCGCGCTGCATGGCCACGTGAGGCCCTGCATGGCGTTGCATCGCCGCAGTCAGCGAGGCGATATACCGCTGCACTGCCAGGCTCGTCCCACCCAGCGAGCGCACCATTTCGCCGCGATGACTCTGAACACGGCGCTGTGCGATCGTGTTGACGGCCGATATCCCGATGCTGCCACCTACATTCCGGATGAGATTGAACATGGCGGCTCCACTGCCTAACTTCTCCTGGGGAAGCATGCCCAGGGCAGTCCCGGACAGCGGCACAAAAATAAGCCCCAGTGCGCTGCCGCTGATAAGTGTCGGCCAAAGAAGACTATAGGGGCCGATATCAAGAGCCATGTTGCTGGTCCAGTAAGAGGTAAGCCCAAAGATCACGAAGCCAAGGCCAATCAGCTTGCGGGAATCCACCCGGCTGACCATGATGCCAACAGCGACGGCCGAGAACATCGCCCCGATTCCCCGCGGAGCGACTGCAAGGCCCGCGGAGGTGGCGTCGTAGCCCAACAGATTCTGGTAAAACAGAGGCAGGATCGTAGTCACGCCGTAAACGCAGGCGCCAAATAACCCGACCAGCAGGCAGCCGATCGCAAAGTTCCGGTCGAGAAAAAGACTGAGGTCGACAAGAGGGGATTTCGCGACACGCTCGCGCACGATCCAGGCTATGAAGCCAAGAATACAGGCGACGGCCATCCAGCAAATCAGACTGCTGCCAAACCAGTCGTCCTCCTGCCCCTTATCGCACACCAGCTGAAGAGCGCCCAGCCACAGGGCGAGAAACGCAAGTCCCGTACCGTCGAGCGGACCTGGCCTGGCCTTCTTAATGAAGGGCGGATCCTCAAGGAATTTACTCTGCATGAGTGCCGCCACCAGACCGATCGGGATATTGATATAGAACGCCCAGCGCCAGGAGACCTGGTCGGTGAGATAGCCGCCCAGGGTTGGTCCGATCACAGGCGCTACCACCACGCCCAGTGCGTACATCCCCATTGCCAAACCTCTTTTGGCGGGCGGGAAGCTTTCGAGGAGAATCGCTTGTGCAAGAGGCTGGAGGGCGCCGCCGGCAGCGCCCTGAATCGCGCGGGCCACCAGGATGAACACCAGACTGTTCGCCGAGCCGCATGCGAACGAGGCCGCCGTGAAAACGAGCACGGAGGTAATTAAGTAACGCTTGCGCCCGAATTTGAGCGATAGCCACGTACTTGCCGGAATGAAAATCGCGTTGGCGACAAGGTAGCTCGTCAGAACCCAGGTCGCTTCATCGCTTGTGGCCGAAATGCTGCCTGCGATGTTCGGCAGCGCCACCGCCGCTATCGACGTGTCCATCACTTCCATGAACGTGGCGAGCATGACTGCGATGGCAATCAGCCATGGGTTGAACTTCGGCGTCCATTCAGCGCTGGAGTCTCCGGTCACGGAAGCGATCTCCTACTTCAGCCAGACTTGCGGCTCAACGGACATGCCAACGCGCAGAAGGGTCACGCCATCCTGGTTCGGCTTGAATCGAATTCGGACAGGAAGCCGCTGCACGACTTTGACGTAGTTGCCTGTGGCGTTCTCGGGCGGCAAGAGGCTGTAGCGCGCGCCCGTGGCGCCGGGCATGTCTTCGATGTACCCCTTGAAATCGCGCCCCAAAGTGTCGACATGAATTGTCACAGCCTGGCCTGCGTGCATCTTCCGCAGCTGAGTCTCCTTGTAGTTGGCCGTGATCCAGACGTCGTCGACCGGTGTCAGATCGAACAACTCCTGGCCCGCGGACACCTGGGCGCCAACCTCCACGGTCTTATTGCCGACGATGCCGCCGACAGGCGCGTAGATTGTGCAATAGGTAAGATTCAGCATTGCCTGCTCCACCTGTGCCTTGCTGATCCGGGCAGCCGCTTCGCGCGCCGTACCCGTAGCACGCTGCACGTCGACCTGCCGCGCAGAGTTCTGTCTCGCTTCGGCTGCGAGGCTTGTCGCCTGTTCCAGCGTGGCACTCCGCTGCTCTACGGTTTTGCTCGCCGCATCCGCGCTGGCTCTCCGGGCGGCGACGATGGCGATCTGGGCACGTGTGTTCGCGAGGCGTTGATCGTATTGTTCGCGGGATACCTCCTCTTTATCGACAAGCGCCCTGTAGCGGACCTCCTCAGCCTTCGCGTTCGCGGCGTTCGCCTCGGCCTGTGCTAAGTCGGCGAGAGCGGATGCAACCAGTTGCTGCTCGGCGAAGTACCCGGCCCTCGCGATCGTTATATCCAGATCCGCGGTCGAAACGCCGGTCGCCTGCGATAGCTGCGTGATGGGGATGTTCGGGCTTTGCGCGCCAACGTTTGCCATGGCTTGTGCCAGATTAGCCTTCTGTTGTGAAAGCGCCACCTGATAGTCCCGGGGATCCAGCTGGACAGCCAGTTTCCCCTGGTTCACAGTTTGATTGTTTTCCACGTAGATGGCCGTTACCATCCCCGAAATCCGGCTGCTGATCGCGTTCACATGGCCGTCGACCTGGGCGTCATCGGTCGATTCATAGCTCTGCAGGTAGCCCCAAAAAAACCACCCGCCCACAAAGACCGCAACCAGCAGGACCGGGATAGCGACCGTGGCGACCGGATGCGCCTTCACCCAGTTCGCCGCGCGCCTGCGAACGGTTTCTTTGGGAGCGTCTTTATCGTCACCTTTAGCTGCATCCGGTTTACCGGCATCTGAACCAGCCTTCCCGGCTTCCTTGTCCTTTGCGGGAGCGGCGGGTTCGGAAGGCTTTGCCACTGTAGAGCTGGCGGCTGCGGCGCTGAGCAGCCGATCCATCTCCGCCCGCAGTTTTCCCTGTTCGTAAAACAGGGAGTCGATTGCCGACTCCGCCGGGCGATCCTGGTGGATCAAACCAGCGGTGATCGAACCGCCGTGCCCGTCACGGCCCTGCTCGCGTTCTTTCGGATCGTATTGTTCTGGCACGGTCACTTGCCCCTCAGGAGATTTTGTACGGTGAGTTCCGCCTGTCCCATGGCGCGGGACAGCGCTACTTTAGCCAGGTTGTGCTCGAAGACCGCATTGATATAGTCGTTGTCGGCCTGCGCGACAGTCTGTTGCGCCTGTACCACTTCAACGGTGTCGGCAATCCCCTCCACGAAGCGATCCCGCGCCTGCCGAAGAACGTCTCTTGAAAGTGAGGCATTGCTTTCCGCAACGGCCACCTGGTCGGCGGCGGCGTTCAGGTCGATGAAAGCCACGCGCACGTCGCGATCGATGACTCCGAAGGTGTCCTGGAGTTCCGCTTTCCGCTGATTCAGGGTGGCCCGCGCCTGCTCGACGTCGCCCTGCACTCTGCCACCCTGGAAGATCGGAACACTGAGCGTTCCGCCGACCGTATATGTGCCGTGACCCTGGGCAGGGTTCAGGCCCTCGGCGCCGTAATCGCCGGCCATCGAGAGAGTCGGGAGAGATTCGGCGTGAGCGGCTCTCAATGCCGAGTCCGCCGCCTGCACCGCGGCGCGTGCGGATCTCAGGTCGGCACGCGCTTCGTTCGCGCGTTTGAGTGCCTCTTCCACGCTTAAATCCCCTAATGCTTTGTACGGAAAATCTTCCGCGATTGTGAGGTCGCTGCCGTATGGCAAACCAATGAGCCGGCTGAGATTGAGTTTTTGTTTTTCGACATCCGCCTGTTCGGCGCGCAATCGCTGAACGTCGGTTTGGTATTGCACCTGGCTGCGCGTCACATCGATGCGGGCATTCAACCCCGCTTTCATGCGGTCGGAGGCTTGCTGGTAAACGGATCGGGAACTCTCCACCTGGGCACGCGTGGCGACAACCCTTGCCTGCGCGGTAGTAACCTGCAGGTAACTTCCCACGACTGCGAAAACGATAAGATCCCGCGCGTCCATCGCGGCCGCCCGGGCGGCGTTGAGATTTTGGGTGGCGCTCTGCAGGTTTCCGATCCGTACAAGGTCGAACGTCTGACTGACCCGAACGGCACGCGCGTCGAAGAAGTTGAAGGGACCGAGCACGGCGGGCAATCCCGGAATTCCGAGCGCGGAGCTTTTGAGCCCCTGCGCGGCCAAATCGATCTTTGAGAGTGTTTCGCCGATGCTCGAACTGACATTCGGCATCAGTGCGCTCCGCGCCACCAGCCGCTGGCCTCTGGCTTCAAGCACACCGTTGTTCCGGCTGATCTCAGCGAGATTATTGCGCAACCCGAGTTTCAGTGCGTTGTCGAGCGTGAGCGGTAAAGCGACATTCGTGTTCGGGGTATCCGGTACGCTGCCGTTATAAGGACTCGTCAGATTGACCGTGCTGTTGACGATATTGACACTATTCCCGGCACCCGTGTTGGTTATGGACTGCGTCGCGGACACCGAGCCGTTTGCGTTGGCGCGTCCGGAAAACGGAAGCTGGTTTGCCCGACTTGAGGAGACTGAATTTGTTTGTGCAGGGAGCGGCACGGAGAAGATGAGAACGAAGATGACGACGAAAAAGCCAGCCAGCCGCGCGGCAGACTCTTTCATGTCGGTCGCAGGACGTTCGGTAATCGTAACGGGCACTGCGGGACTAACAGCACGCAGCAGGCCATTCGTATTCTCGTCGCACCGCTCGGCATTCAGAGCCGCGACCGTGAAGGGAGCGGTACGAGAGGGTCCGATATACCCGCCTTCAACCCGGAAACGCAGTACTTAGCACCGGCAATCCTACGAATGTTGCCCAGGCGTCAACCGAACGGAAGTGAGCCGCAGGCCGGCATCCCCCACACGACACGACCGCATTTCGTCACCACACCATAAAAAGGAGCACCGGCATGACGCACGAACAAGAAGGCAGCCGCGTGGCCGTCGCAGATGAGGGAGGTCGTCAGCCCTTGTCCAGGACCGAAACGAGACAGGGCTTCCAGCACAACCAGGAGGCAACGGGTCCCTGCGATCCCGCCATGCCCCGTCACTTCTTCGGCGAGCCGGGGTCCTTCTTCTGCCGCTCCCACTCTTCGTGGAACGCTTTCTCGCGCTCGGCGATGTAAGCCTTGTAGCCGGCCGGATCGATGAAGGCGTTCTTGTCTCCGGCTTTGAACTTGTCGTACTTGGCCATCAGCCCGAAGTACGAACCATGCGCGCCGAGAAACAGATCGCAGGGCAGCGCGTTCAGAACGGCAAACCCTTTCACATAGTCCTCGGCAATCTGCGGGTACTCTTTGTTGTTCACCAGGGCGAACGCGTTGATGTTGGGACTGCCCACGATGACAACGTTCAGATCGCGATTGCCCTCATGGATGCGCGTGGTCCATGTCGTGCAGCCTTTCGTATGACCGGGCGTCAGGCGCGCGACCCATTTCGAGCCCCCGAGTTCGACCGTGTCTCCATCGTGCAGGACGCGGTCGACATGCGTTGCCGGCCGGCCCGGTGCGGTGCTTTCTTCTTCGGCGGCGTCGCCCTCCATCACCATCAGCTTCGCGCCGGTTTCGCTGCGGATCAGGCCGACGGCCGAATCGTGGTCGTTGTGCGCGTGGCTGATGAGAATGATTTTAGTGTCGGCATAGCGGAAGCCGAGCGACGCGATGCTCTTCTTAATGAGCGGGACATCCTGAGGGAAATCGGAATTGATCAGGATATTGCCTTCGGGCGTATTGATCAGGTAAACCGCCAGATCGGCGGTGCCGACGTAGTAAAGGTTGCCGGCGATTTTAAAGGCCGGGAATTCCCGGTGCTGGTCCGAAGCGGTCTGGGCCGGCAGCGTGGCGGCCCAGAAAAACGAGGCAAGAAGAAACGTGGCGATTAGTGGCCGGAGAATCATAGTGGTCGGTGTCCGGCCAACAATTATATGACACATTCTTCCGTGTGGCGCTGAAATCTGCGAAATCTGCGATATTCTGAATTGATTCGCCAGGGAGGCGGCAATGATGAAACGTTCCGCGGCAACGTCCGCCGTGCTTGTGGTTCTTGCGGCTCTGCATGGTCGCCCCGCCGTCGCGCAGAACGCCGGCCGCTCGCCCGCTTTCGTTCCGGTAACCGACCAGATGATCGAAAAGCCCGACCCCGGCGACTGGCTGATGTGGCGCCGCACGCAGGACAGCTGGGGCTACAGTCCGCTGGCCCAGATCACCAAAGCCAATGTCGGCAAGCTGAAAATGGTCTGGACCCGCGGCATGGGCCCCGGCGTCATGGAAGCCACGCCGCTGGCCTATCGCGGGATTGTCTACCTCCCCAACCCGGGCGATCTGATTCACGCCATCGATGGCGCCACCGGCGACCTGCTCTGGGAATACCGCCGCCAGTTGCCCGATGACATCGCGAAGGTCTTCGGCGCGTACTCCATCCACCGCAACATGGCCATTTACGGCGATCGGATCATCGACACCAGCGCGGACGATTTCGCCTATGCCGTCGATGCGAAGACCGGCAAACTCGCCTGGGAAAACCGCATCGTCGATTACCGGGAGAATCCCGCCCAGGAGACTTCCGGCCCGATCATCGCGGCCGGCAAAGTGATCTCGGGCCGCGGTTGCGAGCCGAAGGGCGGACCCGATGCCTGCGTGATTACCGCGCACGACGCCAAAACCGGCAAAGAAATCTGGCGCGTTCACACCATCCCCAAACCCGGCGAACCGGGTAATGAAACCTGGGGCGACATCCCCTACGATCAGCGCAAACACGTCGGCTCATGGATGGTTCCGAGCTACGATCCCGAACTGCGCCTGATCTACATCGGCACATCGGTGACTTCGCCCGCCCCCAAGTTCATGCTCGCGGGCAACGACAAGAAGTATCTCTATCACAACTGCACGCTTGCCCTCGACGTCGACACCGGCAAAATGGTCTGGTACTACCAGCACATCGTCGATCACTGGGATTTCGACCATCCCTTCGAACGCTACCTGATCGACACCGCCGTCACGCCCGACAAGAGTGAGGTCCTGTGGATCAATCCCCGGCTCAGGCCCGGCGAGCGCCGCAAAGTGGTCACCGGCATCCCGGGAAAGACCGGGATCGTTTATACCCTGGACCGCCGCACCGGCGAATTCCTTTGGGCCACTCCCACGGTGAAACAAAACGTGGTGACTAAGATCGATGGCGCTACCGGAGAAGTCACCGTCGATCCGGATACTACGTTCAGCCACAAGGGCGAAGATCGTTTGGTCTGCCCCTCTGTCAGCGGAGGAAAAAACTGGGAGGCCGGCGCTTACAGTCCCCTGAACAACGCCATGTATTTTCCGCTGCAGAATACCTGCATGACCGTAACTCCCATATCCGACAAACCGGTTCCCGATTCCTACTACGCCATCAAATACACGGTGCGGTTTCCGGAAGGCCCCGAAGGCAAGGAAAATCCGGAAGGCGAGCAGAAGCTGGGCACCATTCGTGCCATCTCGGTCGAGACCGGCAGGACGCTCTGGAAGTACGAGCAGCGCGCCGCCATGATGTCGCTCGTCGCCACGGGCAGCGGACTCCTGTTCGCGGGCGACACCAGCGGGCACTTCCGCGCCTTCGACCAGGATACGGGCAGGATACTGTGGGATGTGAACCTCGGCTCGCCGGTCTCCGGCTTTCCGATATCTTACCTCGCGAACGGGAAGCAGTACATTGCGGTCTGCACGGGAAACGCGCTCCAGACGCCGATGCTGAACCGCCTGGCGCCGGAGTTGCATCCGAGTAATTCGAACGCCATCTTCGTGTTTGCGCTGGGTGACTAAGTACACCGTTTCCGATTTGAAGGCAGGTATTTTACCGGCCCCTCACGTACCGCTGTGCGGCACATTTTGAGCCGCGACCGCGAGGGAGCCGTACTCGGAAATACGTTAGCGGATTTATGAAACGGATGACTAACAGGTGGGTTGACTAACGTGTGGGTGACTAACGAATGAACTGGAAGCTCATGGCGATTCCGGTCGTCTGCGCCGGGCTGAGCGCGATTCCCGGCTCGGGCCAGAAGCCACGCAGCGTTCTGGACGGCGTATACACCGTTGAGCAGGCGAAGCGGGGCGCGGATACTTATGCCGCCCGTTGCGCGATGTGTCATGGCGGCGATATGCAGGGCGGTCCGGAAGCGCCTGCGCTGGCCGGGGCGGAGTTCCTGTTCACCTGGGGCGGCAAACCGGCCGGTACGCTCTACAACTTCATTCGCGCGGGCATGCCCCCGAACGAGCAAGGGAGTCTGAGCGGCCAGCGCTGCGCCGACATCCTCGCTGCCATCTTCACGAAGAATGGATTTCCTGCCGGTCAGACCGAACTTCCTGCCGATCCCGCGGCGCTGGCGGACCTCCCGATCCCGAAGGACAAGTTGTAGGCCAGGTCCCCCGGTGCGCTGGTAGAAACCGGCGTCGGGTAGTGAAGGAGTCATACGGGGAAGGAATAGCGAACCACTCTGACCCGGAGTCGTGCGCGGCGTACCGTAAGGTGCGGCGTGAAGGGTTGACAGGGGCACATGCAGGCTGAGTAGTGAGCCCCGAA
>Ga0302319_10024189_pt1 | contig 10805 bp, 9 predicted proteins | sample Bog_T0_2_FD_203319 | JGI IMG/M metagenome (GOLD analysis project Ga0302319, IMG submission 203319) | Peat permafrost microbial communities from Stordalen Mire near Abisko, Sweden - Bog_T0_2 | ecosystem: Environmental > Terrestrial > Soil > Wetlands > Peat | place: Sweden: Abisko, Stordalen Mire... | reverse complement strand
CGGCTTTTGTAGGGCGCGGGGCGATCTTTCCTGGAGCCGGGTGAAGATCTGAAGTGGATTGCCGGGAAGCTCATCGGTTGCATCTCCCATCATATACGCCTCGAATATGGTTTGAGGAAAGCGGGTAGGCCAACCGCAGCCTGGCCGTACGTGCTGCTTCCACCCGACGAGTTCAGGCTCCTCAACGCAGCTTCCGCTGCCCTTTTTCCTGGACACCGCTTCGACGCGCCGCGTTTTCTCCTGCCGCTCGGTGCGGCGTAGTGGATCACGCAGCGCACGGTGCGGGCTCAGATCCTCCTGTCCGGCCCGGAGTGGGGTACATAAAATTTTGAGCGCAGCTTCCTGTCACAGAGGGTTAAACTGGCTAGACTATCTAGCCTGGCTAGACCACGGGCCGGCCTTCTTGCTCTCTTTGGGGAAGGGCGCTTACGGGTGACTCGGGGGTGGTGCTAAGAATTCCGAAACAGCGCCCGAAAACCTTCCTGCTCAAAATGCCGGTCATTGGTGAGAACCTCGGTCAGCCCTTCCTTGCGCATCGTCTGCATCGAAATGCAATCCGCCAGGCTGTACTCTTTGTCCGGGCGGGCGCGGTAAAGTTCAAACCCCGCGCTGAAAGATTCATGGCTCTGCGAAATGACATGCACGGCAGGGTCGGACAGGATCTCTCGCACGGTCTCCACGGCCCGGCTTCTGAGCCAGCTATCCCCGGCGAAAAACGTCAATAGCTCGGCCAAAACTTCCTCCGTTGTGTAGACTCTGCCTACCAAAAGGAGATCGTCAAACCGGCCGACATCCTGAGCGTGTTTGTCTCGCGGATTTGTCAAAGCAATCCAGTAAACCGTGTCGGCAAAAACCGCGTTCACAGCGCTCTCTTGGGAACGCCGTAGATGTAATGGTCGTGCTGGGCGGCGCCGTCGGCCGGAAGCTTCGCGCGGACTTCATCGGGCATATCGGCCCAGATTTCACGGATTCTAGCGGAGAGTGGTCTTTTGGCGGTCGGCGACGCAAGCGCCTGCTCAAGAAGCTGCCGGGCGTACTGCTCGGCGGACACACCCTGCGCCTGCGCCTTGGCAGCAAGAACCGCCTGCCGCTCGTCCGGAAGTTCTATGGTCAACGTCATGGGGAATCCCTCGCTCTATGATATCAGCGGCGATCTTACGCCGCTTGAGCGGTTTTGTCACGCATTCCGGGGTAGGGGTGCCTCACCCCGTTCCAACGTTTTATTTCATTTTTGTAGCGACCTGAGTTACTACTGCGGCAGTGTTTCGCAGTCGATCCGAGGTCCAGCATATTTGTTGGCGTCTTGCCCAAAGTAGTACCATCGACCATTTTGTTTGTTAAGGGGCACGGCTAGGCTGCCTACAAGCATGGCAACGCCCGACGGCTCCGGACTGCCGTCTTTCCACTCCGACCAACGCCCCCCGAAAAGTGTCCGGTAGGATTTCGAATTGAGGCTCGTAAAACCCTTCCACTCGAAACCATTGAGCTTGTCGGCTTCCGTCAAAGGTGTGGGCCACACGATGTATGCAAAACCCTTATACTCCCTGTATCCCCCCGATCCGCCGTATAGGCTGAAGTCCAACTGGAAGTATCTGCTGCCGCATTGTTTCACGTTCTTGTCCCAATACTGCTTCGCTTGCAGATTTGGTTCTACCATCACGCTCTTATAAGCCAGCGTGCCCACTCCGAAAATCACCACCATAAACAGGACGAAGATGCCGACCACGCCGGCCAAGGCCACCAGCAGCCAACGAAACGGGCTCCTCTTGCGCGCAACCGGCGCACGCATCGCGCCCGGGGGGGACTCCGGGCGTTCCGCCAGACGTCGAGGTGCTCGCCGGAGTGCCGCATTGACTGCAGAACGTACCATTTACCGTAGCGCCACATCTGGTACAAAATGCCATGACACCTCCAACCGCGCCAATTATAACGCCCCATAGCGCCCTGTGACTACCCGCTTGACGACCGTGCACATCTGCGTATCCCGCGCGGATCCGGCACGAGCGCAGAACATGCGCAAGCTCCGGGATGGTACGCCAAATAGTGCGCAAGATCCTACGCCAACTAATTTGTCAAGTGACATTTTGTCACTTGACTTCCGTTTTCTTTACTATATGATAAGGGACGTTTTCACTTACGATCATGCTCCGTTCGGGAGCATACCGCACGTGTTGCATCTTCGTTCCCAACCAAGCTTTCACAGGGAAGAAATGCTATCGCAGGCTGTCGCCCACCAATTGTCCTATCCGACCAGCTCCGGCTCCGCCACCGGGCTTCCACAGCCTCTTTTCCTGTTCACCAGTTCGAGCCGCTTCATTTCCGCTGCCTGCTCCAACGGGACCGCGAATTCCCGCTCCACGCGCTCGCGATACACCGGGCCGGAGTTGTACGCGCAGAACGGATAGATTTTGCCATTGGGCGCGGCGTAGTGGATCACGCAGCGTTTCACGCGCTCCACGTCATAGTTATACGAATCCATGAAGTGCATGCCGGCCAGCATCAGCGTGCGGTACGTGAAGCCTTTTTTCTCGCCCTCGCCCCGGCCGTACTTCTTGTCGGTGAGCCCTTGCAAGGTCTGCAGGAACAACTGGAAATCCAGGCCCTGCGGCGCTTTCTCGCTGTGGAAGAACTTGCGCAGATTGTTCCAGGCTTCCAGCTTGGTGAAGAACTGAATGCGCCGCTTGCCGGCCTTGCGCGCCAGCAGATCCATCTCTTTCAGCATCCCGCCTACGTCGACGAATTGCGTCACCGGCGTCGCTTTGCGGTTCTGGTCGACGAACAGGTAGGTGCCCAGGGAGCAGTGCGGATGGCAGCTCAGGGTGGTAGTCTCCTCGCCGCGGAGCGCGCTGATCAGCTTCGAAAACGGCGTCACGCAGGAAAGCGGAAACCAATCCTGGTAAGGATCGGCGATGCCGGTTTGCTGGTGTACCGCATGGGCGAAATCGGAGAGCGTGAACCGCTTGGAGAGCAGTTCGTGGCGCGCGATCCGGCCGGTGAAAGCCACCGGCTGGAAGCTGATGCCGCTGGTGCAATCGATATTCTCCAGCGCCAGCCGTACAATGTCGCCGATCTGATGTTCGTTGAGGCCCTTGACGATGGTGGGGACAAAGACGATCTTCAATCCGGCCTTACGGACGTTCTCGATGCACTGCAGTTTCTGTTCCCACAGGTTGGCGCCGCGGGTGCGTCGGTAGATATCGTCGCAAACCCCGTCGAATTGCAGGTAGAGGGTGTGCAGGCCGGCATCCTTGCATTGATGCGCGAATTCCAGGTCGGTAAACTTGATCCCGTTGGTGGCCGCCTGCAGGTGCGAGAAGCCCATTTCCTTGGCCATACGCAGCACGTCCAGAAATCGCGGATAGATGGTCGGCTCGCCTCCCGAGAATTGTACGATCCTGCCGGCCACCGGTTTTTCGTCGCGCAGCGCCTGCAGCATTTTGCGGACGGTCTCAAAATCCGGCTCGTAGACATAACCGGCCGCGTTGGCGTTGGCGAAACAGACCGGGCACGTGAGGTTGCAGCGGTTGGTGAGATCCACGTTGGCCAAGCCGGTGTGGCTGGTGTGGAGGTTGCAGAGTCCGCAATCGTCGGGGCAGCGGGTGGCGTTGGTCACCACCGGATTCTCCAGGCCGCGATTGTCGCCGAAAGACCATTCTTCCATCTTCAAGTACAGCCGGGCGTCGGAATAGATAATGTCCCGGAAGTCCCCGTGATTGGCGCAGTGCTTTTCCATGATCACTTTGCCGTCTTCCTCAAAGATTCGGGCATCGATGAGTTGGGTGCAGTCGGGGCACAGCGACTGGGTGGTCTTGGGAAGACCTGTCTGAAGAGGCTGGATGGGTGAGCCAGTGTAGGTAGTCTGAGGCTGCAGTACTTGAAATTCCGCCATGTCAGCGATTCTAAGCAGGTTAGGTATTAAAAACTACTATAAGAGCTTAAAATGCGAAATCCTGGGTCCGTACGGGGATTTTGGGGCCTGAACGGCGACGTGGGGCGGCCTTCACATCGTTCGCGGGAGAGCCGGCTGAAGCCCGCCCCACAACTCTCCAAGCAGCGGTATCCTGCAAGTTGACCTCCGTGTTGGACATTCCGCATGCCGCCGTGGCCTTCAGCGCCGCGTTCCTGGCCGGCGCCATCAACTCCATTGCCGGCGGGGGAACCCTGGTCTCATTTCCGGTGCTGATCTGGCTGGGGCTCGACTCGGTGACGGCCAACGCCACCAGCACGGTGGCCATCTGGCCGGGAACGGTCGGCAGCGCCTGGGGTTACCGGCGGGAACTGCGCGGCGTCCAGTCGCGCTTTCTGCTGATGGTGGTTCCCAGCCTGGTGGGCGGAATCGCCGGCGCCATTCTGCTGCGCTGGACTCCCACGGCCACCTTCGACCGCATGGTGCCGTTCCTGATTCTCTTTGCCACCCTGTTGTTTATGGCCCAGGAGACCGTGCAGCGCCAACTGGGCACGGGTGACGCAGCCACGCACAAGTCGCGGAAATGGCTCATCGGCGGCCTTCTATTCCAATTGATGGTGGGGCTCTACGGGGGCTATTTTGGAGCCGGCATCGGGATCCTGATGCTGGCGGCGCTCGCCATCCTGGGGCTGAAAGACATCCACGAGATGAATAGCCTGAAGGTGGTACTGGGCGGCAGCGTCAACGGAATCGCGGCCGTTTATTTCATCTGGGCGCGGATGGTCTACTGGCCGTATGTGCTGCTGATGGCCGTCGCGTCGATTTTGGGAGGGTTCGGAGGCGCCGGCGCCGCTCGAAAACTGGGACGGACTGCCGTGCGGCGGCTGGTAATTGCGGTGGGGTTGGGGATGGCGATCTCTCTTTTCATCCGCAAATAAGGGTGACGGGAAATAGGGCAAAAAACCTGTACACGCTAATGGCCATTTAGGGCTAGAATAGAAACCAGGGAGGCCGTCGGTATGAGTGGGCGGCAGATCGCACTCGGTATTGTGTTTCTAACATTGGCTCCGGTAATGGCGCTGTCGGGCGCGCCCGGCCGTAGCTGGCAGGAGGGGGAGTTGCTCTCCCGGAAGACCGTTCCCATGGGCCGGACTTTCCTGCGGAACCGTTATATCTACCGCGTTCGCGGACCCAATCGCGAGTACTTGGTGGAGTCCGGCGTGCCACTGCAATTGGGCCTCTATGTGCCGATGAGGTTTTCCCCCGATCATCGACAGATCCTGATTCAGGATGCCGACGGGCACGAGTACAAGGTTCGCATCCTCCAGCGGGCTGCGGTTTCCCTTCGCCAGTAGGGTTCCTTGGTTGTTCCACAATTGGGGCATTTCCCCAAATTTCTTACAATATCTTACGTAACTCCTGCATTCCATTAGATTTTCGGTCTGGCCTCCAACGTGCGATCAATATCACCCAGCGAAAGCAAGCCGAGGAGTCGCTCCGCGAACGCGAGCGGAACTTTCGGAGCTTCATTGAGGTTGCGCCCGTGGCTATCGCGATGTTCGATTGCGACATGCGGTATCTGGCCGCCAGCAAGCGCTACATAGACCACTTGGGTTTGTACTGGCTGGTATTGAATGAGCCACCGCCGGCGGCGAAGGGAGAACCGCGTGGGTGACGTATTGCGTGTGCTTCAGGTGGAGGATTCCGAGAGCGACGCCGAACTGATTGTCCGGCTTCTCCGGAAGGGCGGCTACGACGTACAGGCGGAGCGCGTGGAAGACGCGGCCGCCATGCGCGCCGCCCTCGCCGGCAAGGAATGGGACGTGATTGTCGCCGATTACCGGCTGCCGCAGTTGGACGCCCCCGCGGCACTCGAGATTCTGCACCAGGCCGGCCTGGATCTTCCGTTCATCGTAGTGTCCGGCGGCATCGGGGAAGACCTCGCGGTCGCGATGATGAAAGCGGGCGCTCACGATTACCTCATGAAGGACAATCTGGCGCGCCTGGCGCCGGCTGTGAAACGCGAAATCCGGGACGCGCAGGTGCGCCGCGAACGGCAGCGCAGCGAACAAAAGTACCGCTCGCTGTTTTGCCATATGAAGAATGGCTTCACCTACTGCAAAATGCTGTACGACGAGCAGAACCGGCCGGTGGACTTCATTACTCTCGAAGTCAACGAGGCTTTCGAGCGGCTGACCGGACTGCGCGATGTGCTGGGAAGGCCCGTTTCCGAAATCATTCCGGGAGTCCGCGAGTCGGCGCCCCAGCTCTTCGAGGTGCAGGGCCGGGTAGCATGGACCGGCGTGGCGGAGAGCTTCGAACTGGAGTTCAAAGCGATCGGAAAATGGCTATCCGTCTCGGTCTATAGCCCGGAAAGGGAGTACTTCGTCGCGATCTTCGAAGATATCACCGAGCGGAAGCGGGATGAGGCCGACCGCGAAGCGATGATGGCTCTCTTGCGCCTGCTCAATGCGCCCAACGATACCGGTGAACTGATTCGGACGGCCACCGGCCTGCTGCGGGAGTGGTCGGGCTGCGATGCGGTAGGCGTCAGGCTGCAGGAGGGGAGTAACTTCCCGTATTACGAGAGCCGCGGAGTGCCGCCGCAGTTAGTGGAACGGGAAAACTACTTATGTGCGCGGGAAGGGGACTGTGAATGCATATGCGGCGACGTGCTGTCCGAGCGGTTCGACGCGCGCCTGCCGTTCTTCACTCCGGGCGGGACTTTCTGGACGAATAGCCTGACGAAACATCTAGCCGAAACTGCCGGGGATGGCACACGCAACTGCTGCGGGCGGGAGGGCTTTGAATCCGTGGCGCTGGTTCCGCTGCACGGTTCCGGCAAAACCTTCGGTTTGCTGCAGTTCCTCGACAAGCGCCCGGACCGCATCGCTCCGGAGGCGCTGGCCCAGATGGAACGGGCCGCTGCCAGTCTGGCGATCGCCCTGGAGCAGCGGAGGACCCAGGACGCCCTTCGTGTCAGCGAGGAACGTTATCGGCTGATCTCCGAGAACACCGCCGATGTCATCTGGCTGCTGGATGTGGACTCCGGCCGCTACACGTACGTCAGCCCGTCCGTGCGGCACCTGTCGGGATACTCGTTGGAGGAGATCATCGGCAGCGAGTTGGCCTTCACGCTGACTCCGGAATCCTACCAGTCGGCGGCCCGCCGTATCGCGGAAGTGGTGGCGGCTCTCAAATCGGGCGAGAGCGTGCCGACCCTGGTACAACAGGTGGATTATGTACGTAAGGGCGGGGCGGTGGTCAGGGCCGAGGTCTCGACTACGCTGTTACCCAGCCGCCAGGGGCACGGCGCCGAAATATTGGGAGTGACCCGCGACATCACCGAGCGCGTACAGGCGGAGGAGCGGTTCATGCAGGCCCAGAAGTTGGAATCCATCGGCCGCCTGGCGGGAGGAGTGGCGCACGATTTCAACAATCTCCTCACCGTCATCAACGGGTACAGCAACATGGCGCTCGCCGAACTGTCGCCGGACGATCCGATGCACGAAAGCGTCTCCGAGATCCTGCATGCCGGGGAACGTGCGGCCGCGCTGACCGCGCAACTGCTGATGCTCAGCCGGAAACAGGTGGTTCAGACAAAAGCCGTGAACCTCAACGGCATCATCGTGGAAGTGGAGAAGATGCTGGGAAGAGTGATCGGAGAAGACATCCGGCTTAAATCGGTTCTTAGCCCCGACTTGGGATGGGTGCTGGCGGACCCGGGGCAGTTGCACCAGATCCTCATGAATCTGGCGGTGAACGCGCGCGACGCCATGCCCAGCGGCGGAACGCTGCTGATCGAAACCGCAAATGTGCAGCCCGCGGGCAGCGGCGCGCGGTGCGTGCAACTGAAAGTCACCGACACCGGTATCGGCATGACGAAAGAAGTGCTCTCCAACATTTTCGAGCCGTTCTTCACTACCAAGCAAGCCGGGGAGGGCACCGGTTTGGGCCTGGCGACGGTGTACGGCATCGTCAAACAATGCGGCGGATCGGTCGGGGTGACCAGTGAACTGGGGCAAGGAACCACCTTCCGGATCGACCTGCCCTGGATCGAACCCGTTGACTCGCTTGAGGAGGAGCCGAAACGGGACCCGTCCACTTTACGTGGAACGGAAACCGTCCTGGTGGTGGAAGATCAGGAGCAACTCCGCAGGATGGTGGGCAGCGTGTTGCGAAGTCATGGGTACAAGGTGCATGAAGCGGCCAATCCGGGGGAAGCGCTCCTTGATGCGGAACGGTATGCCGGTCCGATTCATTTGTTGCTGACCGACATGGTGATGCCCGGCATGTCGGGCCGCGAGTTGGCCGGACGGTTGAAACGGCTGCGCCCGAACATGCAAATCATGTTCATGTCCGGTTACAGCGAGCGCGCCATGCTGGACCGGCAGACACTGGATGGAGCGTACCTGGCCAAGCCTTTCTCGCCCCAAGCGCTGGCCGTGAAAGTGAGAGAGGTGCTGGGTGCCCCGCGCGCAGCGGGCACGATACTCGTCGCCGATAACGAGCCGGGAGTCCGCGGCATGCTCCGCAAAATCCTGGCAGGCGTGGGATATCGGGTGTTGGAAGCCAGAAACGGAAAGGAAGCGCTCCAACAGATCGAGACTTCCGAAGTAGATCTGCTGATTACCGATCTGGCGATGCCCGAGCAGGAAGGAATTGAAACTATCAGGATGCTGCACCGGGTCCGGCCGGGGCTCAAGATCATCGCCATGTCCGGGCAGTTTGCGGGTGCGCTGCTGGAAGCGCCGGAGCGGTTTGGGGCGCAAGCTTCGATCCGGAAGCCGATTCAGCCGGATGCGCTGCTGGACGCCGTGGCGCGCGTGCTGGTGAGGTGAGCAGGTATCGTGGGGTGCTTAAACAGTTTCGGGAATTTGGTTAAGAACCGCTTGCTGGCGCGCGCGGCTCAGAATGGCGTCTCAATGTTTGTAAGTGTTTACAGAGCCGCGACCGCGAGGGAGCGGTCGTTCAGAGCCGTGCCTCCGAAACCGTTTAAGCACCCGGTATCGTGGTTCCCTGGTAGAATCGGTTTGTCGGTCCTTGTGCGCCCGTAGCTCAGTTGGATAGAGCGGCTGGCTTCGAACCAGTAGGCCGGGAGTTCGAGTCTCTCCGGGCGCACCACTAAAACTCTTTCCCGCCCATCTAGAAGAGGGGGCGCGCCTCAGTAGTTGGGCACTTCCAGCTTCAGATCTCCGATCATCTGGAAGTGCTTGCGATTCCTGGTCGCGAGCGTGAGGCCCTCCTCCAGGGCCGTAGCGGCGATTACCGCGTCCAGCGTACGGAGTCCGGCGGATTTGGCGTGAGCCTTCATAAGGTAGTATGCGCGCCTCATGACGCCCTCGGTCGGCGGGATCTGCCCGTAGATCGAAATCAGGATATCGAGATCCGCCACTTCCCGCTGGGTGCGGGCGCCGGCGATCAATTCAAGTGCGGTGATGGCAGAGATCCGGCAATCACGGCCGAGGCTCTGCAGGTAGTCGACAGCTTCAGCCGCACCGCGCGTGAAATCCACCATGATGTCGGAATCGATCAGGTATGCCATCACACGCAGCGGCGATCAAAAGCGCGGCTCCCGCAGCCGGTTGACGTACGTCACGCCATCGGGGATATCATCGCGGTCAGCCCACATCCCGAACGCTGCCAATTCGCGGAGGGACTTTGGAAAGGGCGTTCGCTCTGCGGCCTCGCGCACGTGCACTTCGACCCTGGTGCCCTCTGTCAGCTTCACGTCCTCAAGGGGCTTGAAGACGCCGTCCTCGTATTTGGCTGCAATCGTCATCGGCGCTTGCCTCAGCAGTTCAAGGATACCAAGCTGGGCGGGCGGCAGCACCGGCAGCACCAGTGGCAGTAGGCCGGGAGTTCGAGTCTCTCCGGGCGCACCACATAACTCTTTTCCTACCAAAGCGGCGCGGCCGGAATAATAGGAATACACTATTGACCGGCCATGCGTTGTCTGTCAAACTGCCAGGATGCCTGAGCGGGACATCCTTCTCCAGAAGTAATGCAGTGAAGAATCGGATCCCCGTTAGCGCGCTTCTGCTTGTCAACTTTTTCACTGGCTCCTGTTCCCGCCATTCCGGCTTACCCGCGCCCGGGTCCACCCAGTATAACGATCTCGTGAGCGCGTTCTATGTGGGGCTCGCTGGATTGCAGAGCGGCGACGACACCAGGGCCCAGGAAAAGCTGCATCTCTCCACTCAACTCGCTCCCGGCGAGCCTGCCAGTTGGGCCAATCTCGGCCTCTTGTCGGCGCGCCAGCAAGAGTTCGATACGGCTTACAAAGACATCGAGCAGGCTCGATCGCTGACGCCCGATAACAGCCGGATCGAGGCCCTGCTGGGCCTGATTGAAGGTCTCCGCGGGAAGCTCCCGGAGGCCATCGGTCATCTTCAAAGGGCCGTCCAGTTAGATCCGAAGAACTTAAGAGCGCTGTACTCACTGGCTGAAGTTACCGAGCGCGAGGCCAAAGAGACCAGCGACCGGGAGGCGGAAAAGCTCTTTGCCCGGGTGCTCGATCGGCGGCCCGACAACGTTGCGGTGCTGCTCGAGGTGGCGCGCCTGGCGGCCAAGACCGGAGATGCCGCCTCACTCCAGCGCGCGGTCGGCAAACTCGCGCAGGCATCCGTCCTGTGGCCCTCGGAAGCGAAACAGCAGATGGCCACGCTTCAGGAGGCGGCTGGAGGCGCGAATCCGCGGGCCGCGGCGCTCCGCGTTGTGTTCCTGCGAAACACGCTGGCGCGCGTGCCCGACTATCGAGGCAGCCTGAATCAGGTGAAAACGCCGTCCGCATTTGTCGCCGATCCCTTCGTCACCTTTATCAAACTTCCGGCTCCGGTGTCTGAGCCAGCCGCCGCGGATCTCACCCTCCGGTTCGAGGCGGCGCCGCTTCCCAACG
>Ga0302319_10024187_pt1 | contig 10807 bp, 9 predicted proteins | sample Bog_T0_2_FD_203319 | JGI IMG/M metagenome (GOLD analysis project Ga0302319, IMG submission 203319) | Peat permafrost microbial communities from Stordalen Mire near Abisko, Sweden - Bog_T0_2 | ecosystem: Environmental > Terrestrial > Soil > Wetlands > Peat | place: Sweden: Abisko, Stordalen Mire... | reverse complement strand
ACCCCTGTCGCGGCAAAGCCCAGGTAAATGATGGTCCAGGATAGAATGCGCGGCGGCTGCGGAAATGTCATTTCTAACGGTTATTCCTCTCGGCCCATCAACCGTGGCACAATGCCACGTGCGTCCGAATCGCAAGGTGTAACGCCTCAGTGATCTTACTCTTGGCTCCCTGGCTGGCGACGCACCCTATCGGGTGAGTGAACCATCAACGTTCACATAAAGTTCACCTGCGATGCAATGAATCTGAAAATGGGGCCAACGCGCCTTGCGAACACAGCGTCCGGCGGCTTCGAATTACACTGGATATCTGCAGTCAAAATCGAATGGAGAACGCAATGTCAGAACTTTTGAGTCCTGGAACCCAAGCGCCCGATTTTTCGTTGCGCGTCACCCCCGATCAGAGGCTTTCGCTGAGTGACTTGCGAGGCCGGCCTGTGATCCTGGCATTTTATCCAGCTGACTGGAGCCCGGTTTGCGGCGATCAAATGGCGCTTTACAACGAGATTCTTCCGGAGTTTCAGAAACACAATGCGGAACTCCTCGGAATATCAGTGGATGGCGTCTGGTGCCATTCGGCATTCGCCAAGGACCGCAACCTTCACTTCCCTCTTCTGGCGGATTTTGAACCAAAGGGCGCAGTTGCGAAGTCTTATGGCGCCTACTTCGAGGCCGCAGGAATCACGGAGCGCGCCCTGTTTGTCATTGACAAGGATGGCATCATTCGATGGAGCTACTGTTCGCCCATCGCCGTCAACCCGGGCGCCGACGGAATCCTCGAGGCCCTCGAAGCGCTCGAGAAGTAGGCGAAGCTCGTGAGCACGCTTAAATTTCAGGTTGACAGCCAAGATCATATTCAGGGCAACGCCGATGCTTCAGCCACGCTGGTCGAGTATGGGGACTACCAGTGCTCCGACTGTAGCCGAGCCCATGTTCTGGTGAAAGAGATCCAGGCACATTTCGAGAATCGGCTGCGTTTCGTTTTCCGAAACTTTCCCTTGACCAAGATTCACACCGAGGCACAGTCCGCTGCTGAAGTCGCTGAGTTTGCCGATAGGTTCGGCAAATTCTGGGAAATGCACGACTTACTCTTTGAGAACCAGAAAACCCTCGGAGAGGAACTTTACTCGGCACTCGCCCGGAAGCTGGGTCTGAGCACCGACGACTTGCAAACGGCTCTTGCCAACAAGACGTTCGCAGATCGGGTGCGGGCGGACTTCATTGGAGGGGTTCGCAGCGGCGTCAACGGTACTCCAAGCTTTTTCATCAATGGTCTGCGCTATGACGGCCCGATGGACTATGCTTCGATGGTTCAGGCGATTGAAAACGCTCTCGAAAGTTAGGGTTTGAGGCTGCAATCGATACTGGTCAATAGCTGTGTCCAAGGACTGGGTGAGGCTCGTACGGCTCTTCCAGTTTTCTTATTTCTTCCTCGGTGAGTTTGATGTCAAGTGCCGTCAGCGCATCTTCCAGTTGATAGGCCTTGCTCGCACCGATAATGGGCGCAGTGATCCCAGGCCGCGAAAACATCCATGCCAGCGCCACTTGCGCGTTCTTAACGCCCCTGGCTTGGGAAATCTCAGTCAAACGCTCGACGACCGTGAAGTCTGAAGGACGGTAATAGAGGCTGTGCGCATACTCGTCGGTGCGGGCGCGCGAGGTTTCGCCCTGCTTCTTGTCTTCATTTGCTTTGCGATTACCCGCCAGGAAGCCCCGAGCCAGCGGACTCCACGGAATCAGCCCTATTCCTTCTGATATGCAAAGCGGAATCATCTCGCGTTCTTCTTCGCGATAGACCAGGTTGTAGTGGTTTTGCATGGTCACAAAGCGGGGCAGACCGTTCTCGCGTTGTATTTGAAGCATCTTGAGAAACTGCCAGGCGTACATCGAAGATGCTCCAAGATAGAGAACCTTGCCGACCCGCACCAGGTCGCCCAGAGCCTCAACAGTCTCTTCAATTGGAGTGTGCGCATCAAATCGATGAATCTGATAGAGGTCGACGTAATCAACGCCGAGACGCTTGAGGCTTTTATCGATAGCGGCCATGATGTGTTTGCGTGAGAGCCCCCGATCGTTCGGTTCATTCGACATCGGGTTGAAAACCTTGGTCGCGATAACAACATTTTCTCTCGCTCCCGCAAACTCTTTCAGGGCGCGGCCTGTGACCTCTTCACTGACACCAAGAGAATACATATCTGCCGTATCAAAGAAGTTGATTCCCGCCTCAACGGCTCGCCGTATGAACGGCTTTGAGGTCTCTTCATCCAGCACCCATTCACGCCACTTGCTGGATCCATACGTCATCATGCCAAGGCAGAGTCGCGATACCTTCGTTCCAGTCGTGCCAAGATTGACATACTCCATCAACACTTCTCCTGTGATTGCAATTGGAGCCTGATGCGATTTCCCGGATCTATTCTTGATGTTTCGAGCTTGAGCTCAGGTGCAGCATTGCAGTGAAACATTGTCCAGCAATTACGCCTACGGCAATTTCCTGGGGAACCTGCCGAGTGAAGCGTCGCAAACTGCCAGCTCATGGGCAACCTTGTCTGGCTGTTCCGCGTCAGCTTGTCCAAGAGGAGCCCTCTTCTTCAGCGATAACCAGGTGTCCAGACTCTGCTGATACCACGAACGCGCCGATTGCCAATACGTCAGCCTGGCCGCCTGGGTGATCCCCGGCGTCATTGCGAGACGCTTGTACGCTTCGGCCAGTGTTGACCGGGCATATGCAAGGTCCACGGGCTTGAAGAATATGTCTCCGTGATCGGCGGCGGACAGTGAATCAAATATCTGGACAGCCTTGCGGGCCGTCTGAATTCCTTCGGATGGCTTACCCATTGAAATAAGAGCAGCTCCGATACCCAGGTAACACTTGCCCACATATCGCAGCGCCAGCACATCATGAGGGTCTACCTGGGAAAGTTGCCGATATCCTTCGAGCGCAACACGAAAGTGAGACAATGCCTCGATCGCCTGTCCTTTCTCGGCCAGAAAACTGGCAACCCAATACTCATTTTCAAGCTGGAACTGCTTCAGTCGGGCGTTCTTCGGGTCTTTCGCGACCAGGACTGTAAGAATATTGCGGGCCTTGTTCTGCCAAGTGACGGCAGCGTCCAGATCTCCCTGCATGCTGAAGTCGCTTGCCATGTAGCCATAAACGCCGGCGAGCCGGGTCTGTATCTGCTCTTGTAATTCGGGCGAGCCTCCTCTGATTCCTTCCCGAATAGCGGCTGATTTGCGAAAGAAATCCAGCGAAGCTTCGACGTTTCCGGTATCGGACAAGCCATTTGCCATAATGAAACAAACTCCCGCCAAATTTTCCTGAGCCTGAGGATCATTTGGCCGTTCCTTAGCCAGTTCCTCTGCAATGGGATAAGCATGTTTCAACGCATCGAGAGAATTCGTAAAGTCGCTTGCTGCTTCCAGCCCGAGGCCGAGGTTCATATAGATCTCAACCAGCGCCGCACGATCTTCATAGGAACCTCGACCGTTATCCACCAACGTCAGTCTGATCTTCAGAGCCTTGCGATAGCTTGCAATTGCGCCTTCTGTATCTCCGAGATTGGCAAAATACGGATTCCCTTGGACATCTCCTACACGCTCATAGGCGGTGGCCAGTTCCCGTTGAAGACCGGGAGTACCTGCACCCTCCTGGGAGAGACTGTCAAGATAAAGCAGCGCCCGATCGACGATCAATTTGCGGGATGCAGTAGAACCGGGCAGGTCGCGGATGCTGTCATACAGATCAAAGAGCAGTGAGTTGGCGAGGCTTCGAACGTCGTTGAAGCGCCGCTCGGCGCGCGCCTGCTGCATCCGCGCAATCTGCGCCTCGCGCACGATGACTACGACTCCGAAAATGGCGATGAGCAGGAATACCAAAGATGCTGAAAGGAGCAGTTTGTTACGCTTGACGAATTTCGCAGCTCGATAGACATACGTACCCTTCCGCGCCGTAACAGGCAACCCACGCAGGTAATACAGAATGTCTTCGGCGAATTCCCGGGCGGATGCATAGCGGCGTTCCGGCTCCTTGCGCAACGCCTTCAATATGATCTGATCAAGGTCGCCGGACAAGACTCGACGAAGCCTTTCCGATGTTACGCCGCGGTAGCCGCTTAAACGCTCGGCAGCTTTACGTTGCGATTGGCCTCGAGATTCAGTGACCCCACCAGCATCTGTATCAGGCCTGCTGATGGCGCTACTGGGCTTCTCCGGCTGCGTCTCGCAGATAGCATGGGCAAGATCATAGGGAGAGTTGTTGTCTACGCGATAGGGCATATGCCCGGTCAACAGCTTGTATAGAACGACCCCGAGCGAGTAGACATCGGTTGCCGTCGTGATCATTTGTCCATGAAGTTGTTCCGGGCTGGCAAACTGCGGTGTCATGATTCGCATCGCAGTTTCCGTGGACTCGGACTCGTTATAAACTTCTTCCGGGGTGAGGATGGTTGCAATGCCGAAGTCGAGCAGTTTCGGAACGCCGTCAGCTGTAACCATGATGTTGCTCGGCTTTATGTCGCGGTGCACAACCAGCCGCTGGTGGGCATACTGCACGGCCGCGCAGACGCGACGAAATAGATCAAGGCGCGCAGTCGTACTAAGACTTGCCGCGTCGCAATATTCGTCAATCGGTTTGCCTTCCACCAACTCCATAACGAAGTATGGGCGACCATCTTCTGTGGTACCCCCATCGAGAAGACGCGCGATATTCTCATGATCGAAGCCAGCCAGAATCTGGCGCTCTCTTCGGAATCGGGCCTCAACAGATTCCGTATCCAAACCCGGTCGCACAAGCTTGATAGCAACTTGCATTTCGAATTGGTCATCCGCGCGAACGGCGCGAAATACATCGCCCATTCCACCGGAGCCAAGCTTATCGATGATCCGATACTGTGCGATTCGTTTCCCGAGCATCCGCGCAGCGTACTTGCTTTCGGTCGCGGTCAGGTCTTCAGCAAGCGCCTGGGCCATGAAATCGAGAGCCGGCTTTTCAAGAAATCTCGCAGGGCGCTCACTGTATTGAATCAGAGACTCGACTTCCTCAAGAAGTGACTCGTCCTCAGCGCAGGCGCTTTTGAGCAGAATGCGGCGCTGCGTCGGATCGCATTGCATCGCTGCATGATAGATCTGCTCGACATGCTGCCAGCGGTCAGGATCCATGGTCGAACCCTCCGTTCGCGCCTCTGCCCGCGGCCCTGCTCCCGCCACCATCAAGTTCACGGAGCAGCCACGCGCGAGCGACACTCCAATCGCGCGTGACCGTCTCTGTCGATATGTGGAGGACCTCTGCAGTCTGCTCGATGGTAAGACCACCAAAAAACCGCAATTCGACAACTTTGCACTTCCGCATGTCGGTTTCGCCCAACCGCGTGAGAGCCTGTTCCAGCGCTACCAGGTCGATCGTTGGTTCGGCAGAGATCGCCATTGCCTCATCGAGAGGAATATGGGGCGCATTCGAGCCGCGTTTCTGATACCCGTGAGAGCGCGCAAAATCAGTGAGAATGCGGCGCATCAACTGGGCACAGACGGCAAAGAAATGCGCCCTGTCCTGCCAATCTACCTGGCTTGCCCGGATCAGCCTGACATAGACTTCTCCAATTAATGCTGTAGTTTGCAGTGTGTGCCCGTCCTTTTCCCGGGCCATATAGCGCTGTGCCATCCGATGAAGCTCGTGGTAGACGATCTCGGTAAGTTGGTCCAGGGCGAGCTGGTCCCCTCTGCGCCACGCGAGCAGAAGTTGAGTAATTTCGGATGACGAAAGCGCACTCATAAGTAAATTCGCTACTTCTGGATATCCTCTATTCCAACCGGAAACCTATTCTTCCACCGGGAACTTAGGAGACAAGTACTTAGAATTTGAGCAAAGAGTATCACAGTGATAATTGATCGTGGTTGAGATTACGAATCGGCACTTAAGGGCCATCCCGCTTCCGGGCCTGCAGCGCCTTAGTCTGATTTCTTCTCATTCGTGGACGTATTCAAAATTGACTGGAACTGAAGTTCAATCAACTTACCTTCTTGAGAAAAACAATATAGCGGCATTCGGTAAGGTTGCACAATTGGCCGCAACTATTAGAAGAAATCTAAGTGAGGATTCCTATTCCAGGGTGCGGCATTGAAAGGGCATTTATCGACAAATGGTGTACCAGTAAAAGCAAAAAAGCTGGAACATATTCCACTTTCTACCTGAGGGATTCGGTGCTCTAAGTGCGCTTTCAGGAGTAAGTTGGCGACTACTGGTATATTGGCTCGTAGCCGGCGGGGAGATGGCTTTCAAGATTCGAACCGTCCTCCCCAAGTGTGTGCTTTTAGAAATCTCCGATAGTCCGCTCCAAGGGAAGAATACGTATCATCGCAAAAGAGAGGATCCTCCCCCGACATGCAAGTTGCCCGCCGCGAGCAGATCGCCCAGTCGCTGGTCTTTTCAGCCCTGTATGCAGCGCCAGCCCTCAAATGCATTCACATGGCGACCGTTTCCAATGCGGATATCTGGTGGCATCTGCGCACTGGCGAATGGATCACCCAAAATCATGCCATCCCTCGCGTTGACATGTTTTCCAGCTTCGGATCGGGCCAGCCATGGCAAGCCTATAGCTGGCTGTTTGAATGGATCGTCTACCAACTCTTTCACTACATTGGTCTGATCGGCATCATCCTCTACTCAGCCGTAATGGTTGTGGCAATTGCAGCCGCACTCCATCACCTGATCAAGCGCCTGCAGCCAGACTTCACAATCGCAGTGCTTATCACCCTCGTTGCCAGCTTCAGCCTTACCCGCCTCTTTTCGCCGCGGCCCTGGCTCTTCACGATCCTGTTTTTCGTCTTCGAACTCGACATTCTGATGCACGCCAGAAAGTCAGGCCGCACCCGAGAACTGCTCTGGCTTCCATTCATCTACGCGCTTTGGGCAAATCTGCACATCCAATTCATTGATGGCCTTCTTGTACTCGGTCTCGCTCTGGGTGAGGCAGTTCTCGGTCATTGGTGGCAAGGTGCCCGTACACGTCTAAAGCCACTGCCGTTGGCTGCTACTCTCATGGGCTGCATCGCTGCGACGTTCGCAAATCCATATGGCTGGCATATATATCAAGTCGCGTACGATCTGGCGGCTCAACCTGGGGTGCTGAACAGCATTGGCGAAATGCAAGCTATCCCGTTTCGCGAGATGCCCGATTTCTCCATGCTTTTTCTCGCCCTCGCATCCGCGGGCGCGCTGGCGTGGCGTCGTAGCTTTTCTGTCTTTGAGACGGGGATCTTGGCATTCGCAGCGGTCGTGTCCTTCCGTTCCGGACGCGACATGTGGGTCATGGTGGCTGTGGCAGCAGCGATCCTGGCCGCGGGAATCAATGCCCCAGGCAGGGAGGACGAAACGTCCCCGCTCCCGCTTTTCGCGGTTCCGATCATGGTTGTGGCGATTTCTGTCGCGCTGTACCTCGGATTCCTCACGATGCGCGTCAACGATGCCGGGCTTAGCGAACAGCTCGCGAAGGATATGCCCGTCCACGCTGTTGAAGCCGTGAAATCGAAGGGACTCAGCGGCCCGCTTTATAACACCTATGACTGGGGAGGCTACCTCATCTGGTCTCTCCGCAGGCCGGTCAGCATTGACGGACGCGCCGCATTCTATGGCGACAAACGCATCGGCCGGTCCTTCGCGACATGGGGCGCGGGCCCGGGCTGGGCTACCGATCCGGATCTGGCATCGGCTGGCATTGTGATCGGCCCAGCAAGTTCACCATTGGCCCAGCTTCTCCGTCTCGACCCGCGCTTCACTCTTGCATTCGAAGATGATGTCGCAGTGGTTTTCGTTCCAGGAAAAACTAACGGTACGACAAACCCGCTGTCCAGACAAACGGACCAGAACACTCCATGAGGGAACGTCTCAACAGTTCGTGGGACTGACTGACAAAATATGAGATGGTAGGCGAGGCAGGGCTTGAACCTGCAACCCCCGGCTTAGAAGGCCGGTGCTCTATCCAGTTGAGCTACTCGCCCGCAGGCTGGCCGCAGGTCTATTGTATCGCCCTTCGAGGCATGCTCACCGACGTGAAACAGGAGATAGGTGACTCTCCATCCGGCCATTGATTCCATCTACGAGTGCCGCCAACGCGTTTCCAAACGCAGCCCTGGCCGCGCTTTCGTCCGCCCCACATGCAGTTACATAAGCTGTAACAGCGAAACCGTCGCGCTCGCCAATTACTGCCTCCCGCACGATCAGATCAACCCGGCTGCATCGCACTGGGATCTGCCTTAATCTCCGGACGTTGGCGCGTACCCACACTTCTGCCTGTTCGAGTTGGCTGAATCCGTTCTCTGCCCTTGAAAAAAGGTCAATATAACATGCGATTCCCACAACCGATTCCTCTGGCGTCGCATCCATTTCGTCTGAATCCATCTGGTTCGCATGGTTCGAATCCGCCAGAGAATTGAGCACCCAGGTATCGCATTTGGAGGTCCAGACAAGTTCATTTTCCTTGTCGCCGACCGTGCTTAACCGAACTTTGCTTGCTGCGCCGTTCAACTGCAAAAGGGCTTCTTCAAGCTTCGGAAATTGCCTTGCCTCCTCAATCTCGCCGATGCGTTCGGGGGCAGATCTTAAATCAACAAATCCAGGCCAAAACGCCTCGACGATGGGTGCGCCTGCGCCAATTTCGACCTCCCAATCAGCTTCCATCGCCATGTCCTGCAGTCGCCATCAGATAACGTACGAGCGTTGCTTCGGCCCAATGCCGGCAGTTCTGCGGGACATGCCCAAAAATTTCCCCCGTCTTGCTCGTCTTTTGAAGAAAGGCGCAGTGTCCCCCGTGTTGCGTTTCCACCAGCGTTGTATTTGTGTTTGTCTGGAGAGCCGCTCTCGAAGATGGCGTCAGGCGAATGAATGGATCATCCAGCGCATGGATCACCAGCGCAGGAATCGCAATTCGATGAACAACCCGCGCGCTCGCCGCCTGGAAGTAGTAGTCGTTCGCATCCGTAAACCCGCTATATTTGGCCGTAATCCGGTCATCAAACTCGCGAATTGTTCTGACCGAACCAATTCCGATCGTCGAATAGATCTCTGGGAACAACGCAGCCTTTCGCCGGTATCGCCGCATCAGGTTCCGCAAAAAATGCCTTTCATACATGCGATTCGAAGGATCATGGAGAGCATCCGCACTTTCTGCCAGATCAATCGCCGGACTGACTCCGACCGCCGCAAGCAGCCATTCCGGAGCCTGATCTCCCAATTCTCCTGCCAGCTTGAGCACCAGGTTTCCGCCCATGGAATACCCGACCATCGCCACGCGCTGCAGCCCGTGAAGACCCACAATATGACGCAGTACGGCCCCAACATCAGCTGACAAGCCGGAGTGATACAGTGTCGGAGACCATGTATCGGTGCCTCCGCAGTTGCGCATATTCATCCGGATCACGTTGCAACCCGCATTCCACGCTAACCCTGTAATCCCACGGATATATTGCGAATGCGAAGACCCTTCAAGCCCATGCACCAGCAGAACGGTCAGCCTGTCAGCGCTCAGGTTCGCTGCCTGCCAGTGGCAATGGCACAACACTTTGCTGCCATCTCGCGGATCGACCTCAATCGCCACTGATTCATAGGGAATTTCGACAGGAACTCGTCGCCAGTAGTTCCCGGCCAGGGTTTGCGCATGACCGCCCCGCAGCCATGGCACGGGCTCAAAGGCTGAGAACCAATTCCCTCGGTCAGTTGCGGGGCGCGACACCCGCCCATCAGGCTGATGCGCAGCCTCGTCCTGCATCTGAAGAACTGTTGATTCTTCGGGTAGGGTAGGCTCGGTCACTGGTGCGGTTGTTACGGATTGACTTGGAATTGTGCGAAGATTGGGGCGGCTAGTGGGGATCGAACCCACGACATCCTGAGCCACAGTCAGGCGTTCTGCCGCTGAACTATAGCCGCCATCCGCATGTCTGATTGTAGCATCGAAGCGGAGTTAGAGTCCCGAAACACGCACCGCAGCTCCCTGAGGCGCGGCGAGGTAAACAGATGCAGCCCTACCGACCATCGGGAATCGTCGAGCCGCCACGGCAATCCACTCAAAACATTGGGACAATCGCAACCGGCGAGCCCGGAAATCGCTGGAGCCGTGGCGGCCAGTTCCTGAGCAACGACCGTCTCCAGTGGCTCGAAATTCTGCTCGACGAAGCATTCGTGATCCCCGGAACCGGCATCCGTTTCGGCCTGGACGGCATCATCGGCCTCGTTCCCGGCCTCGGCGATATCCTTGCCGGCATTCTTTCCCTGATCATTCCGCTGGTTGCCTGGGTCCGCGGCGTTCCTTACGTCACCCTGGTGAGAATGCTCACCAATGTCTCAATAGGCCTCCTGATCGGAACCATCCCCATTCTCGGCGACGCCTTCGATATTTTCTGGAAAGCGAACCGGCGCAACTACCGGCTGCTCACCCGCTCCATCGCCGAACCCCACCGGCATACCTGGCGCGATTGGGGATTTCTCCTGCTCCTTGGAGCGTGTATTGCGCTCGTCTTCGCCATTCCCCTGGCTCTCGTAATCTGGCTGCTGGCATTGTTCGCCCACTGGCGCCCATTTGGATAGGAATGACACCAGGACCGGCGGAGCATCGGCGGCCCAGACCCTTGGGACAACCAAACCAACTCAGGTTACAATCGTAGAGGGATTTCGCGTTCAGCCCATCTGAGCGCCAAGCCCGCTGCAGGACAGGTATCGGGGCGTAGCGCAGTCTGGTAGCGCATCTGCTTTGGGAGCAGAGGGTCGGGGGTTCGAATCCCTCCGCCCCGACCAATCATATAAATCACGTAATGTTGGGAA
>Ga0302319_10024186_pt1 | contig 10807 bp, 8 predicted proteins | sample Bog_T0_2_FD_203319 | JGI IMG/M metagenome (GOLD analysis project Ga0302319, IMG submission 203319) | Peat permafrost microbial communities from Stordalen Mire near Abisko, Sweden - Bog_T0_2 | ecosystem: Environmental > Terrestrial > Soil > Wetlands > Peat | place: Sweden: Abisko, Stordalen Mire... | reverse complement strand
ACGTTTGCCCGCGAGATTGCGGCGGGGGAGCCGGCGGCCATCGTGATTGCAGCGGCAGACATAGCGGTTGCCGAAACAATCCAGCGCAGCTTTTCGACGCCGGCGCTGCGGTTTTATGCGAGCCAGGATGTGGTGGGCGTGGAGATTGGCGCGGCGTTGAAGAATGTGATTGCCCTGGGCGCGGGGGTTTGCAGTGGACTTGGCTTAGGCAGCAATAGCGTGGCGGCCTTGGTAACGCGCGGCTTAGCGGAGATCACACGGCTGGCGGTAGTGTTGGGCGGGAAAGAGCGGACGCTCAGCGGGCTGGCTGGATTGGGAGATCTGGTGCTCACGGCTACCGGGAATCTTTCGCGCAACCGCGGAGTGGGCCTGCAATTGGGACAAGGGCGCAAGCTGGCGGAGATTTTGGCGCAAACGACCATGGTGGCGGAGGGCATTTCCACCTGCGCGGCGGCCTACCAGCTTGGGCTGCGCGAAAAAGTCGAGCTTCCGATCATTCGGAAAATGCAGGAAGTCCTGTACGAGGAGAAAGATCCGCGGTTGGCCATCCGCGAGTTGATGGAGCGGCCGCTTACGAGCGAGTAGCCATCTTCTTCTTGGCAGCCTTGCGGTATTCGAGCCACAGGAAGAAGCCGATGAGCGTTTTGCCGTCTTCCAGTTTGCCCGCGTGAATCAAAGCGGAAAGCTGTGGGCGCGTGAACCAGGCGGCTTCAATGCGCTCATCTCCCATAGGGCGAGGTTCGCCCGCGGTCAAATTCAATGCCAGAAAGGTGTTCATCTTTTCGGCAACGTAGCCAGGGCTGGCCCAATAGGAAATGAGTTTGACCCACTTCTTGGCGTGATAGCCGGTCTCTTCATGCAGTTCGCGCTTTGCCGCCTGCAGAGGCGTTTCACCGGGATCGATTCGTCCGGCAGGCAGTTCCCACAGATCTTTGGCGGCAGGCAGGCGGAATTGCTTGACGAGCAAGATTCGTTCCGTTTCGTCCACGGCCATCATGACAGCCGAACCGGGATGCCGCACAATGGCGCGCTCAATCTGAAAGCCGCTATTGTCCCTGGCCACTTCGTTCACGACGGTGAAGAGTTTATTTTTCAGAACTTCTTTCGACGAGATAATCTTCATTCTTGACTAGGTTACCTTGGGGCTTGGAGAAGATTAGTCCGCGAGCTCCGTGCCCAGTAGAAAAACCAGCCCTGTTACAGGCTTGGCGAAGTCTCACTTTTCTGCATTGGCGTTACGATGCGGCGGCGATTGCGCGCGCGTTGCCCAAGGGATTGACGGTGGACACGTTCGATGGTTCAGCGTGGGTGGGATTGGTGCCGTTTGTGCTGGAAGGTTTGCAGCCTTACGGCTTCCCTGCCCTGCCTTGGATTTCGGAGTTTGCGGAAACGAATGTGCGGACGTATGTGCAGGGCCCCGATGGTGCACGCGGGGTTTGGTTTTTTACGCTAGAGGCGGACCGTTTAGCGGCGGTTATGATGGCGCGCGCTTGGTATCACTTGCCCTATCGCTGGGCGGATATGAACGTGAAGCGCACAGGCTTAGCGTTGGAATACAGCAGCCGGCGCAAGCGTTCTTTTGGCGCAGGGATGAGCGAGATTGGGATTGAGATAGGGGACGTGCTGGACACGACGGAGTTAGACCATTTCCTGACGGCGCGTTTCCGGCTTTATACTGCGGCGAAAGGGCGCATTGCCTACGCGCAAATTGAGCATGACCCGTGGCCGCTACGCGGCGGCAAGGTAACAAAGCTGAACGAAACGTTGATAGAAAGTTGCGGATTGACGGGGCCGGAGGGTGAGCCGATGGTCCACTTTTCGGAAGGAATAAAGGTGAAGGCCGGGGCGTTGCAGTGGATTTGATTGTGGAGTGCCGGGCGATCCTCTTCGACATGGACGGCACGCTGGTGGATTCAACGCCGGTGGTGGAGCGGCAGTGGAAGCGCTTCGCGCAACGGCACAGCTTGGACTATGCGGAGATTATGAAAATTTCGCATGGGCGGCGGAATGAGGAGACGATCCGGAAAATCGCGCCGCATCTGGCGAGGCCGGAAATTTTCGCCGAATTCGACGCGGAGGAAATCCAGGATTTGGGCGGAGTGACCGCCGTGGGAGGCGCCGGGGAACTGCTTGCCAGGCTCACGCAGTCTGAGTGGGCGGTGGTGACATCGGCTTCACGAGCGCTGGCGCGGAGCCGGCTCGGAGCGGTACAGTTGCCGGTGCCGAATGTATTGATCGGCGCGGACGATGTGGAACATGGCAAGCCCCATCCGCAGGGTTACCTGCTGGCAGCGCGGCGGCTGGGTGTGGATCGCGGTTCCTGCGTGGTGTTTGAAGATACCGTGCCTGGATTAGAAGCCGCGCGCGCAGCGGGAATGCGTGGAATTGGTATCACCACTACGTATTCGCGGCAGCAGCTCGGGCCGGTGGATTGCGTGGCAGATTTTAAAGCGGTGCGTGTGGAGCGATCCGGCGGGGGCGAGATACGGCTTAGGTTGGCGTGCTATTGAGTTAGACATGCGAAAGTTTTGCGCAAGTCTAGTGTTGGGGCTGGCGATGGCGGGTGCCCAAACCGAGAAATCGGGGCCCACGTTTAGCGTGAAAGATTCGGAGATTCAGCAGCCGCTGACGCTCATTCTTTACGGCGACCAGCGATTTATGGATCCGGCGAATAATACGCAGAGCAGTCCGGCCATGCGCCAATTGCTGGTGAAGCAAGTGGCGAAAGAGAAGCCGGCGGCGGTGATTCTGAACGGCGACGTGCCGAATGGCGGTATGTCCCAGAACGATTACGCGGTTTATAAGAGTGAAACGAAAATCTGGCGGGATGAGGGGCTGGTGGTGATTGCGTCGCTCGGCAATCATGAAATGTACGGCGACGAAAAGCAGTGTCTGGAGAACTGGTGGGAAGCGTTTCCGAGTCTGCGGAACCGGCGCTGGTATTCGACGCAACTTGGCTCGCGCGTTTACGTGATCGCCTTGGATAGCACCAGTTCGTTGCTGCCCGGGAGCGAACAAGCGCAATGGCTGGCGCAGCAGATAGACGGCATGAGCAGCACGGCGGATTTCCTGGTGATTACGCTGCATCATCCGCCGGTGGCCGATGTGCAAACGCATATTCTGGTGGACCACAACCCGCGGCCGAACGAATTCGCTTTGCGCGATTACTTAGCGCGGAGGGAGAAGAGCATGCACGCGCGTATTCTGGTGAGTGCGGGACACATTCACAACTATGAGCGGCATGAGCAGGCGGGCATTACCTATTTGGTGTCGGGCGGCGGAGGGGCATTCCCGTACATCGTGGAACGCGCGCCGGACGATCTTTACCAGGACACGCACTTTCCGAATTACCACTACGTGAAGTGCGTGTTGGAGGGGCGGGTATTGAAGAGCGTGATGTACCGGGTGGCCGACCCCGAGAACCCTAATTCGGCGTTTGAGGTTAAGGATTCGTTCGCCATTACGGCGAAAGCGCGCGAGCGATAAATGCGCTGCCGGCTCATGTAACATAAAAGTCAGTTGCATCAATACGACTCCGTTCTTAAGTCGTTGTTAGCCGGCTCACAGAACTCTTTCTTCAAACGCCTCACCAATGCCACTCGCGGCCATTGGCTGAATGTCGAACTGCCCAGAGTGACGCAGCGCAGAGTCGATTTGTTATTCGAAGTCATACGGACCCTCGAACTGATCTTAATCGAGTTGCAGAGCTTTAACGACCCATCGCTGCCGTTGCGCATGGCCGAGTACGCGCTGATGGTAGCTCAGGTCTACGGACGCTTCCCCGAACTCTATGTCCTCTATGTAGGCAGCGAGCCCTTGAACATGGCGTCCGAACTGGTCACGCCATACCTGACTTTCCGCTTCAAGATCATAGATATCCGCTATTGGGAGGCGGAGACATTGTTGCAAGGCAAGCATCCGGCCGACGCGGTTTTGGCCATTCTAGGGAATCATTCCGAGCGGCCGGAAACGATTCGGCGCATCTTGCAGCGCATTGCTAAAATGAAGGTGGAAGATCGGAACATTGCGTTTTCCAAGCTGCTGTTTTTGGCGGAAATGCGAAACCTAACCGGCGAAGTTCAACAGGAGGCGAAACGAATGCCAATACACTACGACATCCGGGATCATCAAGTGTTCGGTCCCATGATGCGCCAGGAACGCGCGGAAGGTATTGCGGAAGGTTTAGAGAAAGGCGAAAAAGCGGGCAGACGGCAGGAAGCCGTTTCGCTGTTGGAGCGCTTAATCGTCACGCGATTCGGCGCTATCTCAAGCACCACCAAGCGGCGCATGGCGAAACTGAACCTCGCCGAGTTGGAAGATCTCGCCATCCGTTTTGTCACTGCCAAGAACGTAAACGACTTGTTTCGCCGCTAGCTGCTAGCCCGAAGTTCTGCGGCCTCAAAATGGCAAGTCTAGACAGCTCAGGAGTTTAGCGGCGAATGCCGCGGGCAATCACTTCGTAGGGCCGCATCATTTCATTGTCCTCGTGTACCAGGATGTGGCAATGAAACGTAGCGCCGTTTTGATTGTGTTTCGACCTTTCTTGAGGCGTCTTAGCCGGTCATTTGCCAGCGGGGAGAAACGAACCGCGATAGAATCGGCGGCAGGTCCGAAGACAAAACACGAGGAAGAGATGGAACATCTGAAAGCTTCTTTTGCGGCGATGCAACCTCCGCAAGCATAGAAGCGGCACTGGTTTTCAGAGGGAGGTAGAAATTTGAACTCCGGCCGCCCGCCCGCCAACATTATCCCGCGCCGGAGGCGCACTCATGAACTCCGCCCTTAACGTGCTTGCAATAACTCTGCTTGTATCTCCACTCTTTGCAGAGCGGTTACCGATCCAGGCATATACGACCGCGGAGGGATTGGCCAACAATCACGTCAAACGAATCCGGAGCGACTCGCGTGGCTTTCTCTGGCTCTGCACCGATGAGGGCCTTTCACGTTTTGACGGTCATTCATTCACGAACTACACCGTTCGCGATGGTTTGCCTCACCCTTGGGTGAACGATCTACTGGAAACCCGAGACGGCGCCTATTGGGTGGCCACAGATGGCGGCGTATGCCGGTACCATCCGACAGGTAAACAGCGCTTTCGCGTTTATCGGCCGAGCGCGCGGCCTGGTGCGGCGCGTATCAACGCTCTGCTCGAAGATCCGGACGGCGACATCTGGTGCGCGACCTACGACGGGCTTTACCGCATGCTGCATAGCCGGAGAAACGACGTTCGATTCGTCCGGGAGGAGATCGGATCGCCCGCTGACCTTTACGAAGGCTCGCTGATCAATTCGATTTTTCTGGACACGCGGAACACCCTCTGGGCTGCCAGCCGAAGCGGACTCTATCGACGCGCGAAGGGTGGATCCTGGGAACGGTACCACGTTCCCAGCAAATTTCCCAATGACTTTTTTGAGATGGTCGCGGAAGATCGCGAGGGCGGGCTATGGGCGGCAACGCGCCGACGCGGGGTATGTTCTCTGATTCCCGATCCGAAGCCAGCCGGGCAAGTCATCTCGCGATGCTACTCGACGGCGCAGGGACTGCCATCCAACGATGTTCGGTCCGTCTACCAGTCGTCGGACAAGCGGCTGTGGATCGGCACAGCGCGCGGTCTGAGCGAGCTTAAGTCCGCCGCGGGCAGCGTGCGTTTCCGGAACTACTCCACTGAAAATGGCTTGACCGGATCTGCGATTTATGCGCTCGAAGAAGATCTGGACGGCAATCTTTGGATCGGCACAAAGGAAAACGGCGTCATGAAGATGGCCGGCAGCGGATTGGCGACATATGGCGCCCCCGACGGTTACCGTTCCGGCAATTTCAGTTCTTCCATATTTGAATCGCGGAATAGAGAACTGTGCGTGGTAACGGGCGATGGATCCACACTTTACCTGAATGCGTTCGATGGCATTGGATTTTCCGCGATCCAAGTGAACGCAGCGTTCGGGACCGACCCATTAAGGGAACCGGCGATGCTTCAATCCCGCGACGGCGCGTGGTGGGTGACGACCGCGGATGCGCTGCTCCGCTTTCCACCGTTTCGCCGCGCCAGAGACCTGGGGAAGTCGCATGCCGAAGCCAGCTTCACCGTCAAACAAGGTCCGCTGGATGATGTCCTCCTTTATCCCCTTCACCAGGATTCGAAGGGAGATCTTTGGTTCGCCGCCTGGTGGTCAAAAACAGGTGCGCATGAGCTGTACCACTGGGAACGTGCAAGCGATTCTGTGCACAGTGTTTCCAGCACAGGCGCACCTTCTTTGGCGCACAAGTCCGTGACCGCTTTTGCGGAGGATAGCGCAGGTCAACTTTGGATCGGGTTCAAAGAAGGCGGGCTCGTACGAGGCGCACCGAGTGGCTTCGCCGAGCTCCCTTACATGACAACCGAAGCCATCCAGGCGCTTCATTTCGATGGGGCGGGGCGGCTCTGGATCAGTTCGGTGGAAAACGGCGTGACTCGCGTGGACGAACCGGGTTCGGAGCGGCCGCGCTTGCGATCCTACGGTATGGCCGTGGGCTTATCGAGCAACCATATCCGGTGCATGACAGAGGACCGCTTCGGCCGGATGTACCTGGGAACCGACAGCGGCGTTGATCGTCTGGATCCCGCTACCGGGTCTATCAGACACTACACAAGGTCGGAAGGGCTTGCGAGCGGCGCCGTCAGGGCAGCGTATCGCGACCAGTCCGGCGCTCTTTGGTTCGTGACCAATTCGGGAATCTCACGTCTGATGCCAGTACCGGACTTGAGATCGCCCGCGCCGGTGATTCTCATCAGCGCGCTGCGCGTGATGGGCGCGCCGCTGCCCATTTCGGAATTGGGAGAGACGCGCATCGCCGGGATCACTCTTCCAGCCACCAGAAACGGCATGGAAATCGAATTCCTCGCGTTCGATTTCAGTCCCAATACCCGGCACCGTTATCAATACAAGCTCGACGGCGCCGACGACGACTGGAGTCCGCCCGGCGAGCAGCGTAGCGTCAACTTTGCCAGACTCGCTGCGGGCTCGTACCGCTTCCTGGTGCGGGCCGTAAACACGGACGGCGTGTCGAGTCTGCAACCCGCCGCACTCGAGTTCAGCGTGATGAAACCGCTCTGGGCACGTTGGTGGTTTTTGGCCGTTCTGGCGCTAGCCGCCAGCGCCACAGTGTATGGAGCCTTCCGTTATCGTGTCGCTCAATTGATGAAGCTCGAGCGTGTGCGTACGCGCATTTCCGCCGACCTGCACGACGGCATCGGCGCGAGTCTTTCGCAAATCGTGGTGCTGAGCGAGGTCGCTCGGGCGCATCTGGACAAAGCCCATCCAGCGGCCGCCGAACCGCTGACGGAAATCACTACCATATCCCGCGAAGTAATGGATTCCATGGGTGACATGGTGTGGGTCATCAATCCGAGGTACGACCGCCTCAACGATCTGCTCGCACGAGTTCGCCGTTTTGCCGGAGACCTGCTGGGCTCGCGCGAAATCAGCCTGCAATTTCATGGGCCGGACGCCAGTCAGGATCCGCTGCTGAGCGCGGAGGTCCGGCGGCACTTTCTTTTAATTGCCAAAGAAGCGGTCAATAATATCGCCCGGCATTCCGGTGCCACGGAGGCCCGCATAGATTTCGAGCTGCACAGCCGTCATTTGCAACTGCGGGTGAGTGACAACGGCCACGGGTTTGAGAGCGCCGCGTGCCGGCAGGGTAATGGTCTGGCGAACATACGCCGGCGGGCCCAGTGGCTCGGCGGCTCGGCGGAGCTGCGTGCCTCCCTCGGCCAGGGAACGGTGATCACGGTCATCGCGCCGTTCTGATTCCCCCTCATTTTGGGGGCGCGCTGTTCTAGAATTCGCCCTATGATGGACTGTTGGACCCCGACACCATACTGGTTGTGCTCGTTGAAGACGATCGCCGGATCCGCGAAGGTCTGCGGATGCTGCTGGAAGGCACAGCCGGCTTCCGCTGCAGCAACGCGTGGCGGTCGATGGAAGAAGCGGTGGCGCATCATTGGGACCCCATGCCGGCTGTGGCTTTAATCGATATTGGCCTTCCTGGGATTTCAGGCATTGAAGGTCTCGCGTTGTTGCGAGAGCGCTATCCCACAGTCGCCCTGGTTGTACTCACGGTGTTCGATGACGATGAGCGGATCTTCGATGCGCTCTGCGCCGGCGCTTCTGGATACTTGCTGAAAGGCACGGCGCCGGCCAGGCTGTTGGAAAGCATCCGGGAAGTAGTGGCTGGCGGTGCGCCCATGTCACCCGAAATTGCGCGGCGCGTGGTGCACTTATTCCGGACAGTCCGGCCGCCCGATCACTCGGATTATAGCCTTACGCCGCACGAATTGCGCATCCTGAAACTGCTGGTGGATGGGCACAGTTACAAAAGCGCCGCCTCCGAGATGGGCACCGCCTTTCATACCATTGCCTTTCACGTGCAGAACATCTACCAGAAGCTCCAGGTCCACTCTAAGTCGGAAGCCGTGGCCAAGGCTCTTCGCTCCCGGCTAATCGGATAGTGCTGGTTACTCCCTGAATTGGGGGGGCGAGGGCAGTAGATCGGCATTTACACTGGCTTACGTCACGAGTTGACTGCCAATTAGAGGGGCACGCGAAATGTCATTAACAAGAGCCGGCCAGACGAATAATTTTATCGTCCAGTATGAGAATAATAAGAATACGCTGCCGAATCAGGCGAACGTCATTGCCAATGCCAATGCACTTCTGCCGGCCCTCGAGACTGAATTCGCGGTCACGACGGGTTGGTTCAACACGCCGGCCGCCAAGTTCGGGGCCGGACAGCAGCAGCTCGTTAACCTAAACTTGGCGGATACCGCGACGGGCGGAGGAGTCATCAACTTCCCGGGAGCGAACAACGGCGGTTACGGCAGCGCGATCAACCTCGACGCCCAGAACCTGTTCAGCGGCTCGACGGCGGCCGAACGCGTCAAGCACGTGTTCATGGCCGAGTGGTCCGAGATCCTGATGTCGTTGACCGACAACTGGCACGCCGGGGACAGCAGCGGCGAGGGCCTGTCGCAGTATTGCAGTATTATCCGCTTTCCAGCCGGTCACTACAGCTACTACGGTTCCTGGGTAAACAACTGGCTAAAGACCTCGCGACCGGATTGGGTTACCAACACCGAGCCGACTGATAAGAACTCGGTAAGCTTCGGCTGCGCCCTGGCATTCATTTTCTATCTCAATACTCAGCTCGGATTCACAATCAATCAGATCATTGCAGCCGGAAAGGCTACCCTTGCACAAACTTACGCAGCTTTAACGCGAGACCAAAGTGATCCATTTCCGCAGTTCAAAAATCAGCTCGATATCATCTATCCTGGAACGGCGGCCATCACCCGTCAAAATTTGGATAATCCGTACCCCATTGGGAAGAAAGTACTCTGGTACAACGGCTTAACCGACGAGACGCAGATCTGGTTCATGAACGACGAGTGGGTTGCGCGCACGGCAACCGTCATCGACCAGAACGGCGCCGCTATGTTCGTCGGTCCGCCTTGGCGCATCGTCGGAACTACCAATATGACCAGAGACGGGCAATCGGACATCGTTTGGCACAACAGCTTGACGAACGAGACGCAGATCTGGTTCATGAACGGGGAACGGATCAAGCGCCTGGCGACCGTCATCGACCACAACGGCGCCGCTCTGTTGGTCGGCCCGCCGTGGCGCATCGTCGGAACGGGCGATATGGATGGCGACGGGCAAACGGACATTGTTTGGCACAACAGCTTGACGAACGAGACGCAGATCTGGTTCATGAACGGAGAACGGATCAAGCGCCCGGCAACCGTCATCGACCACAACGGTGCCGCTCTGTTGGTCGGTCCGCCGTGGCGCATCGTCGGAATAGGCGACATGGATGGCGACGGTCAGGCAGACATAGTCTGGCACAACAGCTTGACGAACGAGCCGCAAATCTGGTTCATGAACGGAGAACGGGTCAAGCGCCGGGCAACCGTCATCGACCAGAACGGCGCCGCCCTGTTGGTCGGCCCCCCGTGGCGCATCGCCGGAACCGCCGATACGACCAAAGACGGTCAAGCGAACATCGTCTGGCACAACGGTCTGACGAAAGAGACGCAGATCTGGTTTATGAACGGAGAGCGGGTCAAGCGCCGGGCAACCGTCATCGACCAGAATGGCGCCGCCCTGTTGGTCGGGCCCCCGTGGCGCATTGTCGGAGCCGGGGACCTATACGACGAGGCGAGCTCAGACATCCTGTGGCACAACAACCTGACCAACGACATCCAGTTCTGGTTCATGAACGGCCCGCAGATCAAAGGCCGCAACGCTGTCACCGACGAGAACGGCCAAATCATACAAATCGGCGGCGACTGGCACATCGTAGGGGTGGCCGGCCTGACCGGCGAAACCGCGATTCTCTGGCACAACAACCTGACCAACGATATCCAGTTCTGGTTCATGAACGGCCCGCAGATTAAGGGCCGCAACGCAGTCACCGACGAGCACGGCCACATCATTCAAGTCGGCGGCGACTGGCAGATCGCAGGCGTAACCGGCTTGGCCGGCGAAACCGCGATTCTCTGGCACAACAGGGTGACCAACGACATCCAGTTCTGGTTCATGGACGGTCCGCAGATTAAAGGCCGCAACGCCGTTACCGACGAGCAGGGCCATATCATCCAAATCGGCGGCGACTGGCAGATCGCAGGAGTGAGCGGCCTGGCCAGCGAAACCGCGATTCTCTGGCACAACAGGGTGACCAACGACATCCAGTTCTGGTTCATGAACGGTCCACAGATCAAAGGCCGCAACGCCGTTACCGACGAGCACGGCAACATTATCCGCAT
>Ga0302319_10024183_pt1 | contig 10808 bp, 16 predicted proteins | sample Bog_T0_2_FD_203319 | JGI IMG/M metagenome (GOLD analysis project Ga0302319, IMG submission 203319) | Peat permafrost microbial communities from Stordalen Mire near Abisko, Sweden - Bog_T0_2 | ecosystem: Environmental > Terrestrial > Soil > Wetlands > Peat | place: Sweden: Abisko, Stordalen Mire... | reverse complement strand
CAGATACACCCCGAGGTCGGTTGGGCATAGTTTACCGGCCTCGATGTGTTCCTTCAGTCCGTTCCGAATTTGAGCAAAACCTTCAGTCGCCATCACAACCCCACGCATCATTGGTCATGGTGAACATGCTCAGGTCATCTTCGCCCTTCATCCCCGGTGGAATTGAGCAGCCGTCGCAGACCGCAAGGTACTGCTTCAGGTCATCTACTGTGTAGCCGTCGAACGGAACAAGGTTGAGTTCCCCATCGACACATCCGACATACAACCCGACAGCGGGGACTTCAAGAGCCGTCCAAGCCCGAATGGCTTCGACGGTTTCTCCCTCGTTTTGCGCCCACCACATGAATGCCCTGTCATAACGGGCGTCGTAAAAGATGATGGCCTTGCCTTCGATGCTGCTGAAATTATCCAGATAAACGCTACTTGTCATGCTTGGCCTCCGGTGCTTCTGCCGCCTTATCGTCCAACTTGATTACGTCGGCCATTGTGATGCGCTTCCCGCCGCGAGGAGGGAGACCCGCTTGTTGGCAGATACGGGTGATTGTTGGGGTAGTCGTTCCGAGCATCAGTGCGATGGAGGAATACGTCTCGTCCGGGTGTGCCTTGATGTAGGCAACCAGCATTTCGTGCGCCTTATTCATTTCGATTTGCTCCGTATGGTGTGATGTCACCCCGCGAGGGGTTCAATAATGGCCCTGAATATTTGCTTTTTGTGATTCACTGGTGATTGATTTATTTATTGCTGCTTATGCCGAGTTCGAGCAGAGGAGTTGCTGGTCGCGGCTTTACAGTGTGGCCATTCGGTGGGTTAAGGGATTACGGAGCCTGACCGCTGTCGCGGTACCAGTCCGACTCGGTTGCCACTTCCTAGTAGCTGCTCTAAATTCCCCACAAGTAAGCCACATTTATCAACTTTCAACTTCAGAGTAGATAGCTACCAGCAGCAAGCCGGTAACTCAGGAATCAACTATGAAAGAAAGCAAATCGAAATTGCTTCAGGCCGCACGCCGTGTTCGTGCGGAAATCTATAAAACGGTCGAGGCGGAACTTTTAAATGACGGCGGAGCCAACCCTAGAACCTATCGTGAAGTGGCGAACGCGAATTGTATTTCGGTCGCCACGGTTCAAAGAATTGCGAGTAGCCTTGGGGTTTCAAGGCCGGTCGGACCGCGACCGAAGTCGTCTACCTCGGAGGTCAACCATGGAAACATCTGAGAAGATTCCCAACTTCGTGCTCGAAGATTTGCTTTTCCAGCGTCGGCTCCAACGCAGCCTTAACGCCGAGTATGAAAAGCTGAGTGCGCTGCTGGTGGAGCAGGTCAAACTGCTCAAGGAGCGCGATGCCCTTATGGATGGGATTCACGCTGCTACTCAAGAACGCTGGCAGGAAGATGAGGCGGCATCGAACCTTTCCCCGGCACCAGAGGCAGAGGAATGCAGCGATGGAGACTGAAGAGAAGTTCATTGAACTCCGGGTCGCCTATCCCGGCTCCCGCGTTTTTGCCATTGGCATTGGGTGTCTGACCGGCAGCTTCAAGAAACTGGAGAACCCATTTCCTCGGCGCTATGAGCGACTGCCTGACGGAAGTGAGCAGCATTTGCATTTGCTGCCAGACTACGACCTCACCTATGAAGTCGAGGAGGTCGTGAACGGCAGTAGAACCTGCTGGTACGCTGCCACGCTCGAATGCGACCCCACCATCCATCGCATCAGCCAGTACGGCGCGAAGGTCTATGCTCGGCGGGAGATGGCGTTGTGTGATGTGGTGCGGGAGTATCCGGAGAGACCATCGCTGGCGGACTTCCGAGACGAGGAGGACTAAGAACAATGGGGAGTCGAAAGAGTGGATGAAGGCGGCAAAACGTATCATTGGCTTTCCGATGATGCTGTCCCTCCCGCGCCTCCCCGTGCTGTATTATGTGTGGCATTATGGACAGTCTGTTGTCACAAGCACGGAATGCCAGTCGCGACACGCGGGAATGTCGCGATACGATGGATGCTCTTCCCAAGGGATTCGGTGAAGATGCGTTCAGGCGGCTTCATCACCAGAGCGGCAGCATGGCTGAGTTCTACAGTTACAGCGAAGGCGTAAAACGGTTTCAGGACGACGGCAACAACCACCGAGTGCATCAACGGTTGATGTACGTTCTGCTGTCGTGCCACGCTGGTGCCCCATCGAAGGGGCAGAGTTTTCTGACTCTGGCGGTGGAGGCATTCAAGGTGATTCCGCCAATCGCATGACAAAGGCAGCACTCACTCTTTCCGTGCTCCCGGCACGAAGTCGCCCTTCAGCCATCTCACGAAGTGCTCAGCGTGACGCAAGTACGTGGCCTTCGTGGAAGGCGTCATGTTGGATGCCCGGACTTCCTCCTCATACTCCCGGAGGGCCGCTTCAACGTCTTCAAAAGTCTTGCTGCTGACGTGCATTGACTTCAACCTTTCTTTTCGCCTTTACGCCGAACTTGGTCATCGACTCACCATCCAATCAAGACTTCGATTCAGAAAGTGCGTTCGTCCACTCGGTAGCGGTCTCCAATTGGCCCACGAAACGGTGCAAGTCTGCATCGCTCCGGACCACTTGATGAACATGTGCCACACTATTTCGGAGCTTGACTAATTTAGCGATGTCTCTATCGAAATCAAAACGGTCAAGGAGCGGAGTACGAATCACCTTTGCCTTATGCGCGAAGTCGGCCAACTCAATCGTTGGAAGGATGAGATTTTCCTTCTCCAGTTTCTTCTTTCTCTTGTTAATCAGTTTCTGCTCGTCTTTATCAAGCTCTAAGACCCACTTGTCGTCATCGCCATACTTGAGTCGAATTGCACCGTTCATGAGCAACTCAAGCTCGGCTGTCAAGGCGTATGCGAACAAGAGGACGGGGGACTTCAGCAAGTCACTCCATGTCACGATTCCATTGATTGCCGTTCCATCCACGACCAGTCGATACGGCTGACTCTTTAGCGTAAAGATGAACCCTGCCAAATGCTCGTCCGCAGAGACCAAAAGTGAATCATCTAGCGGACGTTGCTTCTTTCCCTTGCGCTCAAGGATGCCAACGATGCGGTTTCCCTCAAGAATTGGGAATTGGTCGAATTCCGCCAGAGTGGGACGGCTGAGCACTTCGGCGGGGTCATCCGTCGATTTGCAAGTCGCTAGGTTCAAGTTGGATATTTGCCGTACGCGAAGGCCTTCGCTCAGCAGCCCCGACATTCTCCGGTGATTTGATGTGGCAGCAGCCATATGGCCTCGATGCGACGGCTCAAAGATAGCAAGGCAAGCCGCTACATAGAGATTAGAACACCATGGCACGGCGCTCATTCTGAACGCAAAACGCGCTCTCCCGCTCCCGCGCCAACATGGAGCAGTTCTGGCGACGGAACTGGTAAACACGGCCACCCGCCACGAATTCGCCCTGAAGCTCTCAGGACGCTATCATTGTCGCCGGATAGGTTGGGGTAGGCCATGGCGGAACAAATGGTGCTGCGGAGTTTGTAAACCACCCTCTGTGCGTTTCCTGCGGGGCAGCGGTGAATCCGGTCATCCTCGTTCGATGGAGTGCCGACATGCGAAAGTCTGGACTTTTACGATGTGAAGCACACATGGCATATCCCCCCGTATCTTGGTGGCCTCTGGCTGGTTTGCCCAGCTTTGTCTATTTAGTTACGACGACCATCGAATTCGAATCATCTTTCCCGTCAGATGAATGCGCGGGTTGTTTCGGTGCTGCTTCAGCCAGAATTCGTTTATGGACATACTCGAATTGGTGAGCGATTGTCTCTGCCAACGGCCTATCTGAGGGGCCGGTGTAAACGGGATTCGCGACTTCATCTCCATAGAGATTTACGATGCAATCATGCAAAAGTGACGGAGCCACAAGCCTTGATACTCTGTCGTACGTATTGCCTTCAAACTCACCCGGCTTACTTCCAGACACAGTGTATGAGATTGGCAGAAATCCCGATATGAAGAGAATGGCATCACTCGGGTTTTGCCTAACGTCTTCCGTGAGGAATTGTTGAGCGTCCGTTTCGTATCCGCCCCGAGCCATGAGTTCGAAGTAAATCATCGCTTGCCTTGGTTCTTCGAAAATACGTCTTCCATTGGAATGAACGTACTCTTTGATGCGTATGGCCAAACACTTCCACAATGCAATATCTTCATCTGGAGTAAGTCTCCTGTCTTGAATCGGGGTATCGTTTCCCGAGGCTACCCATCGAACAACGCGGCAAGCAAATGGAAGCGGTTCGGCCTCACGTGCAAGGGGTTCTGCGATTCCATAACGATTTGGGGACTCTATCTGCTTCAACAATTTGCCGATGAGCATCGCTGCCTGATTTGCTGGGTCACTTGAGATGAGAAAATCATCAAATGCAGGAAATAAGTCTCCGGCGCGTGCAATCGCCATGGCAAGGTTCTTTGCGCTGTTCTTAGACAGTTCATCCGCTCTTGTTCGGAACTTTGAGATGGCAAGCTCTGCATTCGAAGGAGTGATTAGCTCTTTCAGCATCGAGATGATTTCTTCGATTGAACCTGATTCAAGGGTAGAGAGAAGTGACGAAATTCTGAGGTCAGAAATATCCCCTTCTGGAACGGAATATGTGAAGAAACGGTCGAAATACTTAGGAGAGGCAACTCGCTTAAGCTTCGCCCATTCTCCTTCCCAGTCCGGGCCGTAGAAGCTTTCGCCGAATCTCGGAAAGAGCGAGTGGAGCAACTTTAATAAAGACTTCGCCTCATCCGTTTGAAGATTCTTTTCTAGTTCTGCCTTGAGTTGAGCACGGCGGTCAGGAAGTGTCTTCTTATTCAGTATGCCGTCACTCCGTTCTGTAAGAACTTGCTTGTTGTGTTTAATCGCCTTGTAAGCTTGCGGGTAGAAGACACGAATCCCCTCAATGAGCATCAGGTCAACTTCATGCACTTCACCCTTATTGATGCCAAGAGCAAATGTGATTGCATTCGCATACCGTTTCGCCATTCTCGGTGTATTCAGCCGCGTCCCGATACTATCGGAGAAGGTCTGAGCAAAGTCGTGAGACTGCGACTCCGTTAGCTGGATACCTGCGGTCTGAAGGGCTTCTTCGATTGCTTCAAATGCGAATCGTCCTAATGCACCACGGGGAATCGCAGGTAAGTCAAGCGGAACTTGAACTATCTTTTCGAGGAATGAGTGCCCAGCCTGTGCTCTTTCATCTTCGATTGCGGTAAATCTCTCGCCTATTGCATTCGCAATCATCTGTGAATCAAACGCAAGCACGTATGACACATTTTCAAAATCTCCGGTCAATTTCACAAGCTTGAAAACTGCCTGAATCTCGGTCTTCTCTAATCGGTCGATGTCATCCATAAGGATGACGGCCCTTTTCTTGTTCTCTGAAAGAATCTGCTCGACTCGACGTTTTTCCTCTTCGATTTCAATATCTCCGATTAGCTCACCAACGTCCTTTAAAGTACTGCCTACGCCAGTCTTGACTACATCCAGAAATTTCCCGTACTTGCTGAGGGCTTTGCCCAAGTCTTCTTTCCCGGTCGTGAGTTTTGCGCCCAGTGCCTTAGCCAACGTGGCAAAGAATGACCTAAGCAGTGTGGCCTCATCGGGGAACCGCCACGGATTGAAGCGAATGACAACAACGTCTTCTAGTTCGTCAAGTTCCTTTGCGACAAAATTCAGAACTGTAGTTTTACCATCGCCCCACGCTCCATAAATCGCAATGACTAGACTGCTGGGGTCAGTTCGTGTTGCGATGGTATCGGCAATTCGTTTGGCAAACGGCCACCTACTAAATCTGTCTTCAGCGGGATTAGAAATTGGGGCATCTGCGACGTAAGAGGTCATTCAAGTTCCTCCGGGAGGTCCTGAGAGAGTGGGGGTCTCAACAGCAATTCTATTCGGAGCGAGTGGGTAACTCTGGCGAACGTGTCGAAAGGTAGGAAGCCCCCAAAACAACACAGCGGGTTACAAAGCCCTTGGCTCTCGGGATTGAGAGCAAGCTACTCTATGCCGCCGCAACAACACCGGCACCTTTGCTCGGACATCAGGTTGTGCCTCCAACAATGCCCCGCTATGCAGTTCCCGAAGTCACCCAGTAATCGCTACCCAACCCTCTAGAGACCGGGTGAGCCGCAATCGCAGCGACAGTCTTCCCGATGCGGCATATTCCATTCGAATCGAATATCCCTCCAACAATCTGCCGCCACTCGTCACGTTGTCCCACACCGTACATCACGATGAACATTGGGCTGCGCTTCAGGGCCTCCTGTCGAATCCGCCCAATTCGCTTGGACAGGTAAGCTGTTCTATCCTGCGGTGTCCCCAAGCTTGGCGATGCCAGCCCCGATAGTTCGATTACACAGGTCTCGCCGTTCTCACTCCCCCAATGGTCTCGCTGGTATTCCCGGATAGAGTCGAGGGTGGGGTTGATTCCCTTGTACTCCAGCAACAGTCGAATCAACTGTCGCCAAGTTGATTGTGTAGGTGGCAGTGGTTGATGCCACTTCGTAAATCCAAAGCCACGGTGGTGTGGAGCACAATCCACGACAGACTCAAACCCGAGCCCCTTCCACGATTGATAACGCTTTTCTAGGCTGCCATCGCCCTGAGTGCCACCCGGCTCCGGCCCGATGAACCAGAACGGCGCGTCCCATCTGCCGTAGCCGTAGAAGTGCTCGGCCATGTGGGAGAGTTCAGGTGAGTCCATTGTCAACGAAACCCCATCTTGACTTGGGTTCTACTCACAGTCACGCTCCTTGGCCTTGGAATGCTCCTTCGACCATTGCCAAAGCGCACGGTCGAGGGTACGCAACGACTTGCCATGTCTCGCCGCGAGTTCACGACAAGCTTCGAGATAGGTGACGTAGAAGGTGAAGCTGTCAGACCAGTTTTTGACTCCAAGCGATTCCAATGCCCGGAAGTCCAGCACTGTATACCTCTCTGGATTTATCGCGGTCAAAATCGCCGACGCCATCGGAATCCCGACGCCTCGAAGCGCAGTGAGCACGGCGACCGCCAACCCTTCTGGCGTCGTCGGTGCGGACGCAAACTGAAGAGCGACCGCAATTTCATTCTCGGTGTTGTCCTCTATCAATCTTGCTGGGCGAGGGGATTTCCACTTCACGATGGTTCTCAGGTTGTCGCGGCTATAGCCGCCCGAGGCAATTCGGCTTCCAGCGTCCAGCGCGTCATTGTCCTGAACATAGCTGTACCTTTCGGCCAATGCGTCGATTTCGGTGGGCGGGAACTGGAGCGCGAACCGGCGCAGTGGCTTCATGCCCCGCACCCAGCAGACCGGAAGGCCGTCCCCGGCGTGTTGTAGGTCTCCACTGCGAGAAGTGCCGCTTCGCGGGCCTTCTTGAGGTTCGCTTCCGTCTCAATCCGTAGCTTACGAGGCATATCGGACGCCTCCTTGAGCGTATTTCTGATGACAATCCTGTGTAAGTTCCAAGAATGGTTCGGGCAAGTGGTTAACGCTTCTTCGCTGGACTGTGGAGTTCTCCCAAGAATCGACTTTCGAAGGTTGTAAGAGCCCGTTCGCTGAAGCCTAGCAACATAGGCACAGTGAGAACAACCAGACCCCTGACAATAACCGAGAAAGGGGATGATGGCTGAACACATGCATTCAATGCCTCTGAGAAGGTCACATTCTCAATCGAGATTGGCAGAACACCCCAACCCAACAAGCCACATCCAATTAGGCTTGCGATGAGACCGACGCCAATTCGCGTGAACACGCGACGGCTGTATGCGTCAAGTTCCCCTGAAAGGCTGGCATCCAGTGCTGGCATCTTGCCCATGACGCTGACACAACTTCCTGTGGCTCCAGCAAGCAACAGGGCAACAAAGACCAAGAACGGTACCTTCGAAGCGAAATAGAGAGCCAAGATTGACCCCAACAACATACCTACACTGCAACGAAATAGCCAGTTCATGTACGGCTCCATCGTGTTTTCGTAGTCATCTATGAAATCTCCCCATGCGTCCATCTCCGCGTAGATGGAATGAAGTGCTCCACGGGCACTACTCGGGTCACTGGAAGCATTCTTTAACTTTTCAGAAAACAAGTCTCGAAGTCGCTTCGGGGATGACTTCGGTATTCCCCACCCTTCAATGGTATCTATGGCAAGAATACCTTCGTCGTGAATATCATTGACGGGACAGAAATACGCTGCGAACAGTCCCTGAACTTCGCCGTCTTCAAGAAGGTCCTTCAATTCAGCTTCAGTAGCAGCGTTCTTAGCCTTGGATTCAATCTCCGTTAGACGCTCCCGTACGGTTTGCAGCAAGGTAGTGTCCAGCCTGTCTTTGGAATCGTCTGTGCGTGGACGTTGCGCCATCAACTCAACGCGCATCCTGTCTCCCGTGATGCTCGACAGCGCCTCAATACGGCACTCCTCCAGTTTTCGTTCTTTGCTCTTCTTGTTTGCCATCACTCCTCCAACTTTAATCGTCCCTTACAGGCGATACCTGTTATCGCGATGCAATATTAATTGCTGTGATGATGGACTGAGGCCGCTTTCCCCAGTACCAGAATGGACTTACCTTGCAGGGCGAAATACTCCTCGCCCTTGCTGAACTCGCCTTTGTGGCACTTGAAGTCGGGGTCTTCAAGCGAGACGTGAACTATCTCGGTGCATAGGTTCACGCCTCGACCTCAGGTTGATAACGTGGAAGGGTATATTCAAACATTGTCCAGTATCGTTCCCGCTCAACATGTTTGGCACGCTTCTCGCCAGCGTATCCAATGTCTGTGTTTGCGTGTATACAGGCATCAAGTACGCCCGTCACGAAGTCTGCTGACTCACACAGCCCAGCAGCTTCTTCCCTCAGAAACGAATACCAGTCGTCACGCAGGTTCGACTCCAGTGGGAAGAGAATCTCAGTTCTCCTTTTGAAGCGATAGAAAGCCGCAATAAGGTCGTGGACATCCTGAACCGTGCGGTGGTCTATTGATTCAAGTTGACGAACTTGGATGCTCATGGGTGCATAGCACCGGAGAACTGATTCTGCATCCAAGTACCGTTTTCGGGCGGCATTAACAATAGTCCAAATGAACTCCCAATAGGCGTCGTGCTGCATGTGGAAGAGCCTCTGGTCATCGTCGCCCGGAAAATTGGAAAAACACCACATGTGTCAGTTTCCTATCTTGGCTTCCGTTTTTGGGTTCTACTTCGCGACTACATCCGTTGTTGCATCTGTTCCACCCTCGTCTTCGAAGAAGTCGTTGTCGATGCGCTTGACGACGTACGTGCTCTCTGTGGAGATGCCGACCTCGTAATCGAACATGAATTGGGAGAGTTGCGGCCCGTCTATATGGATGACCTTGATGTCAAGGCCGTTGGCATATTCATGGGCGTCTTTGGTGAACGTTGAGGTCGTTAGGAAAATGCCCTTACGCGACCTCTTACCATGCAGGGCTCCAACAAACTTCTGAATCTCAGGACGGCCAACACTGGCGTTGTCCCATCGCTTCGCCTGAATGTAAATCTGTTCGAGCCCGAGCCTGTCCTCTTTGATAACGCCGTCAATGCCACCGTCGCCTGATTTGCCAATCGCCTTCCCAGCGTCGGCCAACGTGCCGCCGTATCCCATGGCCGAAATAAGCTTGACCACAAGCCGCTCGAAGAACTCCGGAGAGCAGGACTTGACCCGCTCCAGCACGTCTTCCTCAATCTGCCTCCGGCGATTCAAATAGCCGGTCGCCATCAGGTCATCTGGAGTATCCGTGTCAGTCGCCGCCACAACGGAGTCATTTTCCTCGTCCCGTTCCGGTCGAGCACGTTTCTTGAACTCTATGAACTCGGGGAACCGGGTGAGGAAGGCATTGTCAATTCGTACGGGGTGTTCAGCCAAGACCTGCTTGCCTCGGTCGGTAATTCGGAACTGTCCACGCTGCACATAGTCGATAAGGAGTGCCTTCTTGAGGTACGTCCGCGCCCACCCGACCCGGTTGTCGAAAACCTCTTGATTGCCACTAGGCAGCAATTCCTTGCGCTCGTCTTCAGAGACCCCGAACTGAATGGCAAGTTCGTTTACAGTCTCCCGCTTGGTATGCACTTTGCCATCACCCGCAATCTTCAGCAACGGCAGCATTAGGGTCTGGTAGTCAGGTATTGGCATCGCTTCCTTGCTATGAGGACATGTGGTCCGGGATGGAACCGGGTCTGTCGCCGGAACAACCACACTGGCCGCATCCTTAAAATGTGGCACTTGGTTTACACCGTGAACGGTTGGAAGTCATTATTGCTCTTAGGTTTCCCTCGTGTCCATCGCAGCGATGACCGCCGTTCAGTACCGCACAAATCGGAACAATCTAGCGATTTCAATAACTTCCGGGCACACGTTGACCTGTGCTACTCGCGAGACTACGCTAGGAGGTTGAGAATCCATCACTTACGGGCACGGCGGGTATCCAGTTGCAGCCGCCAAGTCCAGCAAACAGTAGGCTGTGGGTGCCGCCGGTGGCACCCGGTGTGGCCGACCTCAGATGGAAGCCATGCGGGTCTGGCAGTTGAACCGGGAGGGATGTACCGTTGAACGCCGTTGAGATTGAAGAGGCGGTTTCGCTGCTGGCTGAGCAGCCGTTTAATCCTGAGAACTTCCCCTACGCCTTCCTCGAAGCCTTCGGCAACAAGGAGACCACACTCAAGCGGCTGCGCACGGCTTCGGCCAATGGGTCGGACGTGGCCGGCGGCGTGCTTCAGCGCAACAATATCCATCTGGCGACCTGCGCGCCCGGAACCGTCGGCGCGACGCTGAAGGCTTTGCGCGAAAGCCCCAAGACGGCCTCTAACAAGGCCAAGTTCGTGCTGGCC